>Ga0187781_10000017_pt1 | contig 126216 bp, 97 predicted proteins | sample 0715_SJ02_MP02_2_FD_132447 | JGI IMG/M metagenome (GOLD analysis project Ga0187781, IMG submission 132447) | Tropical peat soil microbial communities from peatlands in Department of Meta, Colombia - 0715_SJ02_MP02_20_MG | ecosystem: Environmental > Terrestrial > Soil > Wetlands > Peat | place...
ATCGCTTCTGACTCTCGCAAAGCCATGGCATGGGGTGCAACGATTGATTCTAGTGGAAGCGGCTTTCAAGCGTCAGATACCGCAAAAGCCCAACGCCCACGGCGTGGAACGAAACTGAATTGGCAGGCATTGAGTTCAAAACCGAGTAATGCGGCAGACCACCAAAACAAAGACGGCGCGCAACCGGATTCGGTCGACGCGCCTATCAAACGCCCACGAACTTGTGCCCTTATCGCCCGAAATACTTGGCATTTCTGGCCGTGAAATCCTTCCACTTCTCCGGCAGATCATCGAGCGCGAAGATGGCTGAGACTGGGCACACCGGAACGCATGCGCCGCAGTCGATGCACTCTACCGGGTCGATGTAGAGCAACTCTTCAGTGGCGTAGGCTGGCTCATCCTTCTTGGGATGGATGCAGTCCACCGGGCAGGCATCCACGCATGCAGTGTCCTTGGTACCAATGCAGGGCTCAGCAATTACATAGGCCATAAGGGTATCCGTCTCCAGATTCTTCCTTGTTCCATTCTAGCGCAGGGGTGGGTGAGCGGTCATTCTAGCAGGAATGCGTGCAGTGGTGCAGTTTGAGTTTGACCCGGCGTTCGTCTTCGTCGATGGCATCATCCTGAGCGGAGCGCGGAGGGAGGGCTCTCCGGCCAGACGAACGCTTCAAGGGAGATCCCCATTCGACTCCCCCTCGCTTCTGCTTGGCGTTCGCTCAGGGCTGGCCCATCGGCCCGCGGCTGCGCCGCCCCCAACTAAAGTCGGGGGCTACCAGAAAGCGCGGGCTCTCGGGATGACGCCATCCGAAAGAGGTTGAATCCAAACTGCGCCACTACCAGGATGCGGCTCAGGATGAAGCCTACTATCAGATCGCAGGGTTTCGCAACCCGCTGATTTTACGCCACTTGCAGAAGATGGCCGGAACTCTGCCGACTCGCCGATTGCGGGTAGATTGGACCCTCCTCTACACGTCCGCGCCGAGCCGCGAAACTAAAGTCATCTAGCGCGACCAGTATGGGAATGTCCTAATAAGGGGAGAAAGTGTGGCGCGACCGACGAAAGGGCAGCCACCAATGAATAAACTTAGGGTCCTGGTTTCCCTCATCACCGAAGACAACGATTACCAGTTGGAACAGGCCGCTTCCGCCCAGGCCGCTGCCCTCGAACTCGGCACCTCTGTTCAGATCGTCTACTCCGGCAATGACGCGGTGCAGCAGACCCAGCAGCTGTTGAGTTTCATTCAGGAGCCATCCAAGCGCCCGGACGCCATCCTGGTTGAGCCCGTCGGCACGGGCATGCCGCAAGTGGCGAGAGCGGCGGTCGCGGCGGGAATCTCGTGGGGCGTCCTCAACAGCAATGTCGACTACATCGCGCAGCTGCGCCAGCACGCCCTGGTACCCATCTTTTCCGTCGCTTCCGATAACGAACAAGTCGGCAAGATCCAGGGCCATCAGATCACGGCCATCCTGGGAGAAGAAGGCTGCGTTCTCTACATCGAGGGTCCCGTCGGCCGTGACGTGAGCAAGATGCGGACCAGCGGCATGATGGCGATCAAACCGCCGCGCATCCAGATCAAGGCCCTCCGCGGCGATTGGACCCAGCAGAGCGGCCATCGGGCGATCCAGTCTTGGCTGGCGCTCACCACCTCACGAGATTTGCACGTGGGCATGATCGTCTGCCAGAACGACGACATGGCAATGGGAGCACGCCGGGCTTTTGGAGAACTGGCCGATGTCCGCGCCCGCGATGGCTGGCTCGCTCTACCGATCACCGGCTGCGACGGCCTGGCGAAAACCGGTCAGTCCTGGGTTGAGAGGGGATGGCTCACCGCCACCATCGTCACCCCGCCTCTGGCGGGGCACGCGATGCAGTTGCTGGCCAAAGCCATCAAAACGGGATCGCAGCCGGCTGAGCGGACCCTAATTTCGCCGGTTTCTTTTCCGGCTCTAAAAGACCTGCAAAAGGCCCGCGGACACGCGGCGGCGCACTGAATCGCTTCCCGCATTCCTTTCCTTATTGCGCGCCAACCAACTCCTTCGTCTCGCGCGGCTCGAACTCCACAATGTGTCCGGCAACGGCGCTGGCAGCGACTGTCAGCGGAGACGCCAGGTACATCTGGCCAGGACCGCTGCGCCCGGGGAAATTGCGGTTCTGCGCGCTAATCACCACCTGATCGGGACGAGTCGAGACTCCCGGCCCGGCGTTGATGCAGGCGCCGCAACTGGGCTCGATGACCTTCGCTCCGGCCTTGTGGAAGATTTCCAGATATCCCTTGCGCAGGCAGTAATCACGCGTTTCCTGCGAGCCGAACTGGATAAAGAACTTCACCGATTCGGCTACGCGCCGGCCGTTCTTGAGAGCATCGGCCAGCACGTGCGCGTACATGTCCATGTCTTCGTTCTTTCCCGCAGTGCAAGTGCCACCATAGGCAATCTCGACCGAAACGGGAGCGCTTAGCTCGCAGATACGCTTGCCGTTTCCCGGATCGCCGGGCGTGGCCACCATGGGCGTGATCTCCGCCGCGTCAAGCTCGATCACCTGCGTGTACTGCGCTCCCGGATCGCTATGGAGGCCGGAGATCATGGCTTCGGCCCGCTTGCGATCCATGCCTCGCCGTGCCACGAGGAAATCCACCGTCTTTCTGTCCGGCGCGACGATGCCCGTGAAGCCGCCAATCTCGGCGGCCATGTTCGTCATGGTGGCCCGTTCGTCTATGCTCAATTCTTCAATTGCCTCGCCCGCGTACTCCATCACTTTGGCCAGCGTCTTGCCACTGCGAACATCGTCGAGGCTGAGAATCTTGAGGATGAAATCCTTCGCCGTAACGTTCCCATGCTTGCGGCCCCGAATCACGATCTTCACCGACTCCGGCACGCGCACCCGCACGTCTTTGGTGATCCACGAATTGAAAACATCCGTCGTGCCTATGCCAAAAGCTATACATCCGATTGCCCCCACATGCGGAGTGTGCGAATCGGAACCGATGTTCAGTTGCCCAGGCAGCGCGTAGCTTTCGAGCACAATCGAGTGGCAGATGCCCTCCGATCCTTTGCGGTCGGCCAGTTCGCCGTGCAGCTTGATTCCCTGCCGCGCGGCAAATTCCTGTTGCTTGAGCTTGAGCTGCGTGGCCAGATCGAGCAATCCGAGTTTCTTCTTTTCCTCCGAGATCACCTCGTCGAGAAAAGTCAGGTGGTCGCGGAAAAACAGGATGCTCGCCGGATCATTCACCTTTTCAACTTTGCCCACATACTGCTCAAAAAAAATCGCGGCCATGGGCGTGACATATTCGTGGCTGAAACGCAGATCGGCGCGAGCGAAGCCCGTGTCGCCCGGCTTCACCCAAGGAACTCCCACTTCGCCTTTTTCATTGATCATGTGCCGGGCGAAGATTTTTTCCGCGAGAGTCATCGCTCGTGTGGGCGCGGGCGCCCCACCCGCGTGCGTAAGCGGCGGCAGAAACACTTTTCCCTGCATCCGCGCCACATTGAACGGAAACAGCCCGCCGTACTCAATTACCTGCCGCGTGATTTCGTCTTCGCCGGCAGTGAACTCGCTCAGTGCAATTTCTTCCCCGCGGCGAATGCGGTCAATCAGCGAGAAATTAGTCGAAGTCAGCAGACCTAGGTTCTGGCAATTCTGCTTATAGATGCGCTCGATGTTTTCCGCGATTACCACGCGAATTCCCGCGCACATCTCTGCATACGGCGACTGTTCCCGGCTCGATCCCTTGCCGCGCCGCTTGCCGCTCACCGCGCACACAAACCCGCCGCGCTTCACGTCTCCACGGCCTACAGGCAGCACATTGCCGCACTTTAATCCGAGGTACGGAATCTCACCCAAAGTCGCGTCAAAATAGAAACAGTAGTGCGCAGGGGTGATCTCGTCGGTCGAAATGTCATCGCGCAGCTTGGGATTCGCCGCAGGATTCTTCGTGTCCCACGGCAGGTCTTCGCCCGCAAGTTGCCGCCTGATGAGCTCTGGATCTTCGGTGAGAAAAAGAATCCGCCCTTCGAGACGCACTTTGCCGGGACGTTTTTCGATCTTGCGCTCCAGCAGTGAATGGATCACGTTTGAACTCAGAAGAACCCCGGTGGCTGGGAGCAGCCGCTAACCCTCATTGTAGCGCGCTGCGCCTAGTGGTGGCCGTGAGCGGCCTTGTCGAACTTCTCTCCTGCCGGAATCGCTAGTGGCAGACGGTTTTGTTTCGGCGCCAGCGGACACGTCGCGTATGGAGTTACCGCGCAGGGTGGATTGTAAGCTCGGTTGAAGTCGAGCACGACTTTGCCGTCCGCAACTGGATCAGCCTCCAGAAATCGGCCGCCGGGATATGTATCATTCTTCGCGGTGAGGTCGCTGAAAACGAAAAACAGCCCGTTCTTCGCGTCACCACCCAGCGCAGTAAGCTGCAGCTCCCGACCGTTCAGCTTGAACACGGCGACGCCGGGCACCGTTTCGGCGCTCACATCACCCAAGACATTAGGCACGTCGACCGTCGTCTTGCCGTCGGAAGGAACCCAGGTCGCGACCACGCGGTAGTTCAAGTCGAGAGGATAGAAGATCATCCCCTTGAAGTTGTGTGCGGCTGTGCTATCCGTTTCGCGCAGGCGGATTCCAACGCGCTCGCCGCGCACGATGACATGAAACCGTAGCGTCCCCATCTCGACCAGGGTCGGGTGCCCGGACGTATCCGGATCGAGCTTGGCCGAGGTCACTGGCTTGCATGCAATCGCGGTTTGCGCCTCAGGCGCGGCTTTGAGAGTCACTTCCTTCCCGTCGAAATCGAACTCGCCCGCGTGCGCGGGGCCTTTGGGGAACACAATGGCGTTAGCCGAGTCGGAGCCGAATGTGTTCGCTCCCGGCTTCAGCCAGAACAGTCCCGCCAGCGAGAGCCAGTTCCTTTTCAAATCCTCGGTCTGTTCCGCTTTCCATTTTTCGAACGACTGGACGTAGGCCGCGTCCGGAGTTTGCGGTCCCGCCGCAACCTGGGCAAACGCAAGAGCGAACCCAGCCAGAACCACCGAGACGAGAGCTAGTCCTTTAAGGAATCTCTGATTAACCATCACCTCTGTCATTCCGAGCGCAGCGGAATTGCCCATTTCTCGGGCAAGTCCGCGAAGTCGAGAGCCTGCCCTGAGCGACCGAGCGCAGCGAAGGAGTCGAATGGGAACCTGCTTTTCCTTTTCGTCGCACTTAATCACAGCATTCTTAGCTTTCGATTTCACGTTTCTGCAAATCTCGGCGCACTCTACTCGACGCTTCTGCCAACGAGTCACCGCCTGTATTCGCGCGGATCGGGCAGCGCGTCCAGCCCCCGCCCCGCGAAGATCTCCTGAAACTCGTTGATCAGCGCCTCCTGCACCAGGCCATTCGAAGCCAGCGTCTCGCGGCTGTTTATTTCAAATGGCGATCCGTCGAAGCGGGTCACCTTGCCTCCGGCCTCTTGCACGATGAGCACACCCGCCGCCGTATCCCACGGATTCAGATTGAACTCCCAGAACCCGTCGAAGCGCCCGCAGGCCACATGGCAAAGATCGAGCGCGGCCGATCCCGCGCGCCGCACACCATGTGTGTGCAGCGTGATCTCATGGTAGAAGTAAATATTCGGATTCTTATGCCGCTTGTGGCTGGGGAAACCAGTGGCAACAAGGCATTCCTTCAAGTGCGCAACTTTCGACACTCGAATCGGCTCGCCATTCAGTTGGGCGCCTTCCTCCCCCGCCGCGGTGAACATTTCGTCCCGCGTGGGATCGTAAATCACCGCCGCGATGCGCCGCGCCGACTTCTCCGCGCGCCGCTCTAGCGCCCGATGCTCCAGAGCCAACGAAACGCAAAACACCGGATAGCCGTGGGCAAAATTGGTGGTCCCGTCCAAGGGATCCACATACCAGCGATATTCGCTGCCTCGATCCTTCAGCCCCTGCTCCTCGCCCAGCACATCATGGGAAGGAAATTGCTTGGCGATGCGCTCGCGAATCAGCGCCTCAGAAGCGCGATCGGCGGCGGTGACCAGGTCGGCGTCACCTTTGTATTCGATCTTCAGTTTTTGCGCGAAATAGTCGAGCAGGAGCGCTCCCGCCTCGCCCGCGATGGCCGTCATGGCAGGGAGGAAGCTGGCGGGAGCATGGTCTTGTGATGACATTGAATGAAGGTTCCGGCGTCCGCTTGCGGACTCTCTCTGTTCATTCTGAATTTCCGAACGCCGGAAGCCGGGAGCCGGACACTGTTATTTCCGCTTTCCCCCCTCTTCCGCGATATACATGATCTCGCGCTTGAAGATGAACAAATTCGGCGCCTTGTCGCGCGTGAGCCGCACCATGTTCTTGTCGTAGTACTCGATCCAGCCGCGAACTACTTCGCCGTCCATCAGCTTGATCTCGACCGGCTTCTGTCGATCAGCCAGCGCTTTGAGAAAAGCAGCCTCCTCAAAAGTCTCTTCTGGCGGGGGCGTTCGGCCCTTCTTGCCGGGCGGGTGATTGCCTCGTGGCGGGCGGAATGGCATGCTGGCATTGTACACAAAGGCCGCGCTTCCTCGGCGTGGGCGGACGAGGCATCGCGCTCTGTCAGAAATGAATCTACTGCTTCTCGAAATAACAGGCGTACAATACTCACCAAATTCACAAGCTCGGCTGGTGGCCGGAATCCGGCGTTGTTCGGAGTCATTGCGTTCATGAAGAAACAAGGACTCCGTTAAACGCGACCGGCAGGACAACGACCTGACATTCACAACGGCACCGAAGCTGCCAATGGTAGGGGCACTTCTGGGTAGCACATTGCTGCCGTCGAACCAGCCAGATGCAACGTGAGGAGGTCCGTCATGAAACTCTTCCTCCTGGCGCTCTTGTGCCTCGTCTTTGTCCTAAGCGTCCCCGCCCAGGCGCAACGCCCCATCCCGCCCGGCGTGCGCCAAGCGGATCAGACCGAGGAACAGACGCAAAAGAACATTCCTCCTCCCGCCAGCCCGCACGCGACGGTGGATTACGCCAAGCTTAAGCATGACGCGGATGAATTGGCGTCGCTGGCCCAGTCTATTCCCCCGGCCGTCGACCAGACTACTCAGGGAGTGCTGCCGCAAGACCTGGCCGAGAGGCTCAAACGAATCGAGAAGCTGGCAAAACGGCTGCGTTCGCAGATTTCCCAGTGAGTTCGCACAAACAAAAAACCGTGGCGCGCAAGCGCCACGGCTTGGCAAAGCGATTCCGCTTAGAAACTCACTTTCAGCCCGAACTCAAACTGGCGCGGAGCTCCCAGCGCATAGGTGCCCGACTGGAAGCTGGCCCGATATGGCAAGAGAGCCAGCCCGGGGGTCACGCCACCCAGGGCACTGGACGCCAATAGACCGTTGGAGCCCGGCGTCAACACTCCCGTAATCCCCTGCAGGTTGCCCGGCAGGAAGGCATTGGTGAAGTTGAAGATGTTGAACATGCTGGCGCTTGGTTCAATGGTCAGCCGCTCCTTGATCCTGATTGGCCAAGCAGCCTTCAAATCGAACGACTTCAGCCATGGCAAACCCAGCGCGCCGGGAGGCACGCTTGCTAGCGGAGGCATGACCCAGCCGAGGGTTGTCATATCAGCCGTCGTCATCACCGGCGCACCGCTGACCACTCCCGGGCATTGAGCATCCCCAACCAGGCAGTGGCCGGCGGGCGTGAGCGTCCCGGCGGAATGGGTGTTGTAGTTGCTGATCAGGTTCTGCAAGTTGCCGATGTTCGTGCCGCGCTGGAACTGGCCGATCTGAGTGCCAGGCACCGGCAACGGCGTCTCACCCGATCCCAAGCCAGCGCCTAGCCAATCGGTGGCAAAAATCTCGCCGCCGCTGGTCAGCTCCGGCAGCTCGATGTTCTGTGGCAACGGGCTGTAGAAGTGCCCGATCAGGCTGAGCCGCGTGAACAGCGGCAAATCGAACGTCCCACCGAACGAAATCTGGTGCGTACGGTCCAGTGCGTTGGGACCCGTAAACAGCGTTGGGTTGTCGTTATCTGTAGCGACGGTCACGAAGTCCTGGTCCTGGACTTGGCTAGTGAACTTCGAGAGCGAATAGGAAACCTGGAAGTTCGCGGCCTTCACACCGCGTACCGGGTTTTGTAGGCGCTGTACCAACTTCATCTGCACACCGCTATAAACCGAACGGCCAACGGGAAAGAGCATGTCCAACCCGCCCACCAGGCCCTGGTTCCCACTTATTGGGTTGGTGCCCGGAAATGCACAGGTTGGGCATGGCGCGCCGCCAACCGCCTGGATATTGGAATCCAGGCCGGCGCCAGAGTATGCGGACTGGGCCGCGGCCTGTCCCAGATTCGCAACCATGCACGTTGCCTGACCCGAGCCGGCCGAACATCCGTTGGTGGTTTGGGCCAAGTCACGGGCAGCGCTGGCATTAGCCTGACTGAACGAGCGCGCAGCGCCGCTGTGGTTAACGTCTTCAGCGATCAGAAAATGTTCCCCAATGTTGCGGATGTAATCCGCACTGAGGACCATTCCTGGACGTATCTCGCGTTGAATACCGATGTTCATCTGCCATGACCGCGGCGTACGGTACCCCGGATAGAACAGGTCATATCCGGAAGCGTTAACTGCATTCATCGTCGACCCAACGTAGTTTGGGTTCGGGCTAGGCCCAGTCACAGTAGCGGTAGCACCCTGGTAGGCATTGCTCAAAGCCAGGATCTGGCTCCCCACGGCGGAGATGACCCCATTGCAGAAGTTAGCCGACACGGTGCCGTTGCCGTTGGAGGTTCCAGCCCCGTTGGCGATAGAAGTGCCCGCCGCCCCTGGGTTCGTAGGCCAAGTGATCGGTATTGCCCCTCCGCCCAGGCACGCGGGCGGTGTGCTCGCAAAGATTCCCTTAGCCAGTTTGCTGGGGCTGTCGAAAAGCACGTTGTTCCAGATGGAATTCTCATAGAACAAGCCGCCGCCGCCGCGAATCACTGTCTTTCCGTTACCGGCCGTGTCCCAGGCAAAGCCGACTTGCGGCCCAAAGTCATCGCCCGGCGTACGCGGGGCATTGCCCAGTCCCGCACCCCACTGGTTAAGAGCTGTTATGGCGCCGAGGCCGGTGTCAACCCGTCCTGTGTCGTGCACGTAGTGCAAGCCGTAAATGAGGGTGAAGTTGTGGCGCACTTTCCATCCATCGCCGATGTAGGTCTCAAACCGGTTGTCCGGCCCCAGACCCCCGCCCGGGAAACCAAACGCCTTCTCCGCGGTCGAGAAACCTACGCCATTCCCCAAAAGCACGTACTGCGCGGGGTAGGTGGTTGGATCGGCTGGATTGGTTGTAGTCGGCAAGCCGGTCGTCCCCACCTGCGGGAACGTGAAGAAAGCCGCCAAGCCTCCGCCTTGAACGTGGTTGAAAGTCACACCGTAGCGAATGATGTGCGAACCGATGACCCTGCTGCCGTCGTACTTGATCTCATGGTCAGACTGAATGGTCTGCTGAGGAGCGAGCAGATTCGGGCCGCCGCAATAGGCGCCGCCATTGCTGATGACACAACTCCCGAGGACCGGCGCACCGATGTTGATCCCCAGTCCAGGGATGGGGTTATCCGGGCCGGCTGGAATCGATCCTGTCCCGTCCCCAATTCCGTTGCGGAATTTCATGTACTCGAAACGGATGCTGTGGGTGAACAAGCTGGTGTTGAAGTCAATGCCTAACGTATGCGAAGGAGTGTGGTCCGCATTCCTAAAGCCCTGGAGGGAACTGGCAGAGCCGAACGGACGAATGTCGCTATTTTGATCAAAGTTGAAGCGATAGAAAGCGCGTGTGTTGCCCTTGATGTTCCAGTCTAAGCGTCCGTCTGTTTCGACCTCGCGATAGGGTTCCGTCAGAGTGGTGTCGAGGCCGGCAAAGGGAGGGGAGAACGGTTCAGCGGCCGTAAGGTTTTGCTTGGTGCGCTCGCCATCAATAAACCAGAACAGCTTATCCTTGATAAACATTCCGCCAACGTTGCCGCCGAATTGCTCCCGCTGGAACGGCGGCGCGACTGGGCCGGGGAGAGCCGCCGCGGTTTGATTGCCCCGGAACAGTCCAAACGCTTCTCCATGCAGCTTATTGCTCCCGGATCGCGTGGTGACGTTGACCGCCCCCGATGATGTCAGCTCGGTCGACAGGTCGAGCGAAGATTGGGACAGCTGGAATTCCTGAATCGAGCTAGCGGGAATGTTCTGCGTGGTCGTACCGACGGTTTCGTCGGAAATGTCAACGCCATCCACCTCGATGCGTGCGGTGCGTCCGAACCGGCCTTGAAACGAAATCGATGAGAAGCCGTTCTTCGTCGGGTCGAAAGTGCTGCCTTCCTGAATCTGCACGCCCGGCTCAAGTTGAGCAAGATCGAGGAAATTGCGGCCATTGACCGGCAGGTTTTCGATCTGATCGGCGTTGAGAACCCCCTGCACCGTAGCTTGCTCGGTGTTCACGGAAACCGCCGACCCCTGAACTTCGATAATCTGGCTCTCCTGGCCGAGTTGCATTTGCACACTGCCGGACGCAGTCTGGCCAACCTGGACAACTACTGATCTCTCAGTCGTCTTGAAACCCTTAGCTTCCACTCGCAATAGGTAATCGCCAGGTTGAATTGGACCAGACGTATAGGTACCAGCGGAGGTGGTTGTAAGGCGGATCACCAAGTCCGTAGCCTTGTTGGTAACTATCACCTTAGCATCGGACAGAACTGCACCTGTTTGGTCGGTCACGGTTCCCTGAATACTGCCCGTGCCGACGGTCGATTGGCCCAACATGAGGGCAGAACACAACAGGGCCACGACAACCACAGACACCGTAGAAAGCCGCGCGGGGTTTAGGCTGAGCATTGTCATACCATCCTTTCGGATCATGTCAGGATTTCCAAAGTCCCGACCAAAATGAATACCAAGAACCAATTCCTGATGAATATAAAGCCGGTTATGAAGATCTGTTAAATCGAAGTTGCTTGGCTGCGCCCTGGGAGAAGCGATGTGCCTGTTTCAACCTGAGCCTGGGGAGAAAAAACCCGCAAAAGGCGAGTCCCACCCAAATGAAATCCATCAAAACAGCTCGTTTGCTGTCAAACGAGCAATTCTCCAGCCAACCGGGAACGACCCGCTAGTATCTCACAAAGTCAAGCCATGTCAATGGCTTACACCAGAGCCGACCGCGCCGCGCCGCCGCCAGGCCGGGGATGGGTCGCCTCCAGGATACAAAATACTGTATTTCTCTTCCCTAAAAACAGAGATTATTTCGGACCCACGTTTTTTCCCAACCGTTACAGATCGCTGTTTCGACGGCTGGCGTTACACTGTTGATGTTTCGGCGAGCCGTGCCAGCGAACGCTGGCTAGAACTCCAGCTTTGTGGTGTAGTATCCCGCGCGGTGCCGCACGTGGTAAGAGGCGGCATCCGGAACTCCAGTCACTTTCACTGCAATGCGCCGGAACTCGGACGACGAAGATCGCTGCGACGGGTAGTAGGCTAGCAGGTACTGGGTCCGCAATTCGTCGCTGATTTTGACGAAGGCGTCATCGAGTTGAGCCGTGGACGTGGCGTAGTAGTACTTTCCGCCCGTGTCCTCGGACAGTTGAATGAGCGCGTGCTCGCCGCCGATCTCGCGTCCCGCGCTGGCTTCGATGGGCACGATGATGATCGAGTACACCAGCGCCTCGGCCTCTTCTGCCGCGCGCACCGCCTCTTTGTAATCAACTTTGCTGATGGTGTCGTCGCCATCGGTAATCAGGACGATAATCTTCCGCCATTTGCGCCGGTCCAGCGCGCGCGAGGCCAGATAAATCGCATCGTAGAGGGCGGTAGCCGCGCCCACCCGAATGTGCTCAATGCTTTCGTCAATCTTCTTCAGGTCGGCGGTAAACCCGCGGGTGTCATCGTGCACCACTTCGCTGAAGTCGTACACCGAAAGCGCGTCGACCGGCCGCAAAATGGTGTGCGCGAAACGCTTGGCTGAGGCCTGCTCCAGCGGCAGGTCATGGCGCGTGCTCAAGCTGGTATCGATCGCGAGCGCAATCGAGAGGGGCAGCGCGGATTCCTTCTCGAAGACCGATATCTTCTGCGCGCGGTCGTCTTCCATGAGAATGAAATTCTCTCTTGTGAGGCCGCCGATGGGAGCGCCGTGCTCGTCGGTCACAGTCACGAAGACGTTCACCAGGTTGACGTCAACTTTGAGCGTCGCCGCGGGCTCGGATTGCGATGGAGGCTGGCTTGCCGGAGAATTCGGGCTTGGGGCCGGAGGCGCTGATGACTGCTGCGCCCAAAGGCCGCAATTGACGAGGAGAAGGCCCAGGGCGAGCAACCTCAGAGTGGCGAGTTTTGGCATCGAATGATCGAATTATACCTTTGCGTGTGCACGGCTGCGCCGGCACTATACCGCGCCCTTTCGCTCACTTAGATGCCAGTCCTTTGCCAGGGCTGCCTTGCTGTGAGGAACTCGCCCGAGGAATTTCCGCGGGAAACGGCTCGCCGTCGGCCCAGACCGCACCATCCTCGAAGTACTCCTTCTTCCAGATGGGAACCTTGCGTTTGAGGGTGTCGATAAGCCAGCGGCAGGCTTCGAAAGCGGCAGCGCGATGGGCCGAAACCACCACGATCAGCACACTGGTTCCCCCGATTTCGAGGCGTCCCAGCCGATGCACCAGCGCCACATCACGAATCTGAAACTGCCGCAAAGCCTCGGCCGCCAGCGACTCCAGTTCCCGCAGCGCCATCTCCTCGTAGGCCTCATAGTCGAGGTAGAGTGTTTTGCGCCCGCGCGTCTGGTTGCGGACAGTCCCCTCAAAGACGACAACCGCACCGTCCTCGCCGCGTCGGAGATGGGCGACTGTCTGCGAGGCGTTTATGGGATGACGGACCAGCGCAACGCGAAGCACGCCGTTCGCCAGCTCGCCGCCAGCTCTGACGCTGGCGGCCCTGGATTTTTCGGGAGCCCCTCCGCTCACCGGAGGCAGCAGCGCGACTTCGTCGTTCTCTTTCAGTTTCGTTCCCGCGTCGGCATATTGCCGATTCACCGCCAATGCGAGCGACGGCAGCGCACCCTTTAGCCGCGGAATCCGCTCCCCGAAGTGCGCCAGCACGTCCGCAACTGTGGCTCCCTCCGCCAGGTCGAGCGTCTCTGACGACGTGCCCGCCAGGTCTTTCAGCATCCCGAAAAAAAGTACACGCACCCGCATCCGAGCCTTCGCAGATCTGGCCACCAGTGTAGCCGCTCCAGTGCGATATCCACCACACCTATCCCGTGAACGATTGTGATCGGTTTTGAATTTTCTTCTCGCCAGGTCTGCGCCAAATCCGGCTTCGGCCATCCACTCTCTCGCCCTGATCACAATTTCTTCTGCGACACAGCGTAATTGCCGTGGCTCTCCGCCCAACAATAAGGTTGAAAAACAGCGTTAGAAAGTAGTAGCGTGCTGGTATCGTTTGAGTCTTGGCATACGTGTTTCCTGGACAAGTTGGCTGACAAACATGAGCCGGACTAACTCTGGGGTATCGGGAAAACGTGCAGGTGTGACGTTGCAAGAGGAGGGAGCCATGTCTACGATTTCTGCTGTTCGCCTTTCGCTGATCGTTGCAGTTGTGGCGTTGCTGGGCGTGTCAATGACGGCGCCCACACAGCTTGTTGCCCAAAACGTGGCCTCGCTGACCGGAGTGGTCAGCGATTCCACCGGCGCGGTTCTTCCCGACGTGAGTGTGAAGCTAGTGGACACAAAGACGAATACCAGCCACGCAACTCAGACTAACGCGGTGGGAGCGTATCGCTTCGATTACCTGCTTCCGGGCCCCGGCTACAAAGTGACGTTCAGCAAGCAGGGCTTCAACACGGTGACCGTAAGTGACATCTACCTGTCGACCGAGACCGTCCACACGCAGAACGCCCGTATGGAGATCGGCAAGGTGGCGGTGACCGTGGAGGTTAACGGAACCGGGACAACGGTGTCGCTCGATACGACCGATACTGCAGTCAGCACCGATTTTGATATGAACAAGGTGCACGAACTGCCGATTCAGATTCGTGATAACCCTGCGGGTCTGATCGATTACTCGCCAGGAGTGGTCGACGTTGGCGCGGGCAGCAGCAGCGACTCGAATGGCAGCCGAGGGGGCGCGGTGGCTGGAGCCCGAATCGATCAGAACAATGTCACTCTGGATGGTCTTGACGTGAACGACTTCGGCACGGGCCAGGCCTTTGTAGTGGATGGCAACGCTCCGGTCGATTCCATTCAGGAGTTTCGCGGCGAAACCGCCAACCAGCTATCCGCGGAAGGACGTGGAAGCGGCGCTCAAATCGAGATGACCACCAAGAGCGGCACCAATAGCTTCCACGGCGGGGCGAACGAGTTCAATCGTGTCACCGCAACCGAGGCAAATACTTACTTCAACAACCTGAGCGGCATCCCTCGCACCCCACTCATCCGCAATCAGTTTGGCGCTAACCTCGGTGGACCCATCGTCAAGGACAAGTTGTTCTTCTTTTTCGACTATAACGGCCGCCGGGATGACATTGGGATTTCAACAGAGAACATCGTGCCGCTGGATACCTGGCGAAACGGCGCAGTTGGCTATATCAATGACGGCGCGAGTTGTACGGCGGCCAGCCGCGCGAGTACCACCCCGAGCTGCATTTCCTACGTTTCGGCCACCGCCAATGCTAACAACCAGACGCTGCAGAACATAGATCCCGCTGGCCAAGGGATAAACGCACCCCTCCTGAGCTTCATTCTTGGGCGGTACCCTCACGCCAACGATCTGGGCGTTGGAGACGGCATCAATACCGCCGGACTTCGCTTTAACGCACCGGCTCACGTGAAGGAGAATGATTACGTCACTCGAATCGACTATAACATCACGAGCAAGATGAAACTCTTCGGCCGGTTCAGTGTCCTTCGGTCCTACACGGACGATTACATAAACTTCCCCGCGCCAATCGCGTTTCCCGGCGATCCGGTGACGCATCAGATCGTGGATACCACGTATTCCTACGTCGGCGGGCTTACGTGGACGATCTCTCCCACGAAGGTAAATCAGTTCGTGTACGGCGAGAACCGCACGCAGCTGAACTTCCCTACCACCTATAATCCCAACGGGTTTGTCAACTACGAAAACTTCGGCAACGTAACCAGCCCGTACTTTAGCCAGGGTGATCAGGGCCGAGTCGTGCCGATCCCGGTCTTCAAAGATGACTTCACCTACAGCCGGGGCACGCATGAATTCCAGGTGGGGGGAACGTTCAAGCCCATCAAGGTCAATGATCACACTCTGTTTGATTTGGATAACGTTACCATTGGGATTGGCGGCAATCTCAATAGCCTGCCCCCGATCCAGCAGCCCGTTGACATTCTCCAGCCCGGCTCTACCGATCCCAGCGGAGTTGCGCTGGGCGAGTGGAATGCGTCATTTCCCTTCATCTTGGGGCGCATCGCAAATGTCCAGGTGATTAACAACTTCAACCAGAACTTGCAACCTCTTCCTTCGGGCAGCAACTTTCAACTCAGCTCCCGCTATTACGAGACCGAAATATATCTGCAGGATACCTGGCGCGTGCGCAGCGATGTGACCCTTAACTACGGCTTGCGCTATCAGTACTACTCCGTTCCGTATGAAACCAGCGGAACTGAGGCGCTCGCCAATCAGGGGTTCGACCAGTTCTTTGAGCCACGTGTCCAGGCCGGTATTCAAGGCTCGACCGTTCCCTTTGAACCCTTGAGCTTTAGTCTTGCCGGCAAAGCGAACCACGCGCTCGGTTACTATCATCCTGACTGGAGAGACTTCGCTCCCCGTTTCGGCTTGTCGTTCAATCCTTCGGCCACGGACGGCCCTCTTGGCAAGCTGCTGGGCGATCGCAAGACGGTAATCCGGCTTGGAGCAGGGATCGTCTACGACCACACGGTTACTTCGGCCTTGGCATTCTTCCAACAGCAGCTATCGGGTATCTTCCAAGGCCAAGCCACCACTCCAGGCGACAGCTTGGCGAGCGACCCGCGTTTCACCACGTTTAACGCGCTACCACCCAATCTCAACCAACCTACTCCACCGACCAACCCGTTCACCCCGTTTTATGCCGGTACGATACCTATAGGCGAGGCTGAGGGTTCTTTTACCTACAGCACCGATACCAATCTCAAAACCCCGTACTCGGAGACGATTACACTTGGGGTGCAGCGGGAACTGCCGGGCCATTTCCAGCTTGATGTCACCTACTTCGGACGGTTTGGCCGGCGGCTCCTTGCCCAGGCCGATGCCGGACAAACCGTTAACTTCACGGATTCTTCGGGGCAGACACTGAATCAGGCATTCTCCTTGCTCGAGCAACAAATTAGGAGCGGTGCAGCTGTAACGGCACAGCCCTTCTTCGAAAACCAAACCCTCGGCGGTACGGCAGGCTGCCAGGCGGCGGGAGCTCCGAACTGCACGGCCATCCTGGCTGCCGGTAACGAAACCTTCCTCGCCACGGGCAATCTGGGGAGCATCATGTTCACCGAGGCTGCGCTCGGAGAACTACAAGAATTCGGTGTTCCCGTCATTGGGATGGTTCCTGGAGTAGGTTTGAATCCCCAGTTTGGATTGAACATCTATGCCACCAACAAAGGCGCGTCAGAGTACAACGGCCTGCTGGCCTCCCTGCACAGAAAGCTTGCCAATGGCGTGCAGTTTGATCTCAATTACACCTACTCGCATTCTCTCGACAACACCTCGGTCAATGCCAACAACTTCTCGGGGGAAAATGCGAACTTTGCCGGCGGCTTACTTTGTGATGCTGCCAATCCCAATTTGTGCCGGGGAAACTCGGAGTTTGATATCACCCACATCATCAGCGCAGATGGCGTTTTCGACTTGCCCTTCGGCCGCGGGAGGCACTTTGGCACGAATATGCCGAGGGGTCTCGATTGGCTGATCGGTGGCTGGGACTTGGCCCCGCTGGTGAGCTGGCACACAGGTTTCGCTTTCGGCGCGGTGGCCAACGCGGAATCAATCAGCGTCAACAATAACGTCCCCCCAATTTTTGACGGGGACAGGTCAGCTCTGAAAGTCAGCATCCACAAGACATCGTCCGGTTCGGTCCAGCTATTCGCGAACCAAGCGGCGGCGATGGCTGCTTTTAGCGCTCCTACTGGCCTGCAGGCTGGCAACCGTGACATTCTGCGTGGCCCCCGCTTTTCGAACGTGAACCTGGCCCTCAATAAAAGGTTCGCGTTCACAGAGAGAGTAGGACTTGAGTTCCACGCGCAGGCCTATAACTTGTTCAATCACACGAACTTTGACCTGCCAGGTTCTCCCGGCACGATTGGTACCGCGGACATTACAAATCCCGGTCAATTCGGGGTAATCACAACGACCGCGGATCCGCGCCAGCTGCAGTTCGGGATGGAGTTTAAGTTCTAACCGTGCGTCTAAAGGTTGTTGCTTCACTTCAGGGCCGGCCGAAAGGCCGGCCTTCTCTTTTGTAGGCACTCAACAAGCGGAATCTGCCCACCAAGGAGCAGTGGAGGGCGTGAGCCCGTCCTACGCCCGTGTAGTCACGACTTTGTCGTGGGCCACGGCGGGGGTTTGAATCGGGGGCGCGGGCGTGAAGTCGGGCTCGGGTTCTTTGGCCGGCGGCGGTGAGATCCTGGCGGCGGCTTCGGCCAGCTCGGGCAAGGCTATGCGCAAGGCTTCTTCGATTGTCTTCACATAGTGGACGTTCAAGTTCTCAAGCTGTTCTGGCGTGAGATCCTCATCCACGTTCATCTTGTTTTCCGCGGGCAGAATCACGTCGCGGACGCCAGCGCGCTTGGCCGCCAGTACTTTTTCCTTAATGCCGCCCACCGGCAGCACGTTCCCGCTGAGCGTGATTTCGCCGGTCATGGCGATGAGCGGATGGACTCTATCTCCGGTCAGTAGCGAGACCAGGGCTGTGGCCATGGTCACGCCGGCTGACGGGCCATCCTTCGGAATCGCACCTGCCGGCACGTGAATGTGAATGTCGTGGCCGGAGAAGAAATCCTCAGGCACGCCCAGCCGTTCGGCGTTTGAGCGCACCCATGTGAGCGCTGCCTGCATGGACTCCTGCATGACCTGGCCGATTTGCCCGGTCATGGTGAATCCGCCTTTGCCTTTCATGGCATTGGCCTCGACGAAGAGCACGTCGCCGCCGGAAGGAGTCCAGGCCAGGCCGACGGCCACGCCGGCGCGCTTGGTGCGCTCGGCGATTTCGCCTTCGGTGCGAATCTTGATGCCGCCGAGAAATTCCTGAATGACATCCTGCGTGACGGTCAGCTTTTCGCTCTTCCCTTCCGCCAAACGCCGCGCCTGCTTGCGGCAGACAGTGCCAATGTTGCGCTCCAGGCCGCGCACGCCCGCTTCCCGCGTGTAGTGGCGAATGATGTGGCGCACGGCCTCTTCGGGAAACTCAATTTGCTCCTTGGTGATGCCATTTTCGTCAATCTGCCGCGGAATCAGGTACTGGAAGGCGATGTGAACTTTTTCTTCTTCCGTGTAGCCCTGCAGCTCGATGATTTCCATGCGGTCGCGCAGGGGTTCGGCGACGGGATCGAGCATGTTGGCGGTCGTGATGAACAACACCTTCGACAGGTCGAACGTGACGTCGAGATAGTTGTCGCGGAAAGTTGAGTTCTGCTCGGGATCGAGCGCTTCCAGCAGGGCCGAGGCGGGATCGCCACGGAAATCGCGGCCGACCTTGTCAATTTCGTCGAGCATGAACACCGGGTCTTTCGTTTCCGCGCGGCGAATGCCTTGAATAATCTGCCCGGGCAGCGCGCCAATGTAGGTGCGGCGATGTCCGCGAATCTCGGCCTCGTCGTGCACACCGCCAAGCGAAAGCCGCGTAAACTTGCGGCCCAGAGCGCGCGCAATCGATTTGCCCAGCGAAGTCTTGCCCACTCCCGGAGGCCCCACGAAGCACAAGATCGGGCCTTTCATGTTCGGTTTCAGGCGGCGAACGGAAAGATAGTCGAGAATACGGTCTTTGACTTTCTCGAGATCGTAGTGGTCGTGATCGAGAATCTCTTTCGCTTTGGGAATTTCAATTTCCACTCCGGAGGTCTTCGCCCACGGCAACACCGCCAGCCATTCGATGTAGTTGCGCGTGAGCGAGTAGTCGGCGGCCATAGGCGACATGCGCGACAGGCGGCCCAATTCTTTGAGCGCTTCTTTCTTCACGTCGTCGGGCATGCCGGCTTCTTCGATTTTCTTCTTCAGGTCTTCAACATCGCGCTGGCCTTCGTCCTGCTCGCCCAGTTCTTTCTGAATAGCCTTCATTTGCTCGCGCAGGTAGTATTCGCGCTGCGTCTGTTGCACGCGGTCCTGCACTTCGCTTTGAATCTTGTTGCGCAACTGCTGGACTTCCAGTTCCTTGGCGAGATGCTGGTTGATCTTCTGCAGCCGGACGTGAACGTCGGTGGTTTCGAGCGTGTCCTGCTTGTCGGGCGTAGACAGCGACGGCAGCGACGAGGCGATGAAATCGACCAGACGTCCGGGCTCTTCAATGTTCATGGCCACGGTCGAAAGTTCGTCGGAAAGCGTGGGCGAGCCGGCGACGATCTGCTGGAACAACGTCAGCACGTTGCGTTGCAAGGCTTCGATCTCCGAAGTGATACCTGGTGCCGGCGCTTCAGGCACAGGAACATAGTGCGCGCGCATATATGGCGATAGTTGCGTGAACTCGCCCAGGTGCACCCGCTCCAGGCCTTCGGCAAACACAAACAGACTCTGGTTGGGCATCTTGACCACTTTGTGGACGACCGCCGACGTGCCTACTGTGTAGAGATCGCTGGGTTGGGGGTTATCCACGCGCGCCTCGCGCTGCGCCACCACGATAATTGTCTTATCTTCCCCTAAGGAGTTGATGAGCTGGACGGAGCTTTCCCGCCCCACGGTCAGCGGCAGAACCGCATGGGGGAAAAGCACCGTGTCCCTCACCGGGAGTACCGGCAAGGCGCGTTGGTCGTTTGTTTCCTTATGCTTATGATTCCGTTCGAGCGTTGAATTCTGGCTCATGGCTCTCCTTGAGTGTAAGCCGCTCAAGTTTAGATGAAGTTCCTGCGGAATAGGTTTCATGCCCTGGACTCAGGCCTTCCCGCAGAGTGTCGAAATCCTATTCCTTTTGAGCGAGCTTAGCACCGTGCCCAAGGTGCAGAGGCTAACGCGGGAACAGCGTCCTGGCAAGCACCAATTTGGGAATTGTAAGTTTTGGCTCGAAAAGAGCCAGTTCACAGGACTGGCTGTCCCAGGTTCGAAGACATAGCAGCAAGCCGCAATAGACAAAAACTATCTGCCCGGCTCGGGACTCTGCAGCTCCCGCCACTTAGTTCTGGGCGGTTTCGAACACGTGCTTGGCGCTGTCGCCCTGGAATACCAGTTCCTGCAGCACCCTCTCATTGGCTGCATTCAACTGGTAGATCGTCTGGCTCCGCTTCGCCTTATCCGTCAGCGGAACCAGCGTGCATTTGACTTTCACTTCAGGCGTCTTGCCTCGAACCGGCTGAAACACCATGAAGTGTTCCTGCCCTTCCATGGTGTGGCGGACAAGGTAATCGCCCGCCGGCAGCAGTGCTGTCCCCACTCGCACTGGCGCCGCGAATGTGACGCGGCTGACGTCTCGGATACCCAAGTCCTTATCTTCCGCCGCGGCCGCGGTGACGAGAATAGAGACCAGCACCATCACGCATACGAGCGCACCAAAAACTCTAAGTAAACGCATAAAAGCTCCTGTCTAATCATTCGGTCGTGCCCGCAAGACAGGCCTGCAGGTCTACCAATAATCAGTGTAGGCGGCGGCGTTTGGCGCGAATGTGTGTCCCATCACAAGCGGATGTGACGAAAGGACATGCACTGTTCCTCGGCCTCATTTCGGGTTGAATTGGGCTAACTCGTAGATGCCAAGCTTCTTCTCCAGTTCCGCGACCTGGTCCACGACCTTGAAAAAGCCTTCGTCGCCGAACAATTCGTCTTCCTTTCTCTCGAAATCGTCTCCTAGCGCGTCGTATTCGTGGGCCGAGACGATAGAGCGAAACGCAGGAAAAAGAACGGTATCCTCGCGCGCCTCGTGGGGCCGGTACATGCGCAGAAATCCACGCAACGCGTCGTTGAGTTTCTCGCTGTCCGATGACACGTACTTGAGCGTGGCCACGCCAGCCAATTCCCTGATTTTCGCGGTCAACTCGCGCCCCGCCTTGTGCTGGGCTTCGAGCGTATCCACCAGGCTCACCAGCTTGCCGGCTTTGCGAAACCGCGGAAAGAGAAATTCCTCTTCCAGCTTCTCGTGATACTCCTCGACAAAATGGCGGATGATGTCGGCGGCCTGGGCCAGCACCGATCCGTCGAAGGAACGCTTCGCCGCCAGCAGTCGCACATGCTCGTCACAAATCAGAAGGATGCGGTTGAGCACGCCATGTTCGCGCATCAGGTCTTCGGCGGGAGAGATGCCTTCGTCGCCTTTGGGCTGGTTGTTCTCCAAAGCCGGCTTCGCCTGGGGGGCGGCAAGGCCGGAGATCAGCAGGCTGGCGCTCGCAACTGAGCTGTGGCGAAGAAAATCGCGGCGGGTAGCGGGCGGTTCGGGCATGAGTCGTCTCCTGTGCTCTCAGTTCTTTGACGCGCACGCCCCAAAACAGATTCGTACAATTCACGCCGCCCGGTAAATTCCCAGCACCTTCACGAATTCTGCGACCTCGCCCAGATGACGCAGCGCGTTGCGCGCCGCCTCGTCGTCGCCGCGCAGGAAGTCAACATAGAAGACGTACTCCCAGGGGCGTCCACGGATGGGCCGCGACTCGATTTTGCTCAGGCTGATGTCGCGCAGCGCGAAAACGCTCAGCGATTTGAATAGCGCGCCGGGCAAATTCTTTACCTGGAAGGCAATCGACGTTTTGTTCGCACCACGAGGGATGAGCTTTTGACAGTTAGAATCGAGAGTGGGGTGCCCCACTTCTCCCCGGTTCTGGGAGTAGTGGGGGTTTTTCCGTCCCGCAGTTTGACTCCGTTTCCGAATCAAGAAAAACCGCGTGAAATTTCGTTTGTCGTCTTCGATGCCGGCCTGAAGAATCTTGCCTGCATATTCGCGCGCAGCCTGACGCCCGGCGATGCCGGCTGCGTCTTGCAGTTTTTCCGCGATCACGTGCTTCACGCTCCCGGCGGTGTCATAGAACGGAACAGCCTCGACCCGCGGATGACGGCGAAAAAAATTACGGCACTGATCGAGCGCTACGGGATGCGATAGAACCCGACGGAGCGCGGTCAGCTTGACTCCGGGCGCGGCGATCACATTGTGTACGATGCGCAGTAGGTACTCCGCCTGAACAAAGACGTCGCGCGCCACCATCAGATCGGCATGTTCGGTCACGGTTCCCGCCAACGTGTTCTCAATCGGGACCACTGCGGCAGAAACCGATCCGTGCTCGATGCGATCGAAAACCTCGACTGATCTTGGGCACGGCACAACCTTGTACCCCGGCAGCATCCGTTCCGCCGCCTCATGACTGAAGGACCCGAGTTCTCCCTGGATGGCGACTTTCATAGAAAGCAAGTTATACGCAAGAGGCCGCGAGAGGGCAAATCGATTCCCGATATGTGACCCCGCCGGGCGGTGATCCCGTCCGCGCTTGCTATTAAAATTCCAGCATCCGCCAGCGGGTTCGGATGTCCCAGCGGCCGTTCTCCTTGCCTAGTAGGTAGAGGTTGCCCTCGCCACAAAGACCGCCGCACTGTCTAACAACCCAAACAAAGGCTTCGTCGTGAGCCGAGTCGAAGCCGGGGCGAGAGAACTGCAAGAAACCGGCGACATTCGGATACTTCTGGTGGAAGGCCTTCCATCCGCCCGGAACCTTGAAAAGATCGTCGATCTCGCTCGTGGGAATAACCCTGTAGGACTCGGAATCGCCGAATCCTACTTTCAAGGGGCAGCGATCGCCTTTCTTTGCTGAAAAGTCTACTGCGGTCTCTTGCGATCTGCCCCACGAGCTCCGAGCCCTCACAAAGCCAGCGCCAGCAGTCATGTTTAAGATGAGTACTCCTTTTCCATGTAGGTCCTCTCCAGGCTTCTGCGAATGGAGGATGGCGTCGAGAACGGCCGCATAGACGGCGTAATCATCTTCTGCAAGTTCGCAGCTACTTTGGGATGTATCCGCGCCCTGCGTGTCTTTTAGCGTGCTCTGGGCATTGGCATACGTCAATGCGGCCAGCAACAACGCCGCTGCAATCCTCAGAGTCATCCGTCCCCCTCTCTCCTCAGTGCGGCGGAGGAATCCCCGCTGAACGAGTTTGCTTGCCTTTGAATGCGACATGTTTGATGCAAGGCAATTCGCAAAAGAGGCCCTCAGTCTGCGCGCTCGCCGCCTTGTACCCCGGCAGCATCCGTTCCGCCGCCTCATGACTGAAGGACCCGAGTTCTCCCTGGATGGCGACTTTCATCACCAAGCAAGTTAGCTGGAAGAAAAAGAAAGCGCAAATGGTCGGGCAGGCTGGTCGGAAAAAAAACCCATTTCTCGCGGTGTGCGCGAGAAATGGGGCACCCGGCGGGGTGGAGTTGACTCGGCCTTCTATTTCGATCCAGAACCGGCGATGGCAGGCTTATCGTTGTGGTCGTTCGCCAATCTGGTCAGGTGCGGGAAAAAGGGCGTGATCTCGAACGGCATTTTTTCCCGAGCCAGGGCCAAAGCTACCGGTTGCGCCTTCGCAATCTCAACCCGGTCGCTCCACGGATCCAGCTTAATGCGGCCGCCTAGAGGAAGCGCCGCGATCTGGTCAACCCGCTGTGCGTCGAGCGCGGGCGCGGAGGCGAGCAGCGCTTCCATGCGCGTGTTCGTGCCCGCGGCGAAGCTATTTCCCAGGTGCGGACGAATCAGGTTCGGCAGGTCCGGAGCGCGCTGCTGCAGAGCGCGCAGAAACAGTCCGGCAGTTGCCAGCTTTTCCTTGTAAGGAGAATTCTTCAGCAGTTCGAGGGCTTTGGCGTCGGCCGCTTCCTCATCGGCAGGACGCCGTTTGAAATCCAGCCGTCGAAACGATTGCTCGTCAGGGAAGAACATCTGGTCGTTGAACGCCAGCTTGGCGTCGAATGGATGCCCCAGCACGATGTGGCTGAGCTCGTGAGCCAGAACCATAGCCAGAGCAGCTTCATCCGGCAGCACGTCGAGCAGGCCGCGGCTGACAACAATCGTGTGCCCAATGGTGAACGATTCCAGCGGCGCCGTGATCAGAACCCGGCAGCGCACGTCGGACGACAGCGACAGATTGTTCGTAAGCAGCAGATTGTTGACTACGGTCTCGAGAACTTTGTCAACGCCTCCGGGCGGGGCCAGCAGGCCCACATCCTGCAGGCGCTCGACCGCGTTATCCTCGGCCTGGCGTTCCCACATGCGCTCGGCCACCACGGGACTGGCATCGGACGCGGTTCCGCTCTGGTCGGTGGCTTGGCGCGGATCCACCACAATCTGCGTGAATTCCTCGTTCCGGTTCTTTCCTGCCGCTTTCAGGTCATAGCCCCACAGTCGGGTCTGGGCCTTCAGATGAACGTGCCCTGAGGGAGTGTCCAGATCGGATTCCTCGCTGTAAACATAGGCAGGCAGCCAGATACCCGGCTGCAGATTCAGCCGCCAGCTGTCGAAATGCAGATAAAAGGAGTTCATGGGAGGCCGCGAATAGGTTCCGTTGAAGCGGACGATGTTGTAGTCCTGATCTTCAACCCAGATGCGTCCCTGGAACCGTCCCGGCGGCGCGTTGGATTTGGGTTGCGCATCAATGACGATGCAGCGCACTTCGCCCAGGAACTCGCGGCGCACATAAGCGAAGTTGTAGTACTTCTTGTAGAGATCGGTGTCGAGCACAACCATCTGGGCAAATCCCAGGGGCTGGAAACGCAACGAGAAGATGCCGGTCAGCTTGCTGAGCCGGCTGCGCCCGAAGCCAGGCTGCCCGAGGAACGACACATCCTCGGGCCCGTCACTCATGTCCAGCCGGCCGAGAAAGTACTGGTCCTGGACGGGAGCAGGGTTGCCGTCGGTGCCGGTCTTCAGATTCTGCAAGTAAGTCTCGACCATAGGCCGCAGGTTGCGCATCTGCGCGAGAAGCTGATGTTCCTTCTCCACCATGCGGTCCACCACCTCGTCGAACGAACCGGGCGTGGCCGTCGTGGGTGCCGCTGCGGACGCGGTTTCAGCCTCCACACCAGACCCGGATGAAGCCGGGGTGCGCGAATTCTGTGCCAGAGCCAACGCAGTCAAAATCCCGACGAGCGCCACTACCAGCCGAAATAACCGGAAAACACTCATACCAATCCCCTCCCTCGATTTCTTGACCCGAGTTTCTTAACTCTCGGAAATGCGGCTCACACTGGGCCGCCACTGCTTCCTGGAAGCCGGGACTCGGATTCCTGTCGGCATCAGTGCCAACGGCGAATCCGAAGCAGTCTCGCCCGGAACGTCCGGACTGCAGACTTTTTCCGATGTCGCTTTAGCAAAGCAAGCAATCGGCCAGTGAGGGTTGGAAATCTCTCAGGATCGAAACGAACAGAACACGATTGGGCCTCTCCTGAAGCACCGTTAGCTAAAGGACGCTGGTGAAGCCCGCGTCAGAACACTTGCTGACGAGGATGGGATTCCCATAGCGCTGATCCCAAGCGTTTATACTTCGAAATCCGCAATCCGCCGTGCGCTAGAAAGCCTCTCCCAATTGCTCGCCAGGCACGCTGCTCTTCCGGAGCAGATCCTTTGTCAGCACGAGCGCGTCGACGCCGTTCGAGTAGTACCGCGGCCTGGTACTGACAACGTTGTAGCCGTGGCGTTTGTAAAAAGACAAGGCTGCCGTATTGTCCACTGCGGTTTCGAGCCCCACGGCCCTCGATCCCGCCTCGCGCAAGCGCTCCTCGGCAGCCCGCAGCAGCTGCGATCCAACGCCCAAACGCCGGGCCGTTGCGATCACATCAATCGTTATGATGTGGGCCGTCAACCCGCCGTGGGCCACGATGAATCCTGCGATCTTTTCGGTGGCAGTGTCTGCGGCCGCGAGCGTGAATGCTCCGCGGCGCCGCACGTAGACCTTCAGTTCCTGGCGTGAATAGGCGATACCCGGGGAAAAGCATTCCTGATCGATCTGCCAGAGGGTATCAAAATCCTCCGGCTGGAAATCGCGGATCACGAGGGGCACGGAAACATTGTAGCGGTCACGCTGTCATCCCGAGCAAGCGCTCTTTGCGCCGCGGGGGATCTGGGCGAGCCGCGCGAGGCGTCGTACCTTGCGACGCAAAAATCGCGCGTTTGGCTCGCTTCCGTATCAAACTTCACCACCAGGTCCCTGGCTGGGCCGCCACGCGATGTCGGACTGTTTTTTCCACAGCTGCAGTCCGCAACCATGGGAAAAATCAGTTTTGGAGCAGTTTGACCTCTTGCCCTAGCAGCGACCACAGTCGTACCATGAATGACACGGGGAAAGCGCGTGGGGCTTCTTGTACTCGTTGACGTCGTAGGCGCGATTGTGCTTTTGGGCGTGTGGTATTTCCTGTTCGCCGCCTACAATCGCCGCAAAGGCGCGCAAGCGCTGCGCTGGGTGCAGACCGCCTGCGCCGGCAAGGGACGCTTGCTCGATTCGCGCTGGCTGACCAGTTCGCGGCTGCTGGCGCGATTGCAGTTTCCCGCGCGCAGCTTCGAGAATGCTCACGTCACGATGAAGTTTCGCCCCCGGGCATTGCCTGTGCACTGGCTGCTGAGCTGCTGGCGACGGCAAAAAGAAACTCTCACCTTTGAAGCGGATCTCGGGGGATGTCCGAGTTTCCATCTCGAAGTTGCGCAGCATCGCTGGTGCGCGCACAGCCGCGGCGCCACTGCGGGCCACGACCGGCGGGAATGGGAGATCTACCAGCCCGGTCCGGTCATCTTGACCACGCGCACTGATTGGAAACAGGGCCACGCTCCCGAAGTCAACGTGCTGATGGCAGTGCGGGACAGGAATGTTTTGCAGGTCCACTTTTGCCCGTGGTCGCCGCAATTCTCGGCCACGGTCGCGCTCGACGCTCTGGCCGATCCCGACAGCGCCTCCGGCTTTCTTACTACCTTGCGGGAACTGGCCGCCGGCGCCTCGGCCCACCGGCAGTAAAACCCCGAATTGCTTCAATGTGAGAACGGCTGCATCGCCTGCGCGTCGGAGCACAACCGCGCAGACCTCCACACAGCGTCCTTAGTTTTGATTAGCCCAAATTAAACCGATCCCCGGAAAGCGCCTTGGTGTAGGATGGCGGCGATTAACCGAGGGATCGGGCTATGTCTTGCCGAGTCGGGCGGTTCGTCTTTTTCCTCTCTTTTTCCGTGTTGGCCTCAGCGTTCGGAATTTTGCCGGTGGTCTCGGCGGCGGAACCGCAGTGGGTTGAAGTGCGCTCTCCAAACTTCTCTGTCGTGACTGATGCGGGAGATAAGCGTGGGCGCGAGGTGGCCATGCGTTTTGAGCAAATGCGCGCCGCCTTTGGCACGCTCATGACTAAGGCTAACGTCAACCTGCCAGTACCGCTACAGATTGTGGCGTTCCGTAGCACCAAAGAAATGAGGCAGGTCGCCCCCCTATGGAAGGGTAAGCCTACTGAGCTGGCCGGCTTGTTCCAGCCGGGCCAGGATCGCAGCTTCATCATGCTCGACATGTCGGTGGACAATCCCTATCAGGTCGTGTTTCACGAGTACGCCCACCAGTTGATGAATGGCAACATCAAGGAGCAACTCGACCCCTGGTTCGAGGAAGGATTCGCCGAGTATTTTTCCTCGATCGAAGTCGACAACAAGCAGGCGCGTGTGGGCAAGATTCCCGACGATGAATACCGGATCCTGCAACTCGGGATGATGAAAATCGCGGACCTTTTCAAAGTGACGCACAACTCCTCGACCTACAACGAGAATGGAGATCATCGCAACACGTTTTATGCCGAGTCGGGAATGCTGATGCACTACATTTACGACAACCAGCTGATGCCCAGGGTTGCCATTTACTTCCAGCTCAAGGTGGACCAACACGTTCCCGTGGAAACCGCCATCCAACAGGCTTTCTCGTTGAGCCCGCCCGAATTCGATAAGGCCCTGCAAAGGTACGTCATGAGCGGCCGTTATCACTACTACCCGATTCCAGCTCCTCCGAGCATCTCACCCGAAAAATACGCGGTCAGCGCTTTGAAGCCACTGGACAGCGCGGCGGTTCTTGCCGACATCCACCTGCATTCCCCTGACTATCGTGAGCGGGGCATGAGTGAATTTGAAGACATTCTGAAGTCGGATCCGAACAACGCCGCCGCTTGTCGCGGACTGGGCTATGGCTACCTGCAAACGCAGAATTTCAGCCAGGCAGCCGACTACTTCAAGCGCGCCTCTCAGCTCGACTCCAAAGACCCGCGGGTTCACTACTATAGCGCCCTGCTCACGTACCGCGAAGGCGGTGTGAGCCAACGGGCCGATGCCGCGGAGATGACAAAGGAACGGGAGACGGCCATCAGCTTGGACCCCGGCTTTGCCGATTCTTACGCGCTTCTGGCCTTTGCCCAAATGACCTCAGGCGACCGCACACAGGCGCTGTCCACGATGCAAAAGGCGGTGGAGCTGAGCCCGCGCAACGAGTCTTACCAGTTCAACCTGGCCAACCTTTATTTGGGAAACCGGCAGCCGGATCAGGCCATTGCGATTCTGGCGTCCCTCCACATCACCGACAACCCGATGCTGGCGAACCAGGTTGATAGAATGCTTGCCGAAGCGCGCGTGATGAGAGAGGCCTTGCAGTCCGGACCTGGCGTCGACGGGCTGTTGGAGCGACGCGGGCCCTCTGCCGCAAGCACAACACTGGAAAACAACGAAACCACGCCCACCACTCCGCCGAAGCCTGCACTCAAGCCGGGACCGCCCAAATTCGTACATGGAATCCTCAAGAGCGTAGACTGTTCGACCGAACCCGGCGCCATACTAGTTCTGACGGTGGGAGCAAGAACGCTGACCTTGACCGTGCCCGACCGAAGGCACGTGCTCCTCATCGGCGCCGACCAGTTTTCCTGCTCATGGAGCAAGCAGAAGGTAGCCGTGAACTACCGCGAGGCCGACACGGGAGAGACCAGCGTCATGTCCGTGGAAATCCAATAGCCGTAACAGCCCAAGACAGGCGTCCCTAACTGCTCGCATTACTTTATCCGGTTGGGGGGCGCGAATTTTCGCGGCATTTGGAGGACCACAACGCTGAGATGCCAGCGCCGACAAGACAACGGGGGATCGGAGAAATTCTCTTTCCAAAGATTCTCCGATCACCCGATAGTCCGAACCAAACGAAGTTCTTTCTAAATGTCGTAATACAGGTGGAACTCATACGGATTCGGCCGCATCCGGACGGGGTCCACTTCGTTCTTGGTCTTGTACTCGATCCAGGTCTCGATCAAATCCGCAGTGAACACGCCGCCCTTGAGCAGGAACTTGTGATCGGCCTTGAGCGCGTCCAGCACGCCTTCGAGGGAGCCGGGCACGGACGGAACCTTGGCGGCTTCTTCGGGAGACAGATCGTAGCTGTCCTTGTCGAGCGGTTCGCCGGGATCGATCTTCTTCTCGATGCCGTCGAGGCCAGCCATCAGCATTGCCGAGTAGGCCAGATACGGGTTGCAGGAGGGATCGGGCGGGCGGAACTCGAGCCGCTTCGCCTTGGGGCTCTCGGAATACACGGGAATGCGCACCGCAGCCGACCTGTTGCGCTGTGAGTAAGCCAGATTCACCGGGGCTTCGTATCCGGGAACCAGGCGCTTGTAGGAATTCGTGGTGGGCGCGGCAAAAGCCAGGATGGCCGGAGCGTGCTTGAGCAGACCGCCCGCGTAGTTAAGCGCCATTTCCGAGAGGCCGGCATACTTCTTGCCGGCAAACAGCGGCTTCCCCTTGAGCCACAGTGACTGGTGCGTATGCATGCCCGATCCGTTATCGCCGAAGAGCGGTTTGGGCATGAACGTGACCGTCTTCCCCGCCTGGTAGGCCGTGTTCCGCAGGATGTACTTGTATTTCATCATCTTGTCGGCGGAACTGACCAGCGTGTCGAAGCGCATATCAATTTCCGCTTGACCGGCAGTGGCCACTTCATGGTGATGGCACTCGACGTCAACCCCGGAATCGATCAGGTGCTGCACCATCTGCGAACGCAGGTCCTGGTGCTGATCGGTGGGAGGAACCGGGAAGTAGCCTTCTTTCATTCGCGGACGGAAGCCAAGATTGTCCTCCTCGCGCCCCGAGTTCCAGCGGCCCTCCTCGGAGTCAATAAAGTAGAAGCTGTGCTGCGTGGCGCTGTCGAAGCGCACGTTATCGAAGATAAAGAACTCAGCTTCCGCCCCGAAAAAGGCCTGGTCGGCGAGGCCGGTGGAGGTCAGATACTTCTCGGCCCGCTTGGCCAGGCCGCGCGGATCGCGGCCATACGGCTTACCCGTCGGCGGATCGTAGGCGTCGCCGATCATCACCAGCGTCGGCACCTCGCGGAACGGATCCATGAACGCCGTGTTGGGATCGGGGATCAGGTTCATGTCCGATTCGTGGATGTGTGCCCAGCCGCGGATCGAGCTGGCATCAAAACCGAAACCCTCGGTGAACGAATCTTCTGTCAGCTCTGTGATCGGAAAACTGGCATGCTGCCAAATCCCGGGCAGGTCAATAAAGCGCATGTCGAGGAACTTCGCGTTATTCTTGGCGGCAAACTCGAGTACACTCTTGGCGTTCATTCACACCTCTTCACTTGTGGATTGTGGAGAAAGACAAAATCTAAAGCCTGTAAGCCTACCGAAGCCAACCCGCGTGGTCAATACGATAAACCGATTCTTGGGCATAAGTAATTTTTATAGGTCGCAGGCATCAGGGCAAGCGGGATTCCTATCCGTTTCCTCCCGGCAAGAAACCAACATCTGGGTAGCACGCATCAGCGACCCACGCCGGCCGGGACTCAAAACCTGTTCAGCCAAGCGCTACCTGCGGTTGCTGGCGGGCGGCCAGCAGAAATTCCCGCCGGTGTGCTAGATTCAAAGCTCTGACAGACACTGCCCGATGGACTTCGCACCTACCATCTCAACTCAAGGCCTGACGCGCCGTTTCGGCGACCTCGTGGCGGTTGACGGCGTCAACTTGCGGGTTGCGCCCGGACAGTTTTTCGGCTTCCTCGGGCCTAATGGCGCTGGCAAGTCGACTACCATCAAGATGCTCACCGGCCTGCTGGCGCCCAGTTCGGGAAGCATTGAGATTCTCGGCCTCGATCTGAACGCTCAGCCGGTCGAAGTGAAGCGCCAGATCGGCGTGGTGCCTGAAGGCATGGCCTTGTTCGGACGGCTCACCGGAGCCGAATTCCTGAGCTTCGCCGGACGCATGTACGGCCTCGACCGCCAGACGGCCGCCCAGCGTGCCTCCGAGTTGCTCGAGTTCATGCAGCTCGCCGACCAGCCGAAAAAACTGGTGACCGACTATTCTCACGGCATGCAGAAAAAACTGGCGCTGGCCGCCGCCGTCATTCACGGGCCGAAAGTGCTTTTCCTCGATGAGCCGTTCGAGGGCGTGGACGCCATCGCCGCCGGCACGTTAAAAGCCATGCTGCAGGGCATGATTTCGCGCGGAGCCACGATTTTCCTGACTTCACATGTGCTCGAAATCGTGGAGCGCCTTTGCAGCCATGTTGCCATCATTCATCAGGGACGGCTCGTGGCGCAGGGTTCGCTCGAGGAACTGCGGGCCGGAGTAGAGGCCCAGACTGCGAAGGCGGAATCCAATGACGGCGCAGCTGCGTCGGGCGAGAAGCTGACACTAGAGCAGATTTTTCTGAGCGTCGTGGGCGGCTCGCGCCACACTGAGCAGGAACTTTCGTGGCTCGGCTGATGGCGGCGTGATCCGCGGCCTGGGCTGTTCGCACAGTCTGTGAATGAAATTGATAGTGGCCGAGTTTGAAGTAGTGCTGCTTGTTCTGAGGCGTCATCCCGAAGGCCCGCGCTTTCACCAGCGGGCCGAGGGATCTAGCGTGCACCACAAGAACGCTCCGCGCGAGATGCCTCGCTCCGCTCGCTGCGCTCGCCTCCAGCTAAAGCTGGAGGTCTACCAAGAACGGCTTTGCTCGGGATGACGCCATTGAAAGAAGATGAAGATGGGGGGAGAATTCCAAGTGGACCGCTAGCCCTCGATGTCAGGGCAGATTGCTGACAACGTAACATGAATCTCTCCGTTCGCCGCCGCGGCCAACTCGCCGCCATCGCCGATCTCCGCTGGCGCATGTTCGTCAACTCGCTGCGCACCAAACGCGGCAAGATGGAGCTGGTCTCCCGCATCATTGTGACTGTCGCCTTCACCGGCGGCGGCCTGGGCGGCGCCGTCGGCATTGGACTTGGCGCGTATTATTTCGTCGCCGAGAACAGATCGGAGAATCTGGCGGTCCTGCTGTGGCCGGTGTTTTTCTTCTGGCAACTCTTCCCGATAATGGCGACCGCCTTCACCAACAACCCCGACTCTTCCGACTTGCTGCGCTTCCCTTTGACCTACCGCTCGTTCTTCTTGATTCGCCTGGCCTATGGCTTTTTCGATCCGGCCACCGCCCTGGGCAGCCTCTGGCTGCTGGGAATACTGGTCGGCGTGGCAGCGGCACAGCCGCTGCTGTTGCCCTGGGCGCTCATGGTGTTGGGGACTTTTGGACTCTTCAACCTGATCCTGATGCAAACCATATTTGCCTGGGTCGAGCGCTGGCTGGCGCAGCGGCGCACGCGGGAGATTTTCGGCGTTTTCTTCATTCTGTTCATGCTGAGCTTTCAGCTGATCGGCCCTATCATGCAACGGCTGGAGAAAAAGCAACACGCTGAGTTCAACCGTGCCGCCGAAGTCGCCGTCCGCATTCAGGCAGTCCTGCCTCCCGGTTTTGCTTCGGATGCGATTGCGCAGGCGGCGCAGTCGCGGTATCTCGCAGGCCTGTCGTCTCAACTCTTTCTAGCGACGCTGACCGTGGCCGTTGCATATTTGCTGCACCTGCGGCTACGCCGGCAGTTCCGGGGCGAGAACCTCAGCGAAGCCGCGGCGCGCCCGAAAGCCGCCCAGGCGCAAAGCCTGCAACTCGGATGGAGCCTCCCAGGATTTTCGCAGTCGGTCGCCGCCGTTTTCGAAAAAGAAATGCGCTACCTCGGCCGCAGCGGCCCCATGCTGCTTACGTTGATCATGCCCATTTTCATGCTGATCGTGTTTCGCCTGGGGCCAGCTGGTCACATGCGCCAGTCGAGTTTCCTCAGCCGCGCGCCTGACATGGCCTTCCCCGGCGCAGCCGCTTACGCCCTGCTGGTGCTTACCAACCTCGTCTACAACAGCTTTGGTGCCGACGGAGGCGGCATCCAGTTTTTCTACGCTTCGCCCGCGCATTTTCGCCAGATCGTGCTGGGAAAAAACCTTACCCACGCCGGCATTTTGCTGGCCAACACGGCCTTGACCTGGATTGCCGTCGCATTCTTCTACGGCCCGCCAGCGCCAGCGGTTACGGTCGCAACTTTCGCCGGCCTTCTGTTTGCCGCGCCCTTAAACTTCACCGCCGGGAACCTGCTGTCGATCTATTCTCCCAAGAAGCGCGACTTCGCCACGTTCGGACGCCAGAACGTCTCGCAGATGACCGTTCTCATCAGCCTGGGCGTACAGATCGTGATCGTGGCAGTAGGCACGGCGGCCTTCCTGATCGGCCGGCTCTACAGCAACCTCTGGATCACCGCGCTGGTCTTCCTTGTGCTCTCGATGATTTCCCTTCCGCTTTACGTGATGGTTCTCAAGCGGCTCGATGCGGTTGCGATCGCGCGCAGAGAGACGCTGATCGGCGAGTTGTGCCGGGCGTGAGGGCCCGCCGAATCGCGCGCAGGTACCCAGGATGGGCTCTCGACTCAGCCCACCGCGGAAACGATCAGAAGCTGAAACGGCCACCGACCGTCGGAGCGCAGTTGTTGTTGTAGTTATAGGGGACGCCGGGGCCATGAGGAATGGCGATGGCCAGACCGCCGCTCACCCAGGAATACGCAATTCCGGCAAAACCGTCGAAACGCTTGGTGAAGTGATGATCCACATAGAGCGACCCCTCGTTGAGGGTTCCGGCGCAGGAAGCGCGGAAATTTCCGGGCACGCAGGTCGGCGGAACACGGAAGGTGTCCTGCCGCTGTTGATACCAGGCTAACGTGAAGTCGGTTTTGCTGCGGTAGGTGTACTTCGCGCCCGTCCACCAGATGTTGACCAACTTTTCATTGTCAAGATTGTTGTCTTCGACCCCGCTCATGAAATAGCCGCCCTGGTCCGACGCGCCAACGCCCAACGGGTTCTTCGGGTTGTTCTGCCAGATGTATTCGTACCCGGCAAAAAACTTGACTGGGTCCCACGCATACTTGGCAGCAACCATAATTCCGTAGTTGTCGGTCACGATGCCATATACGGTGTCGTTCGGGTCGATCAGATTGTTCCCGGTGACTTGGTTCGTATTAATGCTGTTGACGGTTGACTGATAGGGCTGCGTCAGACTCTGAGGCCCCAGCAAGGGGTTCAAGACGCTGATCGCCTGGTTGTAATGTTGGGGGACGATGTCGGCGGAGAACCTGCCGTAGTTCCCCCCGAGGTCGAATCCATAGGCGTTGTTATGGGCCGATTCGGGCGTACAGTTGGCGGCGGTCCAGGTTGCGGAGGCCGAGTAGCAGCCGCCATTACCATCGGCGAATTTATACATCGCGCCGAAATGCACCGGGCCAACGGTGAGGCGATACTTCAGGGCATCGTCCCAACGGCTGTCCTCGGTGTCGCCGCCGCCGGCCATCGTGCCGTTGTACCCGATGTACGAAAAGGCATAGCTGCCGCCGGCCGGGTCGTAAAGCAGCATCGCATCGGTGCCGAGAGATCGTTGACGACCGAAGGTCAGAGTGCCGAAATGCGCCGACGATATCCCGGCATAGATCTCGTCATTGAAGGGTTGACCCGCGCGCGCCCCGTCGATGGCGTACGAATAGCTGCTCCTGGGAAGGCCGTTGCTGATGATGTCAGTCTTCGATGCGCTGGCGAGCAGGCCGGACTGCGGATTGATGCCGGTGGAAGCGTTGAACACAACCGACCAGCCAGGCAGAAACTCTTCCTTGCCCCTGATGCCCAGACCCGTCTGCTGCAGATTGTTCGGAGCGATGAGGAATCGATGTTCATAACCGTTTCGGTTCACCAGAGATGCGCCTTCATAGTTATAGCCGTTCTCCGGCAAGCCGTGACTGACCCAGCCGACGCCGACGTCATACGCACCGTACAACGTGATGCCGTGCCATGTCAGCGTGCAATCGGTGGTGGCGAACTCGTGGCCGCTCGCGCAGGGGTCAGGGGTGGTGGCCGTTTGGGCCAATGCCAGCGACGCTCCCATCGCAAGCCACAGAACCAGCAACCTCACAGTAACACGGCGCATTCCTGCCCCCAGCAAACGAAGTGGTTTGGTGAATTGTGGAGTGTACATCATCTACATTTCATTCGTCCAATACTGTACGGATATATTCGCTTCCCTGGCATCGTGAAGCCAGACCGACGGCTTGACCTTGCTGAATCTGACCTTTACGATTCGAGGTCATGCCGAGAAAAGCTGACTCAACGCGAACGGATACAGAAATGCTCGGCCCACGGGACGCGGCCGTACAACTGGGAGTAAGTTTTCCCACGATCAAGCAATGGATCTATAAGAAGAAGATTCGCAGCGTACGAACCGCGGGGGGCCATCACCGCATTCCGCAGTCAGAAATCGACCGCCTGCTCTATCGCACGCGCGGCCACAATCGGGCCGAACGCCGCGCCACCTTTCAGCGCATCAGCGGGCGTAATCAACTGGTGGGCCGCATCGTGGATGTGCGCGTCAGCGGACTGGTCGCACAGGTCACGCTGTCCGTGGGAGGACAACTGATCACTTCTCTGATCACCTCGGGGGCAGTCCGCGAAATGAAATTGAAGAAAGGACAAACTGCCGCCGCGCTGATCAAAGCCACCGAAGTGATGATTATTCGGGTGTGAAAGCCTGGGTCAGATCTGCCCTTATCAGGCATACGGCGCGGCTTGAAGCCGCGCCCTTTCAAAACGAGCGTACGAAAACGAGTCTCCTCGGCAAGCTGTTTAGTCGCCTGCTGCCCAGAATTCCACCGCCGTGGAAGGCGCGATCAGGCGTCCGTTTGGTGCGGCCACAAGGCCATGCTTCACATCCGCCAACCTAACGCGCTTGATATTCCAAGCCAAGCCCAGTTTCCGCAGACACCATATGCCGTACCAGTTGGTGTCAATTTCGTACCAGGTAAAGCCGTGCGCCGCGGAGGTCGGATGGGCATGATGGTTGTTGTGCCAGCCTTCGCCGAAGGTCAGCAGCGCGACCCACCAGCTGTTGGTGGAGAGGTCGCGCGTGGCAAAGCGCCGCGTGCCCCAGGAGTGCGTGGCCGAGTTCACCAGCCATGTGCAGTGCAACAGAACCACCGTGCGAAGGAACGTCCCCCACAAAAGCCACGGCAGTCCGCCGATGGCGAACAGCGCCACTCCCAAAACAATCTGCGAAACGTAATGGTATTTCGTGATCCAGACGTGGAACTTGTCTTTGGCTAGATCGGGAACATAGCGGGCAAGGGTCACGGCGTCGTGGTGCATAGACTTGCCCATCAGAATCCATCCCATATGCGACCACCACTTGCCGTCAATGGGCGAATGCGGGTCGCCCTCCACGTCGGAAAACTGATGATGGATGCGGTGCGTCGCCACCCAGAAAATCGGTCCACCTTCCATGGCCAGCGTGGCGCAGACCGTGAAAAGATACTCCACCCACTTGTAAGTCTTGAATCCCCGGTGTGTGAGCAGGCGATGATATCCCATGCCAATGCCCAGACTGCCCGCGAACCACCACAGGAAAATCGCGACGAACAACGCCTTCCACGTGAAAAAGAAAAGCGCAGCGACGGCACCCAGGTGAAACGCGACCATGAAGATCGCGGTAATCCAGTTGACTTCATCGTTTGCTGATTGTGATTTTTCCAGCTCTAGCCGTCCCATTTTTGTCAGGAGAGTCCCCTAGGTGAGTCAGTTTTTCGATTGCACCCCACAGCCATGCTATCAGGAGAAGGGCAGGCGGAACCGTAATTGTTTGCGCAAGGGCCGAGCCACTGGAATTACGAGAGTAACGATGTGTGAACTCCCAATTCCGCGCTGAACTACGCCGCCTTGCCTTTCACTTGTACTCCCGCCCATTTCTCCAGCAAAGTCAGCGTGGCGGCGTAATCGAGATTTTCGTTTCCATCTTCCGTGGCCATCTCGTAGATTTCTTCCAGGGTTTCCAGGCCAGGCAGCTTCACCCGCGCCTCTTTTGCAGCTTCCAGTGTCAACCGAATGTCCTTATGCATCAGCCGCAGAGAGAAGTTCGGCGTGAAATCGCGCTGCAGGATGAAGGGCGCTTTGTAGTCCACGACCCCGGAGCGCACCATGGTGGCCTCGATCAAGGCCAGAAGTTGCTGCGCGTCCACGCCCAGTTTGGTGGCCAGGGTCAATGCCTCGGCGAAGCCTTCAAAGATCATGGCAATCTGCAAATTCATGGCGAGCTTGGTCGCCTGGCCTTTGCCGGTCTCGCCCATGCGGAAAATCTTTTTGCCCATGGCAGCAAACAGCGGCTTGAGCCGTTCCACCGAGGGCTCGTCGCCGCCGACGATAAACACCAGCGTGCCCTCTTTCGCGCCGATCTTTGAACCTGTCACCGGCGCGTCCACCCAGGCCACGCCCTTGACGCGAACGCGGTCGGCAAACTTGACGGTCGCTGCCGGAGAAATCGTGCTTGAGTCCGCGATGATCGTCCCAGCAGCCAGGGATTGCTCAACGCCGTCTTTGCCAAAGATCACGTCGTCGACGGCGTCGGTATCGGAAACGCACAGCCACACGACTTCCGCACCTTGCGCCGCGGCCGCCGGAGTTGGAGCCACTGCTGCCCCTTCCACCAACTTGCCCGGCGTGCGGTTCCAGACCGTGACTTCGTGCCCTGCGTTGACGAGGTTCGTCGCCATCGACTGCCCCATGATTCCCAACCCCAGAAACGCAACTCGCATGCGTTAGTTCTCCTCGGTGCCCAGAGAAACGTGCAAAAGGAACTTTTTTGGATTAGACATGACTGCTGCGCACAGGTCAAGCACGGTTGCGAGCTGCGCATTGGAATTGTGCATGCACGCCCCGGATTTCTGCACATGCAGACCAGCCTATGCCCTTCATTTCGCCCACGGGACTTGAGTCTCTGCCCGGTTACCGGCGTACTTGCCTTCCCGCAAAATGCAGCCCGGGCCTTCAAAACTTCATCTAAGATGTTAACGATTCGTAAGAACAGCCGCACGCATCGCTCTGGTTATCAGGCAAGCGGATGGAATCTGTTTATTATGAGCGTGAACGGCTTCGAGCAAGACTCCGGGTTTGTGGCAGGATGATGAGGCAGACATTTCGCAGTTCATCCCTGGGCAAGCGCGCCGCGCAATTTGGGCGCCTTATACGGCGTTCGGCCGTGACCGCGCGTTGCGGCCAGACTCACAAGCCGCGCTTGGTCACGAACGGCGAGCTTGGCGTCACCTTCATCGGGCATTCCAGTTTCTTTTTGCAGATCGGCGGGCAAAGCGTGATGATCGATCCCAACTTTGCGCGCTGGTTGTTCGTGCTGAAGCGGCTGCGCCGTCCCGGACTGCGGGTCGCCGATCTACCAGCCGTCGATCTAGTCTTGGTCTCGCACGCCCATTTCGACCATCTGCACCGCGCCTCGCTGCGGGCCATTGTGCAGAACAATCTGCGAATGCGTGGGATCGCGCCTGCGATCATCATCCCGACGCACGTTGCCGACTTGGTTTCTGATCTTGGCTTTTCCGAGATTATTGAGCTCGACTGGTGGAAGAGTTCGCGCCACCGAAACTTGCTGGTCACGCACGTTCCCTCGCGGCACTGGGGAGCACGCATTCTGAAAGATTCGCATCGTGGCTATGGCGGCTTCGTGCTGAGAGCGGGCAAGCACTCCGTCTATCATGCCGGCGACACTGCTTATTTTGCGGGCTTCCGCGAAATCGGCCGCCGGCTCGCACCAGAGCTCGCCATGCTGCCCATCGGAGCCTATAACCCGCCGCAATTCCGCAACGTGCACGCCAGCCCCGCCGACGCTACCCGCGCCTTCCTCGATCTCCAGTCCCGCTGGATGGTCCCCATGCACTACGGCACCTTCCGACTCTCGCACGAGCCGGTGGAAGAACCGCTGCAGTTGCTGGGCCAGGAGGCCCGCGCCGCCGGCATCGCCGACCGCATCGTGGTGCTGGAAGAAGGCGTGACCAGGTTCTTCTAGGCGCAGGTCTCGAATCAGCTTCCTCCGAACGAATCGTTGCTGTTTTGTTTCACCCGCAACTTTGCACTTTTGACTCACATTGCTTCGCCAGTCTTGGTGTACACTCCATACCACCAATACCCCACCTAGGAGGCCAAGCAATGTCCGTTAAACCCATTCCCGACGGTTATCACAGCCTTACACCTTTTCTCACGGTCCGCGACGCAGTTCGTGCCATCGAGTTTTACAAGCAGGCGTTCGGCGCTATCGAGAAAGGCGTGATGAAGGGACCGGACGGCAAAGTCATGCACGCCGAGTTGAAGATTGGCGACTCGCTCATCATGCTGAGCGACGAGTTTCCCGAGTTCGGCGCGCTGTCGCCGCAATCCATCGGCGGCTCCGGCATGGGTCTGCACATTTACCTCGACGGAGTGGATGCTGCCTTCGACCGTGCCGTCAAGGCTGGCGCCACGGTCGAAATGCCGGTGATGGACCAGTTCTGGGGCGACCGCTATGGCAAGCTCAAGGATCCCTTTGGTCACAAATGGTCGATCGGGACGCACATCAAGGATTTGTCCCTGGATGAGATCGAGCGCGGCATGGACGACGCGATGGCAAAGGCGCAGCAGAAACTGCAGAAAACCGCATAGTTGCAGTTTTGTTAGAGACATCTGGCTACCCCACGCCCTGCCGCTTCTGCAAGGCGTGGGGATTCTCGTCTCCGAAGGACGGAGGGGGAATCGCAGTCCGGCCTATTGCTGATCGATTTGCTAATACGCCAGCAGGATTCTCAGATCGCGCACATTATTGCCGGTCGGTCCGATCTCGACGGCATCGCCGAGCGCGCGAAAGAACGGATAAGCATCAAACCTGGCAAGCGCGGCGCGGGCCTCCAGTCCGCACGCCTTGGCACGTTCCCGTGTAGAACCGTCGGCGACTGCACCGGCCGCTGGACTGTTGCCATCAATTCCGTCCGTTCCCGCGCTGAGCACGGTAATGTTTTCGCCCGCGATCTTCCCCGCGCAGGCCAAGGCGAACTGCTGGTTGCGGCCGCCCACTCCACCGTTCTCAACCTTCACCGTGACTTCTCCGCCGGAAATCAGACACACCGGCGAAAACTGCCTCCTCAGTTCGCGTACCCGCTCGAGCAGATAGTCGGCGGCGCGTTCGTAGCCCCAATCGTCGCAGGAGTTGTCCACGTGAACCATGAACCCTGTGCGTTCGGCGACCTCGTTGGCCTTTTCCATCACCGTCTGATTCGACAGCACGGGCCACCAGCGCGCACGAACGAAGGCCGGATCGTCCGACTTGGGGGTCTCTTCCAAGGCATGGCGCTCGAAGAGTTCGCGCACTGACGGAGGAAACTGCTTCAGCAGATCGTACTTTCCGGCAATGCGGTAACAATCTTCGACTGTAGTGGAGTCGGGCATGGTTGGGCCGGAAGCCAGCGCATCCAGCGCGTTGTCGGGCACGTCGGAAACCAGCAACGAAACCTGCTGCGCAGGAAATGCCGCCCGCGCCAGCCGTCCGCCTTTTATTGCTGAAACATGCTTGCGCACGGCGTTGATCTCGGCGATGGGCGCGCCGGAGTGGACCAGCGCGTGGTAAGTCGCCACGAGATCGTCTAAAGAGATTTCTTCGTCGATCGGCTTCTCAACGATCGAAGAGCCCCCGCCGCTGAGCATGAAGATCACCAGCGCCGAAGCGGGTTGCGCCTCGAGCGCCTTCAGCATCGCACTCGCCGCTTGGATCGATTCCGTGTTGGCGTGGGATGCCCGCCGCAAAAGTATCGGAAGCCACGCACCTGCGTAACCGGCTGAATTGAGCTGGCCACGATGCCTTCGAGCGAAGCTCCTACCTGATTGGCCAGCGCCTCGACCATCGTGTGTCCAGCCTTGCCCAACGACACGACCAGCACGTGAGAGTAGGATTGCAGATCGAATAGGTCTTCGCGAACGCGCAGCACTCCCCGGTCGCACTCCACGTGCCGTGCGAACGCCTTGGCAATGGATGCCTCCGCCAGCGCGGTCTGGAAGATGGCGCGCGCGGTCTCACGCATCTGGCGGAATGTAGACTCGCGGGCAGAATCAAACATGCGTAGATTGTAAGAGGGGCTTTGGCTATCGGCCATATTGGAGGCATTGGTCGACTGCGGCGGCGATGCGAAGTCGCGCGATGCCATCAATCTTTCCTCTGAAACCACCCCTCAGGGAACGATTTCTCTGCCTCCTGCCGGGACGGGGCGACATCATCCTCGTCAGCGGAAACGATTGTGCCCTGGTGATAGAGAATGCGCCAACCGTCAGGCGTACACTGCCAGATCGTGGAGCGACGAGTCAGACGCTGAGCCTGCCGCAGCGTGTACGTAAGGAGGTAGGTATCGGGCCCGAGGCGGCGAAGACCATGATCGTAGCTCTCCCAGCCCGCCGAAGTCGCGTCAGCAGGGGGATTCTGATGTAGATGGCTGAGAATGAACTCGCGGGTGTACCGCCGGCCGGATGCTCCCACCTCCCAATATTCCGGCGCGACGGCCTTTTCAAACTGCGCAACGGTCAAACCAAACTCGGCCGTGTGAAAAATGGGCTCTCGGCGACGGAGATCCTCGAAAACATGATCGAGATCAGGATCAACGTGCGTAAACACCGTGTGATTCGCCATGACGGCATTGTACGAGCGGCAGCAAGACCACCACGGGACTTGCAGCGGACCTTACGAAGGATGGCACGGCGATGCCTGACGCCGGACAGCTAAGGACTGACAGTTTCTCTGACCCAGGTCTCGATCGCCTCGCGCAGTTCGCGCAGGCGTCCGTCAAAGAAATGATCCGCCCCCTCGATCACGACCAGTTTCTTCGGCTCCGGCAACGAAGAAACCAGCACTTCCAGCTTCTCCCGCGGACCGAAGCGATCTCTCGCTCCACTGATGAGTAATTTGGGCTTCACACAATCGCGGAGGAAGTCGAAGTCGTAGACGTGTGGTTCGTCGCCTGTGTCGGCTGCCGGAGAGACCGGCAAACCCACGCCGATAGCCGCGCGAACCCGCGCGTCTGCACATGCCGCTCGCAGGCCGACCGCTGCGCCAAAGGAAAACCCGGCGAATAGCAGCGGCAGATGAAACTCCGCGTTGAGCCAGTCGAGCGCAGCCCGCACATCTTCAACTTCGCCGATGCCATGATCGTGTTCGCCCTGGCTTAGTCCAACCCCGCGAAAGTTGAAGCGCAACACGGGAAAGCCGAAGCCATTCAGCGCCTTCATGGTGTAAAAGACGACTTTATTGTGCAGCGTTCCGCCAAACAATGGATGCGGGTGGCAAACTACCGCAGCGTGAGTTGCGTTCTCAGCACCGGCGTCGAGCAGGGCTTCCAGGCGCCCGGTCGGGCCATCGAGGAAGAACGAGCGGAGAGAGGAGCCGGAGGCAGGCACGTTTCAGATTACAGCAAAAAGCAGGTTTCTCGACTTCACCGAATTGCCCGCAAGCGGGCAATCCGGCTACGCTCGAAATGACAGCCCTGTGAGAGAGGCCTGGAATGTTCGGTCCGACGTATGGGGCCCGCTCTGCTATTCTCTCCACCATGGACGCTGTCACGTTCACGCGGCAACTGGTGGATATCGAATCCATCACCGGCAACGAGGCTGCGGTTGGAAATTGTGTGTACGGGGAGTTGTGCCGCCTGGGCTATCAAACCGCGAAAATGCCGGTCGAGGGCGACCGCTTCAATCTATATGCGGTTCCGGAAGCCGGGAGCCGGAAGCCGCAAGCCGCGCCATCAGTCACTTTCTCGACTCACATGGATACGGTTCCGCCGTTCATTCCTTCATCAGAAGATGAAAGTCGTATCTACGGGCGCGGCTCCTGCGACGCGAAAGGAATCATTGCGGCGCAGATTGCCGCTTCGGAGCGACTGCGCCAGCAAGGAGTTCGAGTTGGATTGCTCTTCGTCGTAGGCGAGGAACGCGACAGTCTGGGCGCAGACGTGGCGAATAAACATGCGCCGTCCGGCTGCCGTTTCCTGGTGAATGGCGAGCCAACCGAGAACCGCATCGCTCTGGCGTCGAAAGGCACGCTGCGCGTTGAAGTAACGGCACGGGGAAAGATGGCGCATTCGGCGTATCCGGAGCTAGGCGATTCGGCGATTGACAAGCTGATCGCAGCGCTGGCGCGGCTGCGCGCCATGCCGCTGCCCTCCGATCCCGAAGTTGGTCCGTGCACGTTGAACATTGGAGCGATTGAAGGCGGGCATGCGCCCAACGTGATTTCTGACCACGCGCACGCGGATTTGCTTTACCGGCTGGTCGGAGCTTCTGACGATCTGCGGCGGCAGATCGTCGCCACTGCGGGCGATCAGGTCGAGGTGTCGTTTCCGCTGGAGATCCCTTTTGTCCGGCTGCGCACGGTAGAGGGAGTGCCGCAGATGATTGCCGCGTTCACGACGGATATTCCGAAGCTGACCAACTGGGGCGAGCCGCTGCTCATCGGGCCGGGATCGATTCACGTCGCCCACACCGACGGCGAGTACATCGCGAAGCAGGAACTGGCTGAGGCGATTGAGTTGTACTGCAGGATCGCGAAGAAGCTGATGGGCTAAGAGGGCGGACCACATCGTTCGCAGTGAACGCGAAAGGATGGCGCACCCGCGCCACGCACTTTATTTTTGTTGCTTCGCTTTGTACTCTTCTTGGGAAATGGCGATCGCACCTTCTGAGCTCGGAATATAAACATCTTCACGTACACTCGTCTTTAGATCGTAAGTTTTGTACTTATCAGTGCTGCCAATTTCCCCTACCAACATTTCTAACTTAAGCGGCTCTTTCTTCCACTTGGCGAGGTAGTGAGCATCTCCTATCGTTCTCTGGAACGGTTCAGAGGCTTCATAAGTGAAATCAAAAGCGTGAATTGTCTCACTATCTATAATGTTTCCCCGTCCCCAACCATCCACAATACCATTGTGCCGATGCCAGTGGGACTCGATGACCTGGATTTTCAATGGATAGTCGGCAAGATTTTCCCCTGCAACCAGCAATATTGGGAGAAAAAGAAGAATTACAAAAACCAGCACCATTCTTTTCATGAATAGCCTTCCGCTGTGAATTGATTTTATGCGATTGCTTATACTACCTGCGCTGAAAGCAATGACGCAAGAAGACTAATGAATTGAATCACAAATTCACAAAGCGTATCTCTATAAAGCGTGACCTCTTTCAATTCTCTCTCCCGCGCCTCCTCCGCTTACCTGCGTTCTGCGATGCATCAGCCGATTCGCTGGCATGAGTGGGGCGAGGAGGCGTTTGCCGCCGCGCAGCGCGAGAACAAGCCGATGCTGCTCGATGTTGGGGCGGTGTGGTGCCACTGGTGCCACGTGATGGATCGCGAGTCGTATGACGATCCGGAAATTGCGGCCATCGTGAACGATCACTTCATTGCGGTGAAGGTAGACCGCGACGAGCGTCCTGACATTGACAGCCGCTATCAGGCGGCGGTGCAGGCGTTGAGCGGGCAGGGCGGATGGCCGCTCACGGCGTTTCTCACGCCCGACGGCAAACCGTTTTATGGAGGCACGTATTTTCCGCCGAGCGACGGCTACGGGCGGCCCAGCTTTAGGCGCGTGCTGCTCAGCATCGCGAATGCCTACAAGGAAAAAAATGGCGACGTGGTCGAGCAGGCGAAGATGGTCGAAAACGCGATCGCGCAAGCGGAGTCGTTCGCGGGGCGTGGCGGGCGAATTTCGGCCGGAGCGATCGACGCCATCGTCGAATCGGCGTTGAAGATGTTCGATCCCGACCACGGCGGATTTGGACGCGCTCCGAAGTTCCCGCATCCGTCGGCCCTGGATTTGCTGATCGAGAGGTATGCCAAGAAACCCACTTTTCGCGCAAAGAACGCGCGAGAAATGGGGCACTCAGTCCAAGATTCCCACTTCTCGCAAAACCGGCGAGAGGTGGAGTGCTCAGACTCTTCTTCGAACCACGACCGGCTGCGCGACGTTATCGTGAGCACCCTCGGGCACATGGCCAAGGGCGGCGTTTACGACCAGCTTGCGGGCGGCTTTCATCGTTATTCGGTAGATGAGCGCTGGGTGGTGCCGCACTTCGAAAAGATGTGCTATGACAACTCTGAACTGCTGAAGAATTATGTGCACGCCTATCAGGCGACCGGCATCGAGTTCTTCGCGGATGTGGCGCGCGACATCATTCGCTGGATGGACGAATGGCTGAGCGATCGCGAACGCGGCGGATTCTACGCCTCGCAGGATGCCGACTACTCGATGGAAGACGACGGCGACTACTTCACCTGGACCCTGGCCGAGGCGCGAGCGGTTCTCCCCGAAGAAGAGGCACAAGTCGCGGCTCTGCATTATGACATCAACGAGATCGGCGAGATGCATCACAATCCGGCAAAGAATGTGCTCTATGTGCGCGCGCCGATCGAAGAAATTGCGCGGCGAATGAATCTCGCGCCCGAGCGAGTGCAAGAACTGCTGGCTTCGGCCAAGCAGAAAATGCTGGCGGCGCGGCTCCAGCGGCCGACGCCTTATGTCGACAAGACGGTTTATGTCAGCTGGAACAGTCTGTGCGTTTCGGCCTATCTGGAAGCGGCGAAAGTGCTCCATCTCGATGGCGCTCGGCGCTTTGCGCTGCGCTCACTGGATCGGGCGCTGGCGCAGGCGTGGAAGCAGCAGCCGTCAGCGAAAGGCAGCGCACGGGAGTTCTCTGCGCGGCTGTTGCATGTGGTGGCCTACTTCGATCCGAAGGCGGAGCATCGCGATGTTCCCGGCATGTTGGATGACTATGCTTTCACCGCGCTGGCTTGCCTTGATGCTTACGAGGCAACGGCCGACTTGAGCTACTTCAAATTCGCGCAGGCAATCACGGACTCAATGATCGCGCGTTTCTTCGACGCGGCCGCGGGCGGGTTCTTCGATACCGAGCCAGAAGCTGACGGCAAGAACCTGGGCGTGCTGGCCACGCGGCGCAAGCCGGTGCAGGATTCGCCCACACCCGCTGGCACTCCCACGGCCGCGATTGCCCTCATGCGGCTGCATCACTACACGGGTGAGGCCGGATATCGGGACAAAGCGGAACAGACGCTGGAAGCTTTCGCGGGTGTGGCCGAGCAGTACGGAATCTTCGCCGCGACCTATGGCATTGCTGTAAGCCACTGGCTGGAAGGTCCGGTGCAGATCGTCGTGCTCGCGGGGAATGGAGGGAACGACAAAACAGAGCAGCTACTCGCTGCTGCGACCGAGCGCTTCTGTTTCAGCAAGATCACGCTGCGCTTGACCGACAGCCAAGCGGTTGCGGAGAATCTTCCGCCTGTACTGGCGAGTACCATTCCCAATCTTCCCGAGTTGGGCTCGGGGCGATCTTTTGCTGTGATTTGTTCCGGAACGTCGTGCCGGCCTCCGGTTTTCGAAGCTGACGAACTAGTGCGCGCGCTGTCGCTGGCACTTTAACCATATGACTAGTTCGATTGGACTAGCCCACGACGACTAGCCCCGCATCAAGAAAGTGGGGCTGACGGCTGGTTAATTGCCGTCAGCCCCAATAATTCCGACCTGTGGGTGGCGCAGGTTACCACAGGTTACTTTAGTTACCTTGCGGTCGAAACCTGCCTTCGATCTACTACCACCAAGGCGGTTTCAGGATACCGCATTCTGGTGTTGGTTGCGGGCACGTAATAATCGGGCCTCCGTCCGCTGCGGCGGGAACCGGTTGGATGGCGGCTACGACGAAAGTGCCCACGACTCCTACGATCAGGATCGCGATCCTGATTGCGCGTTTCATGGGTTTTCTCCTTGGTACCCGCGCTGGATGACGCATGGGAAGTGGCATCCAGCGCGGCCTTGCATTATAGAACACAAGTCAACCTCGCTGTGCAACTATTTTCACCCCTCCAGTTTTCTTACCGATGGTGAAGCCTTAGCGCGCCAGCGAACCACCAGATATATCACTGCGCTACAATAACTTAGATAAACAAGACAGGTGTTATCTTCAGGGTTTCGAGGTGTGAGCCTGCCAATAGGGGGACCTGGGCACACTGGGGTTGCAGTTCTTGGGACAATCAGAATCACTGGAATTAGGAATACCACGGCCGGATCGAGGGCTAGCTCTTCGAACTCGCTTGCGCTCCGGAGAGAGTGAAGTTGCTGGCGCTCGCCGCAGCAGCTCGTGCGGCGGGGGCAGTTGCCCTGGTCTCTAGCGGGGCAGGCACATCCGCCCGAGTGCGCGAAAGAGCGCGATCTACCATCCCTTCAAACATGGGGATCAGCGAGTCGTTGGGAAGCGGGTGATGAATGTCGGAAAGACTCTGCTCCCAGCGTTGCGGTTGCAACAGCGTGTTGGAAGCATTGCGCGCCGGACTGGGGGCCGCGAGGTAGCCCAGCCATAAACCCAGGCTGACGTTGTAGGCCGTCATATTGACGATGCTGATCCACGGATTGCTTAGGTGGTTTCCGACCCATGAGGCAACCAAAACCAGTTCCACTACGGCAAACGAACCAAAGCCCAAAGCGATTCCGAAGCTGTGCCGGCGCCGGCTAATGCCCAGATAACGGGCGAAGAAAAGCAGGAACAAGACCATACCCACCTGAATAATGCGCACGCACCGCTGCGCTGTGGTGATGGCCTGCATCCACGGCGGCATGGCTGTGGAGTTGGTGGAAACCGAGACCACCCCAGCCACCAGCAACATCACCAGGCCCGCCCATTTGAACAACACCGTACCGAGATCCTGCAAAGTGTGGAAGGAGCGGAAGACATCCACGAACACCTCGTGAATCACGCCGAACCCGAACGCCACGCTGATCGCGCTCGACAGCCAGTACAGGTAGAAAGCCGCGGCGCCCTGCCCGTGCGTGGAATAGATGACCGCGAAGGTAAAAATCTGGGTGAGAATATAACCAAAGAAGAACTTGAACTGGCGGTACTGACGGCGCCAGAGCATGAGCGCGGCGATCCCTACCTGGAGCACTGGATGCGCGATCCAGAGCGCGAAGTACAGAGCCATTGTCTTATTGACCATGGTGTGGCTGTCGCCGGTCCCAGCTATTTGGCGCCGGGCTAAGAGGTCATGCATCCGGGCTCAGGTACTTGTCATCGGCTCGGTAAGAAGTACCTTAGTCTTTCGCCCACCTCAGTTCAATGCACCTAGGTAACATTCGTAACGTTACCATCGTGCTATTAGATCAGACGTGCCCGTCACACCGCCCTACACGGACTTCTCGTTTCGGAGCCATCCCTCGGGCAGCATTTTCGCCGATTGCAGGAATCACCTCACGCGTCAGGCGTGGAGTGAATGTAGGCCCGCATCATTCGCACTTCATCATCTTTGGCATCCAGGTTATGCAGCAAGATGTCGCGCAGCGAAACCATGCCAATGACTTGTCCCTCCTGGCAGACCGGGAGATGGCGAAAGTTGTGGCGGCGCATCAGGGCCATGCAGTTCTCCAGTTCCTCGTTCATGCTGACCGTGAGAGGATCTTCGGTCATGACTTCCGCCAGACACGTGCTGACTGGATCGCGGCCCTCAGCCACCACCCGCCGCATGAGGTCACGTTCAGAGAAAATCCCCACCAGTTTGCCCTGGTGCAGAACCGGGACCGCGCCAATATTCCGCTCGACCATGGTCTTCACGGTCTCGAGCACCGTATTGCCCAATTCCGCCTGATAGGTTTGCTGATTTTTGATCAGGTCGCAGATACGCATCGGACACCCCCAGACCCCAGAAGTTTCGAGCCGCCCACGAGCAATCTATCGGGGCGCGAGTATATGACGAAAGGCCGGCGGAAGAAAAGAAGAAAAATACCCGGATTGCAAGAAACTTAGCCGAATCGGGAAAGGTCAGCCGCGCCCAGTCGTCGCTCCTCATAGACGGGATGAGTGCGTTTTGCTGGTGAGAAATCACTGCCTTAGACCAAGGTCTGGAATAGAATTCGCCTGATTTTCGGTTCGCACGGAGGACTGCATGAACATTACGAAGGTCCTTGCAATCATACTCCTGCTGGTCAGTTTGGCATGGCCGCAGCAGGCGATGTCGAAAGTTGACCGGGGTCGGGCGCTCGATATCCTAAAAACAGTCGGCGACGATGTCCGAAAACACTACTACGACCCCAAGTTCCACGGCGTGGACTGGGACGCTAAGGTCGCTGAAGCTAAAGCGAAGATTGAGAAGGAAACGTCGTTCAACATGGCCATGTCGCATATTGCGGCGGCGTTGGATGCGCTTAACGACACCCATACCTTCTTTGTGCCGCCGATGCATGCCTATCGTCACGACTACGGTTTCGAGTATCAGATGATCAGCAACCGGTGCTTTGTGATGCATGTCCGGCCCGGGCGTGATGCCGAGGCAAAGGGCATTAAGCCGGGGGATGAGATTCTCACGATCAATGGCTTCGATGTGAATCGGGATGACTTTTGGAAGATTTACTACGTCTTCTGGGTCCTACGCCCGCAGGCAACGCTGCATCTGACACTCGCAGATCCAGGTGGAAGCCAGCGTCAAGTGGAAGTGGTGGCCAAAATTCGAGAGAAGAAACGTGTCACCGATCTGACCTGGGAGAATGACCTGAGCGACATCTGGAACCTGGTGCGCGAAGCCGAGGCGGAGGAGCACTTGACGCGGGCTCGCTGGGTTGAATACGGGGACCAGTTGACGGTACTCAAGCTGCCGGAGTTCTCTTACTTGTCTGCGAGCGAAGTCGATGGCATGGTTGCCAGAGCGCGCAAGCGCCCGGACCTGATCATTGATCTACGGGGCAATCCCGGGGGCGTTGCGGACACGCTGAGGTATCTGGTCGGCGGAATGTTTGACAAAGAAATGAAAATAGCGGACCTCATGGGTAGAAAAGGAAAAAAGACCGAGATCGCGAAACCGCTGCACGATACCTATCAGGGGAAACTTGTGGTTTTGGTGGATTCCAAGTCGGCGTCGGCCGCCGAAATTTTCGCGCGCACCATACAGCTCGAAAAACGCGGCGTGGTGATGGGAGATCAGACCGCGGGCGCTGTGATGGAATCGAGGTACTATGGGGAACAGGTTGGGCAAGACACGGTTGCCTTCTACGGGGCGTCGATCACTGAGGCGGACTTGATCATGAGCGACGGGAAAAGCCTGGAGCATACCGGAGTCACGCCTGACCAGGTCCTCTTGCCCAGCCCTTATGCCCTTGCGAACGGACGGGATCCGGTATTAGCTCGTGCGGCGGAAACGATGGGGGTGACGATAACTCCAGAACAAGCAGGAAAGGCCTTCCCCTTCGAGTGGCCGCCAGAGTAGTTACAGTTTCGATGTGGCTTTGAGGGTTGCATCTTTGCCCACGAACACAAAGTAGGAACAATTCCACAAAGCCGTGGGCAGGGTTCCGCGGGAACGGGCGGTAACTATGAGGTTGTAATCGCCGGCATTGGTCAAGTTCAGTTCGGCTAGCGGATCGCGCGAGGAAGGTTGCGGTCCTAGCTCTGCCGGTGCGATCACTGCCAGCCAGCCCAGAAACTCATATAGATCGCGAGTGCGGGAATGCCCTGGAATGGCGAACGAAATCTCTCCGTTCTGCTCGGCAAATCGCCACGCGAGCGAAGCCGCCAAATCGACTGCTTTCTCGAAGGCGGGCTCGGAGATCAGCCCGGCGACAGGATTGTCGAAAACGATGCATAGTTTGCGCTCGTCTTCGCGCGCGAATTCGCGGACTTTCAGCGAGCCGGATTTAGCCGTCGCCTTCCAGTCCACATGGCGCGCCGAATCTTCAGGAGCATACTCGCGAATGCGGTGCAGTTCGGAACCGCGGCCGCGCACGAAACTGGCCCACTCGCCGCGCACCAGCGGCAGAATCTCGAAGAACTCATCGGTGAGCTCGATGCGCGGATACACCAGTACCTCCCGCGGCAAGCAAACATGGCGCGTCTTGGTCAGAAAGGCAAAGGGAAAGCGCGTGGCCAATCCGAAACCGTCTTCGCGATAACGTCCGCGGCGGTCGAACTTCAGTTCCAGGTCGGCAGGCAGTTCAGCTTTCGGGGGAACATACGGGAAATAGGCCATGCCCTCGAAGATGCCCGGCGCCTCAGGACCGGAGGTCACCCGGCGCAACTTGCGATCAGGAAGGCGCAGCCATTGCCGCTCCGGCGGACGGTGAGAGGGAAAGCCAAACGTGGACGCCTCCCATTGCCACTTCCCCGCCGCCTTGCTTTTGTTCCGCGCAGGAACGACGCGCACGGAAAACGAGGGCCAGAAGCGGCGCGGGTTATGCAACACGATGCGGCCCAACACCGCGCGCCCGGCGAAGACGTGCTCGGGCAAACGAACGTCGAGTTCGAGCCAGCGCAACACCCAGGCGGAGACCAGGCCAGAAACCAGAATCGCCGCCAGCATGGCTGCGACCACAATATAGAGCAAGTTGTTGCCCGTGTTGAGCGCGGCGATGCCGATCACGAGCGTTACTAGCACGTAGACGACGCCCACCCGCGTAACGTCGTAGTCGAACGATTCGCGCAGCCGCTCGACGGCCACGCGGCGCGCCAGGTACGGCACCGTGACCAATCCGACCCAGGTGGCGAGGATCAACGAGATCGACGCCAGAATTACCGTGGCCCAAACATAGCCGGCATCGCGCGAAACCGTGGAGAAAAGCGCCGCCGCAAACGCCAGCCCCAGACCCACCAGTGCCAGCAGAAATCGGACCCAGACCTCCGCCCCGCCGGACCGCATCCACTGCGCCCAGCGGCCCGCCGCCACAGGACTCGACTTCAACGGATTGGCGTAGGCAGAACCCACTGTCTCGCAGGCTAGCATTCCCCGCCAGAACGGACAATCAAGATGAGCTTGCGGGCAAAGCGTTCGTAACCTGAAAGGACAAAGCCATTGGCAATTAGCAGCTGGCGATTGCACTTGGCCCCTGCAACCGGCTAAATGATAGTTGCCACCTGCTAGCTGCCAGGTTTCCCCTTCTGATTCCCATTCTGTTGTGCTACCCTTCTGGCCGCGCAGAACCTGCGCATCTTCACAGGCACTCTCATACACAACGTTAAGGAGACTCCCCCATGCCTATCGGTAAACGCACGTTAGCGGAATTCTTTGGAACTTTCTGGCTGGTCTTTGGCGGATGCGGCGCTGCCGTTCTGGCCGCAGGCGTCCCCAACGTCGGCATCGGATACGCCGGCGTCGCTCTGGCTTTCGGTCTTACAGTTCTCACGATGGTTTATGCCGTCGGGCATATCTCAGGCGGCCACTTCAATCCCGCGGTGAGCGTAGGACTTGTCGTCGGCAAGCGCTTCCCCGCTAAGGAGCTTCTGCCCTACGTCATTGCGCAGGTGGTGGGAGCAATTGCAGCCGCGGGCGTGCTTTACATCATTGCCAGCGGAATAGCCAATTTCGACGTGCACGCCGGGTTCGCCTCGAATGGCTACGGAGCGAATTCTCCCCAAGGATATTCCCTGCTGGCGTGCTTCGTCGCCGAGGTCGTGCTGACGGCGTTTTTCCTGCTCGTCATCATGGGCGCGACTGACAATCGCGCTCCCAAAGGATTCGCGCCGATCGCCATCGGGCTGTGCCTGACGCTGATCCATCTGGTCGGCATTCCAGTGACGAATACTTCCGTCAATCCCGCCCGCAGCACCGGACCGGCCATCTTGGCCGGCGGATGGGCCCTGCAGGAGTTGTGGATGTTCTGGGTCGCCCCGCTCATTGGCGGCGCGCTGGGCGGCGGGATCTATAGCATGCTGTTCGGGGAGTAGAAGAGCCACGCCACGGATTCTCGCGGAGGCACAGATCGAAAATCCATCTGCGTGAATCCGTGGCCTGATGTGTGGTCGCCGTTACTGAACGTTCAACTTCACCGTCGCAGTCTGTGTCGTTAACCCCGAGGTGGCGCTCAGAGTCAGAGTGTATGACCCTGCCGGTGTCGAACTTCCTCCGCCTCCGCCAGCTCCGCCTCCGCCTCCCCCTCCACCGCCGCCTCCGCCGGAGCTACCGTTGCCGCCGCACGCGGCCAGCATGAGCAGAAGTCCGAGGACGGGTGCAAGGGCGGTGCGGCGCCGCCGAGACCGCGCCACGACGATGGCAGCGAGAGCTAGGCCCAACCCCCACCAAGTCTGACCCGGCAGGGTCGGCGCCAAGGATGCCGCGGTCGTGCCAGTTGTCGTTATCGTGAAAGTCGTGGAAGCGGAACCGCTGGAAATGCTCTGCGAAGACGGCGATGGCGTGCATGTCGCACCTTGCGGAGCGCCGCTACAAGCGAAGGAAACTGTCCCGCTGAAGCCGTTTGGCTGCCGTCACCTGCAGCGTGACCGTGCCGCTGCCGCCGGCCGTAAGAGTCAGAGTGGGCTGGCCCGCTGACACCACAAAAGTACTCGTCTGGCTGAGTTCTCGGATGCGGTTGTTGTACTGGTCGGCGACATACACGTCTCCATTGTGGTCAACTGCAATCCCGGTGGGGTGGTCGAAAATCGCGGTTGAGGCCGGTGCGTTCTCACCCGCGAAATCAGACTTGCCGTTCCCCGCCAGTGTCGTAATGTTTCCGTTCGAAATCTCACGAATCCGCACATTCCCGCTGTCGATCACAAAAACATTCCCCGACGCGTCTAGCGCAACCCCGTTCGGAGCGCAGAGGCTGTGCTGCAGTGCCGGGCCGTCGCCGTCAAAAATGCACTGGCCGTTGAGCAGCATGCCGCTTCCGGCGACCGTGGTGATCGTCGAGTTGGCAAGCGAGAGAACCCGTAGGCGATCGTTGCCGGTGTCGGCAATGTAGAGATTCCCTTGCCCATCAAGTGCGATCGCCGAAGGAGTATTCACGGCAGCGGTAGTTGCCGGGCCGTCGCCATTGAAAAGGCACTCCGGTACGTTCTGGGGCGTAACATACCCGGCGATCGTTTTCATGTTGCCGTTGGTATCAACCTCGCGCACAAGGCAGATGTCGGCGATGAATACGTTCCCGGACGCATCCACCGCGATATCGGCGACCTGGCAAAGACTGTGCTGGGTTGCCGGACCGTCGCCGTCGTAGGTGCACTGGCCCGTGCCCGCTATCACCGTTGGGCTGCCTCCTACCATTTCAGGACCTCGGTCGCGTTGGCCAGGTTGGGTCCGTTGGTCGAGTACACGTTTCCCACGCCATCTATCGCATATGCTGTCCCCGAAAGGCCCTGCACCACCCACGAGAGAGTTCCGTCGCTGCCCATTTTGACGACGCCGTTGTCAGCGAGATAGTAGTAAGCAAAGAAGTAAAGGACCCCAGATGGATCGGCGAATATGGACACGGGCATGGTTTCTAATTCCTGGGTGGCGGGAACTCCAGGCGCAACGCCGATATCCTGGCCGTTTCCCGCGAAGGGAGCCATATTGCCTCTGGTGTCGATTTTGTAGGCAACCTTCGCCTGAGCACCGGTGGACCCTTCTTCGCCGTCGACATAGAGGTTGCCCGCCTTGTCGACCGCAATCCAATCGCCGCAGATGCTTTGCTGAAGCGCGGGGCCGGCCTCGTCTGAAGTGCAGTTGTAAGTTCTGTTTCCCGCAACGGTTGTGATGATCCCGCTGGTGTCGACTTTGCGGATGCGGTAGTTTTCGTCAGCAATGTAGATGTTCCCTGCAGTATCCAAAGCCACGCTGCCGGGGATCATGCCCGCAGAAAGTGCAGGCCCTCCGTCGCCGCTATAGCTACTGCTGCCGTTCCCAGCGACAGTGGTCATATTCCCGCTGGTATCCACCTTGCGCACCGTATAGGCCACGAAGTCCGCGATGTAAAGGTTCCCGCTCGAGTCCAGCGCAATGCCGCCCGGACAAACCGAGTGGTTGGTAGCTGGGCCATCACCGTCAAAAACGCACTTTCCATAGACATTGGGGCCATCGCCGGCCACAGTCGTCATGTTGCCCTGCGTATCAATCTTGCGGATGCGATAGCTTCCGAAATCGGAGACGAACAGGTTGCCCTGTCCATCGACGACGACCTGCACGGGTTGGCAAAGGCTGTGCTGGAGCGCAGGGCCATCGCCGTCGAAGACGCACTGGCCAAGATAGTTGATCCCCTGGCCATCGCCCGCGACCACGGTAATGATTCCGTTTGGATCCACCTTGTAAATGTAGTTCGGGTCCTCGGGAATGAAGATGTCTCCGGCCCCATCAACCGCAACTGTCCCAAGGTCCCAGAGGGTCATCTCTGTTGCCGGACCTCCTATGCCGATGAGCGCGTCACCAGCGCCTGTTCCGGCTCCGGCGACCCGGAATACCTGGCCACCTGTGACCTCGAGGATGGCGTTCGAACTAAATTCGGTAGTGACATAGAGATTTCCTGCCCCGTCGACGGCCACGCCCCCTACGGACCCTATGGCAGCGCCAGTCGCTGGCAGATTGTTCGGCCCTCCACCGGCGACGGTGGCAATCACCCACATCTGCTGAGCCGAACAAAGGCTTGCGAGAAGCAGGGGGAATGCAAAGATAAGCAGGCGCCGCATGGTTCGCCTCCGCAGCCGGGCAACCACCCGTCAGACCGGTGGCTCGGTTCTTGGGCAGAGTATGCCCCGATGGAACCTGTGCAGATAGCGTGCGGTCGGGTGCAGGAAAATCAGGCCACGGATTTCACGGATACGGCCAGCCAACGGTCGCGCCCTTTTGCTTCTGTCATCCTGAGCGAAGTGAGGGATCCCTTGTTTTCTGACGCTGCTTGCGGCTTGTCAGGGAGTTTTCACCATGATCCCTGGCAGCACCGTACGAATTCCTCTTGGTACCCTTCTCACTGCGCTCGAGCACGGGGTCCTTCGACTCCGCCGGGGCTTCACTTCGTGAAGCCCCGGCTTCGTTCAGGATGACAGAGCATTGGAGTGGTTTTTCCGGCAACTGGCAACTGAGCACTGACAACTGCTCTTCAGTACTCCGCCAGTTCCTTCATCGCCAGATACAGATCATTTGGCTGGGGCAGGATCGCGTCTTCGAGGATGGGCTGGTAGGCGACGAACACGTCTTTGGCGGCGACGCGGCGGACGGGGGCGTCGAGCTTGTCGAAAAGCTGGTCAGCGATGCGGGCGGCGATTTCGGCTCCGTATCCCCAGCTCAGCGTGTCTTCATACGCGACGAGCACGCGGTTGGTCTTGGCGACGGAGGCCGCGATCGCATCCCAGTCAAACGGATTCAGCGAGCGCAGGTCAATCAGTTCGACCTTCACTCCCTGCTCGCGCTCGAGCTTCTGCGCTGCCTGCAGCGCGCGAGGTACAACGGCACCATAGGTGATGACGGTCAAGTTATCCCCGGGATGAATGATCTTCGCCTTGCCGAACGGAATCATGTATTCCGGGCCGGGATATGGCGCGCGTCCGAAAGCCTCGCGATACAGCCGCTTGTGCTCGAGGAAGAGCACGGGATCGTCGCAGCGGATGGCGGTGCGCAGCAGTCCGGCGGCATCGAGCGCGTTCGATGGGAACACGACGCGCAGGCCGGGAATGTGCGCGAAGATGCTTTCGCCGCACTGTGAGTGATAGATGGCGCCGCCGGTGAGATATCCGCCGATGGCAACGCGAATCACACAGGGCGCGGAGAATCCGTTGTTTGAGCGCCAGCGGATGGTGGGCAGTTCGTCGCGCAGCTGCATCATCGCCGGCCAGATATAGTCGAAGAACTGAATCTCGACCACCGGCTTCAAGCCGCGCGTGGCCATGCCGGTAGCGCGGCCGACGATAGCGGCTTCAGCCAAGGGCGAGTTGAACACACGATCGCCGCCGAATTCGTTCTGCAAGCCGAACGTGAGCTTGAAGACTCCGCCCTTGCCCTTGACCAGCTTCCGCTTCAGATACTCCTCGCGGCTCACGTCGGCGACATCCTCGCCGAATACCACGATCCGTTCGTCGCGCTTCATCTCGTCGCGCAGCGTCGCGGTGATCAGATCGGCCATCGTTTTGGTTGTGGGCTTCTTGCCGTCAGATGTTGCAGTTTCTACTGGCGCCGGCTGAGTATCGAACGCGGACGACGCCGGATTGATGTCGGGCGAGTAGATGTATTCCGAGATCGATTCGGGAACAGGCGGCAGCGCTTCGAGCGCCAGATCGACCGCGGCTTGCAGCTCCGTTTCGACTTCTCTTTCGAGTTGATTGATGCCCTTGTCGTCGAGAATGCCTTCGCGCAGCAGGAACATCTGCGTGCGGGTGACGGGATCGCGCTGCGCGTCGCGCTGGCGCTCGGCATCGGGACGATAGAGGCGCTCGTCATCGGAGAGAGAGTGCGAATACGGACGGATCACGTGAGCATGCACGAAGGCAGGGCCGTGACCCTCGCGGCAGTACGCGACGGCGCGGCGGAACGCTCCGTAGCTGGCCACGGGATCGGTGCCGTCGACTTCCTCGAAATGAAAGTTGGGAAATCCAGAGACCAGGCGCGAAATGCTGCCGCCCGCAGTCTGCACCTCGACGGGCACCGAGATGGCATAGCCGTTATCCTGAACGCAGAAGATGATGGGCAGCTTGCCCAGCGCCGAGGCGTTCAGGGCCTCCCAGAATTCGCCTTCGCTCGTAGAGCCGTCGCCCAAAGAAACGTAGGTGACTTCATCGGGTTGGAAAGTCACGCGCTTGAATTGGCGGTAATCGGCAAACGAATCCGAGGTGGGTGCCCCTTTCCTCGCGTCTTTGGCGAGAAGCCCGTCCTGAGCAGAGCCGAAGGATGGGGATTCCGCGGCTTTCGGATGTCGCGCGAAATATCTTCCTACCTCGGCGCAGCCCACCGCTTGCAGAATCTGCGATCCCGTGGGCGACGACTGGGTCACGATATGCAGCGCGGGATAACTCCAGTGCGACGGCATCTGGCGTCCGCCGGAACTGGGATCGTTAGCGGCGCCCACGCCCTGCAGGAACATGTCATAAGGTTTGACTCCGAGCGTCAGGCACAGAGCGCGATCCCGATAGTAAGGGTAGAACCAATCGTACGCAGGCTTGAGCGCCAGGCCCGCAGCGACGCCGATAGCCTCGTGCCCGGCGCCTGACATCTGGAAGAAAATCTTTTGCTGGCGCTTGAGCAGGATTTCCCGGTCGTCAATGCGCCGCGACGTGTACAGAAGGCGATAGGCCTGGATGAGCTGCTCGACGGTCAGCCCGTCATAGAGCCGGGCCGTCTTTACGCCGTTGGTCAGCTTAGGGTCAGTTTTTGTAGTCGCCATCTGTTCCCTTATTGGATTGCCGCGCCCGCCTTCTAGCTTCGCGCCCGCACAGGCGAGCCCTTCCGTCGATCAGGCCTGTTGCATTGTAAATGGAGTTCGCAGATTGACAAAGCGGGGGAAAGCATAGAAAGGGCACTTTAGGAACAACGATTTGTATCGGGGCATCGTTTCAACCAATGCCGCCCCAGAGGCACGAAAAACGCATCGGCTTTAGCCGTTGCCACGCGCGCACCCTTGCAGCGGCTGAAGCCAACCCCCCGGGTTGCTGAATGCGGCGGCACACCGGAAAGGCGTGCCCTGATACAGGTTTGTTTCAATCAGGCGGGAAGGTCCGCAAATATTGGCGAATCTGGTCGCGCACCTCACGGAATCGCGCCAAACGCTCTGGTTCCGAGAATTCTCCCGGGTCAACAAAGCTGTGATGGATCATGCGAGTCTGGCCCGGAAAAACGGGACAGATTTCGCGCGCGTGATCGCAGACTGTCAGCACATAGTCGAAGTTCTGGCCGGCAAAATCGTTCACATGCTTGGGGCGATGCTGGCTCATGTCGATTCCCAGTTCTCGCATGACCGCAGGCATCTGGGGAAGAATCGCGCTCGGCTTGACTCCCGCACTGAAAACTTCAAAGCGATCGCCGGCATCGTGGCGCAACAGGCCCTCCGCCATTTGGCTGCGGCAAGCGTTGCCGGTGCAGAGAATGAGGACGCGCTGCTTCGTCATGCCTGGAGCCCTGCGGGCTTCGCCGCGCGGATGAACGCGCTCAAGAATTTTCCATCCACCTGCGGCGCGATGGCTTCCACGTCAATTCCCTGCGCCGACAGAACTTCTCGGGCATCCTCGGCACGATAGATGCGCGTGGGTTCAATGTCGATCCTTTCGAAGCCGGCGGCGGCCAGCTTGCTCCGATATTCGTTTTCGTCCAGCGCTCCTGCCATGCAGCCCACCCAGGCAAGAACACTCTGGCGAATCTCGGGAAGAATGTCGCCGCGGGTGACCACGTCCGAAACGGCAAAGCGCCCGCCCGGCTTGAGCACGCGGAAGGCTTCGCGCAGAACTTTGTCTTTGTCGGCCGAGAGATTGATGACGCAGTTCGAAATGATCACGTCCACGGAATTGTTGGGCAGCGGGATGTTCTCGATCTCGCCCTTCAAGAACTCCACGTTTTCGATCCCAGCCTTGCGCTTGTTCTCGTTCGCCAGCGCCAGCATCTCGTCGGTCATATCGAGACCATAGGCCTTGCCCGTGGGTCCGACGCGGCGTGCCGAAAGCAGCACGTCAATGCCGCCGCCGGAGCCGAGATCGAGCACGACCTCGCCGGGCTTGAGCTGGGCCAGCGCCGTAGGATTGCCACAGCCAAGCGACGCCAGCAGAGCCTCTTCGGGAATCTCACTGGCCTGCCCGGCGTCATAGAGATTGCTGGTAATCGGATCGGCGCAGCCGGTGGCAGCCGTTGCGCCGCAGCAGGAACTGCCGCCAGATTTCACGCGCAGGGCCGCTTCGCCATATTTGTGTTTCACGGCCTCCTTGATATTCACATTCTGCGTGTCGGAGTCGTTTGGGAAGGGCACGGCTTCAGCTTCTAGCCTGCCCTGAGCGAGCGCAGCGAGTCGAAGGGTGCCATCTGGACGAGAAAAGGATGTGGGCTTTAGCCGCTGGGGCGCGCCTTCAGATGTTGTAGTCACAAAATGTTCTCCTATCTGCAGACTTGCACAATGCCCTGCGGTTTGAGGGCTTTATTGCGGGTGCAGCATTCGGCGTAGAGGAATTGCAGCAACTCCTGCAATGCCTCGCAGTTCGCGGTGTAGCGTAGGAACGTGCTTTCCCGTTTGACTTCGACCAGGTCTTCGGTTCGCAGCTTGTCCAGGTGGTGAGAAAGAGTTGAGTTGGGGATCTCCAACTCGGATTGAATGTCGCTGACGACCATCCCGTCTGGATGGGCTGCGAGCAGAAGCTGCATGATGCGCAGGCGCGGCTCGGTGCCCATGGCCGAGAACATATCGGCGTACTTGGCGACGCGCTCGGCGGATTTGTTAATTCCTTTGGTCGTGGACATAATTACGGTTCTATATTACCGGAACTATAGAAGAAGTGGCAAACGCTGGCCTCATACCGCAGAGGAAAAGCACACAGGCGTATTCTAAGTGCATGAAGCTTCTTCACTTCGCGGTCCTTTGTTTTATCGGACTCGGACTGTCACCGTTAGAGGCGCAGAAGAAATCGCAAAGCTCGGAATATCCGAGTCCGTTGATTCGCGAGGAACGAGCGGTCGTGGTCAACGGAGTAGAAGAGACGTGGCAGCTCAGGTGGGCGGCTCCGCCCAAGCCTGTCTGCGAACCAAGCGATGTTTCGCTGACCTGTCCCTGCCAAGGCTTCGCCTACGGCGAAGGCGGCGAGCTTGATGTGGTTCGCTTGCGCAACGGAAGCGAGGTTGACCGGCTGCACATTACGCCCCTTTTTGACGAGCGCGTGATTGTTCCGGAACGTGTCGCAATCGTTCAGCGCTGGCCGACGGATTACGAGAAGGATTTCGATGCATCGCTGCAGGACGATTTCCAGGCAGATGTCGCGAAGCGTCCAGTGGTCCAGGTAATGCATTTTGCCGATTACGATCACGACGGAGCCGCTACCGAGTTCTACCTGCAGACCGAGGCGTTGCCGTGCGGCAAGAGTTTTGGCATCGTGATCGGAATATCAAGAACCATTCCGCAGCTGCATGTGTTTGGCACAGCATCGCATCCGGGAAAACCTCTCCACCTGCAGAAGCACGAATGGGAAGCCCTCCGTGACGCGACGGGGCCGGTCGAAGTTCTCGATTGGCCTTGCGGCGACCATGGCAGCCAGATTCAGACTGTCCTGCGGCTCCATTGGACTGCCGACGGTATCGAGGGCGCGGAGCGCTCACTTGAATGCACTCGGGAAGGCAACCCAGGGGAGTTCATTAGCGAAGAACCGTTGTGAGAACCCTCCGCCCACTCCCGTGGGTGACCGAAGGCTGACTGTTGAGTGCCGAATGCTATTCTGAAAGCGCATGATTCGCACGCGCCGCGCCTTTGACCCTCGCTCCATCAGGCTCGTCATTTTCGACCTCGACGGCACGCTGGTGGATTCGCGCCTCGATCTGGTGCATTCGGTCAACGCCGCCCTGCGCCATATTGGGCGGCCCGAGTTGCCCGACGATCTGATCGCCAGCTACGTCGGCGATGGCGCGCCCATCTTGATTCAGCGTGCGCTCGGCGGCGAAGCCGGTGACGAAGCCATGGTGCGCAAGGGGCTGGAGTTTTTTCTCTCTTACTATCGTGAGCACAAGCTCGACCACACCAAGGTCTATCCAGGAGTTGCCGAGGCGCTGGCTGCGATTCAGCGCTCGACAAACGGCGTACCGCGCAAGATGGCAGTGCTCACGAACAAGCCGGTAAATCCGTCGCGGGCCATCGTGGACGCGCTCGGCCTGGGTCCGTTTTTCACCGACGTTTATGGAGGCAACAGCTTCCCTAGCAAGAAGCCCGATCCCGAAGGCGCGCGGATTTTGCTGGCAGAGAGCGGGGCAAGCCCGGAGCAGGCGGCGATTGTGGGAGACTCCCATGTGGACGTGCGCACCGGCCGCAACGCGGGGCTGCGGACGATCGGCGTGACTTACGGCTTCGCGCCGCGGACTCTCGAGAATGAGCCGCCGGATGTGCTGGTGGACAGTCCGGCAGAGCTGGCGGCGGTTTTTTCAGGCGGATGAGAGAGTGCTGAACCGCGAAGTGCGCGAAGCAGTTCCGCGAGGAACACGAAGAATTAGAAACAGAGGAACTGAACGTCAAACCAATGACCACTGACCATTTCGGATTCACTCCCGCCGAACTGCGCAAGCTGCGCCGCCTGAAAAACCCTTACGGCATCCAGAAATTCCTCGACGACATGCCGTATCACCTGGAAGATACGGCGTGGTCTCCACGCAAAGTGCTGGCGGGAGAAACCGCGCACTGCCTAGAAGGAGCGATCTTCGCCGCGGCGGCTTTGCGGGCAAACGGATATCCTCCGCTGCTGCTTGACTTCGAAGCCGATCACGACACCGACCACGTGATCGCCATTTTTCGCGAGAGAGGCTGCTGGGGCGCCGTGGCCAAATCGAACTACACCGGATGCCGCTGGCGCGAGCCGGTTTACCGCTCGCTGCGCGAGCTGGCGCTCAGCTATTTCAATACTTACTTCAATCTGCGGCGCGAGCGCACCCTGCGTCGTTACTCGCTCCCCGTCAATCTGAAACGCTTCGATCGGCAGAATTGGATGACCACCGAAAAGCCGGTGTGGTTCATCGTTTATTACCTGTTCGACATCAAGCATTATCCGCTGCTGACCAAGGCGCAGGAGAAGCGGCTGCACCGCGTGGACGAACGGCTGTTTCAAGCCGAGTGCCTGGGCAAGGCCTACAAGGCTAGGGACTGAGTTTTCACCTTCGCCGCCGCATGCGAAATTCCTCGTCAGATTCTCTAAAGTTCCCGGCGTGTTATGCCGATCTCTACGAGGGGACCGTTTGGGTTCGCTTTTCGGTTGCGGTTCGAAGCCACTCTGAATGAGTGGCGCATCACCGGAGGATTCAGCCTCTCACATTCTGGGCTCGCAGAGGATCAACTTGGAAGTTCACGGTCAGTTGGGAACCGGTCGCGCTCGCGAGTTTGTAGACGCTCGTCGCTGTCCCCGGTTCAAGCTGGAGGTCGACATCCGGATCTATCCCCGCGGCGGCGCCGTGATTCGGGGAAAAACAGTGGACATCAGCGAGTCCGGGATTGCCGCCATGCTGGTGAACGAAGTCGCTCTCGGCAAGGTGGTTCGGCTGGAATTCGTTCTCCCCCCGGGCTTCGTCGAGGTCCGCGCCCTGGTCCGGCAGAGAAACGCCTTCCGCTACGGCTTTCAGTTCATCGATCCCAGCTCGGCGCATGAGATTATCAGCCGCACCTGCCGCGAGTTGGCGGTGGAGCAAGCCGTCAAAGGTCCCAACACCGTATAACCGCAGCCTGTGATCGCCGAACCAACCGGCGGGTTCCGAGTACCTTTTCGATTCTGCCGCAACTGGTAATGCCCGTCACTAACTTCTGGAGGAAAAAACATCCTTTGGCAACCTCGGGCCCTCTAACGTCGTAAGATTACGATATGAATCTCCGGGGAACTGCACTTCTCTTCATAGCTTGTGGTCTGCCGGCCATGGCTCAGCAAGGCCCACCTGCAAATCCGCCGGTCGATAACAGTTCTCCTGCCACAACTTCCAGCCAACCTGCTGAGCAGAGCCTTCCGACTGCGGCGAATGTGGACTCGAAGGCTGACGAGACTCCCAAGCTCGACCTGACTCCCGACGTTAACGGCCAACTCTCGCAGGAACAGATGCAGCGGCTGTTCCGCGTGGTCGCCGATAAGGATATCGAGAACGACAAACGGCTCCGAGATTACACCTACATCGAGCGCGACGTGGAAGACAAACTCGATCCCAAGGGCCAAGCCAAGTCCACCGAAGTGCGTACTTACGAGATTATGGAAATCTATGGCGAGCAGGTGCAGCGGCTGATCGAGAAAGACGACAAACCCCTTTCGCCCAAGGATGCGGCCAAGGAAGAGGAGAAAATTCAGAAAATCATTGACAAGCGCAAGAACGAATCGGAAGAGGATCGCAAGAAGCACGAAGAGAAACAGGAAAAGGAACGCGAGGACGGCCGCAAATTCGTGCGCGAGATCGCTGACGCCTTCAACTTCAAGCTGGTAGGAACGGAGTTGCTCGGCGGGCGCGAGGCCTGGGTGATCGAAGGTGAGCCGCGTCCGGGGTATCAACCCAATATGAAGTATGCCAACTATTTGACCAAGGTTCACGGGCGGGTATGGATCGACAAGGGCGATTTGCAACTGGCCAAGATGGATATCGAGTGCTTGGACACGATTTCCTGGGGCTTGTTTCTGGCGCGATTTCACAAAGGCACGCGCATCATGTTGGAGCAGACCCGGGTGAACAACGAAGTCTGGCTCCCGCAGCACGTCTCGGCGAAGATTGATGCCCGGCTTGCCTTGCTCAAGAATGTCGATGTCAACCTGGAACAAAATTACCGCGACTACAAGAAATTCCGCACCTCGGCGAGAATCGTCGGGGTCGGCGAAGCGCAAGAGCAGAAGTAGGAGCACAAAGCCGACTGCTCCGTCTCCTACTTTTGTCTAGGTGACAAAGCATTCCTGGGCCGTATAATGCGAGGTCCTGAGGGCGACGGCTCTGGGCGCCGCATTGGCGAGTCTCGAACCCGCGCAACTTGGGATCGCGTTCCATCCCAGATTTGCCTGGCGAGGCTCGCATGTCAGCTCTGACCCGTCGTGATCTGCTTCGTTCTGGTCTTGCACTTTCCGCTTCCACGTTGGCCGCCGGACGCTTGAGCCGTGCGCATGCCCTGCTCGCGGCCTATCCCACTGCACCTTCCGCTGATGCCGGGATTGGAATCGCTCCACGCGAGCATCTGCTGTTCGACTTCGGCTGGAAGTTTTTTCCAGGCCACGCCACCGACCCGGGACGCGATCTCGGCTTCGGCAAGAACCAGGGAGATTTCGCCAAGAGCGGGGACTTCGAGTTTGCCAGCGAGAAGTTCGATGATTCCAAATGGCGGCCGCTGAATCTGCCGCATGACTGGGCGGTCGAGTTGCCCTTCGTTCATGACGACGAATTGCAGGGCCATGGCTACAAGCCGCTCGGTCGCCGCTATCCCGAGACCAGCGTGGGGTGGTACCGGCGCGTCTTCGATATTCCGAAAGAAGATGCCGGCCGGCGCGTCAGCGTGCTTTTCGATGGCGCCTTCCGCGATGCGCTGGTATTCCTGAACGGATACTTTATCGGTCGCAACGACAACGGTTATGCGCCGTTTTGTTTCGACCTCACCGACTTTCTCAACTACGGCGGCAAGAACTATCTTGTCGTGCGCATGGATGCCAGCTTCGGAGACGGATGGTTCTACGAAGGCGCGGGCATCTACCGGCACGTGTGGCTGATCAAAACGGACGCGCTGCATTTGAAGCAGTGGGAGAGTTATGTGCGCCCAAAACTCCGGGGCAATACCGCGACCCTGCGCCTAGGGACGATTGTGCGCAACGAATCCGACGCGGCGGACGGCTGTCGCATACGCTGGCAGGTCTTCGATCCAAGCGGCAAGGCTGTGGCGGCTGCGGATGCTGGAATAATGCTCGTTGCCCCTCACAGCGAGATGGCGGTCGAAGGGAGCGACGCAGCTCAGATCTTGGCAGACGTCACGCTGAAAAATCCCGCACTGTGGTCCCCCCAAACTCCCAATCTTTATTCTGCGCTAATAACTGTCGACGGTACCAAGATTCGCGATGCCGAGCGCGTCACCTTCGGCATCCGCGACATCAAGTGGGATGCCGACAAGGGATTCTTCCTCAACGGCAAGCCAGTCAAGATCAAAGGCACTTGCAACCACCAGGATCACGCCGGAGTTGGCGCGGCTCTTCCCGATCGGTTGCAGTGGTATCGCGTGGCAGTGCTCAAAGAGATGGGCTCGAACGCCGTGCGCACTTCGCATAACATGCCGACACCTGAGTGGGTCGAGGCCTGTGATCGCCTGGGCATGATGATGATGTGTGAGACGCGCCAGATGAGCTCAAACCCAGAGGGCATGGCACAACTCGAAGCGATGGTGAAGCGTTACCGCAATTCGCCTTCGATCATTCTCTGGTCCATGGGCAACGAGGAGTGGATCATGATGAAGCAGCCCCAGAGCGAACGAGTCATCGCCGACATGGTGGCGCGAGCCCACGAACTCGATCCCACACGCGCCTGCACGGCCGCGGTAAACGAAGCTTTCGAAACTCATTTTCCGGACGCTCTCGACGTGATGGGCTTCAACTACAACCTGAACGTGCCCGACAACTGGCATCAAGCGCATCCGAAAAAAGCTTGCGTGGGCTCGGAAACCGCGAGTACAGTCGCCACGCGCGGCATCTATTCGACCGACAAGCTGCGCAACTGGGTCAGCGCCTACGACATGAATTATCCCGGGTGGGCGGAAACGGCCGAACAGTGGTGGACGTATTACGCCGCCCGCGAATGGCTCGCCGGAGGCTTCGCCTGGACCGGCTTCGACTACCGCGGCGAACCAACGCCGTATGGCTGGCCGTCTATCAACTCGCAGTTTGGCATCGTGGACATGTGCGGTTTCCCCAAAGACGACTTTTACTTCTACAAGGCGTGGTGGGGATCGGAACCAGTGGTGCACCTGTTTCCCCACTGGAATTGGGACGAGCGCGAAGGCGAACCGATTTCTGTATGGGTGCATTCCAATCTGGACTCGGTAGAACTTTTCCTCAACGGCAAGAGCCAAGGCTCGCAGAAAGTGCAGCCCTTCAAGCACCTGGAGTGGAAGGTCAACTACGAGCCAGGTGTGATCGAGGCGCGGGGGATGAAGGACGGTAAGATTGTGGTCACCGAAAAGCGCGAGACTACGGGTGATCCCGTGGCACTCCGCCTGACCGCCGATCGCACCGAAATCAATGCCGATGGCGAAGATCTGGCAATCCTGCGCGTCGAAGGGCTCGACCAAGACGGACGGCCCGTTCCCACAGCCAACAACCTGATCAGCTTCAACGTAACGGGCGAAGGCCGTCTCATCGGCGTTGGCAACGGCGACCCGAATTGTCAGGAGTCCGACAAGGAGTCCAAGCGAAGCCTGTTCAACGGCCTGGCGCAGGTGATTGTGCAAGCGAGCCGCACTCCGGGGACGATCACGGTCGAGGCATATACGGCAGACTGGCCTGGCCCAAAACTTCCGCCAGTGCGCGTGACCATCACCACGAAGAAGGTTGAGCTGCGGCCTAGCGTGGGGTAAGTCAACCTCAGGCGTCCGACTTCGGACCTCAGCTTCACCATGAGAGCGAACCTGAGGTCTGAGGTCTGAGGTCTGAGGTCTGAGGTCTAAGGTCTGAGGTCTGAGGTCCGGGGTCCGAGGTCTGAGGTCCGGGGTCCGAGGTCTGAGGTCTGAGGTCTAAGGTCCGAGTCTGGGGTCCAAACTATGTCCAAATCGCGCCGAGAGTTCTTGACGCTCTCCTCCTTGGCAGCGTTGGCTGCCGCTGCAGCCCATCGGCTGCAGGCCCAGAACCCGTCAGATTTGCCTCCGGGCGCACCGCCCGCCTTTGGCGCAGGCCCGCCGGTAGGACCGGAAGTTTCAGTACCCACTTTCGCCGAAGCCGAAAAGTTGGCGCAGTTTCCTCTAAGCGATCCCGAGCGCGCCATGGCCGCCGCCAGTTGGCGCAGAACCCTCGCGTCGGTGTACGAACGGCGAACAGGGCCGCGCAAATTGGCGCTCGAAGCAAATTTGGCCCCGGCCACGCGCTGGGATCCCTTGCTGCCTGGGTTAAAGGCGGTGGCACAGCGAGACCACTTTGTGAGCAGTCGCGCAGACAGCACTTCCCTTCCCACCAGCGACGCTGATATTGCATTTGCGCCGCTAACACAACTCTCCCGCTGGATCGAGCGCCGTGAACTCAGTTCGGAACGGCTGACGCGCATCTATCTGGAGCGGCTCGAGAGATTCAATCCGCAATTGCGCTGCGCCATTACCATCACACGAGATGTTGCACTGCAACAGGCGAAAACTGCCCACGAAGAAATCGCCAGCGGCAACTATCGTGGGCCGCTGCACGGCATTCCCTTTGGCGTGAAGGATCTGCTCGATACGGCTGCGATTCCGACGACTTATGGAGCGGAGCCGTATCGTGGCCGTGTGCCCGCGGAAGATTCGGCGGTCGTGAAGCGCTTGTACGGTGCAGGCGCCGTGCTCGTGGCAAAGCTCAGCCTGGGTGCGCTTGCCCTCAACGACATCTGGTTCGGCGGCCAGACGATGAATCCGTGGCTGCCGGAGGAAGGCTCGTCAGGATCGAGTGCCGGTCCCGGCGCAGCCACAGCAGCGGGTCTCGTGGGATTCTCTATCGGCAGCGAAACTGGAGGCAGCATCGTGAGTCCAGCGATGCGCTGCGGTGTTACCGGGCTGCGCCCAACGTACGGCCGTGTGCCGCGCACTGGCGCCATGACGTTGTGCTGGTCACTCGACAAGCTCGGTCCGATGACGCGGTGCGTCGAAGATGCCCTGCTCGTGCTTCAGGCCATCTCAGGACCGGACGCCGGAGACACGGCCAGCGTACTCAGCCATCTCGACTTTGACGCCAATGCCAGAGTCGAGGGCCTACGCGTTGGCTACTTCCCAACCTGGATGCGTGAAAGGCCCGCAACCGAAGTCGACCACGCCGCTCTCGAAACCGTGAAGAAGCTCGGCATGGTTCCCGTGGAGGTTTCGATTCCCGACTGGCCTTACGATTCTTTGAATTTGATTCTGTTCGCCGAGGCTGCCGCAGCCTTCGAGGAGCTGACCCTGAGCGGCGGCCTGAGCCAATTGAAAGCCCAGGTCCCCGACGCCTGGCCGAACCTGTTCCGGCAGGCGCGATTCCTCTCCGCCGTGGACTTTGTGCAGGCCGACCGGATGCGCCGCAAAGTGGCGCAGGAAATGGCGCGGGTGTTCTCCGAAGTGGATATGCTCCTGGTTCCTTCCCTGCGCGATGAGATGCTCGTGATCTCGAATTTCACCGGGCACCCTTCACTGACACTGCGGGCCGGCTTCGTCGAGGTGCGAAAGGCGCGCAGCGATTGGGCCCCGGATCCAGATCATCCATTGCCCACGTTCGCCACGCCACGGCGCGTGCCGCACGGCGTGACGCTCATCGGCCGCCTGTTCGATGAGGGCATGCTCGGCGCGGCGGGAATCGCGCTGGAGCGAGCTTTCGGAGTGGCGCACGAGCGGCCGCCGGGGTTTTAGCCACATCCCGTGACTTGCCGCCTTCAACCGCCGTTTATAATAGAGAGATTCTCTGTCGTCGAAATCCCGGTCCGTGGAGGGGGCGCGAGGATTCCCGGGCTTTGCCCGGCCCGACAGCCGAGGGCGGCTGTCCCTACATGTCGCGGTTCTGCTGAGGGCTGACGGCTGATAGCTGACGGCTGCTTTCCCATGGACTTCAAACTCGTCTCCAACTACAGGCCGCAAGGTGATCAGGCTACTGCGATCCAGGCGCTGACGCGCGGCGTCTTCGACCGGGAACAGCACCAGGTTCTGCTCGGCGTGACCGGATCGGGCAAGACCTTCACCATGGCCAAGGTGATCGAGGCGGTGAACCGCCCCACGCTGGTCATGGCCCATAACAAGACGCTGGCGGCGCAGCTTTATCATGAGTTCAAGAGTTTTTTCCCGCAGAATGCGGTCGAATATTTTGTATCGTATTACGACTATTACCAGCCCGAGGCTTACGTCCCCGCCGCCGATCTCTATATCGAAAAAGAAGCAACGATTAACGACGAACTCGACAAGTTGCGCCTCTCGGCTACGCGTTCGCTGTTCGAGCGCCGCGACGCGCTGATTGTGGCCTCGGTCAGCTGCATCTACGGCCTGGGCTCGCCGGAAGCGTATTACGGCATGATGCTGTTCCTCGAGAAGGGCCAGAAGATCAAACGCGAGGACATAACGCGCAAGCTGGTAGACATTCTCTACGAACGCACCAATGCCGACTTCCGCCGTGGCACATTCCGCGTGCGCGGCGACGTGATCGAGGTCTTCCCTACCTATGACGACATGGCCTATCGCATCGAGTTGTGGGGAGATCAAGTCGAAGCGCTCTCGCAGATCGATCCGTTGTTCGGCACGGTCAAGCAGAAATATGTGCGGCTGCCGATTTATCCCAAAACGCATTATGTGATGAAGGACGAGACCCGCGCCGCCGCGGTCGAGTCGATCAAGAAAGAGCTGGCGTGGTGGGAAGTGGAACTCGAAAAGCAGGGACGGGTGGTCGAAGCACAGCGCATCCATCAGCGCACCATGTTTGATCTCGAAATGATCAAGGCCATGGGTTACTGCCACGGCATCGAGAACTATTCGCGGCATTTCACCGGACGCCTGCCGGGCGAGCCCCCGCCGACGCTGCTCGATTATTTTCCGCGTGATTATCTCCTCTTCATTGACGAGTCCCACCAGACCGTCCCGCAGTTGCACGGTATGTATCATGGCGACCGCTCGCGCAAGGAAGTGCTGGTCGAGTATGGATTTCGTATGCCGTCGGCGCTCGACAATCGTCCGCTGACTTTCGAAGAGTTCGAGCACCGCACTAATCAGATCGTCTACGTTTCGGCGACGCCAGGGCCGTATGAGCTGACGAAATCATCGGGCGTGGTAGTGGAACAGATCATCCGGCCAACGGGACTTGTTGATCCTGAAGTCGAAGTGCGCCCGGTAAAAGGGCAGATTGACGATCTACTGCATGAGATTCGCTCCCGCGTGGGGCGCGGCGAGCGCGTGCTGGTGACGACCTTGACCAAACGCATGGCCGAGGATTTGGCTGAGTACTACGTCGAAGTGGGTGTGAAGTGCCGCTACATGCACTCGGAAATCGAGACGCTGGAGCGGGTAAAGATTCTGCGCGACCTGCGCAAAGGCGAGTTCGACGTGTTAATCGGGATTAACCTTCTGCGCGAAGGACTGGACTTGCCGGAAGTGTCGCTGGTCGCGATTCTCGATGCCGACAAAGAAGGCTTCCTGCGCTCGTCAGGATCGCTGATTCAAACCATCGGCCGTTGCGCCCGGCATCTGAACGGCCGCGCGATTCTATATGCCGACACGATGACCGATTCCATGAAGCGCGCGATGGACGAGACCTCGCGCCGCCGCGCGATCCAGAGCGCCTACAACGAAGCGAATGGGATCACCCCGGAATCGATCGTGCGTCCGCTGGATATGACCCTAGCCGCAATCGTCGCCGCTGATTATGCCGACGTGGCCGTGCCCGAAGCCGACGGCATGCCGGAATTCAAGTCGCAAGAAGAAGTCGACGCCTACATCGCCAAGCTGGAAAACAACATGCGTGAGGCGGCGAAGCGGTTCGAATTCGAGAAAGCAGCCAAGCTCAGGGATACGATCAAGGAGTTGAGAACGAAGGAGTTCTTATTCGCGTAAGGGCTCTACATAAAGATATGGAAAACGGGACAGTAATCAGATGGTGGGTTTGCCTACTGCTTTCAGCTTTGCATTGAGGGCGTCCCGTCGCTTTTGGGTTTCGTCAGGCGCGACGAAGTAGAAATCGAAGAGACCTTCCAGCAGATCGAGGAGCCACTCGGCCTCGCCAGGTTCCACCGCAACAATTTCTCCGGTGCTGGTGTCCTTGGTGGGATGTGCGGCGAAGTTTCCAACCGCTCTGATCGCGTGCAGGTCGTTGCTTAGGTGCGTTGGCAACTGCTTCGACGCAATGACCTCGTCGATTTCATTGTTGAGATTCTGCGGCTTCACCTTTGCGTAGTCGCGTAGGATGTTTTGCAGACAGCGTCGACTGAGGGCCGCGCTAGCTTTAGGACTGTCTGCAATGACGAGGCAAGCTTCGTTGTAGTCTTCCTGTAGCGGGTTCGGCACGACCGAGGGCGCAGGTTTGCGTGCTGTTCCTTCCTTCGGGTAAATGGCTCGGGTACCACTAACGTGCAACACGTTATTGGGGCTTTGTGGGTGGGAAATACCCCAAACTAAACGCATATTGAATTTCTGGCACCGGGGACACTTTTCGTACTCTAATCGCCAAGCACTTCCGCCAGCATCGGCCCCGATGGGGTGCATATTCGTTTGGGGATGATAGTCGGCGGAGCAGTGGCCGCATTGCATCTGTCGTCTCCTTCTAGCGTCGAGAATTGTAACGTTTGTTCATGGGTTTGTTCTAGTCAACTCCGGAATTGGCGGGCAGGCGGGTGACCCGGGTCTGCCGGTAGTAGCAATAAAACATGGGGTGTCCCACATCTCGCCGCTTTTGCGAGATGTGGGAAGCCTAGCCCCTGCGGTCCGACCTGTTCCCAGGTCTCGCAAGAACGGCGAGACCCCTTCGATTCCCCCTCGCTTTGCTCGGGGTCGCCCTGTCGAAAATCCCCACTTCTCGCGCAAAGAACGCGCGAGAAATGGGGCACCCCATTTTCATAATCTTCGGTGGGCCGAAGGCCCATGATATTCAGGACAGGCTCTTCGGCAAGCTCAGCGCTTCCCCTGAGTTTGTCGAAGGGGCAGGCTGTGGGGCACACCCAGGAACCATGTTCTTTCAGGCGAAAATGCTGCGGAAGGCTTTTACCCTGTCTGAACGAATCCGATCGCCTGGGAACCATGTTCCCCTTCGCTTAACTCAGGGCTGGCTGCTCCAGCCCGCCGCATATCTGCACCCCGGCGGGTGCCCCACGTCTGCCGACAATAGCAAGAAAATCTGGGGTGCCCCACATCTCGCCTCTTTTGCGAGATGTGGGAAGGCTAGTCGCTGTGGTGCTCCGTTCCCAGGTCTCGCAAAAACGGCGAGACCCTTCGACTTCGCTCAGGGCAGGCTCTGGGGCACCCAGGATATAGCGACTGGGCGAGTCATCCTCGCATCAGATAATCCGCTGGCGACAAAACCGCAATCCCCCGCCACGGATGCATCGCCAGCAAATCTGCGTCCCCTGTGACGATCACGTCCGCTCTGCCGTTCAGCGCCACCTCCAGGAACTTGCCGTCCCTCGGGTCCCGACACTCGCGGACCAACTGGACGATCGGCACGAATTCGACGATACGGGCAAGCTCGCGGAGAAAGCGCTGGCGATCCTTCAACGTGATGCAACGGTCCAGTTTTCGCCGGTTGAGAACTTCAGCCAGTTCGTACATGGAGGCATCGGAGACGAGTAGGCGTCCGTTCCTTCTGGCCAGACGGACTGCATCAGACGGGACCGAATCGGCGACAAGAAGGCGGCTGATCAAAACGTTGGTGTCTACGACAATGCGCTGCCGCGTGCGCATCAGCCTTTAAGAATGTCAGCAAGAATTTTCTCGCTCAGTCCGCGAGCTTTTGCTTGGGCGCTGACGCGGTCGCAGAATCGCTCAAATTCGTCGATCTGGGCTCCGCGAATGCGGTCGTACTCCTCCGCCGACATGATGACTGCCACATCGCGGTTCTGGCGGCGGACGACGACGGGTTCCCTCTGGGCATCGTCAAGCACTGCGGCGAAGCGTTGTTTCGCCTCAGTTGCGGATACCGTTTTCATATATGGTCATTTTAGATGAAATAGACAAAATAGACAATAGGATTCCCCTTTCGAGATGGAACCTAGAAGCCGCAGAGATCACAGGGGATCATAGAGGGAAAACAAGAATTCCTCTGCGTCCTCTGTGGTTAAGGTTTTACCGCCCGTAGGCCGCGCTGGCGGCCAACGGTTTGCGGTGGAAGGTGTATCCGTCGAAGGTTTCGGAGCGGAAATTCAGATTCGACGTGCAGAGCTTTTCGGTCTGGCTGAGGAATAGGTATCCGCCAGGTTCGAGGTAGAGATGCAGGCGCTCGAGCAGCGCGGTGCGGTGGGCGCGCGAGAGATGCGGCAAAACATCCATGCAAAAGATGCAGTCGAAGCGCCCGATGTAGACCGGCTTGATCAGGTTCATGGTGTTGAACGTAACCAGGCTGCGCAGGCGCGGCTTCACTAGCAGGTGAGTGCTGCCGTTCGAAGAAAGGTTGGATGACGCTGCCGAACCATTTGCGCCGAGGAAGTTGCCGTCATTAGAGTTTGCTTCTCTTGAGCCGTTCGCCCCGGCGCCTGAACCATTGACCCCGCCACCGACGTTTCCAATCTTCGTGAAGCAGGCGCGGATAATCGCCGGAGGCAAGCCGGCCAAAGCGGATTGGGGATAGAGGCCGCGTTCCGCAACCTCAATCGATGAGCGCAGCAAGTCACTGCCGACAATATGAACTGACCACTCTTTCGTAGCCGGCGCAGCACTTGGCCCAGCACTATCCAGCACGCCGCCATTTCGGCCCGTAGCGCTCTTTTCCTTTTGACCACTCCCATTCGCCGTCGCAGTACCGCCATTGCAATTGCCGCTCCCGGGCGACAGCACATCGCACAACGCCATGGCAATCGAGTAGGCTTCCTCACCCGTAGCGCAGCCGGCGCTCCAGATGCGCAGCGTACACGGGCCATCCTCCGACTTGCGCGTGTAGACCTGCGGCATGATGCACTTGGCCAGCGCGTTCATCGCCCCGGGATGGCGGAAAAAGCCGGTATTGACGTTGAGCACGCCGTCCAGAAACGCCGGCAGGACCGAGGGATCCTGATCCGCCGCGCCCAGCCGCTCCAGCAACTCGGCGATGGAGCTCAGTTCGTGCGTCTCGAGGTACTCGGCCGCATGCGCCGCCAGAGCGCTGTTCGGGCAGTCGAGCAGGATCCCCGCCTGGCGCTCGACCAGCAGGCGCAGCTGGGAGAGCTCGTGCTCGAGAATGGTAAAGCCCGCCATCAGCTTATGCATGCATCCTCTCCCCGAAGGGCGCGCAAACAAGCCGAACCATCTAAGATCGGCGATCTACCAGGGGAGGATCAGTTATCGGTGGGCCAGAGGCCTGTGGCCGGTGGCCGGTTATCTGTCGTTCACACGTTCGGCTGCTTAGTCGCCGGCGGCGGCCACCGCCAACCACTTGCCCGAATCTGTTTCTGCCTGCTGTGCAACCACGTTCATTTCCTTTTCCAGCGACGAGAACCGCTGCATGATCTCGTGAATGCGCAGCGTCATATTGCGAATGGTTTCGATCTGCGCCCGCGTCTGGGCGGAGAAGCTGCCCGGCTCGAGCAACAGCAAGTCCGAGTTGCCGAGCACCGAGGTCAGCGCATTATTCATGTTGTGACGCATCTCGACCATGTAGCGCCCCAGCATGGCCTGGCGCTCCAGCGTGGCGCAGTGGAACTCAGCTGCGCGCGCCCGGTTCTCCGCACGAGAGCGGTGCACCGCTTCGCTGGCCACCAGAACCAGGGTTTCCAGCCAGTAGGGCGTTTCCAAAGAATCGGCCGGCCGAAGGACGGAGACGCGCGGCCAGCGCTCCCGCACCACCTGCGCGGTGGCAGGATTCTGACACACACAGAAAATCGGCTGGCCGGTCGAATGCAGCGCCTCCAGCACGACCGACAGCAGGTCGCGCCGCAGCTCGCCCACGATGGCTACATCGAAACCATCCACGGCGAAGCGCGGCCACAACTCTCCGCTCAGCAAAGTGAACGTCGGCACGGTGCGCTCCATCTGCCAGCGCGCCGTGATGCGCCGGGAGAAGTCGGCTTCGTCGGAGATGATCAGTACGGTCGGAGCTTCCACGGGCGAACTTTCCTCTTTCAGCCCCTCTTGTTCCCGGGCTGCGTCGCCGAGTCAGCGGCCCAGTCATGGTCCGCGGAAATCTCAAATTCAGGCAGATCAGAACTGGAAACCGCGGGCTTGGCCTTGGGCTTGACAGCGGCCGTCGGCGCAGCTCCTGTTCGGGCTATAGTCTTGAACGCCGGACCTTTCACACTCGCGGCCGCGCCCGCCGCCTTCGTCGCCGATGGCGCCGGCTTCGCAGCTGCCCCTAGGGCGCCAGCCGGCTTGGAAGTCGGTTCCGGCTCTGCTGCTTTCTTCGCTGTCACGCCCGGTATGGCCGCAGTGGGAGCTGGTTTTGCCGCGGCCGCTTTCGCAACCGGCTTGGCCGCCGGCGCAGATGCTTTGGCGGCAGAAGCAGGTTTAGCCTTAGCCTCCGGTTCCAGCGCCTTGCCGCGTCCTAGCGCATAATCGACCGAAGCCCGCAGGTCCACCAGCATGCGCAAGGGCTGTCCCGAAGAATATTCAGCCTGGAACATTACCTTCCACGACTGGCAAATCATGCGCAAACGAAGGATCGGTTCCTCGGCGCTAAATTGGGCGCGACGGCAGTCGATGGTCTTGATTCCTTTCTCCTCCAACTCGCTGAGGCCGTCGAGAATCAGGTTCAGGTCCTCCAGCATGAGCCGGAAAAACGCCCGCCGCATCAGATACCCGAAGCGGGTAAACGCCGCCAGAGCAACCGGCATATAAAACAAATCGCCGGCCAGGCTCTTGGCTTTTCGTCCCTGCTCAAGAACGCCGCCGTGAAGCAGATCATCCAAAGAACGGCACTTGCGGGCCGCTTCCAGCACCCGATCGAGAGCGTTCAGCCATACCGGCGGCTTCAGCTCGACCTTCCCCACGAGCGGCTCCATGCGCTCGGCCACGTAGGCTAGATCTACATCGGCATCCACCATTTCGGTAGGCGCAATCTGGCTAAAGTACTGCACCAGCAGGAAATCGATCTTGTCGCGGATGATATCGGTTTTGGTCTTCTTGGCCAGAAAATGCTGGGCCAGGTCCAGCAGCCGCTCCGGAGTTGCCAGCGAACTGGTTTGCAGAAACTGGCGCAACTGGTGCACCTGAATGCGCTGGTCCATCTCTTCGATCCAGTGGTCGGCTTGCTCGACGCTGTCTTTGCCGGGCACCTCGACCCCGGCTTCGAGGTCAGCGCAGGGCTTGACGTCGATGACAAACTCGCGCGCCAGTTCAAAGTAAATCGGATACAGACGGCGAGCGGTGTTCCACTGGGCGGCCAGATCGGGAGCGGGCGTCGAAGGAATCATGATTTTACGATCCAGTTGGGCACTTCCTTGAGAAACCGCGCCGCGACGACCGTTTTGCCGGGGTGGTATTGCACGGCCACAACCGAGGCCTCGACGTCGAGCGAACCGTCTGCTGTGCGCAGACGCACCACGTCGGCGAATTCCAGCGGCGTCGCGCTCGCGAACAAGACTTCGCGGGGAGTGCCAAATTCGATTACCGTGCTTTCGCTGAAGCGCGGAGCCGCGGAATCGTCCGCTGTAAGCGTGCGCGCCAGCTGAACCGGGATGCGTACGGGCGCGGCTTCCGGGAAGAATCCCGCGAGACCAGCTACCAAACTGGCGTTGTGTCCGCTGCGCGCCGTTGCTATGGCCTCTCGCGCCACGCGATGAAGCCCCTTTCTCCAAACTCGGCCTTGCCCTTGGCAATGCGGGTTTGGCTCCCCCTCTTCCCGGTTAGGAAGAGCTTCGGGGAGCCGGAAATCCGCGGTTCAGCCAGAAAGGAGCAACGCGGCAGCCAAAACTGGGAACGGAAGGTCTAGTACTCAGGTGAGTGTGTTTTCAATAGCTTAGGACCATGCCCCGATGTGCCCGGTGAGGCTTAAGGCAGCCTCTGTCTCATGGTGAGACAGCTGTCTCAAAAGGGGCGACTACGCTCCCACATGACGGCTGCCAGGTTTCAGGTTGCGCCGGCTCGTATTTCTGCTTTTCTGGCAGCCATGTTCACTGGATGAATCAATCGGCCACGACTGCGACATAGGAAATCAGCTGTGGGATCGTTACCTGTACCATCCCTCCGCCGTAGGTAAACGATACCGGCATGTCGGAGGCATAGTCCGGCGAGACCAGCGTGACCGACGCGGGTGCGGTAGCCATCGGGAATGTGACCACGACTTCATCCTGCTCTAGAAATGCCTGATTGTAGTTGTGATTGATCAGGTGCGTGACGGTGCGGCCGTCGTTGGTCAGGGTGAGGTGGGTTGTGATGTTGGGGACCGATGCGGTCACCGTGCCAGACAAATCCTGCGCCTCGTAAAACAGCGCCGGGTGCGAGCCAGCCTTCAGAAACGCACTCATCTGCTCGAACAGCGGTATCAGCCCTAGCTGCGTGGCGGTGGGATCGTTCACGCCATCGTTAATCATCATGTTGTAATAGACGCCGGCGGCCAGGCCCTCCATCACGTACATGCGCCAGTAGTCCTGGATTTCCGTCGGGGGCAAGGACAAATAGCGGGCCATCATCCCCGGCACCGTGCCCAGGCCGTCTTGAAAGGCCGCCACGGGAATGACGCGGCCATCCGTGCCCAGGGACTCCTGCTTAAGAGTCAGAAACGGCTGCAGCACCGACACGGTGCCGTCGAAATGACCATCCGGAGTCAGGTGGCAGAAATCGACGTCCGTGCCATTGGGGCCGAGGCCGTTGCCGTCGGTCAGGCCATTTTCCTGAAAGTCCACAAAGGGATAAACGCCGTTGGCCGTGATGTAAATCTCGCGGCCATATTTCTGGCGGGCATATTGACGAAGCGTCAGCACGATGTTTTGCCAATAGACCAGGCTCGTGTAAGTCCCGGTGAAGGTACCATTGTAGGGAGCGGGATGGCTGCCATAGATCGTGCCCCATTCGGCTGCCAGAGGATTAGCCGGGTTCAGCGGATCCGATTGCCAGCCGTTCCGGGCGAGATACTGGCGATACAGGAATCCCCGGCCGTTCTGCTCCGCACCCAGGGTGCAGTTCAAGTTGTCCGAAGCCATCACTCCGAATAGCGATTGCCATTGCGCGGCCGACAGATTTGGATATTTGGCGCAGAGGAAACCGCCAAAGTCGGCCACATCGGCATCGTCGAATCCCTCATTTCCATTTCCGTAGGTCACGCCTTCGAAGGTTTCGTCGGGCTCGTCGAAGTGGACCCCGTCGGCCCCGGCATCGATCTGAATCTCGCCGATCCCGATGATGTAGTTGCGATACGCGGGCGAGGCCATGCTGCCGCGATAGAAGTTGAGGGGAGGGTGCGTTACCGGCTGCCCCTCGGCATTACAAGAGACGACCGAGTTGAACTGGGTAGGATCGGGAAACTCATCCTGAAACAGAACGGTGGCTGTCGTCCCGCCAATGAAAGTGATGCCGTCGGCCTCAGCCTGCGCAGCAAAGCTCGTGTCGTATTGCGAGAGCTGCGTGCCCTCGGTATCCCAGCGAGCCCAGGCCCGCGGCAGAATGCTCGGCAGCATCTCGAAAATTCCTGGATCGCCCGGCTGGTTCAGCGTGCCTTGCTGAGAAAATCCCCAAACCGGCCAGTTCGAAGTGCCTCCAGTTCCGTAAACTGCCGGGTCAATCGGGATCTGCGCGAAGGTTCCTCCACCCCCAGGAGGGTTGCTCGCTGCCGGCGTGGCGCAAGTCGATTGTGGCGGCTGGGATGATGAACTCAGCGATGACGATCCTCCGCACGACGCAAGAACCATTGCGACGAGACAGACAACAACGCAGGCGACAAACCGGTGACCAGAGGGTGCACCAGAAGGGCGAAAGAACACCATAGCGACGTGTGCTCTATGTCGAAGCGCTGTCGTCCACTTGGAATCTTAGCATGCAGACGGGCGCGCAGCGGCGCAGACAGGGACAGCGATCAACGACGCGTCCGTCAAGGTACGCGCGGAGGGTCTGCTCTCGACTCTGCAGTCAGGAGGCCCTAGTTTACTTGCAGGACTTGCTGACCATTTTCAGGCTGGTCACCTCAAAATCCGAGACCGGCTTGCCGTTGGCCTCCTGCTTTTCGTTCTCGGCGTACTTCGCCTCTTCAACTTCCGGCCGGTGCAGGACGTGCCCTTTCACCGTGACCTTGTGACCGACATGAGTGGCATCGATCTTGCCGCTCAATTCCCAGAAGGTGCCGTCGCTCCCGACAATGTAGAAGCCTCCGCTTTCGACGCCCTTCTGCAGGCACCCGGTGACAGAAGTAGTCTTGCCCATGGTGTCCTGGGCCTGAAGCACAAGTGAACAGAGACTCAAGAACAGAACTAGCAGCAACCAGGGGGAATACTTCCTGTGAAATGATTGCATGGACGCTCTCCTTCACTACTACAGCGAATGGTATGCCGAATGGCGCGACATTGTCGAGCGATATTGAGAGGATTTCGTCAACCTTCCCCCGCAGGTTAGGGGTGCAAGGGCTCTGTGCTATATTCAAGGCCGCTTTTTGGCAGAACTTGAGCCGCAGTGAGAACAGCGACATGAACAGTGTTCGCATCGCGCTTGCCAACCTTCGACTTCCAGCGACGCGGGAAGAATCGGTCGCATTGGTGGAAGGCGCCATAATGCAGGCCTCCACCGAACTCGTGGACATCATCTGTTTTCCAGAATGCTTTGTTCCTGGTTATCGCGGAATGGGCAACCACGTATCGCCTCCCGACCCCGTGTTTCTAGAGCGTGCATGGGCGTCGATCGCAGCGGCTGCCGGGAAGGCAAATGCTGCAATCGTTCTGGGCACCGAACGCCTTGTGGACAGCAATCTCGTGATCACCGCGTTGGTGATCAACCGCGACGGAACGCTGGCCGGTTTCCAGGACAAGGTGCAGATCGACCCGTCCGAAGAGGGCACCTATTCGCCCGGATCAGAACGGCGGCTTTTCCAGACCGGCGCGGTTAAGTTCGGTGTCGCGATTTGTCTTGAGGGTTGGCGTTATCCCGAAACGGTGCGCTGGGCGGCTCGGCGCGGGGCCCAGATTGTCTTTCATCCGCATTACCACAAAGCGGAGCGGACAGCTATGTGCCCTCAACTTTCGCTGATCCAGCGAACAGCTTTCACGAGAAGGCAATGCTGTGTCGCGCCGCGGAAAACACCTGCTGGTTTGCCAGCGCGAACTGCGCCAGCGCCGGCTCGCCGACCACTTCGGCAGTCGTCCGGCCTGACGGTGCTCTGCTGAAGCACCAACCTTATGGAAAAGAAGGACTGCTGATCGCGGATCTCGACCTTGACTTAGCCACCGGCTTGCGTGCAGCGCGCTGCAAATATGGGGAGGACATTGGCGATAGGACGTTGTCGATGCCCGTTTAAAGCTCTGACTGCCTAAGTTGCAGGGTGGGAATCTCGGGCTTACACCCCACCCTCTGCGGCCCATAAGAATCGGGAATGTCCCGTCTCTCCCCCGAATTTCGCTCCCAGACGGCGTATGCCTGGGAAGCGCACTTTTTGAGAATCAGGCCACCCTCAGTTCACTACTGCTTGGAGATTTGTCGGCGGTGCTACCGTCCCTGCCGCCCCAGCGTACTCGCTGGCTCCGTAGTCCGGAGCAGCACCATAAAGCACCACCGCCCCGTCCGACTTCTTGTACAGCCAGATGGGCGCTCCATTGCTCCACGTCATAGGAGTTGCCAAGGTAATGGTTCCTGCTGGGTTGTTGTAGGTGCCATAGGCGACCGAGCTAATTTTGACAACGTTCGAGACCGCCCCAATCGCGATCCAGTCTGCTTGCATGGTCCCGCCTAGCCCTGCAGAGGCTCTTGCCAGGTCGCTTCCCCAAGTACCGTCTTGGAAGTAGAGCGCATCCGCCACGGTCAAGGTGGTTGATCCGGTCCCTGAGTTGGTCGCGGTTGTCAAATATGTCCCTCCGTCAATTGCTGGCGACGACGATTGCAGGCTCAAGTCGGGCAGCGTCTGACTCGACGGGTTCGAGATATCGGGATTATTGAATAATGGGTTACCCGCGCCGCTGCAACCGGTCTCTCCATGGGCATCCGTATTGCCGCCACTCTGCGGCCCCGTACACCAGTTGTGCACCGCATAGGAAATTTCGGACCAGCCGTTCGATGGAGTTCCCTTGTCCATCACGTCGGAACCGTAGTTCGTATATCCTTGGCTGAGATACATCAGATTGTTTTTTACGACATCTCCTAGAACTGAATTAGTGCCCGCGTAAATAGAGATAGCGGATTGAGGCCACGGGCAATAAGACAGGGTGCAGGCCCCACCCAGAGCGGTAGGCCACGCCCAAGAATAACCAATGCCGTTGTCGTAGAAAGTGTTGTTGTAAACCCGGTTGTAAGTGCCCCCGTTTCCGCCGCTGTTCAACCCTGTGTTCCATCCGTATTTGAAAAGCAGGCCGGGATTCATCGAGGCGTAGAAGAAATTGTAGCGGACGATATTCTGCGGAGCAGCTAAGGAGAAGTCATCGGCTCCGTCGTTATCCTGATTCACGCCTGCGTAGCCAGAACGGTTGCCTTCCAGGAGCACGTAAGTAGCAGGGCGTTCATAATCTTCTGTGATCTGGAAGTTGCGATGGGCGAATCCACCGTTGTACGCAGAATAGTTGGGGTTGCTGCTGGTGTAGACCGGAGGGTTGCTGTAAGAAGCACAGCCGAAAGACCAAGGCTCATTGTGAACTACATTGTTGCGGAAAACGGAATACATTCCGTAGTTATCCCAGTTGGTGTGGGCAGCATGCTCGAAGAAGTTATTCTCGACGGTGTTATTGTTGTCATTATCCACAGAGTTGTTGTAACTGCCCTGCGAAATGCCGATGTCCAGACTGTCCGGGCCGCCGTCGGTGCAGCCCGCCCCACCAATGCCCTGGGCCTGACCGCTCACCACGAAATGGTTGTTGTGTATCCAGTTGTGGGTTGCCCAGTGCTGATCAATTGCACCAGTGATAGAAATGGTGCTGCCCCCATTCGTGTCCTGAAAGAGATTGTAGGCGATCTCGTTATGGTTCCCGTTTTCGTCAATGCGCCCCCAGCAGCAACCATTGGTATTGAGATTGTAGAAGGTTATTCCCTTGATGGAGATATAACTGTTGCCCGAGAGCCAGAAGCCATTCTGGGTATTGGTAATCATCGGGCTCTCACCCGTGTACGCCTCAAACGTAATCATGTTGCTGGCGCTAGTGCCATTGTTGGTCGGTTGGAAGGCTACCATTGCTCCTCCCATGTCGTACGTTCCGGCCCGCAAATAAACAAGATCGCCAGCGACAGCGCTGGAGTTGGCGGTAGCCAGTGAGCATGCAGCCGGGCCCGAAAGCGGTGTGGAACCGGAGCAGCTTGAATAGATTGCGGTTCCCGTAGGACTGACCCAGTGGGTTCCCGCCTGGGCAACCGTGGGCAGCGTGAATTGGCTAAAGAGCAGGAGCATCGCGCAGATGCGCCCTAGGCGGAGACTCTCCAGATTACTCATAACCGCAAGTTACAGCCTACAACTTGCTCAGACAAGACACGTTAGTTCGTTTCCCAGGTCGACCGAAAGGTCAGGGAATTCGGCGACAGACGGGGCGTTCCCCAATTTCTTCGGCACGGCCCGCTCATTGCAGCGTGTGGCTCGATGCTCCCGACGATCCCAGGCTGATGTTGTAGCGCTTGAGCTTGCGATATAAAGTCGCGCGGCTGATGCCCAGCATGCGTCCGGCCAGCGCCTTGTCGCCTTTCACCTGCTCGAAGACGCGCTGGATGGTCGCGCGCTCGATGTCTTCAAGATCAGTGGCCGTAGGCGGGACTTGCGGCGATTCCAAACCCGGGTTGCGGGCGAGATCAGGATCGAAAGCAACCGGGCCTTCTGCTGCCATTCGAATGGGCGCAACCGTTGGAGTCGAGCCCGAGGCGATGGCGGGAGGAAGGTCGCCGAGGTCGATGATTCTTCCATTCCCCAGCGCGACCGCGCGCTCGACGCAGTTCTCGAGCTCACGCACATTGCCCGGCCAATCGTACTGCATCAGGGCCTTCATAGCAGCGCTCGAGACGTGCAGTTCCGAATCGGGCGTAAAGCGCTCCAGGAACCAGTGCACCAGCATGGGAATGTCGCTGCGGCGCTCGCGCAGGGCGGGCACGTGCAGCGCGACCACGTTCAGGCGGAAGAAAAGATCCTTACGGAATGCGCCGATCTTGTAGGCAGCCTCCAGATCGCGGTTGGTGGCCGCGATCACGCGGACATCCACCTTCACCCGCTGATTGCTGCCGACCGGCCGCACCTCCTTTTCTTGCAGCACGCGCAGCAGCTTGGCCTGCATCTCCAGGGGCAACTCGCCCACTTCGTCGAGGAAAATAGCGCCTCCGTCGGCGGTCTGAAACAATCCCTGCTTCGATTTCAGCGCTCCGGTGAAAGCTCCCTTTTCGTAGCCGAACAGTTCGCTCTCAATCAGCGTGGGGACGAGCGATCCGCAGTCCACTGCCACGAAGGGCCGGCCGGCGAAAGCGCCGCGGAAATGGATGGCCCGAGCGACCAGCTCCTTGCCCGTGCCGCTTTCGCCGTAAATGAGCACGGGCGTGCGCGTGTCCTTGAGCCGCGACACCATGCGCAGCACTTCCTGAATGCGGGCCGACGATCCCACAATGCCGTGCACCGCGGTTTCCGCATCCATCCGCTGGCGCAGAAACTCATTCTCTTCGACCAGACGAACTTTCTCCGCCATGCGCCGCAAAAACAGGCGCAACTCTTCGAGCGGCGAAAACGGCTTGGTGATGTAGTCGTAGGCGCCAAGCTTCATGGCCTGCACGGCCGTTTCAATCGAGCCGTGGCCGGTCATGAGAGCGACTTCGGTGCGAGGCAAGAGCTTTTTCACCTTCTCCAGAAACTCCAGGCCCGACATGTGCGGCATGACCAGATCGGTGAGGATCATGTGGGCCGGCTGCTCTTCCAGCAGCGCCAGGGCCGAGTCCCCACTTTCGGCTTCGAGGCAGACAAAACCGAGCGCCTCTCCGACGGTAACGCAGAGTCTGCGGATGCTCTGCTCGTCATCGACGATCAGCAAGCGGATGCGCAAATCTTCCTTGCTGGACTGATTGTTCACTACACCTTCCCGAGAGTCTTGGCGATGACTTCAATAAACTGCTGTACACGAAACGGTTTCTCCACGCAGGGGGCGCCGGTCTCACGCAGAGTCGCGACCGTCTCCTCGTTGGCAATGTCGCCGGTGATGAAGACCACCCGCCCCGCCAGATCCGGACGATGCCTCGCAATCCAGGCATGCACCTGTCCACCATCCACTCCTCCGGGCGTGCGCATGTCGGAAACGACGCCCAGGAAGGAGCCGCTGTCCAGCAGACGGAGCGCTTCCACGCCCGATTCGCAGCAGACGACGGGATAACCGCTGCGTTCGAGAGCGGCCCGAACATAGGCCATGACGGCGGGCTCATCCTCGATGAGCAGCACAGGTAATGGGGATAGTTTCATCGCGGGCATGCTCATCTTTGTTTCACTCCTGCGGCTACAACTAACGACGCCGGGTGTGAGGTCGCGGGCAGGCGGACAATGAAGGTCGCGCCCGGCTCGCCCAGATTGTTGTGGCAGAGAATCTCGCCGCCATGCTCCTTCACGATGCCGTAGCAGATGCTCAGGCCGAGGCCGGTGCCTTTGCCGACCTCCTTGGTGGTGAAGAACGGGTCAAAAATCTTGTCCGGGTAGGCGATACCGTTGCCGTTGTCGCGGAACGAGACTTCAACGCCTTCGCCGAACTTCGTGGACATGATCTCGATGCGCGCGGGACGACCGACCTCGTGGACCGCATCGTAGGCGTTGTTCAATATGTTGAGGAAAACCTGCTGCAACTGATGCGCGTCGCCCATTACCTCGGGCAATTCTTCGTCGAGATTCTCGACCACCTCGACGCCGTGGCTGGTGAAGTCGTAGGCGCGCAATTGCACGGTCCGGCGCAGAATGTTGTTCAATTGTACGGCTGTGCGCTGGGGCGGCATCTGGCGGGCAAAGCTGAGCAGGTTTTGCACAATCTGCTTGGTGCGCTGCGCTTCCTGCAAAATCACGCGCAAATCCTTGCGCGCTCCATCCGGCAGATCGGGATTCTCCATCAGCAGATCGGCAAATCCCAGGATCGCCGTCAGGGGATTGTTGACTTCGTGGGCCACACCCGAGACCAACTGCCCAACCGCAGCCATCTTCTCGGCGTGCACCAGCTTGTCCCGCAGAATCGCGGAATCCGTGATATCGGTCAACACCGCCACGACGCTAGTGACGTTCCCCTGCTCATCACGCATGGGACTCAGGTTGGCTGAGAACTTGCCGGCCACGCTGCCGGCGCGCATGATCTCCAATTCCAGATTGTCCACCTGCTGGCCGTTGAGGGTCTGCTCCAGTGCGGCGGCCAGAGAAAGTTTATGGGCCGGCGCCGCCAGTTCGATCAGCGGACGCCCAATCAGTTCGCGCTGTTCGAAGCCGGCGTCGTACCAGCGGCGGTTGCCGTAGCTGATGAGCCCAGCCGTGTCAGCAACCAGAATCATGCTCTGCGTGTTGTTCAGAATCTTGCCCGAGAAATCCCGCTCGCGATGCAACTGGGACTGATAGTTGCGAAGGCCGGTCACATCGAGCATCAAGCCGCGAATCTGCAGCAGGCGGCCCAGATGGTCGTACAAGCCGAAAGCGTTGATCAGCACGTGGATGGGCGACCCGTCCTTGCGGCGAAGCGTGGCCTCGAAATTGCGCAGGTAGCCCTCCTGCTTCATGATCTCGGCATGATGCTCGAGCTGCTGGGGAGAAACGTAGAGCTGGGTGGCGATGTCCACCTGCAGCAGTTCTTCCCGGCTGGTATATCCCAGCATGCGCACCAGGGCGTCGTTGACTTCCACGAAGCGTCCGGCCGGCGTGCTGAAAAATAATCCCTCCTGAATGTTGTCGAACAGTTCGCGATAGCGCCGTTCCGCTTCACGGCGGTCGGAAATATCTTTCAGCACGTGAATAATCTGCGGCCCTTCCTCGGGAGCGCCCTGCACGTGCGAAGTCGAGACCAGGTAGGCACGATCGAACACGGGATGCACGAATTCGTCCGAGTCATCCGCCATGGCCCGGCAGAAAGGGCAGGAGTAAGGCGCGACCTCGCTGGTCAAAGCCAGGAGCGATCGCATGTCGACGCCCACCAATTCCGCCGGCTGCACCCCAATCATCTCCGCCAGCGAGCGATTGACGCGCACCACTTTGTCGGCTTGATCGTGCACCACAATGAAATCGCTGATGGCGTCGAATATCGCCATCCAGTGACGGTTCGCCTGCTCGATGCGGGTGAACAGGCCAGCGTTTTCCAGGGCCATGGCGCCGTGGCCTGCCATGGTTTCCAGAAAGACTAGGTCCTCACCATCGAGGGGACGGGAGCTTCCCGCGAGACCGAGCAGTCCTGCCAACTCTCCGTTGGCGCCACGCAGTAGCACCAGCGTACAATCTCGCCAGCCCAGATTCGCCGCGGCCTCGACGCCCAGCAGCGCCTCGGCCGAGCCGCGGGTAACAGTTTCGCTGCGATTGGCTGCAAATTCGCTCAACGCAGTAGTGAGCACCCGCTCCAACCCGCGATCGAGGGCGGAGTCGTTGCCAGAACCAGCGCGCCGTAGCGGCGCGTCGGCCTGGACAGTTGGCTCGTCTTTGGGTTCCGGCTGGGCGGCACTCTGCTCCGCCGAGGCAACAGTGGTCGACAGAGGATGCATGCTGACCGCATGCAAATGTCCCCCCTGCCGAACAGCCAGCAGACCGGAATGGCAGTCGAGCAGTCCGCAAACGCGGCTCACAAAGCGGCGGGCAAACTCGGGCAGGCGTAGCGCGCCATTGATCTCACGCGCCAACTCGGTCAACGCTTCGGCGCGCCGCCGATGCTGTTCTGACAGATGCAGACTTCTGGCTACCTCCAGCGCCACCGCCGCCTGGTTGGACAGCGCACGGGCGCGGCGAACGTCTTCCTGAGTAATGCCCGCGCCATCCAGCCGATCGAGCACACCGAACATTCCTAGAACTTGCCCGCTCACTCCCAGCAGCGGCACAAACAGCAACTGGCGCACGTGGTATGCAGCGATCGCTTCCAGGTTGCCGCCAGGAACCCGGCTGGCATCGTCGGTCCAAAAAACTTCGCCGGCGCGCAGGGCGCAAGTTGCCGGCCCTTCTGGGATTGACATGTCCACCCGGCGCGGCTCGCCTTTCTCAACCCCGTGACGAATCTGGAATCGGCCGTCCTCCAGCAGCGCCACGAAACAGCGCCCATATCCCAGAAAGTCCGCCGCATGGACCACAAAGGTCTGGAGAAACTGCTCCAGGCTTCCGCTCGAATTGAGCGCCGAGGAAATCTCCAGCAGCTGATGCAGTTCACGCGCTTGGGCACGCGCCGTGGCGTACATTTCCGCGTGGGCCACCGCGACCGCGCCGAAGCCGGCAATGGCCGCCACCAGAGCCTGTTCCTCTGCGGTGAAGACCCCGTCCTGGCGGGGATACACCAGAATGGCTCCCTGCGTGCGCGAGGTCCGCAGCGGCGCCGCCATCAACATCCCGGGAGAAACCAGATTGGCCAAGTGAGTTTCGGCTCCGATCGAGAGCGTGAGAGGTTCTCCTGCAGCCACGGCGCGCTGCGCCAGATCGGCCGCCAGGCGCAAGGTCTGGCGGTCATAGCGCGCCCGCGCCGCGGTCGCCAGTTGCGGAGTCTCCGCGGAGACGGCGCGCAGTTCGAAGGGGCCTTCCCGCTTCAGCAGCACGCAAACCAGACGGGAGCGCAGCAACAGGCGGACACGATCCGCCAGGGCCTCGACCACAGCGGCCACGTCCGGAGTCCCGTGCAGAGCGTGGGCAACGTCGGCCAGGATCTCGGCGCGCCGTTGTTCTTCTCGCGCAGCCTCGCCCAGCCGCGTTGCCTCCAGCACGCTGCCCAGTTGACCAGCCAGAATGGTCGCCTTGGCCGCCAGATCTTGGTTGAAAAAACTCTCGTCAGAATCATGCAGCAACGTCACCGCGCCGATCACTTCGTTGAAGACTAACAGTGGAGCCGCCAGCAAAGCCCGAGCTTCAAAGTCCCGCGCCAAAGGAAAGTCGGCGGAGCGGACGTGATTAGCGAAGATGGTCCGCCGTTGGCGCACCGCCTCGGCGGTCGCCGTGCTTTGCTGCGGGTGCATGCGCAAACCGATGAAACGTCCCGCAAGCTTTCCGTCCGCCTGCTCGCCCACCAATTCATCGCCGGCATGGCAACGCCAGAAATAGACTCCGGAGACCTGGAAAAATTTGCGCGTGGCGCGGCAGAAAAAATCGAGCAGCGAAGGGGCGTCGGAACGCTCTGCGGCCTTGGCAGCCACCGCCAGCAGAAGCTTCTGGAAAGCCTCATCTGACCCGGGCGGGGGATTTTCGGCCGCCGAAACGATGGCGTTACCGCCAGAAAGGCTCCATGCCGGGCCTGCCAACGGAGGATAGTATTCCTGCTTCACAAGTGACTGAATCTAATGGGAAATTACCCGTCATCTCAATTTGAGTCAAGGAAAATGGCGAGCGGGGGTGCCTCGCTGTGAAATCCCGAGACACGGTCGAGACGGTCGTCTCAGACTGAGAATCCACGGTCGCGGTGGCCTAGATGAGACGGGTGTCATATTGTGGGATTAGGCTTTCCCATCGAATCGTCCTGTAAGCCCTTTGGAGAGTTCCACATACGTATCGTTACTTCGGTTTCTTCCTAACGTCACGGGTGGCCCAGGCGTTGCACGCGTTCCTGCGTAAGCCCTGATCGAATAGGAGGAATTGTGTCTCAAAGAACCTTGACCTGGCTGTTGACTTTAGTGGCCATGATTCCTGCGGGAGCGGTGCTGGCCGCAGCTCAGCAGGCTCAGAATGACCAGATAGCCCGCAGCGCCAAAGTCAGGGTCCAACCTACCTATCCCGAGCTGGCGCGCAAAATGAACATCACGGGCACAGTGAAAATCGAAGTAACGGTGGCTCCCAGCGGCGCAGTCAAGGATGCGCGCGTCGTGGGTGGGCATCCAGTGCTGGCCAATGCGGCACTGGAGGCAGCCTGGAAGTGGCGTTTCGAGCCGGCTGCGAGTGAAAGCAAAGGGATCATTGAGTTCAAGTTCGAGCCGCGGTAGGCAGCTTCGCCGCGGGGGAGAAATGGGATGACGATCGGCAAAAAGCTGTACTGGAGTTTCGGATTCATCCTGGGCATGGTCGTGCTTCTGTTCTTTTTGAACTGGGCGGCGGTCAGGCGCTCAGCCGCAAAGCTGGAGTTTGAGGGCACGACCAACGACATCCGTTCCCAGATGATGCTGAATCGCTTTTACCTGGGCAACTACTTACTGAGCGGCGACACCCGCGAAGTGGACCGCATGAACGAAGGTCTGCGCATCCTCAACGAAAGAGTGGAGCAGGGCAAGTCGCTGGCCACATCCGATCAGGTAGGGAGGTTCAATAAGTTTCAGCAACAGGAGCAATCCTGGAACCGCGAAGTCGCCCAGCCTCTCATCGACAAGCGAAAAGATGTGGATTCCGGCAACGCCACCGTGGCCGAGCTGCAGATTTACTACTTGCAGAAAGACCCGTCGTCTTGGCTCAAGAACTCGACCGACGCTCTGGATGCCGTCAGTGGTGAGAATCGCAACCTGGTCGAGAAAGGCCGCCAGTCCGATGAAAGCACCACCTGGACTATCTGGGTCTCGCTTCTGGGCACATTGCTGGCGCTCGGCATAGGCGCGGCCGTCGCCTATCGCAGCGCCAAATCCATCACCGGGCCACTGCAGAGCCTGATGCAAGTGGCGCGTGGCATCGGTAATACCGGGGATCTGGAGCACAGCATTGACGTCGCCCGTGACGACGAAATCGGCGAACTGGCCCGGACGTTCACCAAGATGGTCACCTACCTCAAGGAAATGGCGGGCGTTTCCGAGTCCATTGCCGGCGGCGATCTCACCGTCGAGGTAAAGCCCCGCTCCGTGCATGACACGCTGGGCAACGCGTTCACCCGCATGGTGGACGGGCTGGCCGGCCTGGTGCGCAGCGTCCGCGACGCCTCTTCGCAGGTAGCCAGCGCCTCCAGCCAGGTGGCCAACGCTTCGGAAGATTCGGCCAAGATCGGGCTGCAGGCTTCTTCCGCCATCGATGAAGTCACCAGCACCATGCACGAAATGAGTGTCAACGTGCAGAACATGGTGAAAAGCACGCAGGTGCAGGCTTCGAGCGTCAGCGAAACTTCGGCTTCCATCGATCAGATGGTGGCTTCGATCCAGCGCGTCGCCGACACGGCCAAGGTGCTGCTCGACATCTCCAACCGCTCGCGCGAGGAGGTTCACGCCGGCATTTCCACTATGGACAAGGCCACCGACGGCCTGAACCGCATCAATTCGACCATCAATTCTTCGGGCGAAATCATCGGGGCTCTCGGGCAGCGCGCCGATGATATTGGCAAGATTATCGAAGTCATCGACGATCTGGCCGAGCAGACCAACCTGTTGGCGCTGAATGCCGCCATCGAGGCGGCCCGCGCCGGCGAACACGGCCTGGGCTTTGCGGTGGTTGCCGACGAAGTCCGCAAACTGGCCGAAAAATCGGCCCAGTCCACCAAGGAAATCTCAGAACTCATCCAGAGCATTCAGAAGGAAGCGCGCAAGGCAGTCGAGAATATGGACCGCTCCACCGCCATTGTGAACGAAGGTCTGGAACTGGGCGGAGAGCTGAACGCCGCCCTGCGCAAGATTTCGAACGTGGTCACCGAGGTCTACAAGTTCGCCCAGGAAATCGGAGCGGCCACCAACGAACAGTCGCACGGCTCATCGCAGATTGCGCGCGCCACCACGCGGCTGAACGAAATCACGCACGAAATCAACTCCGCGGTGGAAGAACAGGCATCCGGGGCTCAGGCCGTGGTCAAGGCCATGGAGCGGATGCGCGAACTGGTGCAGCAATCCACTTCCGGCTCGACCGAACTGGCGGCTTCTTCCGAACAGATGTCGAAGATGTCGCGCGGCCTGCTGGAGTCGCTAGATCGCTTCGCCCTGGAACAGGACTCGCACGCGTCCGTGGGCGGAGAATCGGCGGGCCGAGGCGCGCGGCGCGCGGCGGCGGGGGCGCAGTTCTGACCGTTTCGCTCGGAGGAGCCTGAATCATGAGCCGTGAACTTCATATCGTCGGCTTTCAGGTGGGACGCGAGACCTACGGCGTGCCCATCACTTCCCTGCACGAGATCGTGCGGGTGCCGGAGATTACGGCCGTGCCCGACGCGCCCGACTATCTGGAGGGCGTCATCAACTTGCGCGGCAAGATCGTCTCGGTCATGGACTTGCGCAAGCGCTTTGGACAGAAGCAGGTTGCGCTCAAGAAACAGAACCGCATTCTGGTGGTCGAGCACCAGAAGCGGCTCGCCGGCCTCATCGTGGATTCAGCTTCGGAGGTGCTGAAAATCCCCGCCGACGCCGTCGAACCCCCGCCCGCGGCCTTTCAGGAAGGCGGCTTGAATTGCGTGACCGGGCTGGGCAAGGTGGCGGGACGTTTGGTGGTCCTGCTCGACATGAGCAAGCTGCTGGCTCCGGGCAGCCTGCAGGTAAAAAGCGAGAACGGGGAGAAGAAGGCGGCAGCGAACAGCGAGGCTCGAGGCGCGGCGGCGCGCTGAGGCAGAAATCGGGTCCCCCGCCCTGGATAGTGACTTCGGCGTCAGCCGGGAACGAGAGCGAGCATGAGCGCATCCGGAGCAGCACCTGCTCCCATATTGACGGAAGCGGAACTGAAGCTGTTGCAGGCGCTGGTCTATCAGGAGTGCGGCATGCACTTTGACGAGCGCCGCACCCACTTCCTGCAGGACCGGCTGCTGCGCCGGCTGAAGGAATGCCGCGCCGACTCCTTCTACGCCTACTACCGCCTGCTGATCAGCAAAGAAGGCAAGGACGAGCTGGCAAGGTTGCTGGAGAACCTGACCGTCAACGAGACCAGCTTCTTCCGCCACAAGGCGCAACTGGATTTGTTTCAGAAGCACGTGCTGGAAGAGTTGTTCCGGCAGAAAAGTGTGCGGCGCGAGTACTGGATCCGCATCTGGAGTGCAGGCTGTTCGACCGGGCAGGAACCCTACACTCTGGCCATGCTGCTGACCGACGCGCTGGCGTACTACTACTTGCGCAATCCCCTGCCGGTGGAATTGCCGCTGCCCAAGCCGATGATTCCAGCTCCGTGGCGGGTGGAAATTCTGGCCAGCGACATCAATTACTCGGTGCTGCGCGCCGCGCAGGAGGGCACGTACAGCGACACCCAGATGGCGACGGTGGACTACGGTTTCCGTCTCCGTTATTTCGACAAGGTGGGCGACCGCTACGCCATCAAGAAAGCCCTGAAGGAAATGGTGCATTTCGACTTTCACAATCTGAAGACCGAGTACCTGCCCCAGCGCAACGACGTCATTTTCTGCCGCAACGTGATGATGTACTTCGATGAAGCCGAGCAGAAACGGCTGATCGAAAAGTTCTACCGCTGCCTCAACAACAGCGCATACCTGTTCGTCGGACACGCCGAAAGCCTGCTGGGCTTGACCAAGAAGTTCCAGATGGTCCACAAGGACAGCGGGACGGCATACCAGCGAGTCGAGGTGCGAGAGTGACCAATCCTCCCGATGAACGCGGCGCAGAACTGCGGGAGCTCTTCTTCGAGACTTCCCAGGAACTGCTGCAGGCGCTCAACGATGAGGCGCTAGAGCTGGAAAAACACCCCGGCGACGAGGAAATCGTGCGCGCCATCCGGCGCACCGTGCACACCCTGAAGGGCGACTCGGCGTCCTGCGGGCTGCGCGAGCTCAGCGAACTGGCGCATGAGTTCGAAGATGCGCTTTCGCTCGAAGGCGCTGCGGCGCAGGCTGCCGTGGCCGAAATTGCCTTTGCCTCCGCCGACGTCTTTGCCGAAATGATCGCGGCGTATCACAGCGGGTGCAAGCTGCCTTCAACCAAGAACCTACGAGAAAAGATCCAGGCTCTGACAGCCACGCCTGCCGGCAAGACGAACGGCCGGGCTAAGAAGACGACGGGCAGAAGCCCCAAGGCCGCGACCAAGACCGCATCCAGGACCACGCCCCGAGCGGCCGCCAAGTCCGCTGCCCACTGGACTGAATACGAGACACTGGCGATGACGAAGGCGCAGGCCGATGGCCTGGCGGTCTACCATGTGGCCGCCAAGATCGATCCGCACTGCACCATGCCGATCGCCGGCCGTCAGTTGATCCAAAACGCTTTGGCCAGCATCGGTCAGGTTCTGGCCATGCGCCCCGAGGCCACGTCAACCGCAGCCGCCAAGCAGGTCGAGTTCGTGCTGGCCAGCGCGCACCCGGCCGAGGAGATCGCCGCGAAGGGACGCATTCCGACCATCACCGAAGAAGTGAGTGCGGAGTTGCTGCTGGGCCCGACCGTAGCTGCACCGGCAAAAGCCGTTGCCCCCATTCCGGCGGTTCCGGGAGTAGACGCCGGGGAAGGCTCGTCCGAGGCTAAGGCGAACTCGCTCTCCGGTCCGGCGCTGGCCGGCAACTCCGCCCCTGCTGCCGGACCCGGTGCAGCCCAGGAGAACATCCTGCGCGTCGAGGCCGGACGCATCGACAGCGTGCTGAATCTGGTTGGCGAGCTGATCATTGGCAAGTCCATGCTGCAGCAAGCCCTGAACGAATTCTCCAAGCGCTATCCCAAAGAGCTGCTGCGCGGCCGCTTTCTCGACGCCATGGGCTTCCAGGCGCGCGTGCTCAACGACTTGCAGCGCTCAGTGATGAAGATCCGCATGGTGCCGGTGGATCAGTTGTTCCGGCGCTTCCCGCGCATGGTGCGAGACGTCTCCCGGCAGTGCGGCCGCGAGGTGGAACTGATCGTCAGCGGCCAGGACACCGACCTCGATAAGGGAATTCTCGACGCCATCGCCGAACCCTTGACGCACCTGGTGCGCAACGCCATCAGCCACGGCATTGAATCCCCCGAAGAGCGCCGCAAGCTGGGCAAGCCTCAGCACGGCGTGGTGAAGCTGAATGCCTATCATCAGGGCAACCAAGTCGTCGTGGAGGTTTCCGACGACGGCCGCGGCATCGACGCAGCGAAGATTCGCGCCAAGGCCATCGAACTCGGCCTGGCCACTGCCGAGGAAGCGGCCCGGCTGAGCGAGGCCGAGACCCTTGATTTCATCTTCCGTCCCGGCTTTTCCACCGCCGCCGAGATCACTGAGGTTTCGGGCCGCGGCGTGGGCATGGATGTGGTGCAGAGCGTATTGCACCGCCTGAAAGGCTCCATCGGCGTAGAGACGCGGCCCGCTCAAGGGACGGCATTCCGGCTGAAACTGCCGCTGACGCTGGCCATCATCAAGGCTCTGCTGTTCTGGGTGGAAGAGCGGCTGTATGCCGTCCCGCTCAATGCCGTGGTCGAGATCTCGCGTACGCTCGAATCAGAAGTCCACCAGGTCGACAACTACGAGGTCCTGCAGTTGCGCAATCAGGTGCTGCCTCTGCTGCGGCTGGGCCGTCCGCCAGCGGCAGATTCCAAGTCCAAGTTGTTTGTGCTGGTGATTCTTGTGGGAGAGAGGAAGTACGGTTTGATCGTCGATACTCTCGAAGGAGAGGAAGAGCTGGTGATCAAAGCCCTGGATGACCAGACTTTCTCGACCGACCTGGTGTCGGGGGCTTCCATTCTGGGCGATGGACGCGTGGTGCTGATTCTCAATCTGCCGGCGGTGGTCGAGCACGTTTCGCGCTGGCGGTCCGAAGAACCGGGGCAGGCCAACTCCGGCTTGTTGCTGACCCACACCGACCGCGTGCGGCTGGCTCTGTCTTCCGCCGCCGGAGGCCAGGCATGAAGAAGAATAAAGTGCGAGTGCTCGTGGTGGACGATTCGGCGCTGATGCGCAAGTTGATTCCCCAGATGCTGGCTGGTGATGAATCTCTTGAAGTGGTCGGCACGGCGATGGACGGCACTTTCTGCCTCAAGAAAATCGACGAGCTCAGGCCGCACGTTGTGACCCTGGACCTGGAAATGCCCGGCATGAACGGCATTGACACGCTGAAAGAAATCATGCGCCGCGAGCCGCTTCCGGTCCTCGTCTTCAGTTCCCACAGCATCGAAGGTGCATCCATCACCATGAAAGCTCTAGGGCTGGGCGCCTTTGATTTTGTGCCCAAGCCCAAGGACGCCTCGGCGCACATGGCCGAAACCGCCCGGGAATTGATCGCGAAGGTCAAGGCCGCAGCCGAGTGCAAGCTGAAACCGCGCATGCTGACCGGCACCCAGCACAAGCCTGCCAAGGTCTCAGTTTCGCCGTCGAGCCTGACCAGGATCGTCGGCATCGGCGTTTCGACGGGCGGACCGCAGGCCATGGAGTATTTGCTGTCGCAGTTGCCTGGCGACTTCCCCGGATCGATCATAGTGGTGCAGCACATGCCCGATGGCTTTACCGACATGTTTGCCCGGCGCCTGGACGATACCTGCGCCCTGCGTGTGAAGGAAGCGCAGTCCGGAGATCTGCTGCAGCCGGGGCGAGTCCTGATCTGCCCCGGGAACCGCCACATCAAAGTCAAGCGCTTGCCCCTGGGAGACGTCGCAGTGCTGACCGATGAGCCCCGGGTCAACGGCCATCGTCCTAGCGCCGACGTGCTCTTGCACAGTGTGGCCGAGGAATTCAAGACGCAGGCCATTGGCATCCTTATGACCGGCATGGGCGACGACGGAGCCGAAGGCCTGGGTGCCGTGAAGAGGGAGGGTGGCATGACCATTGCGCAGAGCGAAGACTCCTGCGTAGTGTTCGGCATGCCGAAAGCAGCGATCGAACGGGGATATGCCATGCGAGTGGTCGCCTTGGACGTTCTGGGGGCGACCCTGCAGGCAGCGTGTGGCCGGGGCACCGGGTCATCCGACGGCGGATCCGCCGGACGGGCGGTCCGCGCCGGTCACTAAGATTCGGGCCCGGAACCCGTGACCAGCGTGATCTGGCCTCGGGGCGCCGGGCATGATAAGCAGTCGAAAGGGGGAGTGTTATGGAGCAGTTCGCACCTGTAAAGCGAAGCAAGGATGGGCAGCCGGTCCGCTATCTGATCGTGGACGACTCGGTGTTTGCCCGCAAGAATCTGGCCCGCATGATCGAATCGTTCGGCGGGCAGGTGGCGGCGGAAGCCGGCGACGGCTTGACCGCTATCAGCGAGTTCGACCGCACGCATCCCGACATCGTGCTCATGGATATCACCATGCCGCAGATGGAGGGCATCGAAGCGGCCGAACGGATCGTGCAACAGCATCCCGAAGCGCGGGTGGTGATGGTGTCGTCGGTCGGCTACCAGGAAAACATCGTAGCCGCGCTGCAGCGCGGCGCGCGCCACTTCGTGCAGAAGCCGGTGAAGCCGGAAGTGCTTTACGAGGTCATCAAGTACGTTATGGGCGAAGATGGCGCCGTAGCTACCACGGCAGGAGCGGGAGTCTAAACCGATGAAGATGGAACTGATCCAGCCTTTCATCAACGCGGCCGACGCCGTGCTGTCGCAGGGCATGCAAGGCGCCACCCGGGTGGGAAATCTCACCATGGAAGAGGAAGCCTATCGCCGCAAGGGCGTGGCCGGCATGGTCACGCTGACAGGCGACATCGAAGGCCGGATCATAGTCGATCTTGATCCCCAGACCGCGGTTCGCGTCGCCAGCCACTACGCCGGCGCCGAATTGCCCGAATCGGACGAACTGGTCAAAGAAACCATCTTCGAGCTTGCCAACCAGGTCGTGGGCAACGCCATTTCTGCGCTCAACGACCAGGGCTTTCATTTTCGCGTGCACCCCCCGCTCCTCCTTACTGCTCAGGAGGGCGACAAAACCAGCGAAGATACGGAAGCTCTGGTGATCTGCTTCGAAACTCCCCTTGGCAACGTCTTCATGAACGTCGCCCTGCGCTACAACAAGCGGCGCCTGGCCGATCACGCGACCGTCGGGGCGTAGACACTGCTCGACTCGTCGGTCGACGGTTGTCGGTTGCCGGCCGTCAATCTCCAGTTAAGCGGCTCGTGAATACCCATTCCCTTCGTTCATCGATTTCTGTGATCTTCGTCACATCCGGCCGGGCAGATCGCAGCTATCATCTGACGCATGAAAGCTGCGGTATACACCAAAAGCAAGTTGGGAGCGGTCCTCGAATTGAAGAACCTCGAACAGCCCGTTCCCAAGGACAACGAAGTCGTAATACGGGTTCGCGCCGCTTCCGTCAATCCGCTGGACTGGCGCATGAAGAGCCACCGGCCCGGCGTGGATGTCGCTGGCCAGGTCGTAGCGGTTGGGCGAGCGGTCACACAGTTCAAGCCGGGCGATGCCGCGTTCGGCGCGGGCGGAGGCGCGTTTGCCGAATACGCGTGTGCTCCCGAGCCTAAGTTGGCCCCAAAACCTGAGAGCGTGAGCTTCGAGCAAGCGGCTGTTGTGCCCATTGCCGGGCTTACGGCCTTGCAGGCGCTTCGCGACAAAGGACAGGTTCAGCCCGGGCAGAAGGTCCTGATCAACGGCGCGGCGGGTGGGGTCGGCACTTTTGCGGTGCAGATCGCGAAATCACTTGGGGCCAACGTCACCGGGGTTTGCAGCACAAGAAACGTTGAATTGGTGCGCTCGTTGGGCGCCGACCGGGTCATCGATTATACCCGCAAAGATTTCACTCAGGGCAGCGAGCGTTACGACCTGCTTCTCGATAACGTGGGAAACCGCACGCTGTTGTCGATGAGGCGCGTTCTGAGTCCGAATGGCAAGTGCATCATGACCGGAGCTCCGAAGGAGATGTGGAGGGTGTTCACGCGATTATTCAAAGCATTCGCGTGGCCGCCGTTTTTGCGGCAGAAGTTCAAATTCCTCATTGCGAATGTCAATCGGGACGACCTTACGACTTTCTGCGGCCTGATCGAGGGCGGAAAAATAACCCCGGTCATCGACAGACGTTACCCGCTGACTGAAACTGCGGATGCCATCGCCTACGTAGAAGCAGGCCACGCCCGGGCGAAAGTCGTCATCACGATCGCATAGATTTTACCTTACGATTTCTGCGATCTACGCCTCGAATGGCACAATAAGAAACTTCGCCGATGCCCATATCGGCGGAAGCTGCCGTCCAATTCGGCACTTACTCCAGCTTCGCGTACTCGGCTTTGGCCTGCTTGTAGATGGATATTTCGGGATCGGCGTCTTTCCAGAGCGTCAGGAATTCTTTATACGCCGCCAACGCCCGGACGCGGGCAGCGTCGGCATCTGCGCCCTGCGAAGTGCGCGACTGGAGAGCATTCGCGCGCGCCACGCCGAGATGCGCCAACGCTCCCGTCCAGCAGTTCCAGACAGTTCCGCTGTGGTCAATGATCTTCTGGAATTCGGCAGCCGCCGCGCTCCCCTGGCCTGCAGCCAGATAGGCCTCTCCCCGAATGTAAGGCCCATAAAGGCAGGAGAGATTGCTGACGAACGTGATTTGCCCAAACTCGGTGCTGGAGGCGGCTTCCAGATCTTTCAACGCCGCCGCCGGATTCTTCTGCTGCAGCACGATTTGCGCCTCAATTTCCGGCAGCCACATGGACTGCATCTGCGTGTCCAGCGGATAGCTCGCATTAAGCTCCTGGGCCAACGATTCGGCGCGCGCTGTCTCACCTGCCATGGCAAATGCGAGCGCCGCTTCGCTTTTGACGCCCTGGCTGGTGGGAGCCAGCTTCAAGCCTTCCGCCGCGGCCGCGAGCGCTTCCCTGGAATTGCCATAGGCGGCTTCTCGCAGGGCGCTATTCTCCAGCCAGATCGCTCCGTTCTCTCTGCTGTCGGCGCGAATTGCAGAATCCGCCGATCGTCTGGTCAGTTCGCGCGCCTTGCCCAACCGCCCGTAATAGGCTTCCGTGTCCGACGCCAGGGAGAGCCCATCGTTTTCTTCCGGCTTGCCCGCGAACCATTGCTGCTGCTCCGCCATGGCAGCCGAATCCGAAGAGAGAAAGGCAAGGGCGTAGAGCGCGTTGCGCGTGATGTAGTCGTCGAGCTTCTTTGCCTGAGCCTGACGGATGACCTGCCGCGCCTCGTCAAATCGTTGCAGCGCCAGATCGGCGTTAGCCAGATTGTCATACGGCGCAACGTTATCCGAACTTAGCTGCAGCGCCCGCGCCGTCAGCTCAGCCGATTTGCCATGCTGCCCCAGCTCGGCATAAACAACACCCAGGTTGAGATAATTCTGTGAAGCTTGCGGATAGTTCTCCGTCTGCTCCTCATACGCCTGCGCCGCCTTGCTGAGCTCTCCGGTGACATTCAAATAGTAGTTGGCCGCGATCGTGAGCTTTTCCCGCTCGCTGGCGTGGTTGGATAGCTGAAAGGCCTTGGTCATGTATTCGCTGGCCCGCCCGGTCTCGGCCAGAACGAAGTACTCCTGTCCCACCGCCAGGTAGCCCATGGCGAAATTCGGATCGAGTTGGATAGCGCGCTGGTCATAGGCCAAAGCCGCAGCGGGGCCTTGCTCACGATCCGCTTTTTCCCCCAGCGTGTAGGCCCGGAGCGCTTCCAACGAAGAGGTCGTGGCCTGTTCCAGAGGAACATCGAACCTCTGCACGGTCGCCAGTGACTCGCCCAGTTCGCCGCGCAGCTTCGAAACCGCATCCCCCAACACATCCAAAACCTTCTCCTTGGCGGGCGCTGTGACTTGCTCCTGCGCCAGCGTGTCCCCGTTCTGGCAGTTCACGGCTTTCAAACCGAGTACATACTCGCTGCCTAAACTGCCGATGGAACCTGCAATGTAGGCCTTGCTTCCGGCTCGCTGGCAGAGCTCGCGCACCACGCCCGCGGTCAACTTCGTGCCCGGCGGACGGGTCATCTGCTGCAGCACGTCCGCTACTTTATGGTCGGAGAGGACATTCAAGAAAGGAGATTGATTCAGCGCAACGCTGAGCGCGGTTTTGAGCGTGTCGTCGAAAACAGGATCGCCCGTGCTGTTGGAAAAATCGGCCAGCACAACCGTATCCCTCGCATTCAGCCCTTTGCCTCGATGCCCCAGGTAACGGACCCCAACCGCCACCAATGCCACTAGCAACACGGCCACCGCCGCATAGCCGCCGAGCTTTGCCCAGCGCGACCCGCCCGCACCGGTTCGTCTGAGTTCCGCTGAGGAGATCGCCGCGGTCACATGCGATTCCGTGTCGCGCTTCAGCCGCTGCAAGTCGGCGCGCATTTCCGCCGCGCTCTGGTAGCGCAGGGCGCGGTCCTTCTCCAGGGCTTTGCTGATGATCCTCTCCAAATCGGCGGGTACATCCGGATTCAGCCGCACTGGCGGGATGGGCACCGCATCCAGAATCGACTTGAAAATCACCGCCGAGCTCTCCCCACGAAAAGGCAGAGTGCCCGTCGCCATCTCGTAGAGCACGGCGCCGAACGAGAACAAATCGCTGCGCGCATCCAGTTCTTTGGCCCGCGCCTGCTCTGGCGACATGTATGCCACCGTGCCGAGCGTTGAGCCCGGACTGGTGAGATGCGATTCTTCCATTGTCGCGCCAAGCGTCGCGGCAGCTTCCACCGAGCCCGACGAGACCGGCACCACTTTCACCTTCGCCAAACCAAAATCCAGAACCTTGGCATGCCCGCGCTTGGTGATGAAGATGTTGCCCGGCTTGATGTCGCGGTGAATGATCCCTTGGCTGTGCGCCGCATCCAGCGCGTCGGCGATCTCAATTCCCAAGCTCAACAGCAGTTCGATATCGAGTGGTTTCCCTCCGATACGGTTCTTCAGCGTCAGGCCGTCGAGAAATTCCATGACGATGAACGGCTGACCCTGCTGTTCCCCGATCTCGTGGATCGTGCAAATGTTGGAATGGTTCAAAGCAGAAGCTGCCTGCGCCTCGCGCTGAAAGCGCGCCAGCGTTTGCGGATCTTTGGCCACTTCATCCGGCAGAAACTTCAGAGCGACAAAGCGATGCAGGGTTACGTCCTCGGCCTTGTAGACCACACCCATGCCGCCACCACCTAATCTCTCGATAATCCGGTAGTGCGAGATGGTCTGCCCGATCACGGTCTGGAAATCTTAGGGCGAGGGGTCAACCAAGTCAATCAGAGCGGATACACGGTGGGATGCTAGGTGCCGCCGTTCCCTTGGCGCGCCATCCTCATCTCACCCAGTCTTAATGTGGGCCCGGAACCATTTCAGCCAGTGTTCACGCGAATTTTCGACGCAGCGGAGCTGCATGAACAGCTTTCTATCGAGCACTCAAGTCGTCTGCGCCTAAAACATAGATAATCGCTTTGTCCAGTTTGATGTTCGATTTATTCGAAGTGAGAACAACCGTGCCATCGCTGCTGGAGCTGGCTTCCACATTTTTTATGGGCAGACGCTGGGGAGAAGCCAGCCCCCCAGTAGAGCTTTCGGGGTTCTCCATAGGTCGACCAGGCTGTTCCTGTGGATACGGGGCGCGCATGCCAATCTGCCCGTGCTCGTACGCCTGCGCCGGGCCCTGCTCGTTGCCTATTCCTCGGAACGGGTGATACCAGTGCGTCAGGTAAAGCGTGATTGCAAGTGGACCTGCTTCTTTCCACTGTACCTGGTTCATGCGGATGGCTAGTCGCGAAGGAGCGGTGGCGGATTTCGCCTGCGACTCAAGAACTTCTCCCGACAAGATGGCTCCCGCAGGAACTACTGTTCCGTTGACTGGAGTTGCGATCAGTAGTTTGGCCTGCACCTTGGTGCCGACTGCAGTCATTCCAGCGGTGATGTTTTGCGCAAAATTGACCGGCCACTCAACTGCGGCGGAGGCCGCCGCCGTCGCTGGTTTCGATGCAGTCTGTTGCGATAGAGCTGCCAGGCAAAGTGCAAACAAGATTGCACAGCGGAAAGTGATAACGGTTAGCCAGCGTCTTCTCAATCTCATGACTTCCTCCCTCAGACCCATAGCCCTGGTCAGCATAGCACTTAACTTCCCACCGTATGCAGCTCCGTCAATATGAGGAACTCAGTACCCTCATAACCCAACCGCCCTGAAGTGATCACGAACGGAGGACCACAGCCTACGCCAGCAGTGGAAGCTGCGGTCCTCCCATTTCGTCCGATTCCTCCGCCGCATCGGCGAATTTCCCCAACTCCGGATATTTCCGAATCAACGTCGGCGGGGCCACGACGCGCTTGCCGCTGATCATCGCCTTTAGTTCCAGCGCATTCACGCCCGCTTTGCTCTCGAAGTGATTGTTGGTGATGACGTAGGTCCTTTGCGCCTTCTCGGCAACGTTTTCAATTCGCTCCTTCCAGCCTTCGAGTTCGTTCTCCTTGTAGAGGTAGTTGTAGCGATCATCGCGATTGTCGGAATCGGGCGTCTGATCGGCAAACCAATCGCTGTAGTTGCGTCCGTGCAGGCGAACGTATGCGATCGGCGAGGTGACGTGCTCGGTGGGAGCAAGCGACCGCCCGAGCAGCGGCTGGTCGATGTTGCAGAAACCGACGTTCTTCTGCGTGAACGCCGCCAGGGTCGCGGCGTCGTTCCAGCTGTTGTGGCGCACCTCCACCACCCGCGGATACTCGATGAACTGCCGCAGCAATCGATCGAGATATTCGCGGTTGAGCGATGTATTCTTGAACGACACGGGGAACTGGATTAGCAGCGCGCCCAGCTTTCCGGCGTTGGCGAGCGCATCGAGGCCCTCGCGCGTGCGAATCTCGTCTTCATCCGTGGGACGAATCGTGGCGGCTGACGTCGGCTCCATTACCGCAATCGGCGAATGCGTGAACGCGCGATAGAGCTTCGCCGTAAACAAAAACGCCGGATTCACCGCTGCGACTTTGCGGCACCAAAGCTTGGCGAGCTCCGGCTTCAGCGGTCCATAGAACGAAGTGTTGATTTCGGTCGTGTCGAAGAATCGCGCCAGATACTCGAGAGGATGTACCTTGCGGCGATCGAGGCCCGGCGGATAGAAAATACCCTCCCAATCCTTGTACGACCACCCCGCCGTGCCAACGTGGATGTCGCGCGAGCCAGGATGAGGCGAGCGGGCCGGAGGTGAGCCTTCCATAGACGACCCCGTTGAAGGATTGGGGCAAGGGTAGCACAGGTCAATCCCACGAAGAGCTCCCCGCTAGAGCGTCATGCTTGCGGCCAGTGCTAGGCTATAGTCAGACTTCGAATTCAAAACCTTGCCCTTCTCCATCGAACTCGCCATGAGTGTCGTGCTTAGCCTGCTGCTGGGCGGGATGCTCGCCTGGCTCGTGCTGCGCTCGCGCCCGGCAGCATTGCAGGCTCGTTTGTCGCTGATAGAAAAGGAACTCGCTGCCGCAAAGGCCGATCTGGCGAGGCTTCTGGCGGAACAGCAACAGCTGATCGCGGGCAAGGCAAGGCTCGAATCCGCTCTCGATTCGGAGCGAAAGACCAGCGCCGAAAAGATTGAACTCCTCACCCGCGCCGGCGACGAGCTGCAGAATGCTTTCAAAGCCCTGGCCGCCGACGCGCTTAAGAACAACAATCTTTCTTTCCTGCTTGTCGCTGAGGAAATTCTTAAGCGTTTCCAAAGCGAAGCCGAGGGCGATCTTGCGGCGCGCCAGAAGGCTGTTGCCGATCTTGTGGCTCCGGTGCGCGAATCGCTCGGCAAAGTCGACGCGCAGATTCAGCAGATGGAAATCGCCAGGGGCCAGGCGTATGGCGACCTCAAGGCGCAGGTTCAATCTCTGATTGCGACGCAAACCGAGCTGCGCTCGGAAACCGGCAACCTGGTTCGCGCCCTGCGCACCCCCAATGTTCGCGGGCGCTGGGGCGAAATTCAGCTGCGGCGCGTGGTCGAGATTGCCGGCATGCTGCCCTACTGCGACTTCGCCGAACAAGAAACTGTCACCGGCGAGAGCGGCCGCCTGCGCCCCGATCTCGTGGTCAAGCTGCCGGGCGGCAAGAACGTCGTGGTCGACGCCAAAACTCCGCTGCAGGCCTTTCTCGACGCCTTCGAAACCAGCGACGAAGAAGCCCGCCGCGCCTGCCTCGCTGCTCACGCCCGGCAGGTGCGCGAGCACATGAAAACCCTCAGCGGAAAGAATTACTGGGAGCAGTTTGAAGCCACGCCCGAATTTGTGGTCATGTTCCTGCCCGGCGAGACTTTCTTCAGCGCCGCTCTCGAACAGGATCCCGGGCTGATCGAGCACGGCGTGCTGCAGCGCGTGATTCCGGCTTCGCCCACGACTCTGATCGCGCTGCTCAAAGCCGTCGCCTATGGTTGGAATCAGGAAAAGCTGGCGCGCAATGCGCACGAAATCAGCGCCTTGGGCAAGGAGCTGCACGAGCGGCTGCGCCATCTGGCCGGCCACATCACCAGCGTCGGCGCCAATCTGGATCGTGCCGTCGAAGCCTACAACAAAGCTGTGGGATCGTTGGAGAGCCGTGTTCTGGTTTCCGCGCGCAAGTTCGTCGAATTGGGGGCCCCAGCCGCGGAGGATATTCCCGCAATCGAGCCTGTCGAAACCTCAGCGCGGACGCTCTCTTTCGATTGGGATGATCAACACGAGGAATTGCCCGAGACCGCCGCGAAGGGGGAAATGTTCGAAAAAGAACCAACCGCAACCCTGGCGGATCGCCATCGCCGGTAGCTTAACGCTCCGAACAGATCACGCAAGCTTCACTACATCTCCTGCCGCGCCTCGGCTCGTGCCACCTGAGGGTTACTCGATGGCAGGATCGCCATGCGCACGTCAATCAGACTGTGAAGCACCATGGGCACCAGCAACGTACCGGTTGCGACATAAAGCGCAGCTAGCAACACCCCAGCCAGAGTTGTCCCAATCACGCCGGTCACGCCCTGGTAAATGTGGCACAGGCCAAACAGTGCCGCGCCTATCAGTATCAGCGCAGTTCCATTCAATCCGCCGAGACGGTGCAGCACGTACAGCAGCCATCCGCGGAACACGATCTCTTCACAAATGCCGGCGCTGATGGCCACGACCGCGAAAAGCCACCGCTCGCGGCCGGTCGTGGGAATAAGCGCAGTGAAATCGGGCACCAGCTTCCGAAACCAAGGTTTGGCCTCGCTTGTAGCCAGTGCAGGTCCGCGGCCACGGGCGCGCAGCCGCGCGATGCTCAGCCCAATCAGACCGATCACCAGCCCCACTCCTAGACCCGCCATGGCAGGCTTGGAGGCTATGCTTTGGCTGGATACCCAATGGCCGAACGCCGTGTCTTCCATCTGCAACGCGGAGGCCATCAGCTTTGCCTTGTCAAACCCCAGCGCCGCGAGTGCCAGCAGAGCGCTCACCCATTCAAACCCCAGACCCCGCGCATAGAAGCGCGTGCGGGCCGCCGGGTCGCCCTGCGCGACGGCTTGCTTGAGGCGGGGATAGTCGCGGTACATCTTGACTACTTGCCAGATTACGAAACCGGCAAGCACCGTACTTGCGATCGCGGAAAACAAGGAATGCATTGAGAGTCTCCTTCTTGCGCCATGTGGCGCAGCCAGAGTGATAGCAACTAATCCTTCATCTCTTCGAGCGTTTTTTCTACCCTGCGCAGTTCCGCCCGCTTGCGACGCCGAAACCAGGCCAGCCCGAGAAAGCTGCCTAGAGTCATGAAGAAAACCGATCCCAGCACCCACAACCAGTCAGTGGGATGAGCTCTGACGTCGGGGCCGATGGTTGTCCAGTTGGCCGCAGCAAGAACTGCACAAAACATGAGCCATGCCGGCAGCAGATAATGAGCCATGCGGATCAGCCGGAGCCTGGCTGTCAACCTCCTGTGCCGCAGTTCCACAAAAGCGCGCGTTGATTGCGATTCGGCGCGCCAGGTTCCGCGCTGCACCCATAACCGATACCCGGCGGACACGAACACCAGCACGAAAATGCCCGCCGCCCAGCCAATCCGCAACCGGCTCGGGTTCTGCCGCACCGCCCACATGACGAAAATCAAAATGGCAAGGAGCAGGATTGCGGCGGCGACATTGCTTATCACGAAGCGCAGGTTCTGCCGCTTGATCTTGCGTTGGATTTCGGGCAACGGATCAGCTACACTGCGCCATTGCTCTCGCCAGATGTCGAGTTCGCGGTCTTCGGTCACGGCGTCACTCCCAGAAGATCCTTCAGGGCATCTCTGGCCCGGTTCAATCTCACGGCGACATTGTTCTCGGTGATGCCCAGCACTTCCGCCATCTCTGCATAGGAGAAATCTTCGAGCAAGAGCGCGATCATCTGCCGGTGAGTCGCGGGAAGGAGGTGAATCGCCGACATGAGGCGCTCGCGCTCATGCTTTTCTGCGGCCTTGTCTTCCGGAAGCGGCCGCGGATCAACCGGCTGTTCGGATTCCTCCAGATCATCCAGCGCCTGATGAGCGGGCCGACGCTTCCAGGCATGGCTCAAGCCGCGATTGTGCGCAATGCGGAAGATGAACGTGCGCTCCGAGCACTCGCCGCGAAAATGTGCCAGGGCTTGCCAAATCGCCAGCGCGATATCTTGAACCAGTTCCTCGCGTGCGCTGGCCACCGCCTCGTAGCTCGAGGCCAGGCGTGAGAGGGCAGGCCCGTGCTCCCGAAAGATGCGGTTGAACTGCATCTCCAGACTGCGGCGGGTCTCGCTCACGACACTGGCCTGCCCTGCCGCCGACAGCGTTTGAGTTGGTGAAGGCGCATAGCTCATTGTTGCAAAACCGCAAGGCAACGCGAGTAACCTACGATGCCTGGTTCGGGCTCTTCCCGCTCGTGGCCAAGCTGAAAACCAACAGGACCGCGCAAATCACTATCATTCCCAGCAAGAAATAGTGCCGCCACGCCCCCATGCCTTGCGCAACTGCCAGGGACGACCGGGCCATCGGCTGATCGAACCTGCCAGGACTACAATCCGATTCCTGGGTTCCCGCTCCATAACGTTGGCTTTCTATTACAGGTAGTCTCCCGCATGCGGAAAACCTTACAGCCGCTGCCCGGGAAGACGCAGAGTCCCAGGTGCGACTGCTTCGGCAATCGGTAAGCAGCCGATACCGAGTCTGGTGAGCGCAGCCCATTGGCTTGTAACCGATAGAATCGCAAGGGGAAATGAATACAAAATCCCACACGTGAATATCCCAAAAGGCATAGCTCGCGTCTGAAAATGCATCTATAATTTCGGAAGTGGTTTTGACTGAGGCACTTATCCTTCCCAACAGGGGACACGACGTGGCAGCGAAGTTGCTCACCGAGGAACAGCGGGGCCCTGTAGCCTCGCCTCTCCAGCCCCCCAAGGGTGCGGGATCGGTACCCATGAATCGGGAAAGTCAAGCTCGCTTTGTCGCGGTCCTGCTGTTTCTGCTGACCGTGGCTGCGATTGTCTTCGCCGGCTTTAATTTCCAGTCGGAACGCAGAATCACAGCTCCTGACGACGGCGTGGAGTGGGTCGAGCACAACGGCCGCCTGGTTGCCGACCAAGTGGAAGCGAACGGCCCTGGTGCCAAGGCCGGAATCAAGGCCGGCGATCAGCTGATTTCGGTCAATGGTCAGGACGTCAGGAACACGGCCGGACTCGAGCGCCAGCTCTACCGCGCGGGCATTTGGTCCAAGGCCGTGTACTCGCTGGTTCGGCAGTCTGTGACGCTCGACTCCAACGTTATCCTGATTCCCGCCGATCGCTCGCTGAACAACTGGTTGCGGCTGATCGCCCTGATTTATCTGGGGATCGGCGTCTACGTTCTACTGCGCCGCTGGACGGCGACGGGATCTACGCACTTCTACATCTTTTGCCTGGTTTCGTTCGTTGCTTATTCGTTCAAGTACACGGGCAAGTTCAACGATTTCGACTGGACGATCTACTGGAGCAACATCGTCGCCTGGGTGTTGCAACCGGCGCTGTTCTTGCACTTCGTTCTGACGTTCCCCGAAAAGCGCGATTTCGTGCGCAGGCACGCATGGTTGCTAACGCTCATTTATGCCCCCGGCGCGCTCCTGTTGGGAGCGCGATTGGCGGCCATGCGGCTGCTCGAAGCTACAGGAAAGCTGAGCCGCGGCATGGACCGTCTCGATGTCTCTTACGGCGCGGTGTTCTTCCTATTTGCTGCAGGCGCGCTGTGGTATAGCTACCAGCGCGCCAGCACCACCATCTTGCGGCAGCAGTTGAAGTGGGTCACGCGGGGAACGATCCTGGCCGTCGCTCCCTATACGCTGCTCTATGTCTTGTCTTACGTGTTTCCGCACGCCATGGCGTGGCTGCCGGCGGCGGCGATGAGAATCTCGGTGCTCTCGCTCGGTTTGCTCCCGCTGACGTTCGGCTACGCCATCTTCCGCTACCGCCTGATGGACGTGGACCTCATCTTCAAGCGGGGCGTGGTCTACACGCTGGCCGCCGCAACCGTCGCGGGCTTGTACTTCGCGCTGGTGGCGGGCGTGGCCTGGCTGGTTCAGATGCAGAAACCGGCCACTGGCGCCACGGGACTCATTCTGGCCGTGGTGGTCACGGCGCTGTTGTTTGACCCGGTGCGCAAATGGATTCAGGATCGCGTCGACCAGTTCTTCTACCGCACGCGCTACGACTATCGCCGCACTCTGCTGGAGTTCGGACGCGAGCTGAGTTCTGAAACGGACTTGAATGCGCTGCTTTCTTCCGTCCTCGAGCGTCTGTCGCACACACTCGCCGTTGACCGGCTGGCCATTTTCCTGAACACGGGGGAAGAACCGGAGCGTTTCGTTCTTTCCAAGTCAACCGGCCTAAGAACGCCTGCCCATCTTGATCTCAGCTTTCTTGCGATTGCCCGCCCGGAGCCGGCCGGACACTTGTTCTTCGAGAACACTCACCAGGTGCTGCGCGAAACGGAAGGCTCGCAGCTGGCGATCGCTCGCCTCGATCTCAACTACTACATTCCCTGCCGCGCCCAACAGAAGACGATCGCGGTTCTCGGGTTGGGAAAGACCACCAAGGGCGATTTCCTCTCCAGCGAGGATGTCGAATTGCTCGAGACGCTTGGCGGATATCTGGGCATCGCCATCCAGAACAGCCGACTCTATGCTTCGCTGCAGGAGAAGATGACCGAATACGAGCGTCTGAAGGACTTCAACGAGAACATTGTGGAGTCCATCAACGTGGGCGTCATGGCTCTCGACATGGGGGATCACATCGAGAGCTGGAATGCGCAAATGGAAGTGATGTATGCCATGCCGCGCTGGCAGACGCTTACCCAGCCCTTGAGCAGCGTTTTCCCGTCTGAGTTCGTCGAAGAGTTTTACCGCGTGCGGCAGAACGCTGGCATCAACAACCTGTATAAGTTCCGACTGAGAACGCCGGCCGGCGAGATGCGCACGCTCAACGTTGCCATCGCCCCACTGGTCACACGCAAGTTCCAGGTTGTGGGCCGGCTCGTCATCATGGACGACATCACTGAGCGCGTCGAGCTCGAAGGCCAGCTTTCTCAGGCAGACAAACTCAGCTCCATCGGTCTGCTCGCGGCAGGAGTGGCTCACGAAGTGAACACGCCGCTCGCGGTGATTTCCTCCTATACCCAAATGCTGGCCAAGCAGCTGCAGAGCGATCCGCAAAAAACCGGTTTGCTGGAGAAAATCACAAAGCAGACTTTTCGTGCCTCGGAGATCGTCAACAATCTGCTGAATTTCTCACGCACCAGCGGCACCGAGTTCACTGACGTGGACGTCAACAAAGTCATCTCCGACACGCTGGCCCTGCTCGAGCATCAGTTCAAAACGGCCAGGATCCAGGTGCGCTCCGATCTGACTCCGTCGCTGTCTCCCATCCAGGGCAATTCGGGCCGGTTGCAGCAGGTGTTTCTGAATCTCTTCCTCAATGCCAAGGACGCGATGCCCGGCGGCGGCACGCTCCGCGTCGAAACTGCGAACGGCGAGTTCGTGAGCGTTCGCGTCTCCGATACCGGCTCCGGCATCGCGCCTGAGCATATTCAGCGCATCTACGATCCCTTCTTCACCACCAAGAACTCGCCGAAAGAAGGCCAGAACCGAGGCACCGGCCTGGGACTTTCGGTCACGTATGGAATCATTCAGGAACACGCCGGCAAGATTCGAGTGGAAAGCAACCCGGGTGCAGGAACCACCTTTGCCCTCGATTTCCCTTTGAGCAGGAAGGCAGTTCATGTCTGAGGCAGCAGTCATTTCGCAAGGAGTGGCCAACGGAAGTCCGTCTCCGGCAGGGTCCGTCCTCATTGTCGACGACGAGGCCGAAATTCGCGAATCCCTCGAAACCCTGCTCCAACTGGAAGGCTTCGAGGTCGAGACCGCGGCCAGCGGCGAGGACGGCTTGACTCAAATCGGTGACCGCCCGTTTGATCTGGTTCTTCTTGACCTGGCCCTTCCCGGGCGCAACGGGCTGGACATCCTGACGGAGATTCGCAGCCGTGACGCACATCTGCCGGTCATCATGATTACCGCCTACGGCACGGTCGAAAACGCGGTGCGCGCCATGCAGGCCGGAGCCGTCAATTTCATCCAGAAGCCCTGGGACAACGAAAAACTTCTGGCTGACGTCCGCGCGGCCGTAGGCTGGCGTCGCGCCGAAGAAGAAAACGTCCAGCTCAAACGCGCTCTCAAGCAGCGCTACAACTTCGAGAACATCGTGGGCAAGAGCGAGCCCATGTTGAAGATTTTCGACCTGGTCGCGCAGGTCGCGAACAGCCGCTCGACCGTGCTGCTGCAAGGTGAAAGCGGCACGGGCAAAGAAGTGATTGCTAAGGCGATTCACCTGAATTCTCCTCGCCACGACAAACCGTTCGTTCCGGTCAACACCGGTTCGATGCCCAACGACCTGCTCGAGTCCACACTTTTCGGTCATGTCAAAGGCGCATTCACCAGCGCCATCGCCTCAAAGAAGGGACTGTTCGAGGTCGCCGACAAGGGCACGCTATTCCTCGACGAGATCGCGACCATGGGCCTGGAGACGCAGGCCAAGATTCTGCGCGTGCTGCAGGACCGCCGCTTCATGCATCTGGGCGGCATTCAGGAAGTTCAGGTGGACGTGCGCATCATCGCCGCTACTAATACTGACTTGCGGCAAATGGTAAGGGAAGGACGCTTCCGGGAGGATCTGTACTACCGGCTCAACGTCATTACCATCGAATTGCCGCCGCTGCGCCAGCGCAAAGAGGATATTCCGTTGCTGGTCGATTTCTTCCTCAAGAAGTACGCGGAGGAAAACGGGCGTCCTGTGCCGCGCATCACGCCCGAGGCTTTGCGCCCGCTGATGGCCTACTCCTGGCCGGGCAATGTCCGCGAACTGGAAAACGTGATTGAGCGCGCCGTGGTGCTCTCGGCCGGTCCCGAAATCGCCATGGACCTTCTGCCCGACTCGATGTTGGGCCGCGGTTCTACCTCTAGCATGCACGATGCAACCGGCGACGCATCCCTGTTCGAAATCGTCGAAGACGTGGAACGCCGCGTCATCATCGACATGCTGGAACGCTGCAACTGGAATCAGACCGAAGCGGCCGAACGCTTCCACATGCCGCTCTCCACGCTCAACCAGAAAATCCGCCGGCTGAACATTGAGATCAGGAAGAAGGGGCGAGGGTAGCAACTTTCAGCTCTCAGCCTTCAGCTATCAGATCTCGGCCCTCAGTAATGTCGCGCCTCCTCGCTCCGCTAAGTTGAACTTTCGGTCTTCGGTGGCGCTCGCGGCTTTTGCCCATCTGCGATCGTTTTGCGGAAAGCCGACAGCTGGTAGCTGACCGCTTTCTGTTATATTTCGTTCAAGCACGGGCCCCGTGTGAGCAACTGAACGCCCTCGCGCAAGCGCATGGAACTGATTTCACCCACCGAATTCGCCCGACAGAAAGTCCAATCGGTTCAGGAGTACACCCTGCTGTCGGTTCAGTCCGTGGCCAATCTCTTCCGCAAGCCCTTTTACTTCGCCGATATGGTGCAGCAGTCCGACTTGATCGGCGTGGGCTCGCTCCCCATCGTCGTGCTCACGGGCTTCTTCACCGGCGCGGTGCTTGCCCTGCAGACCGCGAACACGCTGCAACGTTTCGGTTCCATTACGCTGATCGGTCAGTTGGTGTCCACCTCGATGGTGCGGGAACTGGGGCCGGTGCTGACCAGCCTCATGGTGGCTGGCCGGAACTCTTCCGGCATGGCCAGCGAACTCGGTTCCATGATCGTCACCGAGCAGATTGACGCCATGCGCGCCCTGGGCACCGATCCCATGAAGAAGCTGGTCGCACCGCGGCTGGCGGCCACGGTGTTCATGTTGTTTTTCCTGACCATCATCTCCGATTTCGTGGGACTCGCCGGCGGTTTAATGGTAAGCAAGTTGTTCCTCAGCCTCGACGCCCGCCAGTACTGGAACAATGCCTGGCAGGCCCTGGTGTTTCAGGATGTTTTCATGGGGCTGGTGAAGCCGGTTTTTTTCGGCTTCATTATCGCGACCATCGGCTGCTATTACGGCATGACGGCTCGCGGCGGCACGCAGGGCGTGGGCCGGGCCACCACGCAGGCCGTGGTCGCCGCGTCGGTGCTGATTCTAGTCACTGACTTCTTCGTCACTAAGTTGCTCATTAGCGTGCTTTCTTACAAGTAACCCCATGTCCACACCCGCGCCCCCATCCGACTCCGTTGCCCGCCCGCCGGAGCAGCCATCCCCAGCCGCCATGGTCTTTGACGACGTCTATCTTTCCTTCCAAGAAAACGAGGTCCTGCGCGGCGTCTCCTTCCAGCTTCCCTACGGAGAAACGAAAGCCCTGTTCGGCGTGGCAGGATCGGGCAAGAGCACGATCCTGAAGCTCGCGCTGGGCTTGTTGCAGGCGGACTCGGGCCGCATCACCGTTCTGGGCAGCGAAGTCACCAGCATGCGCGAGCTCGACCTTTTCCCGCTGCGCGCCCATCTGGGGATGGTGTTTCAGGAAAGCGCGCTGTTCGATTCGCTCACGGTGCGCGAGAATGTGGCCTTCCGGCTGATCGAGGAACACGGAATCTATGACGACGACATCGACCAGCGGGTGCGCGAGGCCCTGCGCTTCGTCGAGCTCGAACACACTCTCGATCTGTTTCCGTCCGAACTGTCGGGTGGAATGCGGCGCCGCGTGGCCATTGCCCGAGCCATCATTACGCAGCCCGAATTGCTGCTCTATGATTCCCCTACGGCCGGTCTCGACCCGGTCACGTCCAATACGATCGTGGAGTTGCTCGTGAAACAGCGGGATGTTTACAAGAGCAGCTCCCTGCTGGTCACGCACCGCCTGCAGGACGCCTTCACCATGGCCACGCATCAATTCGACCCGCGCACCAATCAGTTGCGCGCTATGCCCCGCGGCCAGTACTGCGATGTTCCCATGAGCTTCCTAATTCTGCGCGATGGCAAGGTCATTTTCGACGGCGACGTGCACCAGTTAGCGCACAGCCGGGACGAATATATTCGGGAGTATATTTCGTAGTGCTCTCATGCCCTACCCAAAGCCGACGGAACCGCGAATCCGGGAACTGGCAAATTGGGTCGCGGCCTACATTTCAGAGCAGCGAGCAACATTTCACGCCAAGGCTCGGCCAATCGGACCGGAGCACAAGAGGCTCCTGCAACCGTTCTTTCCAAATGACATTCTCCACGATGTACGGGTGGTCCGAGGACAGGCTAGCGAACCTTCGTTCTACGCTCGGCTGCGAGCGATGGGAATCCGCAACGCACCGCCTTTCTCGCAGATGGCGGGTATCACATTCCAAGACGTCGTTGTGCACGCCGAAAAGCTCACCGGCTCGCTCCTTTTTCACGAACTCGTTCATGCCGTTCAGTACAAACATCTCGAATTGCAGGGATTCGCCGAGCGTTACGTTCGCGGTTTTCTGGCCGGGGGATCGTACGAGGAAATCCCTCTCGAGAAGCAAGCCTATGAGTTAGAAAGCCGGTTCGCCGACAATCCCGCTGCAGCATTCTCCGTCGAGGACGACGTGTAAGAACGAATCCGCGAGAATCGGTTCTAGAGTTTCACCTCAGGATTCCTTGCTGCGGGCTGCTGCAACGTGCATGGGCGAGAGTTCAAACCGGTTGAGTCCGGCCTTCACGGATGGGTCGCCCTTGCCAAACTGTCGGGCTTCCTCCTCGCTTTCGACTTCGAGCACGGCCAGACCGAACGCCCCTCCCGCCGCCATGACTGGGCCGTACAGAAGAAGCTTGCCGGCCTGAAACTGCTCATCGAAATAGCGGGCATGCTCGTCCATCAAGCGCCTCTCCTCATCGGCTATGTCGTGCGGGAAAGTGGAGCGCGGAGGAATGAGCTTGAAGAAGTAATGTTTCTTAGCCATGGCGACAGGAATTCTACCAGGGGATACTTATTGCCCAAAAGCCCTCGGCCCGATGCATATCTGTTTGAATTCTCACAAATTAACGCAACTACCAGGGTTTCTTCCTAGTCGTCTTTACTTCCTCGCCTGCTCCTTCTCTTTCTCTTTCAGCAGCTCCACCGAGCGCTTTTCGTCAATCAGATGCCGCCGCCCGTCTTCGCTGGCGGTCGCCCCTCGCCGGATCAGATCGATCGCCTGTTCGGGAGTAAGCGACGGATCAAGCGCAAACAACTTGGCCGCAAGGTTGACCACATTCGGCGTGGCCATCGAGGTACCCGACAATTTGACCCTTGCCCCGCCGGGAACATAGCTCTCAACGTTGTATCCATCGGCGTCCACGACAACGGTATCGCCGTAACTGGTGAAGCTGGTCTCGTCGCCCGCCTGATTGACGGCGCCAACGGCAATGAGGTTCGGCAGATGCAGTGATGCGGGTACGTCGCCGCCGAAGCCGGCATTGCTGTCGCTGTTGCCTGCGGCGGCGATGAACAGCGTGTTGGGCGCATTCTTGATGGCCGTTTCAATCGCCTCCCGCCAGATGGCAAAAATCTCAGCCGCGCGCTTCTTGCGCTCGGCCGGGTCGGCCCCGCCGCCTTGTTTCGACAGCCACGTTTCAATTTCCGGGACATCGTCGCCCCAACTCATGTTGACGACCCGCACGTTGCGCGTCTTGAAGTAGTCGGACATCTGCTGAAAATCCGCAGCCATCCGCCGCGCCCATTCCTCCGTGGGCGGAAACGGAAGGTCGGGCAGTTGATCGTTAAAGCGCGCCACCACCAGCCGTGCAGCCGCATTCCCCCGCACTGCGATGCCCGCGCAGTGCGTTCCGTGGACGTAAAACCCCAGGACCTTCTCCCGCTCGAACAACTCGTGTAACTGATCGGCCGAAAGCGTTTTGAACTTCTTCTGCAGCGCGTCCGCCTCGGGGGAGTCAATCCCGTTCTGCAGGTCGAGAAATCCCTTGATCTGGTCGCGGAAACCGGGATACGCCTTCTCCTGCTCGGGCGTCAGAGGATAGAGCCACGTCGTCACCGGGGCTCCGGAATCGTCAAAGGCGAGCCCGTGCGTGCCGCTCGCGGTTGGATGCGGATCGGTATAGAGCTGACCGGGAAACAAAGAGACGTCAATACCGGAGTCCCAGATCGCCACCAGTACCGGAGTCGCTTTGTCGCTAGCACCGAGCGTGACTTCGCGCGCCGCCCAGATATCAGGCTTTACGACGGTGTGAGCGGCGATGTATTTGTGCAGAACATCGGCCAGCGGTGTCTCGATGGGGATGAAGAAGCGCACGTCGGCCCTGTCGCTCACCAATCGCCAGGCTTGGTGATTGTCCAGCGTTCCTGATTTCTCGACCGCGGGATCGAGATCTGTTTTTACCGAGGCCAGAGCAATTGAGGTGCTATAAATCCTTGCGCCGGCGTAAAGTTCCTTGACGTCGTCCTGCACTACGTCCCAGGGTAAAGAATCGAAAGCCTCGCCCGCATGCTGACGAAACGCTTCGTCAAAGGCCGGTCCGCTCGTGCTCTTGGTCTCGAGCGCCGCCTCCAGGTAAGCCCGATCAACCAGCCCGCTGGTCAGCTTCGCCGAAGGCTTCTCCTCTTCGGCGCGAAGCCGGTCAATCGTCTTGAGCGCCGGCTTGTACTCTCCGGCCAGGGCCTGCAGGTCGACTTCAGCGCGCAGCAGAGTTCGCAGCGTCGCCTTGTCGGCGATGTCGTAGTCTTGCAGGACGCTGTCCAGGTCGGCCCGCACTTTCGCCGCGAATGCGTTGAAGGTAGCGTCGTCTGCCCGCATCAGTTCTGAAGCCGACCCCCTCACCGGATAAGTGAATCGGGGAAGATCGTTGTCGCTTCTGACGATCTTCTTTCCGTTCGTCTGCGCCGAAACCAGAACGGCCAGCAGCAGCACAATTGCCGGAACACACCAGACGCGACAAAATCGGTTCACCATGAGTCACCTCGAAATTATCTGTGCGAAGGAAGAGAACCCCTAAAGACGCCCCATATTTTACACGCTGGGGCGGTTCGGAAGTGTCAAGCAGAGTCGCCCAAAGAGAGCGCCCGGAGCGACCCCAGAAAGAAGGTGATAACGGCTTACTGCACAGTCAGCTTCACCGTCGTTGTGTATTGGGCGGACCCGGCCGTACCAATAATATTCACGGTGTAGGTGCCGGCCGGAGTGCCTCCGCCGCCACCGCCGCTCCTCCGCTACTGCCGCTACTGCCGCATGCAGCCTGGAAGAAGCAACCGACCGCCAGCAGGCCGAGGAATGCGCAGGCATACAGCTTTCGCCGCTTATGCGCGCCCAGTCCGGCAATTCCCAGCATCATCGACGGGAGAACGAGCCACATCGCGGGAAGAGATCGCACATGATGCTCAAACGGCGGCATTAGCGAGGAAACCGAGCGGGCCGTAGTGCTGATGGTCACGTTGGTGGTCACAGCACTGGACTGCAGTGTCACGGTTGAAGGATTGAACGCGCAGTTCGCGTATGCAGGCAGCCCGGAGCACGAGAAGTTGATCGGGCTGGTGAAGGTGCCTTCCGGCGTGACGGTTATCGTGAATTGCGCTGGTGTACCTGCAGGCACGGTGACGCTGCCCGAGACGGGAGAGAGCACAATCGCAGCAGGGTTCACAGTCTGCGTCAGCACCGCCGAGGTGCTCGGTGCGTTGTTCCCATCTCCCCCGTAAGCGGCAGTGATCGAGTGCTGTCCCGTGGTCAAGGCGTACGGCGAGGTAAAGGTTGCCACACCCGAACCGTTTAGCGTCGCCGTTCCGAGCTGTGTCGAGCCGTCCAGAAATGTGACCGTTCCGGTTGGCATCGTAGAGCCGCTGGTTGTCACCGTGGCAGTGAAACTCACGGGAGAACCTTGATAAGACGGGTTTGCGCTCGATGCCAACGTTGTCGTGGTTGAGTCAGCGTTTACGGTCTGTGTAAGAACGGTTGACGTGCTCGCCGCGTTCTTTGCGTCTCCGCCGTAGGCGGCAGTGATCGAGTGCTGCCCCGTAGCCAAGCTCGACGTGGTGTAGGTGGTCACACCGGAACTGTTAAGCGTTCCCGTTCCGAGCTGCGTCGAGCCGTCCAGGAATGTGATTGTTCCTGTCGGAGTCGCGGAGCCGCTAGGCGTCACTGTCGCTGTGAACGTGACGGACGAACCTAAAGAAGACGGGTTTGCGCTGGACGCCAACGTTGTCGTGGTTAGGAGGGGGTATATCGTCTGAGTCAGGACCGACGAGGTGCTTGCCGCGTTGTTCGCATCTCCACCGTAGGCAGCGGTGATCGAGTGCAGTCCCGGGGCCAAGCTCGACGTAGTGAAGGTTGTCACACCGGAACCGTTCAGTGTCCCGGTTCCGAGCTGTGTCGAGCCGTCGTTGAAGGTTACCGTTCCTGTTGGCGGCACCGGGCCGCTTCCCGTGACCGTGGCTGTGAAGGTGACGGACGAATTTTGAGAAGACGGGTTTGCGCTCGAGGCCAATGTCGTAGTGGTTGGGTCTGTGTCTACCGTCTCCGTCAACGGCGAAGAGTTACTGCCTGCGAATTTCGAGTTTTCGTTGTAAGAAGCGATGATGTCGTGGACACCGACGCTCAAGGCCGACGTGCTCAGTGTCGCCGCTCCGTTGGTTACCGATGCCGTGCCTAAGGTCTTCGTGCCGTCGGTGAACGTCATCGTCCCGTTGGCAACGGCAGAGCCGTTAGCGGTGACTGTGGCTGAAAACGTCACTGTCTGCCCGTAGGTCGCCGGGTTCGGGGACGAACTCAGCTCGGTAGTCGTTGCCTGAAGACTGGAATTGCGGTTGACCAGAATCGTCACTGCGCCGTCTGCCCCGGCAAGCGCTAAGTCCGGGCTGCCGTCGCGGTTGAAATCGCCCACCGCTGTCCCGACTCCCCCAACTCCCAAGTTCATTGGAGTCTGGAATGTCCCATCCCCATTTCCGAGGAGGACGACACCATAGCCGCCAATGGCTACGTCCAGATGGCCATCGCCGTTGAAGTCAGCGAGAGCGACCTGCCCGATCTGCGGGGACTCAGAGATCCCGCTCGGCCCAAAGTCCAACACTACGGGAGTAATTGTGAGCAGCGCGGGTTGGAAGGTGCCATCGCCATTGCCCAGCAGCACGCCCACCACACCGGTGCTGCAGTCGCTGCTGCTGGCGCAGTTGTTTGCCACCACGATGTCCGGCTTGCCGTCGCCGTTCACATCTGCCACTGCGATGGAAGTGGCCTCGTAGCCACCGGAGCTGTAGGTCTGGGCCGACTGGAAGGTGCCATCGCCGTTGCCCAAGAGCACCCCCACCACGGAATTGCTGGTGCTGCTGCCGTTCGCGTATGCGTTGGCCACCACGATGTCGGGCTTACCGTCCCCATTCACATCCGCCACTGCGACAGAATAGGCGCCCAAGCCGCCGGAGCTGTAGTTCTGGGTTGCCTGGAAGGTACCGTTGCCGTTGCCGAGCAGCACCGAGACAGCGCCACTGCTGCAGCTGCCCCCCAAGCAGTAATCTGCGACCACCAAGTCAGGCTTACCGTCCCCATTTACATCCGCTATCGCGATGTAATCGGCAATCGGCGTGCCGGGATAGGTAATACTGGATACCCGGAAGGTACCGTCGCCGTTGCCCAGAAGCGTCTCTATGACGCCTGTGTCGCAGCTGCCGCTGCTGAAGCACACGTTTGCCACGACGAGATCAGGCTTGCCATCGCCATTCACATCTCCCACCGCGACGGACGAGGCAATGTAGGCCCCGGAGTCGTAAGTCTGGGCTGCCTGGAAGGTGCCGTCGCCGTTGCCGAGCAGCACGCTCACTACGCCGTCAGTTCCGTTACCGTTACAGCTGATGCCAACCACGCACCCGCTGGCCACCACGAGGTCGGGCTTCCCATCGCCGTTCAGATCCCCTACTGCAGTGGAATATGCGTCGTACTTGTCGCCGTAGCTGTAGCTCTGGGCCGCCTGGAAGGTGCCGTCGCCGTTGCCGAAGAGCACACCCACCAAGCCGTTATTGCCATTGGGACAGCTGGTACCAACCTCGCACCAGCCGGTCGCCACGAGGTCCAACTTGCCATCTCCATTCACATCCGCCACTGCGATGGAAGATGGATTTTGGCCACCGGAGCTATAGTTCTGGGCCGCTTGGAAGGTGCCGTCGCCGTTGCCCAAAAGCACCCCCACCCCGTCCGCGCTACCGTTTGCCACCACAACATCGGGCTTGCCGTCGCCGTTCACGTCCCCGACCGTGATGAAAGTAGCCAGGTCGCCGCCGGCGTTGTAGGTCCGGGCCGCTTGGAAGGTGCCATCGCCATTGCCCAAAAGCACTGCCACGACGCCATAATCTGCGCTGGTGCAGCCAGTGTCGACCTGGCACCAATTGGCCACCACGAGATCGGGCTTCCCATCTCCGTTCACGTCCGCCACTGCGATGGACGAGGCAACGTAGCCGCCGGAATCGTAAGTCTGGACCGGCTGGAAGGTGCCGTCGCCGTTGCCGAGAAGCACGCCCACGACGCCATCGCCGGGGGCGCAACCGCCAGCGGCGCTCACGCACTCGTTGGCCACCACGATGTCGGGTTTGCCATCGCCGTTCACATCCGCCACCGCGACGGAATCAGCACCCAGGCCACCGGAACCGTAAGTCTGGGCCGTCTGGAAGGTGCCGTCCCCGTTGCCGAGAAGCACGCCCACGAGGCTATCGGACGTGCAGCTGCTGCTGGCGCAGTAGTTGGCCACCACGATGTCGGGCTTCCCGTCCCCGTTTACATCCGCCACCGCGACGGAAACACTACGGAAGCCGCCGGAGCTGTAAGTCTGGGCCGCCTGGAAGGTGCCGTCACCGTTGCCGAGAAGCACGCCCACGACGCACTCGCCTGCGCAGCTGCTATTGGCGCATGCGCTGGCCACCACGATGTCGGGCTTGCCATCGCCGTTCACATCAGCTACGGCGATGGAAACAGCATCTGCGCCACCCGAGCTGTAGGTCTGCGCCGCTTGGAAGGTGCCGTCGCCGTTGCCGAGAAGCACCGCCACGCTCCCGTTGGTGCAGCCGCTGCTCGCGCAGTAGTTGGCCACCACGAGATCCAATTTTCCGTCGCCGTTCACATCCGCTACCGCGATGGCAGAGGGCTCATAGCCGCCAGAGTTATATGTCGAGGCCTCCAGAAAGATCGAGGTGGCGGCTAGAGTGCCTGCCCCAGTTGTCGCCGCGCGCGTGCGAAACAGTTGCCGCGCGGTCTGCATGCGGTGCGGTTGACTTGTGAACACGGGACGATCCGACTGCGCCAGCAAAGAGGAAAACGCAGCTAGAGCGAAGAGAGCAGACGAAACGCAACGAGAGCAAGGCATGGCCCCTCCTGCGAACCCTCGACTGGAAAAGGGTTGTACCGCTCGTTTGCACAAATGCTAGGAGGAATCGCTTTCGCAGTCAATTAGTTCGGGGGGTACAGGCTTGCTTCTGTTACGCGGTTGGCGTTCGTTCCAACGGTTCTGACCAGGTCTGAGCCAAAGGAAAATGCAGATCCTGCCCCGAGTGGTCGTTCCGTGGCGTCTTGCGTGAGGCCAAAGTGGGCTTGTTGCGAAATCAGGAATAAATGTCGACATTTTCCACGGTTCCCAATTCTGTCCTGGATCATCCACGCGCTTAAAGTAATCATTTCTATTTTGTCGCCAACCATTTGAGAAAAGTGCTGGTTTCCGATCTCCATGAAAAGCGAGACCTAAGGATTGCCAAGATGACTTGTTCGTTTTTCTGAACAAAACATTATTCTCTTGCATTTTCCTCAGCGGTCAGTGTTATACGCCTCCTCACTGTAGTTCCTCATAACAGGGTTCCTCATAAGTTTCGGACTTGTACTGGCCTCGATCAAAGTGGGCTTACATTTTCTGAACAGGAGCGAATCTCCAATGAGGGACTTTCACCGAAGTTTCGCCTATATTTTGATGGGTGTAGCCATTGTGGTGATGTCATCCGCCTGGGTGGCCGCCCAGAGTGCCAGCCCTGCCGTGGGCTTTGTCGGCACACCGGTTCCACCCGTTGCCAACCCATGTCCGCGCACTACAACTGCGGGCGGCGTCGTTCAAAACCCACCTGCGCTGTTCAGCCAAAACGGCGTCCTGAACGTGCAGTTTACTTATCAGGCAACGACTGATGCATCCGGCAGGGGGTTGTGGTGCCTGACCACGCCCAACGGCTTGCAGGAACCTACTCTCTATGTAAACCCCGGGGATACGTTGAACATCACCGTGACGAACAACACGCTTGCATCTGCATTGGGTGAGATTTTCAATCCTCCGAATTGCGGAAACACGCAGGTTGAAGAAACCGGCGACGGCGTCGGCAGCGCGATGAACATCCACTATCACGGCACCAACACCTCCCCGGCGTGCGGTAGTGACAATGTGGTGAGAACGATCATCAACTCGGGATTCACGTTCCAGTACAGCGTGCTGTTTCCGAGCAGCGAGCCTCCGGGCCTTTACTGGTATCACCCACACATCCACGGATTGGCGGAACGGGATGTCCAGGGCGGCGCGTCCGGAGCCATCGTGGTCGAGGGAATCCAGAATGTTCAGCCTGCGGTCGCAGGTCTGCGGCAGCGCATCCTGGTCGTGCGCGACATGCCGACCCTCCAGGGACTGCCGGAAACCAGCCCTCCGGTGAACAGCCCCGTAGAAACGCCCAACCTGGATCTCACACTCAACTACATTCCGGAGAATGCCATGACCAACACCAGCACGGGCGTGACTACGTTCACCCCGGCGGTTCTCGACATGGAGCCGGGAGAGACACAGTTCTGGCGCATTTGCAATTGCTCTTCAGACACAATTCTGGACATCCAACTGAATTTCAACGGAGTGGCGCAGACGTTTCAGGTAGTATCCATTGATGGCGTTCCTGTGAACTCTCAGGACGGAACTCAGCCCGGCTCCCCGATAGCGGTGACCCATTACATCATTCCGCCTGCGGGGCGTGTGGAAATCCTCGCTAGTGCTCCCACCTCATCGAAGACGGTAGCGCAGTTGGTGACGAACTTCGTCAACACCGGACCGCTCGGTGATGAAGACCCGACGCGGGCACTGTTTACCATCAATCTGACAAACAATGACCCCAATAACTCGCTGGCAGATAACGCCGTTCCCGCTTCCACGGGCGTGAGCACCAGCCAGCAGTTATTCGCTGGACTCTCTAGCATGCCCATCCAGGCCACCCACAACCTGAACTTCCAGGAGCTATCGAATGGGACGGCCTTCTTCATTAACATCGACACCCAGCCGTATCCCGTAAACACGGTATTTAACCCCAATAACCCTCCGGCGATCACGATCCAGCAGGGCTCGGTACAAGAATGGATCATCTCGAACGAGGCCATGGAAAACCATGAGTTTCACCAGCATCAGCTCCATTTTGAGGTCCTCTCGCAGAACAACTTCCAGGCCAACGGGTCTGCGCCGGCGCCGGCCATTAATGGCCAGTTCCTGGACATGGTTCAGGTCCCGTTCTGGAATGGCAACAGCAGTACGCCCTTCCCCAACGTTGCCATGCTCATGGATTTTCGCGGCCTGGACATCGGCAGCTTCGTCTTCCACTGCCACATCCTCGGCCACGAGGACCTGGGGATGATGGCAATCGAACAGGTGGTTCCGGCATCCAGTAGCGCGGCGGCGACCAAGGACAACAAGACCCCGGTGCTCGCGGATAAGAAGCCAAGCTCCCTCAGAGTGCCTCAGACTGCCGGGCGCGTTATTTCGACCGCTGGCGGAGGAATGGAGTAACTTCCGGCTGGCAAGTGACAAAAATCCGGCTCCAGAGCGAATGCCCTGGAGCCGAGTTTTTTCCCAGCAATAGGCAATTGGCCAAAGGATCGCGAGATCGCCTTGGCTGCGTGCCGCGTGCATCCATGGCCAAGCGCGAATGAGATGGAACTTAGCTGGACTGCCTTCCCTGCTAACGACCAAATGTTTATTTTGTCTGAGCGGCTGCGGGACTTTGATCGCCGAGGCTCGGCACTACAAACTTCTCCATGTATTCTTCCAGCTTTTCGCGATTCTTGGCCCGGCAGGCAGCGTAGTCCTTTGCGATCCCCTGATCGCCCAGGCTGAACAACACATAGGGCTCGATCATGCCGGCCTCGTATACCTTCAACAGCAGGCTCACGTTCGGGTCGTTGGTTATCAGCGGGGCAGTCTTGGGGTCGTCCGCTAATCTCTTCGCTACCTTTGCCGCAGCCGTCAAGGCGTCTGTTTCTTCCGGCAAGCTATGCCTGTACTGCTTCTCCTGCAGAAAGTATTTCTTAAATTCATCGCCCGCTTTCCACTGTGCGGCCACCTCGCGATATGCCTGCCACACAGCCCCAATTTCCGGCGACTCCTTGTATCCGCTAGGCTGGTTTTCGATTGGCGCAGGAACAGCCACGAACACTTCCTTGAGTTGCGTGTGATTCAAGGCTGCCCAGGCACGCAATTCTCGCCACACGAGCTGGTTGTAAGGCTCGGCCACAGCTGCGCGGATGAGCATGATACGGGCTTTGGCCATATCCCCTTCTCTGGCCAGCATGTCGGCGTAGTAGCGATACGCGGTCTCTATGTTGGGATCGAGTTGAATAGCCCGCTCATACCATTCGGCGCCTTTGGCAAATTGGTTTTGCTTGTCGTAGGTATTGCCAATGAAGAGAGCCGCCGTATAGTTTTTCGGGTCAAGTTCCAGCGCCTTGGAATAGTTCTTGATGGCCTCATCAAAATCGCGACGGGAGAAGGCGCTTTCTCCGGCTTCCATAACCTTTTCAACCTGGGGATTATCGGAGAACTTGATGGCCCCACTTTCCGGCAACTTTCTTAGAAGATCAGACAAGTTCATTGCCAGCGTGCTGTGATTGCCCAGCTTCCAGGCTTGGTCCAGCAGATCGCGGGCGCGCAGGCGTTCCTTGCCAGCCATGCTTTGGTCGCTGACGGTTGCTGCATGTTCCACCAGGCAGGCCGCCAGCGCCACCAGCATTTGGTCGTCCTTGGGGTTGGCTTTTACCAGCTCTTCTAGAAGCGGCAGAGCTTCCAGGCGCCTCCCCTGATCAAAAAGGCAGGAGGCCTTCTGCCGCTCCGCCTGATAGGCGGCATCCGATGCGACCTGCGCCAACAGGCAAGGGACAAGCAAGCAAAGCATCAAGTGTGCCGCGAGATTAGGAGCTCTCCTGTAGAACCATCGCATGGGATCTCGAATGGTTTTCTGGTGCAGGTTGTGCCAAAGCATTTCAGATTGTGCCGTGAGCTAATGGCCACAAGCTGTTCCTCGAGCGTTTATGGCGACGGCGCCCGGGGCAACTCCCCGTGACTTTCGGCCATCGGCCTTCCGTTGGAAGGCTGTAGCGGCCGCGCCGTATCGTGATAATGCTTCACGTATTCAGCAATCTGGGCTTCCGATAACTCAATGGGATCCTTCATCACGAACCAGGTTGCCACCTCAGTGCAGTTGGGGGTGGTCAAGGATCCAGGATAACGGTAGAAGCTACTGAGGTCCGCCGGCAGCAAATCTATGGGGTTGATCTTCATCCCCTCGACCCGCTTCTCCTTGCCCGGTTCCGGCAGGTGCTCCCACAAAGTCTTGATCGCCGGATTTTCTTTGCCCGCTACGATGGGGACCTCGATAATCAGAAAGACTCCTTCCGGCGAAAAATGCACGAACTGAACGGACATTATCGGCCGCTTGCCGTTTACCGCTGTTTCCCCCGGCTGGCGGAAATGAATTTCGGCGAGGTTGTAGACTTTTCTGCCAACCTTAAGCCAGTAGTTGTCTGGAAACTTGACTAGTATTCGGTACTGGTTGCAGTCGTTGACGATATCCAGATCAGCCGGCTGATAGTCGAACTTGAGAAGGCTGCCGATCGGCAGCGGCTCTGGATTCTGAACGTCAATCGGGGCTTGCATTTTTCCCGTGGTGCATACTCCGGGCCAGTGATCAGGGCCTCGGGGCCCTGCTTCATACGTGTACGTGGGTGCGCACTTCTCCTCGCCCATGGGCAAATGCAAGTGATGGTGTTCGTGTTGGTGGCCAGGTTCCATCTTCTCAGGTGGTTCCAGGATTTGGGCGCTGCCCGGGCGGACCGCCACGAGCAATGAGCAACACAAGACAGAGAACGCCACCAGGACGCTGCCGGCGGCTGGATTCCAGGACATATCCAAGGCCTCCCGGGATGGTGTTTACTCAAGGTAAAATGCCGTACCAATCTAACCTATCCAGCTCGAACTAAAAAGTGGGAACAGAGGGCGAACAAGGAAGCATCATCCTCATGAATCGTTAGTATTACAACTAAGAAGCCATTGAATACGAAGCGGGACGCTGGGGTTTCCTTATCGAACCTTTTCGAACCCAAGCCGTTGAGCGCGGCGTCTGCAAGTGCTTGAAAGGAATGGCGGGCTCTAGCAGGCTGCTGAAAAACTACTCCCCATCCACAGCCTTCTATGATACGAGAAGGCATGCGCGGAGCCGATCAGCAGCAGAATCACATCTTCAGTTATTTGTCGCCGGAAGAGCGCGTG
>Ga0187781_10000018_pt1 | contig 122284 bp, 104 predicted proteins | sample 0715_SJ02_MP02_2_FD_132447 | JGI IMG/M metagenome (GOLD analysis project Ga0187781, IMG submission 132447) | Tropical peat soil microbial communities from peatlands in Department of Meta, Colombia - 0715_SJ02_MP02_20_MG | ecosystem: Environmental > Terrestrial > Soil > Wetlands > Peat...
CACCTGCGCGGACGTGGTCACTCCCTGATACGTCGCCGACACTTGCACGGCTCCCTGGCTGATGGCAGTTAGGTTGCCCTTGCCATCGATGGTGGCTCGAGTCGATGGAGAGACTTGCCAGGTCACGGATTGCGTCAGATTCGTGACCGTGCTGTCCGAGTAAGTTCCGTTCGCGACGAGCGGCTCGGATTCGCCCAGGGGCAGAGAAGGCTGGGGCACGCTAACAGCGAGGCTAAGCAAGGCAGCGGGCGCCACCGTAAAAGAAGCGTTGCCGGTCACGCCGTTGTATGTAGCCGACAATTGCACGCTGCCTACACTGAGAGCCTTCAAGTTGCCATTGGCGCTGATCGTAACTAGATTCTGGGGACTGGCTTGCCAAGTGGCGGAGCTGCTTAAATCCTGAGTGGTTCCATCGGTGTAACTGCCGGTTGCGGTGAGTGATTCAGACTCGCCGACAGGCAGAGAAAACTGGCTGGCTCCGATTGTGATCTGAAGCAAGGCTGCAGGTCCGATAGTGATCGAAGCGCTTCCCGACACGGTTTGGTAGGTTGCGGATACTTGCGCAACACCTTGTGCCTCAGCCTTCAGGTTGCCTTGAGCATCGACGGTCGCGAGATTCGCTGGGCTCACCTGCCACGTCACTACAGAGTTCAGACTCGTCTGCTTTCCGTCGGAGTACGTGCCCGTGGCCGTCAGTTGCAAAGTTGTCCCCTTGGCGATCGACTTAGTGGCCGGGGTGACGGTGATTGCGGAAAGGACTGGGGCCGAGGGCGCGGAGCTCCCCGAACCACAGTGCAGGAACATCGCGGAGCACGTTAGTACGGCAAAGACACTGACGCGAGACAACGGGGACGGTTTCATGGCTGGACCTATGGCCGTCTGGGAGAGGGAGGGGAGGAACGTTTTGGTACTTGAAAAATTACTGCACGAGAATACCGAGAGTGTGCAGTATTCAGCAATCCGTACTTTAGGCTATGCAATATAAACTAACCCATATGTATTAGCCCATTGGTGCTATCTGGCAGCAAATGTGGAGCGAGGTCGAAACCCCTAGAAAAGGAACTGAAAGCCGGCGACGTGGCCCCCCGCCTTGCCGCGTCTTGCCGTCCATCGCACCTGCATCAGGGTCGGGACCGAAACCGGGGTGTTGACCACGGGGAAATTGCAGGAGAAGAAAAGTGCCGGAGGCAGAGGACGTGCGCTCATGATGCACACGCCGCCCGCGCTCAGGTTTTGAATGCGAGCGTCAAAGTCCTCACACGGCAGCGCGCTCGCGTTGCCCGAGATCAAGCAGCGCCCACGCACGTCGAATTCCTGACGGAAACGCTCATGCTGGCGTCGCTCCGGGATGGCTGCGCCGGAGGATTGTTCCTGGTTGGAGTGCTTGCTCACCGAGTGGCATCGTGCCTGAACACGACGCCATCGTAAACTCCTCAATGAAATTAGTTGGAAGAAATTACTGCAGAATGAGTAGGCTCAGTTCGCTGGTCGCGTACCGGTAATCTTGCCCGCGATCCCCGAGCGGGTCGAAACCTTCATCTTAACCATCACCAGCCGCAGGAACGCCTTCACAGTATTCGGGCTAATATTCATGCGAGCCGCAATTTCCTTGCTCGTAAGCCCCTGGAGTAGGTACTCGACGGTTTCGCACTCCCGCTGGGTGAGACCGAAGCGTTCCGAGAGATCGGCGAAATTCAGGCTGCCGGCGGTGGCCCGCTCCAGCAAAATAGCAAAAACGGGATGAGACAAAGACTGGCCGTTATAGTTCACCTGAAAGGTCCTGCAAACGTAACGGCGCCTGCCGGACTTTACTTCATCGACGAAGATCTTGCGGTCGCGGTGTTTCTGATCCAGAAGGGTGGTGCTGATGCGATCGGTGAGGAGCGTCTTCGGTTGCTTACTCCGGCTTACGTCTTCGGGAAAGCAGAGGATCTGAAGAGCCGACTCGTTTGATGCCAATAGGTTCAGTTTGGCGTCCAGCAGCAAGAAGCCACTGTTGCTCGGGGTCATCGGCACGATGCACTCCTGCTGTACGAAGTAATCCGGGTCATGGGGGTTTGCGCAGACTCGGCTCAGCGGCCTTAGGAGAGGGCATTCATGGGGGCCGCACTTGCCTGAGGTTCTACAACAACTTCATCAGAGGTTCTACAACTTTTCGGCCAACATCATGCCTTCAGAGCGGTGATTTGTCAATAGTCCGGGCTACGTTGTTTTGGTGCTAGTCCGAGAAGCTAGCCGTAACGGGCTAACCCTTACGGCTAATCCAACAGCATGGTTGCACCTGCCGCTTCCTTGATAGTCTACTGACTGGAGGGTCGGCAGGTCAAATACAATCTCCTCCAAGAGTAGAAAGTTCTGGGTAGTAGCTCGTGTCCCAGCGATGGGCTCTGGCAGAAACAGGATTATACGTTCATGGCCGTTCTAATCAGGCTGCGCTGCCAAGTAAAGGATCGCCGTTTTCGCACGGTAGTAGCGGTCATCCTGAGAGGGAGCCTTGTTCTCGCAGCTTGCCTCTTATGGGCAACCGCTCGAAGCCGGGCCGCCTATGATTCGCCTCAGGCAGGGGAGACTAAGGTCCCTAGCGCCGAGGTAGCTCAGGCTCACCAGGACGTCCCCAAAGCAGCCGCGCCGGTTGTCAGTTATCAAGATGGCAGGCTCACCATTGACGCAGAGAACGAGCCTCTGGCCAGCGTTCTCAAACTGATTGCGGACAAAACCGGAGCAGTGATTAACGTTCCGCCAGGGACGGGCCTGGAACGGATCGTGGCCCACGCAGGACCGGGGTCGACGGGTGAAGTGCTGAAGGAGTTGCTGGAAGGCTCCGAGTACAACTTCGTGGTGCTGAGTTCGCAGCAGCCAACCCATCAATTGCGTGAGGTTCTGCTGACGCTGCGGCCAGCCGACGCGATTTTGCAAGCCGACTTGGCGTCGGCGCAAGCAGCAAACCGGCAAGCGGCAGAAGCAGCCGCGCTCGCGGCGGCGCGTTCTCGGGGAGTAACCGCGGGTGCGATCCCGGACCCCGACAAGCCACCCATGTCTCACGAAGAAATGCTCAAGGCAAGGGCCGAGTGGTTCCGCCGGAGGGCGCTCCAGACACCACAGAAACAGGAGCAGCAGCCCCAGGCAGGTTCCCCCCCACAGGAAGTCCCGGCTACGATGCCAACACCGGTTACGCCGCAGTAGCAGCGGATTAGACGGAGATTGGGAAACACTGGCGCTGACCAATTCTCCCAGCCGTGCGGCATGCTTTTCCGGATCAAACTACTCCTTTAGGAGTACGCACACATCCCTAACACACGCGGCTAAGCCACGTGGGTACTTGTACAGAACGCGGAATTGAACGAAAGTGCCGTGGGGCGCCGAAGGGCTAATCCTCCCCCCCGCCAAGCGCCACCGTGAAAAAACCCATTCAGGAGATGAACCAAATGAAAAAGCTTGGAGTACTTCTGCTTCTGGCCTCGGCGGTCATGCTGCTGGGAGGAAGCGCTTTGGCACAAGGTGACGTTAGCTATTATTTCGTCACCTATTATTCCAACGCCAACAATTCGAAGGCGCCGGATGCCACGCTGCGCATCATCAACGATGGCGACACATCGACCGCGGAAGTAGAGGGAGTACCGAACGGCAATCTGTGGGCCTCCATCTACGTGTTTGACGACAGCCAGGAGCTGCAGGAATGCTGCAACTGCTTCGTTTCGGCGGACGGCCTTCTGTCCGAGTCTGTCGACAAGGAACTGTTAGAGAACCCGCTGACCGGCAAGGTAAACACCCGTGGCGTGATCAAGGTCATTGCCAGCAGAGGCGACGACCCGACCGACAACGTGCTCGCCCCCGGACTGCATGGCTGGGCGACACATATTCAGGCATTCAACATGGCTGGAGCCAGCCCGTACACCACGACTGAAACCCAGCTGGCGGATGCCAACCTGTCCGCAGCCGAGAAGGCGGCTCTTGAGTCGTCCTGCTCGTTCACCATCACTCTGGGCAGCGGCCACGGCATTTGCTCCTGCACACCGGAAGACAGCGACTTCTAATCCTCCGCTTTGCGGACAAACAACTGCCAATTCCCGGGCGCCAGGTAAGACTCGGCGTCCGGGTTTTTATTGAGCTAGATTCGCGCGCGTGACTCTTGGTTGATCTCCCCGGAATATTACGCGGCAGAATTAGCTCATTAGGAGTAGGTATCTATTTCTAGTGGATCTGGCTAGGCCACGTGGGTACTTGAAGGCAACAGTGAAATGGCAGAAGGTGACATGGGCGCCGTAGGCCTAGTCCTCCCCCTGCTAGGCGCTACCACGAAACCAATCAGGAGATCAACCAATGAAAAAGCTCGGAGTACTTTTGCTTCTGGCCGCGGCGGTCATGCTGCTGGGAGGAAGCGCCCTGGCACAGGGTGACCACAGCTACTTTTTTGTCACCTACTATTCGAACGCCAACAACTCGAAGGCGCCGGACGCGACGGTGCGCATCGTCAACGACGGTGCCGCATCGACCGCGGAAGTGGAGGGAGTGCCGAACGGGAATCTGTGGGCCTCCATTTATGTGTTTGACGACAGCCAGGAGCTGCAGGAATGCTGCAGCTGCTTCGTTTCGGCCGACGGCATTCTGTCGGAGTCGGTGAACAAGGAGCTGTTGGCGAACTCGCTGACCGGGAAAGTCAACACCCGTGGGGTAATCAAGGTCATTGACAGCACGACCAGCGATCCGACCGCTATTTCGCTCGGGGGCGGCCTGCATGGCTTTGCGACGCACATTCAGGCGTTCAACATGTCCGGCGCCAGCCCATACACCACCACGGAAACTCCGCTGGCGGATGCGAACCTTTCTGGGGCAGAGGTGTCGGCGCTGGAGTCGTCCTGTTCGTTCGCCATCACACTGGGCAGCGGCCGCGGCATTTGCTCCTGCACACCGGAAGATAGCGACTTCTAAATCTGCTGTTTGCAGAAAGCGACCAGCAACTGCCAGAACCCGGACGCCGGGAAGATCCGGCGTCCGATTTCTTTTGAGCAAGAGCCACGCGGAAAGCGTTCATTCCAGGAAAAAGTAAGGGCCGTCGCAACTACTTCGTTGGGATTAGATACGAGTTCTTAATGTGAGCGGCTAGGCCACGTGGGTACTTGTAGAGAACGGCGAAATGGCTGAAAGTGCCGTGGAGCGCCGAAGAGCTAGTCCTCCCCCGCCAGGCGCACCACGAGAACCGATCAGGGAGAAGAACCAAATGAAAAAGCTTGGAGTACTTCTGCTTCTGGCTTCGGCAGTCCTGTTGCTCGGAGGGAGCGCTCTGGCGCAGGGTGACTACAGCTATTATTTCGTCACCTATTATTCCAACGCCAATAACGCGAAGGCGCCGGACGCGACGCTGCGCATCGTTAACGATGGTGACAGAGCGACGGAGACGGCGGAGGGGGTAGCGTACCCGGATTACATGTTTGCCTCCATCTACGTGTTTGACGACAGCCAGGAGCTGCAGGAATGCTGCAACTGCTACATTTCCAACGACGGCATTCTGTCAGAGTCGGTAAACAAAGAGCTGTTGGCCAACCCGCTGACGGGCAAGGTGAACACCCGTGGCGTGATCAAGGTTATTGCCACCACAAGCGAAGACCCGACCAACAACGTGCCCTTTCCGGGTCTGCATGGCTGGATGACGCACATCCAAGCGTTTAACATGTCCGGTGCCGGCCCGTACACCACCACCGAAGCTCCGCTGGCCGACGCGAACTTGTTTGTCGCTATTTCGTTGCCCGGCACGACGCCTTCTGCCGTGATTTCGCCAGAGCAGACAGCGCTGCAGGATTCCTGCTCCTTCGCCATCACACTGGGCAGCGGCCACGGCGTTTGCTCCTGCACACAGGAAGATAGCGATTTCTAGGGTCTTCCCATGTGCAGTTTGCAGTCAGCGGCGTGCACAGCAAACCCGGACGCCGGGCAATATGCGGTGTCCGGGTTTCCCTTTTCACTGAAGCAATTGAAAATCGCCGAGACAGAGGCTTCGACGACTGCAATGTGGTGCAACGGGCGAACTACTTCTTTGGAATTAGCTCTCTGCTGCCGTTGGATGCGACTAACCCAACTGGGTACTTGTCGAGGAATTGGGAATGGTTGAAAGTGCCGACGAGCGCCAAAGGCTGCATCCTCCCCCCGCTAGGCGCGACTGCCAAACCTTCAGGAGATGAATTGATGAGAAAGCTTGGAGTATTTTTGCTTCTCGCATCGGCGATTGTGCTGCTGGGAGGAAGCGCCCTGGCGCAGGGTGACGTCAGCTACTATTTCGTCACCTACTACGCCAACGCCAACAATTCGAAGGCGCCGGACGCAACTCTACGCATCATCAACGATGGCGACACATCGACCGCGGAAGTAGAGGGAGTGCCGAACGGAAATCTGTGGGCCTCCATCTACGTGTTTGACGATAGCCAGGAACTGCAGGAATGCTGCAACTGCTTCGTTTCGGCAGACGGCCTTCTGTCCGAGTCGGTGGACAAGGAACTGTTGGCCAACCCGCTGACCCCAAAGGTGAACACCCGTGGCGTGATCAAGGTCATTGCGACCACTAACCCCGACCCCACCCTTAACGTAGTGGCGCCGGGCCTGCACGGGTTTGCGACGCACATCCAGGCGTTCAACTCGGTGGGCGCCAGCCCGTACACCACGACTGAAACTCCGCTGGCGGATGCCAACCTGGTCGCGGCCGAGCAAGAGGCTCTTCAGGACTCGTGCTCGTTCACCATCACGCTGGGCAGCGGCCACGGCATTTGCTCCTGCACGTCGGAAGACCACGACTTCTAGTCTTCCGCTTGCGGACCGCGACAAAACAAATTGCCAATACCGGACGCCACCTAAGGCTCGGCGTCCGGATTTGTTTTCAGCGGGAAAACCAGAATGCAGAAAAACCCGTAGCGCTCGATAGGAAAAGTCACAGTCGCGGAACTACTCCATTGGGAGTAGGTGCGAATTCTTACTGTAACTGACTAAGCCACGTGGGTACTTGAAACGGCGTATGGAATAGATGAAAGTGCCGTGCAGCGCCAAAGGCCGTATCCTCCCCCGCCAGGCGCACGACGAAAAGCATCAGGAGATGAACCATGAAAAAGCTTGGGGTACTTTTGCTTCTGGCTTCGGCGGTTATTCTGCTGGGAGGAAGCGCTCTGGCGCAAGGTGACTTTAGCTACTATTTCGTCACCTACTATTCCAATGCCAATAAGGGATCGGCTGCGCCGGACGCGACGCTGCGCATCATCAACGATGGCGACGTTTCGACCGGGGAAGTAGAGGGAGTGCCGAACGGAAATCTGTGGGCTTCCATCTACGTGTTCGATGATAGCCAGGAGATGCAGGAATGCTGCAACTGCTTCGTTTCAGCGGACGGCATTCTGTCGGAGTCGGTGAACCGGGAGCTGCTGGCGAACCCGCTAACCGGCAAGGTGAACACCCGTGGCGTAATCAAGGTTATTGCGACCTCTAACCCCGACCCCACCAATAACGTGGTGGCGCCGGGCCTGCACGGCTGGATGACCCACATCCAGGCTTTCAACATGGCTGGAGCCGCCCCGTACACCAAGACGGAAACTCCGCTGGCCGACGCAAATCTGCTTGTCGTGACCGACGGCGTGACGCCTTCTGTCGCGGTTTCGCCGGAGAAGATAGCGCTGGAGTCGTCCTGCTCGTTCACCATTACGCTGGGCAGCGGCCACGGCATCTGCTCCTGTACGCCGGAGGATTCCGACTTCTAATCATCCGTCTGCAGAAGCAAGATGGTTAACTGTTAGGATCCGGACGCCAGCTAACACCCGGCGTCCGGATTTCAATTTCCACGAGAATTCCTCACAGCCTTTCTCAAGCTTCCGCCACAACAAAGAGACAAAGGAATTACTCCCTTCGGAGTAGATATGCGTTCCTACTGTACGTGACTAAGCCAGGTGGGTACTTGAAATGGAATGTGGAATAGTTAACAGTGCCATGGAGCGCCAAAGGCTGAATCCTCCCCCCGCCCGGCGCCCACCAAACCATCAGGAGATGAATCGATGAAAAAGCTTGGAGTACTTTTGCTTCTCGCATCGGCGGTCGTGCTGCTGGGAGGAAGCGCTTTGGCACAGGGTGACGTCAGCTATTATTTCGTCACCTACTATTCCAATGCCAACAAGGGATCGGCCGCACCGGACGCGACGCTGCGCATCATCAACGATGGCGACACATCGACCGCGGAAGTAGAGGGAGTGCCGAACGGAAATCTGTGGGCTTCCATCTATGTGTTCGATGATAGCCAAGAACTGCAGGAATGCTGCAACTGCTTTGTTTCAGCGGACGGCATTCTGTCGGAGTCGGTGAACCGGGAGCTGCTGGCGAACCCGCTAACTGGCAAAGTGAACACCCGTGGCGTGATCAAGGTCATTGGCAGCAGGAGCAGCGACCCGACCGCCAACGTACCTGCCCCGGGTCTGCACGGCTGGGCGACACACATTCAGGCGTTCAACATGGCTGGAGCCAGCCCGTATACCACGACTGAAACCCAGCTGGCGGATGCCAACCTGGTCGCGGCCGAGGAAGAAGCGCTTCAGGACCTGTGCTCGTTCACCATCACGCTGGGCAGCGGCCACGGCATTTGCTCCTGCACGCCGGAAGATTCCGACTTCTAAGAATCTTCCGATTACAAAAGGCCACAAACGAAAGCCATCCCCCACCGGACGCCGAGGGAAGTCACCGGCGTCCGGTTTTGTGTAAACTAAAGTCGCTTCTCAATATTTCTCTGGGGGGAGTTTCATGCTAAGGAAGCACTGTGTACTTGCACTGGGATTGGCTTTGGCGGTGACGGTTGGTTCAATTCCGGCGAAGAGCCAGGACAGCGCCACGGTGATAGCCGAGATCGGCGGTCGCCCAGTGACGGCCGGCGAGCTGCAGCAGAAACAAGCCAGCAAGCTGCTGCAGGCACAATACAAACTGTACGTCGCGGAGCGGGACGCGCTCGAACAATACATTGACGATGAAGTACTGCAGATGCAGGCGAAGAAGGAAGGAATCAGCGTAGACGAACTGTTGAAACGGCACGTTTCGGTGAATGTGAAGGAGCCCACCGAGGACCAGCTTCGCTTTTACTATGAGGGCGTGCAGACCGACGAGCCTTACGAGACGGCGCGGCCGAATATCATCGAGACGGTCCACCAGCTGCGGATGAAGAAAGCGCGTGAAGCGTATCTCACTTCGTTGCGTGCGGAGTACGGAGTGGTGGTGGAGCTGAATCAGCCCAGCGTTCATGTCGACGCGGGAAATGCACCCAGACTGGGACTGGAGAAAGCCCCGGTGCAAATCATCGAGTACGCAGATTACGAGTGCCCGTACTGCCAGAAGGTGAATCCGGACCTGCTGCATCTTAAGGAGGAATTCGGCGACCAGGTGTCTCTGGTTTACAAGGATTTTCCGCTGCCCATGCACCCACTGGCTCTCACGGCTGCGCAAGGAGCGCGTTGCGCCGGAGCCCAGGGGAAATTCTGGGAGTTCCACGATTTCCTGTTTTCAACCAAGAAGCTGGAAGTCGCGGACATGAAAGCGGAGGCTCGGACCCTGAAATTGGATGGCGACAAGTTCGACCAGTGTCTCGACAAGGGAGAACAATTCGCTGAGGTGAAACGAGACGCGCAGGAAGCTCAGCGCCTCGGCCTGCAGGGTACGCCAAGCTTCTTCATCAATGGCCGTTTCATGAGCGGGGCCATTCACTACGCCAAACTGCGGGATACAGTGCTGCAGGAACTGGCCGCGTCGAACGCCTCCAAAAAGGAGAGCGTTGCCTCGGTGCCGGCCAAAAGCGGAGAAGAAGAAAAGAAATAAAGTTTCAGCCCTTCCCCCTCCCCCGAGCTATCTTACGGCGAGCACCGGCAGGCAAGCGCTCCTGCCGCGACCAGGACCGGCACCAGCACTTGGCTGCGCTTTATTTGTTGGCAGTCTTGTTTTCCGTTTGGATCTTGACGTTGGAGCGGTCGGCGGCCATGATGTAAGGCATATTGGACGCCAGCGTGATTTTGCCGGTCACGCAGACGCTCTTGTCTTTGAACGCTTTGATTGCTTCCTCAGGTCCCCCGTCCTTGGACCCGAAAGTCACGAAATAAAAACCCGGATTGGACTCAGGTTGATCGAGGTAAAGAAGCACGGGTTTGCCATGGTCGGCAATACCGTACTTGTTGACCTTGGCGTCCACCACCTTTCCACATACTGTGGCGACCTCACCAGCGTGGCTCTTGGCTTCAGCGGGCGACACTTTTACAGGTGGTTTATCTTGAGCCGAGGCCAAGGTCAACAGCAGGGTCAGGAAGACTAACGAGATCAGAGTTTTCATGTTCCTCATTTCCTAACTTACAGGTTTCTACAGTTCAGAACGGTGAGAAGTGACAGGGTTGCGTCGAATTCCCTCGACAAAACCCCTTAGATTATATCTAAGCTCCACTTCCGCGGGGATCAATTGCCCTTTTGGCTAGTAGGGAGGCCCGAAGCTCCTAACCCCCAGGGTTAATGCGGTTGGCTAATCCACCTGGAGGATTGAACAACCCTGAATTGCGAATAGATTCATTTAAGTTCGTAGCTGGGCGAATCCACCGATTCGCTCAAGATAACGACAGAGCTCCCCCCGGGCCGCAATAGGGCGCACTCCGCTGGCAACTAGCGCCTCCGTATAGCTGGTCAGGCACTGAATCCAATCCGCCGCCGACCGTTCATGCGATGGTCCGAAATTAGCTGCCCAGGAGGTGCTTTGTGCGCTTAGTCCCCGCGGTGTCCTGGTTCCTTGTAGCATTGACCCTTTGTGGCCTTCCTCTTTCGGCCCAGCAGACCGGGGCCGCCACTGCCTCGGGCACGACAGTGACGGTGCCGCAATTGATCCGGATTTCGGGTTCTGTCCACGATCCTGCGGGAAACCCACTCAGCGGAACAATTGCGATTACGTTCGCTCTGTACAAAGGGCAGGATGACTCCGAAGCAGCCTGGCAGGAAACACAGACGGTGTCTTTGGACGACACCGGCAGTTATCGCGTGCTGCTTGGGGCCAATAGCCCGAACGGCTTGCCGCTGGAGATTTTCTCTTCCGGGGAGGCGCGCTGGTTAGGAGTTCGCCCCCAAGGATTGGCGGAGCAGCCGCGTATTCTCCTTCTGAGCGTAGCCTATGCACTGAAGGCCGCCGATGCGGACCGGTTGGGCGGCAGGCCAGCATCGGACTTTGTCCTGGCTGAAAACCAAGGCACGCTGGGCCAGCAGGGTGCAGCGGGGGCCTCAGTGCAATCGCAGAACGCCTCGTCGGCGGCATTCGGCGCCGGCGCACTGGCTGTCATCGCTCAGCAGACAGCTTGCTCCGGCATCACTAGTGATGGCACCGCGACCGTGAACCAGCTATCGAAGTTCACTAGTCCTTGCAACATCGAGAATTCCGCTATTTTCGAATCGGGAGGAAACGTAGGAATCGGGAACACCAGTCCAGCCGGCACGCTGGACGTTTCGGGAACGGCTTTTGTCCGCGGGGCATTGTCGGCTCTGGGAGGAGTGGCCTTTCCTCCAACAGGAACAGCGACGTCATCGCAGGCGTTTCTTTCCAATCCCCTGGATTTCCAGGCCTCACTCTTCAACACGGTTCTGGGCAAGCCGGCGACCTATGATTTCCGGTTGCAAGCTGAGCCTACAGGAAACGACTCCTCAGCCACAGGCGCCACTTTGAATCTGCTGTACGGTGTTCCCGGTTTCATGTCTGAAACCGGCCTGTCGATCTCGAACCAGGGACTCATCACATTTGCTTCCGCCCAGACTTTCCCGGGAATTTCTGGAAGTGGGACAGTGACGAGCGTGGGCACGGGAGCGGGTTTGACCGGTGGACCGATCACCACCAGCGGCACGATCAGCATCGCAGCAGGGGGAGTGTCGAATAGCATGCTGGCGACACCTTCGATCACAGTGACGGCCGGGTCGGGACTGTCCGGCGGCGGAACGGTGGCGCTGGGAGGCACGGTGACGCTCACCAACTCAGCTCCGAGTTCAGGCGGGACGGTGACGAGTGTCGCGACCGGAACGGGGCTTAGCGGGGGACCCATCACCACCAGCGGAACGTTGAGTCTGAATACCAGCTATACGGACGGGCGTTACTTAAAGCTGGCTGGAGGGACATTAACCGGCGCTCTGAAAGGAACTACAGGCACGTTCACCGGAGCGATGACGGCGGCGGGAAGTGTGTTGCCCAGCAAAGGCACGGCAACGGCGAGCACGGGATTCAATTCCAACCCGCTGGATTTCTTCGCGTCGTCGTACAACAGCGGGACGGCAGCGGCGGCGTCGCAGGACTTCCGCTGGCAGGCGCAGACGGCAGGGAATAATTCGTCGAGTCCGACGGCGACATTGAATCTTCTCTTTGGATCGAGCGGTGCGGCGCCAACCCAGACCGGGCTTTCGATCTCCAGCAAAGGATTGATCACGTTCGCTTCCGGACAGACGTTTCCCGGGGGTAGTGGCGGCGGCACGATCACCGGGGTCACAGCGGGTGCGGGTCTGGTCGGCGGCGGTACCAGCGGAAATGTGACTCTGAGCTTGTTGAACACGTGTGCTTCGGGGCAGACGGTGGTCTGGAACGGGACTACGTGGGTGTGCGGGACCTTCAACCCGGGATCGGGCGCAACTGACGGAATTGCCTACTTCGCGGCGCCAACGACCATCACTTCGACCGCCGCAGCGTCCAACGGACAAATCTTGATCGGGTCAACTGGCAGCGCCCCGGTGCTCGGAGCTCTTACCGCTGGGCCAAACATCACCATCACCAACGGCCCGGGATCGATCCAGATTTCCGCCCCCACGGCTGCTGGTCCTCTGACGTATTTCTTTACCGGGGGGCAGACTATCAGCGAGTACTTAACTGCTGGGAAAGGCGTAAATGCAATCTACGGGATCTACTTGCCCAACGCGGTTCAGACCTCGCAGCTGACGTATGAAGTCATAATAGCTGACAACACAGCCAATGACTACGATTTCGGACTCTACTCGAACTCCGGCAGCTTGCTGCTAGACACAGGTGCGACGCCGGGAACCACGTTTTCCTCAACCGATACGTTTCATACTCTGCCTTGGAGACAGGGCACTGTTACGCTGGCGCCGGGCCGTTACTATCTTGCGACGACAACGAATTGTTCGAACAATGCGTGCGCCGCCTTTGCGGGCTCTTCCGCCAACTTCCTTAGCTTTGCGGTTGGCCTCTCCGCGGGATCGACCACGGGAGGTGCGCTGCCGACAACCATCACTCCTCCAGCGGACGACTGGAGTGCAGGGGTCCAGCCGACGGTAATCTTTCACTGAGCCCAAAGATCGACGCACCAGACATGTGCGGAGCGAGACTGGGAGGCGGACGTTCCGGTTAGACGGGACGCTTAAAGGGGAACTCCGACCTAAGCTGCCTGGCGTGGCCGAGAAGTGTGAGGAACCCGCGCTTTTTCGCGGGTGAAGCTTTTCTGGCCCTTAGGGAAGAACTGATTAAATCCGGTTCTAAGCTCTGCAAGATTACCCTTGCGTGAAACCTGCCGCGCTCGAGAAACTTTACACGCCCCGCGCGATTTCCGCAGCTTCTGTCGTCTCCCGATGGTAAAGACCCGCGACGAAAAAAGCTCGCGCAAGTTGCGCGAACAGGAGGTTGCGCGAAGAGGTGCCGACAAATACCGCGCTCACAGCCTCAGCCTCCGAAGCTCACTGCACCCTTAACCCCACACCCAACTCACTCGAGAGATTCGCGTACGTTCCGACGAGGGTCATCGTGCTAAAGCCGGTTGGCGTCGAACTGCTTACCTTTAGCGTCAAGGTGCTGGTGGAAGTGGTTGGGTTCGTGGAGAACGACGCCGTCACGCCACTGGGCAATCCGGCGACACTCAAAGTGACTTTCTGATCGAAGCCGTCCGCGGGAACGATCGTGATCGTCGTGGTAGCGCTGCTGCCTGGCGTCAGTGTCACCGGACTCGGCGCTGCGCTCAAGGTGAAAGTCCCCAGTCCCTTTACGGTCAATGTCAGCGTTGTAGTGGCGACCAAGGCTCCAGAGGTACCCGTAATCGTCACCGTCACGGTTCCCTTGGTGGCGGTTGAGCTGGCTGTCAAGGTCAAAGTGCTGCTGCTCGTTGCAGGATTGGGGCTGAACTTGGCCGTCACCCCGTCGGGCAAGCCTGACACGGCAAGGTTGACTGGACCGGGCTGTGGGGCGATGAGAATCGTGCTCGTACCACTGAAGCCTTGTACCAGGGTCAACGTGTTCGGAGAAGGCGACAACGTCAGACCCGGATTCACGGAGAGCTGGATGGTAGCCGTCTGCACCAGACTGCCCGATGTGCCAGTAATCGTTACGGTGGCCGTGCCAGTGGTCGCAGTTGCGCTTGCCGCCAAAGTCAGAGCGCTCGTCGAAGTTCCGGGGTTGGGGCTGAACGCAGCCGTCACGCCCTGGGGCAGGCCGGAAGCAGCGAGAGTCACGTTGGCAGAGAAGCCGTTCACCGGCGTGATCGTAATGGTGCTCTTCGCCTGGCCCTCCTGAAGGACGGCAAGGCTGCTGGGGCTGGCTGACAGCGCGAAATTCGGACCTGGTTTCACGGTCAGCTGGATGATGGCGGTCTGCGTTAAGCTGCCGGAAATGCCGGTGATGGTGACAGTAGCGTTGCCCGTGGCGGCGATTTGACTGGCCGTCAGGGTCAGGGTGCTGCTGGCCGTGGCGGAATCGGGACTAAATGCCGCCGTTACTCCGCTCGGTAAGCCCGAAGCGGAAAAAGTGACGCTTCCGTTGAAGTTGTTCAGCGGACTGACCGAGATCGTGCTCGTGCCCTGGCTGCCTTGCATAAAGGTCAAGCTGCTTGGACTGGCCGAAAGGTTGAAGTTCGGCGCCTGGGTCACTGTGAGCTGCATGGTTGTCGTGTGCGTCAGACTGCCTGAGGTGCCAGTGATCGTTACGGTCACGGTGCCGGTGGTGGCTTTGGAACTGGCCGCAAAGCTCAGAGCGCTCGATGAAGTGGCCGGATTGGGATTGAATGCGGCGGTGACGCCCTGCGGCAACCCGGAAATGGCCAATGTCACTTTGCCCGAAAATCCGTACAACGGGTTGACGGTGACCGTGCTGTTGCCGCTGGCGCCTCCATTCGCGATCGCGAGCGTACTCGGTGAGGTCGACAGAGTGAAATCGGGCGGCGGGGCATTGACCGTAAGGCTGAGCGTGGTGACGTTCTTCAGATTGCCGGAAGTACCCGTGATCTGCACCGCGACCGTACCGGTGGCAGCACTGGCGCTGGCCGTCAGGGTGAGCGTGCTGCTGGCGAAGGCAGGGTTGGGGCTGAAGGCCGCGGTCACCCCGCTGGGCAGCCCCGACGCAGAGAAGGAAACGTTTCCGTCGAAGCCGCCAGTGGCGCTGATGGTGATCGTGCTTGTTCCCTCGCTGCCCTGGGTAACAGTCAGTGTGCTGGCATTGACCGAAAGTGTGAAATCCGGTGAGCTGGTCGGCCAGTTCACCACCAGGTTATAGGCGTTCGGCGTGCCGATTCCGGTTGCGAAATCCCAGCCAGTCGTGGCGGGGAAAGCCGGTTGATAGGCACTGTCAGAAGTGGATAGCACGCCATTTACGCCGGAGGGCAGGAAACAATCGTTAAGGCCGAGGCCCAACGTCCCGATACAATCCACGTCGTTATCGCCCTGCGTGACGTCATAGAAAATGCAGGAACTGGAAACCTTGTTTCCCAGAGTTGAATTGCAGGCGCTATCGCCCTTTGTGCCGTACTCGGTGGCAGCCAGGCGATAGTAGACGTAATTCGGATTACCCTGGCGCGCATTCGCATGGTCGTTTATCAGACTCTGAATGCCGGCCATGATGGGAGCAGCGAACGAAGTGCCTCCAGCTTGCGGCCAGTTGACCGGCGTTTCAGTACAGTCGACTCCTCCGGGGCCGGAGTAGCAGTAGGGATAATCGTGCCCCCAGAGTCCGTTGGCGGCAAACAGCGACACATCAGGAATGTCACGGACGCCGTCGCGCGGATTTCCCAGCAGCGATTGATAGGAAGGCTTGGGCCAGCCGGCGCAGGTTCCGCTGACGATGCCAGCTGTCGAGGGGGTTCCCGTGGCGCAACCGCTCGGACCGCCGCCGCCGCCGACCGTATCCAGGTAATCAGCCTGTCCCAGGGCGCTATTGCAGAATCCATTCGAGCCGTAGGTTTGGTCGAGACCATAGAACTCCGCCAGCAGCGAGCTGGCGCAGGAGTTGTTCCAGGGAATCTCGGGAATGTAGGACCGGGCCGATTCGTAGGTCGACGAGTTGTTCGACTTCCAGTAAGTGCCGTTAGTCCCGGCGAAAGTGTCGCCGAAGTCGGTGCCGCCTACGGCCACGTTATAGGGGCTGGATCCCCAGCCGGTGATTCCGATACCAAACAGGGCATCCTCGTCGTAGCGGTCGCAGAACGCTCCTCCGTTGTCGCCCGTGGAAACGAAGACAGAGACCCCTTGCGCAACTGCCTGCTGGAAGGTCGAATTGAAGGCGGCATTGGAGGATGCACCGTTGTTGGCTTCGCACATACCGTAGCTCATGCTGACCACAGCCGGCGGCGGAGTGTAAGTGTTGAGAATGTTTTGTAGGGCGATCAGACCGCCGAAGGTTTGCGTGCTCTTGCAGGAAGCCAGCATGATTGCCGCGCTGGGCGCGGCAGCGCTAGCGTATTCCGCATCCACGATCGCTTCCCGATCGCCGCCATTCACGCCCGGATCGGAGCAGTTGTTCGAGCCATCCCCTGGCTGGGGATGGACCTGCGTGATGGAGCCGGCGGTATAGGATGCGAGGCCAAACGTGGAACGGAACGATGTCCAATCGGCAAGGGAGTAGACGTCCGTGTCTTCAACGAGAAGAATCGTGCGGCCCTGTCCGGAGATGCCCGCGCTGAAAAGCGGATTCAAGTTGTAGATCGTCGCCAGATCGCCGGGCGCTACCAGGTAGTTTTCCGATCCATTCTCGGAGACGGTGTAATTCGCGCGCGGCTGGGAGCGGGCCTGAGGCTGGAAGTCATGCAGTGAAACCACGCCCACGATTGCCGGAGCCAGAGCGGCCGGAATCTGGGGGTCGCTCATGTTGGCGATGTGCTGTACCCCGCGCACCTCCAGGTTATGAATCTCGGTGTGAAACGCTTCCCGGATCTGGCCCGCGGTTCCAGAAAAATCGATAAACAAGCCGTTGGTGTAATCAACATTGACCTTGAAACCATGTGACTCGAGCCAGTTTTTGATTGTGTCCCGATCCTGTTGGGCCACGCCAAAGCGCTCTCCAAAATCCGAGGCCGTAAGCCACTGATGAAATGCGGGCGAGGAAGGGTCGTGCAACGCATCAATGAGGCTTTCCAGATCCCGCTCCTGCTCTGGCGACCGTTTCAACAGGAGAAGCAAGTGCTCCATCGGGAGGTCGTCGGGCACCGGTCCACGGTCGTACCTGAACTTGGCCTCGGGGCGCGTATTGCCGCCCAGCGTGATCAGATGGCTTTCATCTACAGTTTGGGTGATTAGAACGGGACGAACTTCTGCAGACTGTGCTGGGGCCAAGCCGGTCAGACACGCCAAACCGGCCACCAGACAACACACGGCACGCATTAGACGATCCACGGGAGAGTCCTTCCGGGGGGAGGAGAGACTCAGGGCGGGCGCGCAGAACTCACCCGTACCTGGAAGTGAGCGCATCTTAGCGTGCGGAAACGGGCAAGTCAACGAGCACAACAGACTAGCCTAAAAAGATTACTCGGTCGAAACGCCGGTTGTGGAGCTAGGTGGTTGCCGTCCCTTACTTGATGCTCGGGGCGTATTGGTTGATATGCTCCAGCCTCTCCAGATGGTCGTACCAGAAGAACTTCAATAAGACGGACGTAATGACAATAATGAGCGCCGCAATAGCGGCACGCGTCAGTTGCCAAGTGACGATGTACATGGGAAGGGCTACCAGCGTGAGCTGCCAGACCATGCCGATGACAATGTTGAACATGTCGCGGAAAAAATCCCTGTTGCGCTGGAAGGAGGGATCTTCTTGCTCTACTTTCTTGAGGATTGGTCCCCAGAAGCCCCAGGGGCGAACCCGACGGTAAAAGTCTTTCAGGACTTGGTCATCTTCGGCTTTGGTGAAGAGACTGCCAGCCAAAGAAGCAATGAGCGACAGCAAGAAAACGAGGCCGAAGCCCACCGAGACTTGTAGGTTCAACGAGTGCCGGTGAGCGAACGCTTGGAGGGGAGCAATGTTGTCAATAAGCAACGGAACGCCTAAGGAAGACAACATGCCGGCCACCATTCCCCAGAAATATCCGTGACCGTTGAAGCGCCACCAATACCATTTCAAGACGTTGGATGCTGTGTAACCGCCCCAGAGCGAAGTGACGATAAAAATCACCACGCCGTTTACGCTCGTGACGTACCACCCCAGCATCACACCCAACAGCACGACTACGAAGGAACTGAGATAGCTCAGCCGCACGTAAGTCTTGGGCTGAGCATTGGGGTTGATGTAGCGCTTATAGATGTCGTTCACGAAGTACGGCGGCGCCGCATTGACGGTCGCTGCAAAGTTCGACATATAGGCCGCAAGCAGGCCGGCGATCAAGAACCCGAGCAGCCCGGCGGGAACGAAACGGCCAAGAGCTTCGGGAAGAATGCGCTCGAAATCGATGTGCGTGCCCATGCCGCGAATCTGATCGCTGAAGAAAACCAGCGCGAGTACCGTAAGGCCGGTGATCAGGAAATAGCGCGGGAAAGTCAGCACCACGTTTACCCATCCGCTCATAAGGGAAGCTTCGCGCGGATTCTTGCAGGAAAGAACGCGCTGCATGTCGTAGTTCGGAGCCGGCCCAGCCGCACTGACGAAAACCCCCTTGAAGAGCAGCATCACGACGAAAAAACCGAACAGGCCGTAACCGTCCTCCGCCACGCGCGCGTTGGCCGAGGGAACCAGCGCGGACCAGTCCAGGTTCAGGTGCCATCCGAAAAAGACGTTATCCCAGCCCGCGGGAATGAAATGCTGCAGCACGCCCGGTGCGACTTTCATCATCGCGATTACGCCGACGGCAAAGGATGCAACCGAGAGAATGCAGAACTGCAGAACCTCGGTGATCACCACGCTGAACATTCCGCCTTTGATCACATAAAGCGCGGTGATTGCGATCAGACACAGAGCATACAAGTTGACGTTCAAGGCCTCGTTCGCGCTCAGATGCCACGGCAGGAACGTAGCGGCAAATTTCCCGATTCCTTTGAATCCATAGGTAAAGAACGCGATGATGCTGAAGAAGGCGTAGATCACGACGATGATGTGGGCCATCTGCGCTCCGCGCCCCTTGCCGAAACGCGTCTGAATCCACTCTGCGCCCGTCATCACGTTCGACCGCCGCAGCCAGGTCGAAAGATAGACCATCAGGAAAATCTGGTTGAAAGTGGGCCAGAGCCACGGGATCCAGACGCTCTTGAAGCCGTAGACGAACATCCAATAAACCAGCAGCATGGTGCCGCTGATATCGAACATCCCCGACGCGTTCGAGACTCCCAGGACGTACCAGGGCATGACGTTGCCGCCCAGGAAGTAAGCTTTGATATCGCGCGATGCGCGGTGGGATACCCAATAACCAACCAGCACCGAGAGCGCCAGATAGGCAATGATGATTGCAATGTCAATCACATGAAGATGCAAGGTCCACCTCAAGCGGAGCGATCTGCCGCGCCACCGCGTTGCTTTGCGCGGTCATTTCCGTCGCCAGCTCGCTATGAATTCTCTTCTGATCTGTTGAGGCCGCGACGCTCGGTGGCCGCGCCGATCATGGCAACGTGCCTGCCAGCAGGAAAACGAGCGCGGCCTGCCAATTGATGGCGACTTCATTGCTCGCATACGAGCCTTGATCGTCGGCATAGACCTTCGCCGGCGGCAATCCTGCCGGCAGCTTCCGCAGCACGTCATCCTGCCGCCCCGCGTTTGGGCCTCCAGATAACAATCCCGGCCACGGTTCCACGTTCTTGTCCGCACCGCTCAGGCGGTGGTGAGGGTGACGGTAGGGATTGGCGCCCACCTGCGTCATCCAGCTTAATGAAAATGTGTTTCGGCCGAGCAGGTAATGCAGATTGTCGAACGCAGTCTCCACGAAACTCGGATCAGGCGCTAATGCGTTCGCCCCCAGCAGTTCTACTCCGTAGGAGGCGGCGATTCCATTCGAGCCCCAAACATAATCGCGCGCCCTCAAACTCACGCGGTAGGGGTTCTTTGCGGTGCTCTCGACGATCGCTTTTGCTGCGGCGGCGGTACGCTTGCGTATGTCCGCTACGATTTCGGCATCGGAATCCTTGCTTGCGCCCAGTGCGTAAGCCCACAAGCCCATGGCGGCAACATCCTTCCAGCCTTCGGGAGCAGGCCGGTCGAGCGTTGATCGGAACTCCGCGTAATGCTCGCGAAAATAGTCGTTGTAGGTCTTGTCGCGCGTTGTGCGCCACAATTCCGCGGCCGCCCACAATTTTTCGTCGCTGCAACTGTCATCGCCATATTCGCCGGTGCTGATTCCCGGAGGGTTCCTGAACACCACGTTGGGGAACTTGTTGGTCCAAAGCCATGCTTTGCGCGCGGCCTCTAGATTTTGCGCGGCGAAGTTTGCATCGAAAGGCCGATAGACCCTCGCCGCAATCGCCGCTACTGCCGCCAGGTCCGCGGTTGCGCAACTGCTTTTGTAGGGCTGCTGCCCCGTCCCAATCACTTCGCTGGGCAGATGATCGTCCTCGGGCATCACGAACCCAGGAAAATGCTCGCTAGTTTGCTTGTGCCAGACGCCGCCATCTTCATCCTGCATCTTGAGCATCCATTCCAGATTCCAGCGCGCTTCGTTCAGGATGTCGGGCGTGCCGTTGCCGCTTTCGGGGAGATTGAGCTTGATGCTCTGGATTTTGGGGCCGAACATCTCCCACGTCCACAGCAAGGTGCCGGTCGAAATCCCGGAGTTGACGACGTAGCGTCCGTAATCGCCGGCGTCGTGCCATCCGCCGACGTTGTCGCGCTCTCCCCGCCTCCCTGAGGAAGCGTGAAATTCTCCCTTCAAATGGCAGGCGGGATGCGTATAGCCGGGGAACTCCGGCCCAAGGTCCACAGCCGTGCCGCACCGCTGCCCGTAGAACGCTCGCAGGGCCAAATAGTAGGCGCGGGAGAAGACCTCCGGCCCGATAGAAAAATCCCAGCTTCGGCCTACTCCGGCAACGTCCAGATAGTAGGTTCCGGCGGCGCGCAGCTTGGAAAAATCTGCCGTCTGGACAGAATCTCCGGTGTTCTCATCCAAAGCGGGTGGTCCCAGATCGCCCTGGAACGCCGTTGCATTGTCCGACGCTCGCTTCACTGCAAAGGTTTTCGCTGGAGCAGTGACCAATGCGATCTTCGCGCCTTCAGTCACGTACCCGACCTGATCCAGCTTGATCTGGACGGTCCCGCTTTTCTGTGCAAAAACCGTGGCCGTTGTGCCAAGCAGAAATAAAAGAAATATGCCTGTGAGCATAAGCGAAAAAAGGCTGTCTGACCGGCTACGAAATTGTGGCATGACCGTCGCTTCCGCTTTCAGGCTCGCCGTTCAATGATGCGAGCCCGTTGTCGCGGGGAAAATCTGGTTTTGATCACCTTCCCAGGAGATTGTGAACGGCAGTAATTCCGCTTCGTGCTGCGAATCTTTTGCTGCGGCAAGCTACATGTCTACACCCGAAGCTTGCGAAATGCTACAAGAAAATCGTTATACTATGCGCTGCATTTTCCATTCGTAAGGACTTATTTCGGGAGTCGCATGAAATACGGATACTTCGATGATCCGAATCGTGAATACGTAATCACTCGCCCGGACACACCACTGCCATGGATCAATTACCTTGGCTGCCAGGCCTATTTCGGGATCATCTCCAATACCGCCGGAGGCTACTCGTTCTACCGTGATGCCCGCCTGCGCCGCCTTACGCGCTACCGCTACAACAACGCGCCGTTTGATTTTGGGGGGCGCTACATCTATTTGCGGGATGATGCCTCTGGCGAGTTCTGGTCTCCTTCCTGGCAGCCAACCCGGAGGAATCTGCAGAACTATGTCTGCCGCCATGGCATGGGCTACACCGTGATCAGTTCGGAGTACGGCGGCATCGAGGCGAGCACGCGTTATTTGGTGCCTCTCGACGAAAATCTTGAAATCTGGCAACTGACCGTTACCAACCGGCGCCAGCGGGCTGCAGACCTCTCCGTGTTCTCTTCGATCGAGTTCTGCCTGTGGGACGCACAGGACGATGCGACCAACTTCCAGCGCAATTTCAGTATCGGCGAAGTGGAGATCGAAAACGGCGTCATTTACCACAAGACCGAATACCGCGAGCGCCGCGATCACTATTCGTTTTTCGCCTGCTCGGAGAAGATCACCGGCTTCGACACGCAGCGGGATAGTTTCCTCGGTCCATATCGCGGGTGGGACAATCCCCTGGCCGTCGAGCAGGGGCGTTCCGGCAATTCCGTGGCCCACGGTTGGGCGCCGATAGGCTCACATCAGGTTAAGTTATCGCTCCAGCCCGCCGAATCACGACAAGTCGTTTTTGTTCTCGGCTATCACGAGAATTCACGGGAGCGCAAGTTTGATCCGCCGAATTCGCAGGTCCTCAACAAGAAGGGCGCGAAGTTCGCGCTGGCTCGGTATCTGGTTCCTGCGAATGCCGATGCCGCATTTGAGAAGCTTCGCTCCCACTGGAACGAGTTGCTGGGGATTTGTCAGGTCGAAACCCCCGACGTGCACACCAATCGCATGGTGAACATATGGAATGCGTACCAGTGCATGGCGACGTTCAATATGTCGCGTTCGGCGTCGTTCTATGAGTCGGGAATCGGTCGCGGCCTTGGCTTTCGCGACTCGAACCAGGATTTGCTGGGCTTCGTGCACATGGTTCCGGGCCGGGCGCGCGAACGCATCCTGGACCTTGCCGCGACGCAACTGCCGAGCGGCGGCGCTTACCACCAGTACCAGCCACTTACCAAGCGGGGAAACAACGATGTCGGCAGCGGTTTCAACGACGACCCGCACTGGCTGATCGTGGGCGTTGCCGCCTATTTGAAGGAAACCGGAGACTGGAGCATTCTGGATGAGACCGTGCCCTACGACAACCAGGCGGGCACGGAAACGCCGCTCCACGAACATCTGCAGCGCAGCTTCCGCTACACGCTCGACCATCTTGGGCCGCATGGCCTGCCGCTGATCGGTCGCGCCGACTGGAATGACTGCCTCAATCTGAACTGCTTCTCTGATTCGCCGGGACAATCCTTCCAGACGACTACGAACAAGGACGGCAAAGTGGCCGAATCGGTGTTCATCGCCGCTCTGTTCGTGCTGGCCGGGCGCGAACTTGCTGAGATAGCCGAGCAGCGCGGCTTGCAGGCCGAAGCGTCGTCTTATCTCTCCGAGGTCAAAAAGATGGAAACCACGATCTCGCGGCACGGCTGGGACGGAGAGTGGTTCCTGCGCGCGTTCGATGATTTCGGCCGCAAAATCGGTTCGAAGGAGAATGCCGAGGGCAGGATTTTCATCGAGACGCAGGGATTCTGCACGCTGGCCGGAATCGGTCTCGATGACGGCAGCGCCCGCGCCGCGTTGGACTCAACCCGCAAAATGCTTGCAACCCAGCACGGTATTATCCTGCAGCAACCCGCTTATTCGAAGTATTACCTGGAACTGGGCGAGATTTCGTCTTATCCGCCGGGCTACAAGGAAAACGCCGGCATATTCTGTCACAACAATCCCTGGGTGATGATCGGCGAGACGCGCGTAGGCAACGGCGACGCCGCATACGACTATTACACCCGGATCAATCCTTCGGCGCGCGAACAGATCAGTGAGGTCCATCGCTGCGAACCTTACGTTTATGCCCAAATGATCGCGGGCCGAGACGCGCCTACACATGGCGAGGCTTAGAACTCCTGGCTCACCGGCACGGCTGCCTGGAATTACTATGCCATCACGCAGTGGATTCTGGGGATTCGCCCCAGTTATGGGGGATTGGTGATCGCGCCCGTCGTGCCGAAGGGCTGGCGCGGGTTTCGTGCCGCGCGGAAGTTTCGCGGCGTCACGTATCGCATCGCTGTCGAGCGTGCCGGCGACGGCAATGAAGTCTCACTCGAGGTGAACGGTGAACCTGTCCCTGGGAATAACGTGCCGCTTCCCGCAGCGGGTACAAAAGAAGTCGATGTGAAGGCGACACTACGCTAGCGTTTCCTGGCTGAAACGGAGGAGAACCGCATGAGCTTCGCGAATTGTACCCTGAGAGTTCGCTGGCGACGCCCACGGCGCACGCGTTCCAACCCGGTGATAAAACTCTCTCGACAGAGAGATTTGGCAAAGGGAACGGCTATCGGCTACGGAGGGCCCGACCATGAATCTGGCTGGCGAAGGGGTATCGCAGTTGATCCCCGATCACGACGCTGAGTGGCGCAGCGAAGCTGATCGCCGCATTGAGCGCTGGCGCAAGGGCGATCTGGTGGTTGAGGTGCGCGGGCGCGACAACTCGCCCGTCAAGGACGTTCGCATCGAGTATCGGCTTGCGCGCCACGCCTTTCTTTTTGGCACGGCCATCGCCTATGCCCCGTTCGCCGATGCCAGCGAGGCCGGCCGGCATTACCGGCAGTTCATCCTCGATCATTGCAGCGCTCTCGTGTGCGAGAACGAAATGAAGTGGTACGCCAACGAGGTAGAGCGCGGCCGCGAAGACTACGCCCCCGCCGACGCCTTGCTCGCCTTCGCCGACGAGAATGGTCTCGCGATGCGGGGGCACTGTCTGTTCTGGGATGCTGAGCAGTGGATCCAGCCTTGGGTCGCCGCGCTCGACCAGAATGCGCTGCGCTCCGCGATGGAACGGCGCCTGGTGGCCAGCGCGAGCCGCTATGCCGGTAAGCTGGTGTCGTGGGACGTGAACAACGAGATGCTCGACGGCCCGTTTTATCGCAAGCGTTTGGGACCGGACGTCGACGCGTGGATGTTCAGAGAAGCCGCACGCCTCGATCCCAAGACGCCTCTTTTCGTGAACGAGTACGGCATCCTCGGGGAACCCGAGCGGATCGAGCGCTACCTCGCGCTAATTCGCGATCTGCACGCGCGCGGCGCACAAGTTGGTGGAATCGGCATTCAGTCCCATGACCTCGACCGCCTCACGGCAGGCGGCGTCATGACGCTGGCGCCCGGGGATCGACCCTGGTACTTGTATACGCGCCCGCTCACTCCCGCAGCCTTTTTGTCCACGCTCGATCGGCTGCACGCGGAGACCGGACTGCCGATCCATCTCACCGAGGCCAGCGCAAAGTTCCCGGACGCGGCCCGGCGCGGCGAACTGCTGGAGATGCTTTTCCGGCTCGGGTTCAGCCACGAGGCGGTCGAGGCGATCATGCTCTGGGGTTTCAGCGCGAACACTCACTGGATGGGCCCCGAAGCTGCGCTCACCAACGCGGACGGCACGTTGAATGCTGCGGGCGCCCGAATCAGCCGCTTGCTGCGCGAGGAATGGACGACCCAGGGAAGCGCCACAACCGGCGCGGATGGCCGCATCACGTTTCGCGGCTTCTACGGTTGCTACGCACTGGAGGTCGCAACATCCGATGGTCGCAAGATCGCACGGGACGTTCGGCTGACAAAAGCTGCGCCTGCGGCCGTCGTCGAGCCGACTGTGTGAACCGGACTGGCCCGGCGTTGTTAGCGAGCACGCTTGCATCCGGGACATAAGAGAAAATGAAAGGCGACCCTCCTTTCGGGAGGGTCGCCGGCAGATTGCTTCAGAACGTTGTGACTAGCCGCGGACGGCGCGCATCATGGCACGCAACACGATGGAGCGTAGCGCCTCGTGGTGACTGCTCTGCTCGGGCGTGAGCTTCCAGGGCATTTTGTAGCCTTCTGCAGCGAGGTCCTCGAAGCTGAGCGAGCCTGCTTCGATCTTCTGGCCCAGGCTGGACTTCCAGGACTCATAGCGAGCCTGAACCGCCTTATCGAGGTCGCCGTCTTCGGCCACGACGACAGCCGTGCGGAGGCCCCACGCGATCGAATCCATGCCCAGGATGTGAGCGTGGAGCAGATCAATGGGTGCGAAGCTGGCGCGGTAGCGTTTCGCGTCGAAATTGAACACGCCGCTGCCCAGGCCGCCAGCCTTGAGCACGGGATGCATGATCTCGAACGCGATGACAGGATCGCCTAAGAACCGGTCCGTGTCCCAGCCGTTGCCGTAAGTGCCCTCGTTGACGTCGATCCCGCCCAGCAGCCCGAACTGTTGTGCCACGGTCAGCTCATGCAGCATGGTGATGTTGGCGAGCTGGGCGTGGTTGGTCTCGATGTTCAGCTTGAAGCTCTTGTCGAGACCATTCCTGAACAGGAAGCCGATGACCACCAGAGAAGTCTGGTCGTATTGGAAGGTGCTGGGCTCGCAGGGCTTGGGCTCGATCAGGAACTGGCCGGTGAAGCCGATCTTCTTGGCATAATCCACGGCCATATGGAGGAAGGTCGCCAGGTGTTTCCCTTCCAGGGCGAGCATGGTGGCGAGCAGATGGTTGTAGCCCTCACGGCCTCCCCAAAAGACATGATTCTTCGCGCCCAGCCGCTTGCCGACTTCGAGCATCTTCTTGGTCTGCGCCCAGGCGTGGGCATAAACGCTGGCCTGGTTGGCAGTGGCAGCGCCTTCGCGGTAGATCTGAAGCGAGAACAGGTTCTGGGTGGTCCAGCCGCACTGAATGCCGCTGAGCTGCTGCAGCTTCTCCATGGTTGGCAAGATGCGGTCAATGTTGTCGTGGAACTCTTTCAGATTCGCGCCGTGGGGAACGCCGTCCCAGTCATGCCAGCACCAATGACGAATGCCGAGCAGGTACAGCGCATAAAAGAATACCCGGTACTTGCGCTCGGCGTTTTCCATGGAATCGGTGCCGTCGTCCCAGGGCGCGAGCGACGTGCCCGGCCCGAAAATGTCGGCGAGCGGGTTATCGAAATGCCACTTGGCGCCCGCGAAGGGCAAGTGCTCCTCCATCGTCTTGCCGTGAAGGACTTCTGTGGCGTTGTAGCAGCCGAAGCTCAGCGGGTTTTTGTTGCCGATTCCGCCGAACGCAATGGGTTGGGATACTTCGGGGAAGGGATTCTCCGTCAGCCCGAAGTCCTTGTAAGTGAGACCCTTTTTCAGTGGCATGAACTTCCTTTCTTATGAGGCAGGTTTCGTGGACAGATTCCGGTTGCGGCGTATTCAATCTGTTCACGTAAAGTGAAAGATTTTAGCGAATAATCTTTCCGACCGCAAGCTTGGCGACACGGCGGTAGTGGGCTACTTTGAAAATATCGCAGACAACTCGTAGCCCACTACCGACGGCTGTTTCGCTGCAAGTGAGAATGTGAGAAAGGTCCGGTCTAAAGGTCCGGTCTGATGCGCAGCGGGTGCGTGGAACCGCAGTGCATCGAGTCGAGCGCCAAGGCACGAGAACGCATGAAAGATGCTGCACCTGGCCGACAAAGGCATCTGAAATCTGGGAGCGGCGTTTGACACGTTCAAACGCCGCAAATTAAGATCAGCGGTCGCCGTGCCATTAGCCTCACAAGCGCCGATTGTGGCGCAATTGGAGGCAGCGGCGCACCGAGGTGTCATCGAAAAGATTTTCATAAATAACCTATGAGGGTGAATATGCCAAGCGGACTATTTGCCGGTCTCGATGTTTCCACTCAGGGCTGCAAGCTGGTCGTCATCGACCTCGGCCAGGGCAAGGTCGTGTGGGTGGACGCAGTCAACTACGATACTGACCTGCCACAATACGGCACTCGCGGAGGTGTCGTTCAGGGCCTGGAGCCGGGCGCGTCCGAGTCTGATCCCCAGATGTGGATCGACGCAATCCACCGCCTTTTCGGCAAGCTTCCGCAATCCGGAGTGGCGGTCAAGGAGATCGGGTGCATCTCGGTTTCTGGCCAGCAGCACGGCCTGGTGTCGCTCGATGCCGCCGGCAAACTCTCCCGTTCTCGCAGCAAGCTGTGGAACGACTTCTCGACGCTCGAGGAGTGCCGCATTCTGACCGACAAGGTCGGCGGTCTCAAGGCCATGATCGCTGAGGTCGGCAACTCGCAGCGCACGGGCTACACTGCGCCCAAGATCTTCCACATGTTTCGCCACGAGCGCGCGAACTACAACCGCACAGCCACGTTCTTCCTGGTTCACAACTACATCGACTGGTACCTGACCGGCGGGCCGAACGGCGGCGTGGCGGTAATGGAGCCGGGCGACACCTCAGGCACAGCCCTCTGGCATCCGGGCAAAGCGGCCTGGTCGAAGAAAGTGATCAACGCCATCGATCCTGGCCTCGCCAAGAAGCTGCCGCCGGTCAAACCGTCGACGGCCAGCATCGGCCGTATCAGCGCCGAACTGGCGGCTAAATACGGCTTCTCGCCAGACTGCAAGATCGACGCCGGTACCGGCGACAACATGTACGGCGCGGTCGGCACCGGCAACGTCAAGCCCGGCATCGTCACGGTGAGCCTGGGCACCAGCGGAACGGCCTACACCTACATGAAGAAGGCGTTCATCGATCCTACCGGAGAGATCGCCGCCTTCTGCGACAGCACCGGAGCGTATCTGCCTCTGCTGTGCGTCTCCAACCTGGCCAACGGGTACAACGACATTGTCGACCTCCACAAGCTTACCCATCAGCAGTTCGACAAAGAGATTGTAAACAAGACGCCGGTGGGCAACCGGGGCCGTCTGCTCATTCCCTGGTACTCGGGTGAGCGCACGCCGGACGTGCCGCAGGCCGCGCCGCTGTACTTTGGCTTCGGCCTGGGCGACTTCACGGTTGAAGTCCTGTCACGCGCCGTGCTCGAAGGTCACATCCTGAACCTGCACGACGGCTTCACGCGCATGGGCGTCGTACCGAAGGAGATCCGCTTGACCGGCGGTCTCTCAAAGTCCGATTCCTGGTGCCAGACCATCGCGGACGTGTTCAACGCGGAAGTCGTGCCGGTCCAGGGCGAGGGCGCTGCGCTCGGCGCTGCGCTGCACGCGGCATGGGTGTGGCTCAACGAGTCCGGAACCAAGACCAAACTCGAAGAACTCTGCAATGCCTTCGTCGTCCTGGAGGACAAGCGCCGCGCGCGTCCGATTCCGGCCAACGTCAAAGTCTATGACGTTCAGAAGCAGCTCTTCCACGCCCTATCGGCACGAGTGCGTGGCGTAAAGGGAGACGATCCGTTCGCGCTGAGGGCTAAGCTGGCGGGCATGTAGGCGTCGCAGCCGAAAGCGAGCCTCGCGATAGCGGAAGGATTTCCCGTCATCCGCACCGACCCCGTCGTTCACTCGTGGGGGATGATGCTACGGCGCCGCTGAGGCGCGCCTTGCAGTCTCGACCACGGCGTCGAACGAAGGCTTGGGTTGTCCCTCCCGATCCCAAAGCAGCGCATGATTCGTGCGCCCGTGGACCGGCCAATCGTTGAGCCACGTGTCGGCGTCGGTCACACCCCAGAACGTGACGCGGCCCAGCGCGCGGCGGTGCTTCACGAAAACCCTGAACACGTCGGCGTAGCGCTTTGCAAGCTGCCTCTGAACGGCATCGGGCAGTCCCTTGGCATAAGGGTCGAGAGCGGTCTTGAACTCTACGTGTTTCGAGACATCCGCGCCATCCAGCCACTCGGGCCGCGGAAGCGGATCGACGTCCAGCTCCGTGATCACGGTCTTCAGCCCCAGCTTTTCGAACGTTACGATCATCGCCTCGATCACATCCGCCGGCGGATCATCGAGGAGCCAATGGCCCTGCTCGCCCACGGCGCCGACGCGGATGCCGCGGCTGCGGAGCGAGGTCACCAGGCGGGCCGCAGCGTCGCGCTTGGCCGGTTTCCACAGGTTGTAGTCGTTGTAATAGAGCTGCGCGTCTGGGTCAGCCTCTCGCGCAAACTCGAACGCGTGAGCCACGTACTCCTCGCCCAGCGTCACATACCACGGCGACTGACGCCAGGTGCCGTCGTCTTCCAGCGCCTCGTTGACCACGTCCCAGCCGTGGATCTTGCCACGGTAACGGCCGACAACCGTCTGGATGTGTGAGCGCATCCGCGCCAGTAGCGTGTCGCGATTGAGCGCTGCACCGGCCTCGCCTTCGAAGACCCAGCCCGGAGTCTGCTGGTGCCACACGAGCACGTGGCCGACGACGAACGCGCCAAGCGCTTGTCCCAATGCCACATATCGGTCCGCGAGCGCGAAGTCGAAGCGCGCGGGCTCGGGGTGGATAGCATCCCATTTCAACGCGTTCTCTGGACTGATTGCGTTGAATTGGCGCGTCAGAATCTCTAACGCCGTTGGATCCTGCCCCGCGATCTGGGCGTTGTTGAGCGCTCCGCCGATCAGGAATGAATCTCCGAACAGATCCTTGAGCACCGGCGAGACCGTAAGATTCATTCACGAATCATAGCAAGGCAAAATGAACGCGGCCAAAGATCCGAGCTGTGAATCAAAATCCCTGGCTACGCGTTTTGGGTCGCAAGCTTCTTGCGGCGCTCGGCCAGCTCGTCCTGTATCTGCAAGTTGAGTTTCTTCCCGATCGGGTAGCACCACAGCGCCCCGACGATGACGCAGTACAGAATGGCTGGATAGATGCTGATGATCATGCGGATGCCCAACAAGGCGTGCTCCGTCTGGGCCACATTGGCCCGATAGCCATAGCCCGAGAGCAACCAGCCAGCCAGGAAGGCGCCCACGCTCAAGCCGAGCTTGAGACCAAACAGGACAGTGGCGTAGATCACGCCCGTCGTGCGCCGGTTAGTCTTCCACTCTGCATAGTCCACCACATCGGCAAACATGGCCCATAGGAGTGGGATCGTCGGCGCATAGACCAATGAGCGCAGCCACACCATGATAAAGATCGCCCAAATGTTATCAGGCGGCAGGAAGATGAAGCAGGCCATGAAGATCGTCGTCAGCGCGAAGCCCACGAGGGCGACCACCTTCTTGCCGAACTTGATGGACAGATAGGTCGAAAACATTACGCCAATCACGAGCACGAACTGGCCGGACATGTTCCACAGGCTGAATCCAACCGAAGAGACGTTCGACTTGGCTGCATCGATGACCAACCCGAAGGCATTTAGCAGCGAGAACCACAAGCCGTGGGAGCCAGCCCCACCGGCTGCATAGGGCAGACCCGCGCCTCGCAGGAACTCGAAGAGCCTCTGCTTGTCCACGTAATACCGAAAGAAATAGAAGACCGTACCGTCCCGCATGGAGTTTGCGGTGAAGTGGGCCAAGGTGACGGCGAACATGGCGACCCACGGGGTGATCTTGGTCAGAGCGCCGAAAGACTGCTTGATCGATACCCGCTCCTGCGTCACAGGCTGGATGCGCTCGCGTGTGGTCAGGAAGGTGATCACAAAGCAGAAGATACAGATGATCGCCCACAAGCCGATGGTCATCTGCCAACCCTTGGCATTGTTGCCGTGCCCGAACTTGGCGACCAGCGGCAGGGTGAAACCGCCCACGATCAATTGAGCGATCATGGCGGCTACAAAGCGATACGACGACAAACTCGTGCGCTCGTTGACGTCTCCGGTCATGACCGCGGTCATGGCCGAATAGGGCGTGTTGTTGGCCGAGTACAACGTCATCAACAGGATGTTGGTCACAGCCGCGTAGACCAGCGTGGGGCCGTAGCTGAAGCCCGGTACGGTATAGGCCAGAACCATGACGATGGCCCAAGGCAGCGCGGTCCAGAGCACCCAGGGGCGGAACTTGCCCCAGCGGGTATTGGTTCGGTCGGCTATGACGCCCATCGTGGGATCGAAAAAAGCGTCCCAGAAGCGCCCCACCATGAGCAGCGTTCCGGCAATGCCGGCGGCAATACCCATGGTGTCGGTGTAGAAGCTTAACTGGAACAGGATCATCGTCATGAAGACGAAGTTTGCGGCGCCGTCTCCCAGGCTGTAACCGGCTTTCTCTACGAACGACAGCTTCTGTCGCTGATTCGTCATTATGCCCTCCAGCAGTTTTCTATATATAAAAGAGCGCCTTTCACTTTCCAAACCTGCTCAGTATGCTGCTTCCCGCCGCAGGCTCAGGCCCGTGACGAGCGCGGCTCCAACGCACGGCCGGCAACGAAAAGGAATATCAAGATGTCGATGCGCAGCTATGTTGCCTTGCCTCGCGTACAATCGCAACACATTTCCGCGCCGAAAGGTGACCGGTCATAAAACTCGCCCCATGGGAGGCGAGGAATACCGCGGCAGCCAGCCACTCCTCAAGCTTGCCCAACCGACGCACGGGAGTGCGCAGCAGGTACCCCTCGCCGTGACCCGAACCTTCAACAGCGGTGCTCTCAGCTCGGCGAGGAACAAACCGGGGATAATAACATTGCCCCACGCGCGGTGGAAGCCCACCCGAGGACCAGAGAGTGCGACAACGATGGAATCGATATAGTTGATATAGTTAAGAATATGAAGAGAGAGCTCATGCGCTTACTGGCTCGACTCGGAATTGTATTGATTGCGCTGGGAATCGCAACCAGCGCCCAGACCCAGCCTTCCCTCAAAGACGCTTACAAGGACTTCTTTTTCATCGGTGCTGCGCTTAATCAGAGCCAAATTTATGGGAAAGACGCCGCCGTGGATGCGCTCATCAAAACCCAGTTCAGTTCGATTTCACCGGAGAACGTTTTGAAGTGGGAACCGGTGCATCCCCAGCCTGATGTGTTTGACTTTGCCGCAGCCGACGCCTATGTGGACTTTGGCGAGAAGAACCACATGAACCTCGTGGGCCACACACTGGTGTGGAATCATCAGACTCCAAAGTGGGTCTTCGAGGACGAAAAAGGAAAACTGCTAAGCCGGGATGCGCTGCTGCAGCGCATGCACGACCACATTCGCACGGTCGTCGGCCGTTACAAGGGGCGAATCAACAGCTGGGACGTGGTCAACGAAGCGCTGGACGACGACGGCTCTCTCCGGCAAACGCCGTGGATGAAAATCATCGGCGAAGATTACATCGCAAAAGCCTTCGAGTTTGCCCACGAAGCCGATCCCGGCGCGCAGTTGAACTACAACGACTATGCATTGGAAAAGCTGGCCAAGCGGGAAGGCGCCCTTAACCTAATAAGGAAACTGCGAGCAGAAGGCGTGCCGCTGAGCGGCGTAGGATTGCAGGGACACTACAGCCTGGATTGGCCCACCGTCGAGGAGCTGGAGACAACGATTACAGAATTTGGCAAACTCGGCATGAAGGTGATGATTACCGAGTTCGACGTTGACGTTCTGCCCAAAGCGACGCCCGGCCAAACAGCAGACGTTTCGCTGAACGTCGAGGCTCAAGCAAAGCTGAATCCATACGTGAACGGCTTACCGGATTCTGCACAGCAGGCGCTGGCGAAACGCTATGCCGATCTGTTTTCCGTACTCCTAAAGCATCGGGATGTCGTCGCACGCGTCACTTTCTGGGGAGTCACTGATGCCAGTTCCTGGCTCAACAACTGGCCCGTCCGAGGAAGAACAAGCTATCCGTTGTTGTTTGACCGCCAGGCTCAACCCAAGCCCGCATTCTATGCTGTGATCGAAACCGCCAAGAAGGAATCGAACAAACGGTAGTTGAGTCGGCTGCGGCGGCAAGGAGTCCCGGAGCAGACGGCGGTGCTAGCGGTCAATGACGTTATGAGACCACAACCCAGTGGTAGTTGGCCCCTCCATCGCTGGTTGCGGCTCACGTGGGTCGCGGCCGGAACCCGCAGCTTTTCGAAACGGACTCGCAGCGACTCTGAATCCACTATCTGGCGCATTTGTGCGAAATGCTGGCGTGGAGCACAGGGACTGGCCTGGTCGTCTGCTGGCTGCTGACGGCGTTCGCAATCGCCACCGGTGCGGTGATGATCCGCATGGAAGATAAGGAGTTGGAGCAGAGGTTCGGGGAGGAGTACAAGAGATATCGAGCGACCGTGCCCGCCGTTCTGCCGCGCCTTTGCGGAGCCTGAGACCCAAAGACCGTGGGCAAAATGGTCGTCAGCATCTACTCAGCTTTTTCAGCAGATTTCGCGCTTCCTCAATAGCGGCCTCGGTAACGTTCTTGGATTTACAGACTCGTCTTAGAAACCAACGCGCTTTTCGCGTGCCTTGCTCGTCTGCGAGGTGCAGCTTGGCGATTTCCAGATTTGCCTCGCCATCGTCGCCGCCATTCATCTCTAACGCTCGTTCAAACCAATAACGGGCCCTTCGAAAATCGCCGGCGTCGCGCCACACTGTTCCTATGTTGTGGGCCGCGCATGGTTCTCCTCGGCGGTAGGCGCGTTTGTACCAGTAAAGGGCGGCTTTCACATTGCGCTTGATGCCGACCCCGCCATCGTACATGTTGCCGACGTTGACTTGAGCTCCGCTCTCCCCCATCCTCGCGGCGGCGAGCATCAGGCGAAACGCCGATCTGGTCCTACCCTCTTCCCATTCCTTGTCTGCGCGCACCCACGTTTGTGTGGCTAGGGACTTTACCGTCGGCACGCGCGTATCAGCTTTGGTTGCCGCCATACAGGTATGGTAGCCACGTCAGACGAGGAAAACAACGGCATGAGGCACTGGCCGTATAATCCGGCTTTGGCTGAAAGCTGATAGCCGACAGCTGAAAGCTCTCATGCGCTTCGAACTTTTCGTCGCATCTCGATACCTCCGCGCCAAGCGCCGCCAAGCCTTCATCGGCATCATCACAGCTATCTCCATCGCCGGAGTCGAAGCTGGAGTCGCCTCGCTCGTCATCGCCCTCGCCATCAACAACGGATTCCGCCAGGACCTGCAGCAGCGCCTGCTGGGTTCGACTTCGCACATAAGCCTGCTGCGGGTCGCCGACGACGGCATTAAGGACTGGCCCGCGCTCATGGACCGGCTGGCGAAGCAGCCGCATGTCGTGGCCGCGGCTCCGGCAATCTTTGAACAAGTCTTGATCTCGCGCGGGCCGCGGGCGCGCGGGGCAGTGCTCAAAGGGATGGTTCCGCGCTATGAGTGGAGAGTCGGAGATTTGTTAACTACAGTTAAGGAAGGATCGGCAGCTGCGCTGGAAGACTCGGGACAAAATCCCCACTTCTCCCAAAACCGGGGAGAAGTGGGGCACCCATCACGCGACATTGCGGGTGGGCCTGCCCTGAGCGGAGTCGAAGGGTCGCCCGAGCCCACACAATCTCCCGATTCGCTGGAAGCGGTCGAGCAGCGGGTGGCGGCCATGCCGCCGATCGTGCTGGGCAAAGACATGGCGGACAATCTCGGCGCGACGGTCGGCTCCGTCGTGCTTGTGACGAGTCCCCAAGGTGAACTGACTCCCTTCGGCATGGTGCCGAAATACAACCGTTTCCGCGTGGTCGGAATTTTCAACTCGGGCTTCTACGACTACGACTCGGCGTGGGCCTTTGCGCGCTTGTCGGATGCGCAGCAGTTATTTGGCCTGGGCGACCTGATCTCCGTGATTGAGTTCAAAGTGGACGACATCTACAAGGCCGACGTCATCTCGCACGAACTGGAAGACGCTGCCGGCAAGGGCTTCATGGCTACCAACTGGATGGAGCAGAACAAGGCTCTGTTCCGTGCGTTGCGGCTGGAGCGCGTGGTCACTTTCATCACGATCGGCCTCATTGTGTTCGTGGCCGCGCTGAACATCCTCATAAGCCTGATAATGATGGTGATGGAGAAGACGAAAGACATTGCCGTGCTGATGTCCATGGGCACGCGTAGGGCGCAAGTAAGGAATGTGTTTATGGCGCAGGGCGTGTTAATTGGCGCAATCGGCACGCTGATTGGCCTTGCGCTCGGCTACGGCATCTCTTATGCCGCCGGGCACTATCACATCATTTCGCTTTCGCCGGAAGTCTATTCGATTGACTACGTTCCATTTGCGCCACGGGTGATCGACGGCGTAATTGTGGCGTTGGTCGCGGTGGGGATTTCGTTTGTGGCGACGCTGTATCCTTCGTGGTCGGCGTCGCGGATTTTGCCGGCAGAGGCGCTGCGGTACGAATGAGCCGTCGGGCAAAATCTACAATGCGAGGATTACGCGCACGGTTGTGCGTGACTCCTGTCACAGGAGAAGGCCCGAAGCAGGTGTACGGTGGTTTGTATGGATTTTGGAAGAGTAAGGCGGGGAGCAATCGGAGGGCAAGCCCTAATAAGCCAGTGCGGACGGCTAACGGCCCGACAGTTCTTTTACAAGCGGCATGCCAGCGGAAGCGCTCGTGGAACGAAAGAGATAAGAGGTGCATCTAACTGACCAAGAAACGATGTTGCAGGTGGAAGGGCTGAAGAAGGTCTTTCGGTCCGGCGAATCGGATTTGATGCTCTTTGAGAACTTGTCATTCGCGGTGAAGAAGGGGGAAATGCTTGCCATAGTGGGCGAGTCGGGAGCGGGGAAGAGTACTTTGTTGCACATCCTCAGCGCACTTGATCGTGCTTCCGCAGGTGACGTATACTGCGCCAACTTGCGGCTGAATGCGCTGTCGCACGATCAGGCCGCGGACTTTCGCAATCGAGAGACCGGCTTCGTGTGGCAGTTTCATTATCTGCTGCCGGAGTTTACGGCGGCGGAAAATGTTGCCATGCCGCTGCTGGTGCGGGGGCAGACATGGCAACAGGTGGAACCGGAGGCTTTGCGCTGGCTGCGGGAAGTGGGGTTAGAGCAGCGGGCGCATCATCGCTCGGGCGAGTTGTCGGGCGGCGAGCAGCAGCGAGTGGCTCTAGCTCGCGCCCTCATCGCGCGGCCGAAGCTGTTGTTGGCGGATGAACCCACCGGGGACCTGGACGGACAGACGGCGGAAGCGGTTTTCACGCTGATTGCGCAGTTGCATCGCGAGCATCATCTTACCTCCCTCATCGCAACACATAATTTGTCGTTCGCGCGGCGCTGCAATCGGGTACTAAGGTTGCATCGTGGGCTGGCGGAGGAGATTCCGCCGGAGTCGTTGCCGCTGCCGGCGTGAGGATCTTGAAGGAGTGTGAGCAAGATTAGTCAGAAAAAGTGCAAGAAAGTGGCTTGCGAACGATTCTGGGAACGGTCCGGGATCGGTTCCTTCGGTAACGTGGAACCAGAATGAGCGCATTGTTTCTGGCTTGGGTTTCGAGGTCGTTTGATTGCATAATGTAGGAACAGAGTAATGACGTTGAGTTTCGCATGGTCAGGGTTCGGGTTTTGGTAGGTCGGGCGAACGGCAGGCTCGGCCAGGAAGGTCAGAGGGCAGGGCGATATGTTCGAACGTTACACGGAGAAAGCCAGACGCGTCATCTTCTTCGCGCGTTACGAAGCCAGCCAGTTCGGCTCTCCATACATTGAGACGGAGCACTTGCTTCTCGGCCTGCTGCGGGAAGACAAGGCCCTGACCAATCGCTTCCTACGCTCGCACGCCTCGGTCGAGTCCATTCGCAAGCAGATCGAGGGGCACACCACCATCCGGGAGAAGGTCTCGACCTCGGTCGACCTGCCGTTGAGTAATGAGTGCAAGCGGGTGCTGGCCTATGCGGCTGAGGAAGCCGAGCGGCTTTCGCATCGCCACATTGGCACTGAGCATTTGTTGTTGGGTCTGCTGCGAGAGGAGAAGTGCTTCGCCGCTGAGATCTTACACGAACGCGGCCTGCGGCTTTCCACGATCCGCGAGGAACTGGCGCGCACCACGCAGGAAAAAGCCCAGCCGCAGCGGCAGCGTGAGTCATCGCTGCTGAGCGAGTTTTCCCGCGATTTGACCCAAGCCGCCACCGACAGCCAGCTGGATCCGCTGGTCGGGCGGGAGGGCGAAGTCGACCGCGTCATCCAAATTCTCTGCCGACGCACCAAGAACAATCCGGTGCTGATCGGCGAGCCGGGCGTGGGCAAGACCGCCATTGTAGAAGGACTGGCGCAGCGCATCGCCGACGGTGAAGTGCCATCGTTCCTGGCCGACAAGCGAATTCTGGCGCTCGACCTTTCCTTGATCGTCGCGGGCACGAAGTACCGCGGGCAGTTCGAAGAGCGGCTGAAGACCATCATGAAGGAACTGATGGAGTCGCAAAACTGCATCATCTTCATTGACGAGTTACATACGCTGGTGGGCGCAGGCTCAGCCGAAGGATCGCTCGACGCCGCCAACATTTTGAAGCCCGCCTTGTCGCGCGGCGAGATTCAGTGCATCGGCGCGACCACTCCTGGCGAATATCGCAAGTCTATCGAGAAAGACCGGTCGCTCGAACGCCGCTTCCAGGCAGTGAAGGTTCCGCCACCGACCGAAACCGATGCGGTCAAGATTCTGTTCGGCATCAAAGACCGATACGAGAAATTCCATGCCGTCACCTACACTGACGACGCGATCAACTTCGCAGTAGCACACTCGAATCGCTATATCCCGGATCGCTTCCTGCCCGACAAGGCGATCGACCTAGTGGATGAAGCCGGGGCCCGCGTGAAGCTGCGCCAGACATCGCTGCCGGAGGAGATCACCGAAGTCCAGAAGCGCATCAAGTTCATCGTGCATCGCATGGAGAATGCCATCGCGAATCACGAATTCGAGAAGGCGCGCTTCTACTCCGACGAAGAGCGCAAGGAACGCGAGAACCTGCGCGCCCTGCGCGAGAAATATCATCTCGACGAATCTTCCACCGGCGTGGTGAACCGCGAAGATATTGAGGAAGTCGTTTCGCGCTGGACCGGCGTGCCCATCACCTCGATCAAAGAGGAAGAGACGCAGAAGCTGCTGCGCATCGAGGAAGAGCTGCACAAACGCATTATTTCGCAGGATAAGTCTATCAGCGCGCTGGCGCGGGCAATCCGGCGGTCGCGCGCGGGATTGAAGAATCCGAACCGGCCGATTGGTTCGTTCCTGTTCCTGGGGCCGACCGGCGTGGGCAAGACCGAAGTCGCACGCACGCTGGCGCAGTTTATGTTTGGCACGGAAAAGGCTCTGGTCCGCTTCGACATGTCCGAATTCATGGAGAAGCACTCGGTCTCGAAGCTGATTGGCTCACCTCCGGGATACGTGGGCTACGAAGAGGGCGGCCAGTTGACCGAGCGCGTGAAGCGCGCGCCATATTCGGTCGTGTTGCTTGACGAAATCGAAAAAGCGCACCCCGACGTCTTCAACATCCTCCTGCAGGTGTTTGAAGACGGCCAGCTCACCGATGGGTTAGGCAACACGGTGGATTTCAAGAACACCATCGTCATCATGACGTCGAATATTGGCGCGCGGCACCTGCAGAAACGCGAGGGCCTGGGCTTCCAGTCGACGAAGGAAGACGCGATTTCCGAGAAGGTCGAAGATCTGGTCCGCAACGAAGTCAAACGGACCTTCAACCCTGAGTTCCTGAACCGCGTGGACGAGATCATTATTTTCAACGCTCTGACCGAGAACGACCTGATTCAGATTCTGGAACTCATGGTCACGCAGCTCAACGCGAACCTGGCGCAGAAATCCATCACGGTCACCGTCGCCGACGATGCGAAGAAGTGGATCCTCAACCAGACGCTCAGCGACCGCAGCTACGGCGCGCGGCCGCTGCGGCGGGCGCTGCAAAAGTACATCGAAGACCCACTGTCGGAGGCGCTGATTCAGGGCACCATCACCACCCGCCCGGCGTTCATCGAGGTCTTCCTCGAAGACAACAAGCTGTTCTACCGCCCGGTAGATTCGGAAAAGACCGAGGGCGTGCTGTTGTACGAGAACTGACGCTCGCAGTGCGAGCGTCATCCTGAGCGAAGGCTTGGGGTCCCAACGCGCGGTCTTTGCGCGATGGGTGAGCTGAGCCGAGGGATCTCCGGCCAGAAGATCAGCCGTCAGCGAAGAGCTGACGGTATTCTTGTCTCTAGACGTAGCGCCTTCTATGCCACAGGTGAACCTAGAGGCCGTGCTAAACTTCGACTGATCCGCTAGCTATCTCGAAGGGCCTCTATGCAGAGCCAATTGCGTCCAGGCATCTCTCTCCTTTTGGGCCTGCTGCTGTGTCTATGTGCGGCTTCTTTCACCCAACAACCAACTCAGCCGACAAGGACCGAAATCCTCATCCCCGTCGTTGTGGCCGATTCTTCCGGAGCTGTGGTCTCTGGTCTACAGGCTGGCGATTTCTCACTGAAGATCGGCCATAACCAGGTCGCACCCGACAAGACAGAGGAAGTGGCTCCGCTCATACTCCCCCCTGACAAGGGTGGTAAGCAGGGACTGCCCATTTTCTTGATCCTTGACAAGCTCTCCGTCCTGCCTCCGGACGTGGGATCTGTGCAGCAGTCAATTTTCAGGTTCCTGGAGCAGACCGCTGAAACTGGCGAGCGGGTCGCCTTAATGACAATCGACGCGGACGGCCTCAAGCTCGTTCACAATTATTCGACGCCGACTCCAGCGTTGACTGCGGCGCTCGAGCTGTTCGATCAGAAGACACATGCGCTCGGTGGGCACTACAGGAGCCCTACTGGTGTCCCTGTGTCGGACGAGCTGAAAACGAGGGTTGCGGACGAGCTGAATGCTCTTCAAGAAATGGTCGCTCAGGGAAAACCAATAAGTGCACTTAATGCCTCGACAGTTCAGATCGAGGCGCTCCAGAGATTTGGCTACGTCTGCCGAAGAATGCAAGGGCGCAAGCTTGGCTTCTGGATCGTGCGGTCGGCTTTTCTACGGTTTGACTCTTCGGAACAGAACATCTCCTTTCTAAACCTCCGGCAATCCTGCAGCGAGCTTTGCACCGTCCACTTTGAAAATGCCATCGAATCGCTGAACGAGGCACGAACGAGCATCTACCCGGTTGCGCTCCCGCCTCCTGGCCTAGTTGACCTCAATGCGGGAAACGATGACGCCGAGGCGTCGCTTACGCAAATCGCAAGAGACACGGGTGGTGAACTGGTTCGCTTCGATCCAGATCTCGGTAAGCAAATTCGCCTCGGTTTATCTCATTTCGCCAGCTACTATCTCATATCTCACCATCTAGGCCCCGCTCCTGAACACATCGCGTGGACCAAACTCGAAGTGAGAACCAAGAGGGCGGATGCCCACGTGCGGTTTCCTGAGGGTTTCTTTGAGCTGCCCTAGCGACTCTTTTTCTGTCGCGAGTTGATGTGCCGTCCTTCCGGGATTCGGTTCCGCCTTTCCGCGCTTACCCAGGGCTGACGCCCTGGGCTAACTTATGCCGCCCCCTCCGCGGCTGCGGAGATACCCTCTTGGCCTGTTGGATCCTCCAGTCTAGAGCGACCCCTGACCCGCTTGTACATCCCCTTCAGTACCGTGGTCAACGCGCGCCACAGCGGCGAAGATACATCTGTGCGTGTTTTCGGCTTCCTCTGGGCCTCCAACCCTGAAATCAGTTGAAACCAAATGAGTTGGAGGATGCTGCGAGGGAAGCTGATGAGGCACGGGATGGCCGATTTGCAGAACGCCCACGCGAAAGACGGACCGGGACCTCCGGAAGCTGTCTCCTCTCCTGCCGCGCAGACACCCAACTCCGCTTCCGATAGCTGGCAGCAGGCAGTGCAGTTCGTTTTGGCGGTCGTGATGTTCCTGGGTGCGCTGGCCATGGTGCGCTATTACTCGCCCAGGGCGGCACAGGGAGTGCCGCCGGACGACCTGCAGAAGCAGGTTCACGAACTGACGGCGGAGGTCGAGCAGCTCAAGCAGGAACAAGCGATGCCGGCGATCGTGCTGGATCGCTACCGCAACTCCATCGGCTATATCTATGGCGTGTACCAGGTGGGCTTCCCCAATCAGCCTCCGGCGGTGCGTGCCCGCGTCTCGGGGACTGGCTTCCTGGTGGCGGATGGACTTTTGGCCACCAATCGTCACGTGGCTGAGCCGTGGTATGGGGATTCGGAAGCGGAAACGCTGATGCAGCATGGAGCCTCTGCCATGCTGGAGGAACTGGTGATCTTTCTTCCTGGTTCGCCCACTCCGGTAAGTGTGGCCCCGGCAGCGATCTCGAAGACATCCGATCTGGCACTTGTGCGCACTGTGGGCTCTGATGCCGCGCGCGGCCTTCCCGTGCTGCCCCTAGCCAAGTCGCCCGGCTCTCCGGGCGAATGGGTCACGGTCGTTGGCTATCCCATGGGGATCGCGGGAATGGTGGCCAAGTCGCCCTCTAACATCTATGAGCGCCTGGCCTTTCGCCACAATGACATCAACGCGGCCAGCGAACTGGCGGCGTTGTCGCTGATTCGTCCCTCGGCGACCTTTGGACATCTGAGCGATGTGGTTGGAGACAAACTTATCTACGACGCCCCCACGGCTCACGGTGGCAGCGGAGGGCCGGTGTTCAATGCAAGAGGCGAAGTGATCGGCGTGAACTCGGCCTACATGGACGGATTTTCTGGCGGCACACAGGGCGTTTCGGTCGAATCATTGCGGCCGCTCCTGAAAGAAGCGAAGAAGCAGCAGTAGTCTTCCTCGCGACCGTCGCTATCCCTCTCCGAACTCCCGGTAGCGTTTGAGCACGTCGGCCTGTGAGATGACCCCTTCCAGCTTGCGGAAGTCGGCGCGGCTGACGACTGGCACGAGCGGCCAACGTTCGACATAGCGCAGCGCATTCTCCAGGGGATCATCCGGGTGCAATTCAGGAATCCCTCGGCTGCTCAGCAGAGAACTCACAGTCGCGCCGCCTATGTCGGCGGCGACCATCGCTCGAAGCTCCTGCTCCGTAATGCTGCTCCAGCCGCTCGGGTTCAGGCGAACCAGCAGACTGTCAGCGCCAGATGAGATTGCCTCCTGCAGTGCATGGTCTACGGTCTCTTCTGGATTGAGCACCGGAACTTCCACGGCCCGCATCGCGTCTTCCACATGCAGGATGTCTTCTTCTCGGCGTTCCTCCATCGAAGGCAGCTCCAGGCCATCCTGGCGGGTCAGCACATCGAAGATGGCCGTGGGTTGAAGCCCGCGCGAAATGAGATAGGCAAACGTGTTCGCCACAAGAACCGGCAAGATGATCGAATAATTACCGCTTACTTCCAGCACCATGAATACAGAAGTCATGGGAGCACGCAGGAATCCAGCGAAGAGAACGCCCATGCCCACCAGTGCGTACGTGCCCGGCGACGCGCTCAAATGCGGCAGGAGCGCATGCTCGGCCCCGCCCACCGCTGCGCCTAGCATTGCACCGATAAACAGAGTTGGCGCGAACATGCCTCCCGGCGTTCCGCTGACGAACGACAGCAATGTGGCGACGATCTTCAGCCCGGCCAGAATGGCCAGCATCTGCCAGGTGAATTGCCCGTGCATAGCCTGGTCGATATACTCATACCCTGCGCCCATGACCTGCGGCGCGCCGAGAACTGCGATCATTCCGATGAGCAGCCCGGCAATCGCGGGTTGAAAGTACTGGGTCCAGCGAGGCATGGCTTTACACCGAGCTCGCAAGCCGGCAATACCTCCGGAAAAGGCGACGGAAACGAAACCGCCCGCGATTCCGAGCACGGTATAGGCAATCAATTCTGAAGGCCGTTTCAGCTCGACCGCTGGAATTCGAAAGAGTGGTTCCGATCCCAGAAACCAGCGCATCACGACTACGCTCGATACGGCAGCGAGCACGACCGAGCCCAGGATGCCGGCCGTCCAGCGACCAATCACCTCTTCGATCACGAACAATACGGCGGAGATCGGCGCATTGAAGGCGGCGGCCAGACCGGCGGCCGCGCCTACAGGAGCAATCAGCCGCATGCGGTCGCGCGAGAGACGCATCCGCCGCCCCAACGCCGAAGCCAGGCTGGCACCGATTTGCAAAGACGGGTCTTCCGGTCCCAAGGAGTGTCCCGATCCGATGGCCAACGCCGCTGTGATGAATTTTCCGACCGCCGTGCGCAGAGGAATGTAGCCGTTGTAGATGTACAGCGCGGCCTTGGTTTGATTCACCCCGCTGCCGCGCGCCTGGGGAAAAACATTCAACACCAGCACGGCAATTACAAGTCCTGCAAGCGTGGGCGCCAGCACCAGCCGCGAGGGAGTAAGGACGGCACCCGATCCCAGCAAGTAAATCCGGAACCAGTCGATGGCGAAGCGAAAGCAAACCACCGCAAGGCCCGAAAAAACGCCAATGAATACGGATAGAATGAGAAAGAAGCGGTCCTCGCGAAACACGGACCGCAACAGAGCTCGGGCTGAGCGCTCGGGGAAAGTACCCGTTGCAGCCTTATCCGCTACGGAAGTTCGGTGGCCAGAGCTGAGGTCCACGCTAGCTTCCCTCATGCAGCTTTGCGATCAGCAGCAGCGCTTCGTCCGTGCCTGAGGGAGATCCGCAGGTGGCGCTGGTCTGGCGCTCGATGTTGAACACCAGGTCCATTGCAGCCTCAACCAAGTCCGGATTTCGCCGCAGGCCTGCCGGGGTGACGCGCGGCTTCATCTTGGCCCAACTTTCTGCCGAACTCGGCTGCGGAGCGGTCAGGGAAGACGAGTTTTGCTCAACGCTACAGGCCTTGAGCCGCTCGCCCGCGGCGGCAAAAGCCTCAATCACGATCCGGCTGCGCTGCGCAGCCGAAATCTGCCTCTGGAAAGGATCCATCTGCAGTACCAGTTCCGTAGTCTTCAGGCGGGCGGCGCTCTGAGCATCGCCGGGCTCGCTGACCACCGCAGCCTGCAGATATCGGTAGGCCAGCGGATAGCGGGCCAGTTCGAACGCAGCCAGCCCTGCGCCGGCCTGGGCTGCGGCGTCGTGGCGGTTCGACTTCAAAGCGACACGGTAAGCGGCCAGCGCATGTTCGTAATCCTGGGCCCGTACGAACAAATCGCCAACGTGTGTTTGCTGAGCGGGATCTTCGCCCAGGTTCGCCGCCAGGGCGATCAGCTCCGCCTGCGCTTGCGTTTTGGCATTGTTGCGCAAGAGAAACTCGATCAACTCCAGGCGTGCATCGCGCCGCTGTACCTCTTCATCGTCCGGCCAAGTGGCATAAATTGCGTTGTGATAATAGCGTAAGGCCTGCTCCGTTTCGCCCCGTTGTGCCGCGATGCGAGCCAACTCGAGGTTCACCAGTCCATCCTCAGGCTGCCGATCCCAAAGAGTGACTAAGTAAGCCTGGGCTTCATTGGTCTGCTTCCGGCCGAGCAGAGCCTCGGCGAGGTTGAGTTGATAGGAATAATTGTCGCGGGAATAAACCAGCGCCGCACGAAATTCGGCGACCGCCCGATCAAAACGCTGTGCCTTGAGATCTGCCACACCCCGGCTGAACCATCGGTTTCCAAGAGACTCCTGCTGGGCATGGTACAACCGCGACAGCCCAGTCACAGCTACAAACATCACTACAGCGAGCGCGGAAAGCAACGCGAGCAGTAGCGGCTCACGCGTGAGATAGGATGAAAGATCGAGCCGCTTTGCCAGGTTTCGTCTCCCTTGCGTTGCAACTATCAGTATCTACTTCGGAGAGCCAGCGAGCCATCCCGGCTCGAGCACATGCTCGTCCTGGAAACGACGCAGCCGGGCAGCAAGAATCGCACCTCGTCCCAGATAGCCCACGACCTTTCGCTCATCGGCGCGATCTACAACCGGCAATCTGCCAATATCGAAGCGTAGCAGCTTGGCCGCGGCTTCGGAAACCAGTTCATCCGGATACGCCACTACGAGGTGTGTGCTGCCTGCCTCCTGAACAGTCATTGCGCCGGAAGGGTCTTTGTTTAGCGCTCGCACGACGTCGCCGCGAGTGATGATCCCCGCGAGCCGGCTAGAGTCGTCAAGAATCAAGAGCGCCTGATGTCGAGCCACCGCCGGATCATGCCGCGCAATGCGCTCGGCCAGCGTTCCGACTTTTGCGTCCGCGGCGATTACAGGTGCTTCCTTGTCCATCGTTTCTCCGACCGTGGCCTGTGTGAGCGCGTCGGCCTCGTATTCCTGGTGGACGCGCAAACCGCGCCGCGCCAGCTTCTCGGTCATGATGGAACTGTGGGGCATGAACAGCATAGCGATTCCGTCGGCGATGACGGCCACCAGCATCAGGGGCAGCACGGAGTTGTAGTCGCGGGTGATCTCGAACGCGAAAATGATGAAGGCGAACGTAGCCCGCGAAGCCGCGCCGAACACCGCTCCCATGGCGACCAAGGCGAAGGCTCCAGGAGAGAGGTGGGCTGCCGGAAAAACCTGGTTGCTGACGATGGCGAACAGCCCGCCCATCGCGGCGCTCCACAAAAATGTCGGGGCCAGCAGGCCCCCCGAGGTGCCTGATCCCAGCGAGATGACCAGGGCCGCAAATTTCGCGAGCATCACAATCAGCAATAGCTTCCACGCGAGCTGGCCGTTCAGGATGTCGCCGATCGTGTCGTAGCCCACGCCGAACACGCGGGGTACGAAGAATCCAATGATGCCCAGCGCTAGCGCTCCGATCGCAGGCCACCACAGTTCGTCGACCGGGAGTTTCTCGAACGAGTCCTCGACCCAGTAGAGGGCCTTGCTCAGAGCGACCGCAGCCAGGCCGGACACCAACCCCAGTACAAGATAAAAGGGGAGGGCGCGGGGAATGCCGAAGTTCATTGCAGCAACCTGAAACATCGGCCCGGGGCCAAGAAGTTCCATGTGAACGGCGGTGGCCAGCGTGCTGGCGATGACCAGCGGAATGAACGACCGCGACTTGAATTCGAACAGAAGCAGCTCGATGGCGAGAATCACTCCGGCGATGGGGGTGTTGAACGTGGCCGACATTCCGGCTGCCGCGCCGCACGCCAGCAGCGTTTTCCGCTCGACTGCCGTGGTATGCAAGATCTGTCCGACGAGCGAGCCGATTGCTCCGCCGGTCTGAATGATCGGTCCCTCCGCGCCAAACGGTCCGCCGGTGCCGATGGCGATGGCGGCGGAAATCGGCTTCAGCAGCGCCACTCGCGGCGCGATACGGCTGCGGTTCGTCAACACCGCTTCCATGGCTTCCGGAATGCCATGTCCCTTGATTTTCGACGTTCCATACTTGGCCATCACGCCTACGATCAGGCCCCCGATTACTGGAACCAGAATGACCCACGCGCCCAGATGGTGCGACTGCACGCCGACGAAGGCTGCTGACCAGCGATGGAAGAAGAAAAGATTGGTGAACAATCCGATGAGCTTGTAAAGAGCATACGCCACGACGCCGGCGACCAGCCCAATGCCCGCCGCAAGAAACGAGATCAGAACGATGCGAAACTGCGCGGGTTCGTGGAAGAGCGGCCCTTTAGGGTCGCGTAATGGGTCGGAAATCGAATGGGCTTTAGCCCCTGTGGTCATTGCGCATTCCAGCTTTTCGCGGTAGGTCCCCGTGTCTGAATTCTAAGTGCCCCTGCTCCCACACCCTCGACTTACCTCACGCGTGTGTAATACTCCTGGAGAGCTTACCGTTCGCGCCAGACCGTCGTCGTATGCCATTCTTCCCGCTGTGCATCAGCCGCCGCAGGGCAGTGACGAGACCCGGGGCCGCGCTGCGCAATTCCTCGCGATGGTGCAGCGCCAGTTCCGCCAGCACGCGTTCCCCCTTGGGTGCAAGGGCAAGCAGAACTTCACGCCGGTCATCCCGGGCGCGTTCGCGGCGCACATAGCCGCGCGCTTCCAGACGGTTGATCAGCTCGACGGCGCTGTGATGCTGAATCTGCATGCGGTTGGCCAGCTCGCGGATGCGCGGCCGCACGCCCTCGGGCATCCCTTTGATGGCCAGCATGAGCTGGTATTGTCCCCGCTCCAGTCCCGCCGCCTCGACCGCCTGCTCGCTGAAATGCAAGAACTTGCGGATCTGATAACGGAACTCGGCCAAAGCCTGATAGTCCGCCAGGGTCAGCTTCTTCATACGTTAATTGTATCGTGCCGCGATAGTCCTGGCCTAGTATATCGTGAGGCGATACATGGAAGGCATTTCTGATTGCCGATTTGCGATTGTCGATTGAAAACCCACGGTCCTCCTCTATTTCGGCGGCGTGTGTTCAAAGGGCAGCTTCACAAAACGCTACCGGTTCACAGCAATGATGAGCACGGTATTCGGACCTTTCGGGCCGCGCACCGGAAACGGCTTGCCAATATATTTGTGAGAGATCTCATCCATGGTTTTCAGATCGGAATCGGGGCGGCGTTCGACGACGCGCCCGCGAATTTGCAGTTCCTCATACGGGTCACGAAAGTCAACCAGCGAAATCGCAACCCGTGGATCACGATGAACGTTCCTTGCTTTGAGCGAACCATCCCCGGTGCAAACCACGAGGTGATCCCCCTCGCGGCCGATCCACACCGGCGTTGAAAGCGGGGAGCCGTCGGGCATGAGCGTGGCCAAATGTGCGAAGTTTGCCCGATCGATAAGTTGCTTAGCGTTGGAGGAGAGGGGCATAAACGTGTTCTCCCTGCTTGAATTTACGGAAGTCGATTAATCAGCGATGCTACATACCCTGCGCCGAAGCCGTTATCTATGTTTACCACGCTTACGTTCGAAGCGCAGGAATTCAGCATGCCCAGCAGCGCGGTCAGCCCTTTGAACGACGCGCCATAGCCTACGCTGGTGGGTACGGCGATGACGGGGACACCAACCAGGCCCCCAACGACGCTGGGCAACGCGCCTTCCATGCCGGCGCAGACGATTACCACGCGAGCCTTGGTCAGCGCCTCCCGATTGGCTAGCAGGCGGTGAATGCCGGCGACGCCGACGTCGTAGAAATGCTCGACCTTGTTGCCCATGACCTCGGCCGTAGCGACGGCTTCCTCCGCAACAGGAATGTCGCTGGTTCCAGCCGAAACGACGGCAATAAGGCCCTTCCCATACCGCGTATGATCGCGCTGCAAGACAATCGCACGGGCGAGTTGGCGGTATTCAGCGGCGCGGACCTTTTTCTTAACGGCCGCAAATTGCTTTTCATTGACCCGAGTGGCGAGGATATTGCCGCCATGTTTGGCGAGCCGCGCGAAAATCGCCGCCACCTGCGCCGGGGTCTTGCCTTCTCCAAGGATCACTTCCGGCATGCCGGCGCGCAGGGCGCGGTGATGATCCACTTTGGCAAAGCCGAGATCTTCGAAAGGCAAATGGCGCAGGCGTGCGACGGCATCGTCGGGCGAGAGCTTGCCACGGCGAACGTCGTCGAACAGCTTGCGGATTGAGTCGGCGTTCAAGGAGCACTCAGCAGCCGGCTTTCAGCATTCAGCCGGGCGATGTCTAGATTAGCACCTGACGAAGCGAGCTGTGAGCGATGAGCATTGAGCGACGAGCCAACAAGGTCGGGATCGCTCATGGCTCACTGCTCATTGTTCATGGCTTGGCGGCTCGAGGCTCAGAACTCGGGGCTCAGGACTCAGGACTACTCACGCGTGCGCAGCGCGAGCGAGCGGGTGGGAAGCGCCGCGTAACTTGACAATCACTGCGGCGCAGATCTTGCGGGCCATTCCGGGTTCCTCCAGTCGGGCCAGGAAGAGGCGGCGGAGGTTGCTGGGTGTGATCTTGCCAGCCAGGTAGACGTCGTAGATTTGGCTTCCGATGCGGCAGCCTAGGTCTTGGGCAACGGATTCGAACGTGCCACTCTCGGAGCGGACGGCGGCTTGTGCGGCCTTTTCACAGCCAGCGCGCGACAACGGCGGCAACTCGCCCGCAGCCGGCGTTGGACGAGAGGGGTAAAGCACACGTGAACCAAAATCAGCGACGGCGTGCTCGACAACGCGAGCGAAGAAATCGTCCACTCCGGTTCTGTGTGCGTCGCTCCGAGTTCCGATGCCCGGACTTTCGGGTCCCGTGCGGTCGCTCAACAGGAAGGGCAGCCCCTGGCAGGCGTGATGCAGGAAGCGGGCTGCGTCTTCGGCGACGTGCAACATCTGGAATTCGCGGATATAGAAGGCGTTCACTTGCGGCAGGTAGGCGCTGCCGCGCTCCTCGACGCAGGCCAGCATTGATTTGCATTCTTCATCGCTCACGCCCTTGCGGGAAAGCAGGCGGCGCAGCATGTCGCCGGCAGAGCGGCCATGGACTTCGGGCAGCATGTCCACGAGGAATCTGGGTTGAGTGCCGTTGCGCGAGGCATAACGGTTGATTTCGAGGAAGCTGGCCAGGCTGTCAATCAGGTTGTAGATCGTAGGAGCGAAGTCGGGGGTTTCGTCGGCGCGACTCCACTGATCGAGAAACAGGCGGTAACTTTCGTACTTCTCGAGCGGGGTGGCGTTGAACACGCAGAGAACGTCGTCGTTAACGCGGACGGCTTCCACCTTGTCCGCGCGTTCCCCCGCTGCGCGCCAGTACAGCGCGTCGATGTTCTGCAGAATGGTGAGTATCCTGGCACCAGGCATCTGCCGGTGCAGGAGCCTCGGAAGGTGGCCGGGAGCCAGATGGGACTCGCCGAAGAGCACGAAAATGACCGCATTCGGATGGCGCTCGCGGATTTCGACAATCTTAGCCGCGGCATGGCGGTCGCGGGCACCAATCTTGCGCAGGTCTTCGCGCGGCATGCAATCCAGGCCGTAGAGCGCTTCGGCGTGATCGCGGGCGGCGACCAGCAATTCATGAAATGGGGCCCAATCGTACCCCCAGTCGAGATCAAAACGAATGCGCTGGCGGAGTTCGTTCTCATCAATCTCGCGACGCCACCATTCCTCGAGAATGTGCTGGTCGCGGGCAAAGACAGTTTCCAGTCCGAGCACGACGGGGCGGCCTCCGGACAGGGTGCGCTGCTCGATCAACGAGGCGGCGGAGCGTTGCGATGCTTGCAGAGCGTGGTAGTCGCCGATCAGGACGACATCGGTCGCGGCGAGGGAGTTCTGCACGTCGTTCGTATCAAGAACGGAGTCGTAATTTCGAAAAGCCCGGGTAAACTCGCGAACATATTTGCAGCGGTTGTGCGAATCCTGGGCACGAATTTCACGTTCTACTCCAGCCAGCGCATGCAGTTGTGCGACGCTGCGACGAGACCGGAGATTCGTGCTCGATGCCATGATCCGTTTCTAGCTGTAGGCTCTCCTGTAGCCTTGACTTGTGCGCCACATGGTCCCTATGCTCCTGACTTTGAGGAGGCGCCTTGCCCAACCATCCGCGGCAAAACCTGACAGTCGCTACAACCGGGGCCAGCGGTGCGATTTTTCTCAAGCATTTCCTCGACGCTGCGCAGCGCGACCGGCGCATCACGGCGATAAACTTCATCGCGTCCGATGCGGCGCTGCGCGTCATGGCCGAGGAGTTGCGCCTGAAAGGCCGCTCCAATCTGGTCGGCCAAATCCTTGGCGGCCGCTCCGCACGAAAAATCCGGCTGCAATCGAACGACGACATCGGCGCCAACGTCGCCAGCGGCTCCTACCCCGCCGACGCCATGGTCGTGATCCCGTGCAGCGTGGGCACGCTGGCCCGCATCGCCCACGGAGAAGCCTCACATCTGATCGAACGCGCCGCCGACGTGACGCTCAAAGAGAAGCGTCCGCTGGTGCTGTGCGTGCGCGAGACGCCGCTCAACAAAATCCACATCCGCAACATGTACCGAGCCGCCGATGCCGGAGCAACTGTCTTTCCGCTGGTTCCGGCCTTCTACTACCGGCCGGCATCGCTCGATGAGATGGCCCGCGAGTTTGCCTACCGCGTGCTGGCCCATCTCGACCTGCCGCAGCCTGGCGCTTTTCGCTGGAAAGGCTGACGGCTCAGCAATTTAGGCAGACGCCGCGAAAACACCTTCGCCTAACGGTGATATCGGCAGATTTCCGGGAGGGGACTCCAGTGTAGAAAGCCTAAAGTGCAGGTGGCAGATGCCCGCCGGACATGGCCCATCGGTTGGTCGTTCTTAAATAGCGTGTTGCTGGGAAAGTAGATCGTTGACCCTCCAAATGTGGTCGGTTAGCCGCCGCGAAAGCGGGCGCGATTTTGGGGAAGCATGAACGCGGATTAAAGGTATCGAGGAACCATGTTCCTTTTCCGCCAGAGCGAAGATCGGAGCCGGGATGGAATTTTACGTGGTTGACAATTTTGGCTCCGTCAGTCGGAGCGGAAACACGATGTTTAAGACACTACCCGTCGGTTTTCACAGTTGACTGCTACAATTGACTATGATCCAATGAAATAGTCATGAGAGAAATTGCCATTTCCGAATTTAAGGCGAAGTGCCTGGCGCTGCTCGATCAGGTGCAGAAGACGAAGAAACCGATTCGGGTGACCCGCCGCGGCAAACCGGTGGCTGAAGTTAATCCCCCGAAGCCCACGGAAAATCGCGATTGGATAGGGTCGATGAAGGACATGGAGATTCTTGGCGACATCGTCTCCCCGGCGAGTGACGAAGATGACTGGGAGGTTCTGCGCGATTGAAGCTCTTGCTGGATACTCACATCTGGCTGTGGAGCCTGAAGGAGACGCATCGCCTCGGAGCACGCGTACTGCGCGAACTGCGCGACTCAGAGAATGAGTTGTGGCTTTCGCCGATCAGCACATGGGAGGCCTTGACCCTCCACCAGAAGAAGCGCGTCTTCCTTGATCACGACTTAGAGCGTTGGATTACCATTTCCACGGCGCCGTTCCGCGAAGCCGCGCTGACGCATGAAGTCGTGGCCGCGGCGCGTCGTCTTACCCTGCCGCAGCGGGACCCTGCGGATCGCTTTCTTGCGGCTACAGCCAGGGTGCTTGGCTTGACGCTGGTCACGGCTGACACTCACCTGCTGGGGCTGGGCGACATCGCTACGCTAGGGAACCGGTAAGACAAACATCGGAAACTTGAAAACTTTGGTACCTGACCACCTTCGTGCCGGTTGACGGCACGAGCGGGTTCCCGATAATCTGCTCTTACACCGGAAAGGAGGTGGTCTGATGACAAGTTCTGATGGCAGTAGTAGACGTACCGAAAGACCAGGTGAGGTGGCTGAGACTTAGAGCAGGTCGCTCTAAGCGGGGCTCCGGGCATTCCCATCCTTCGAAAAACGCGAAGGATGGGGCAGCCAAAGCTTGAATAGGAATGCCGGAGCTACAGCCCGCACACTACCGGTGAGTTAAGGATTGATTCCGCCTGACGCAGGTCGGTCAGGACGCCGTTGAGGCGAACCCGGAGTTGCCGTAGAGGCCACGTAGAGTGACCACCTCTTGGTCAATCCCAAACAGTCCACCGGGCGGCCCGCAGGCTCGACGAGCTTGCGGGCCGTTCTGCGTTTGGACAAAATCGGGCCACTGATTTACACGGATTCCCGCGGATTTTGGTTGAGAGTATGATTCGGGCGAGGGAAGAAGTCCTAGGCAAAGTCTGGCCGCTGGGAGGGTGAATGGACGGACCCACAATCGTCAGCAGCACACCCGCAGTTGAACCTTTCGAGGCTCCGACTAGATATATCGCCAGCTTCTGGAGGCGGCTGTTCGCCTTTGTGGTTGACGTTATCCTGATTTCGATTCCCGGCTTTGTACTAGGCTATCTTTTCTACAGCTTCTTTTCAGGCGACCCGGATTGGGGCTCTCTCATCGGATTTGCGATCACAATTCCATATTTCGCCGTGCTAGGCAGTTCAATCGGCCACGGACAGACTCTCGCCCAGCGTTGGACTGGCATTGAGACGGTTGACGTAAACGGAAACCATCTTTCTCTCGGCAGATCGTTCCTGCGGTACACTGTACTGCTTGTTCCCGTTTTCTTTGGCAGCATCCTCCCGAGTCTTCTGGCTTGACTAGCCTCGTTTGCAGGCCTTGCCATCGTCTACTTGTATCTCTTCAATATTCGGACGCGGCAGACGCTGCATGACCTCGTCACCGGCTCTTTTGTGGTGGAAACACCGGGGACTGGGATAATCAAGCGAAGCCCGGTATGGCCAGGGCACTGGGCGGTTTTAGGGATTCTCGTGATCGCTGGTATGCTGGCCCCCTCACTGTTAAATCGCACGGGGCCTTTCCCTGAGCTGCTCGCCATACAGAAGGCCCTGGAGGACTCAGGCGAATTCCGTGAGGTCAAGGTCATGCTCCAAACCAGTAGCGGGGACCGCACCACGGGCCTTCATTTGACAGTTACCTGCAGGAATAAACCGACAGACTATGAGCAAGCCGGCGCCAGGATTGTCGCGGTGGTGGAGAAGGCTGACCCGCAGGCAGCACAGCGCGATTTCATCGCTGTGGATTTCAAGGAAGGCTTCCAGGCCGGCCTAGCGACCTTCTCTAATTCCCGACATGTGAGCCACAGTCCGCAGCAATGGGAAGAGATTCTGCAGAGTCAAGCGCGCTAAGCCCATCCAGTCGCCCGATCAGGCGGACGTCGTGTGCTTGCTGGCTTGGGGTATGATTTCCTGCCATGGCAACAGTTGATCCCGAACAAGAAAAACGGCGGTTGGCCGAGTTTTATTCGGGCCAGGCGGATGGAGAACTGGAGCAGGTTGCGGGGCGGGCAAACGAACTGACAGAGCTGGCACGGGAAGCGTTGCGTGCGGAAATGGCAAAGCGAGGCCTGAACGCGCCGATAGTCCCGTATCCTCCCGGTGACGAAGTCGAGATGCGGAATATGGTTGCGGTCCGCCGGTTCCGCGACTTGCCGGAGGCACTGCTGGCGAAGGGGAGCCTGGATTCCGCCGGGATTGACTGCGCTCTGGCCGACGACAACGTCATTCGCCTCGACTGGTTCTGGTCCAATATGATGGGAGGAATCAAGCTCCTAGTGGATCGCGAAGATGCGGAGGCTGCAAACGAAATTCTGAACCAGCCCATTCCGGAAGGTTTCAACGCGGCAGACGCTGGCGAGTACAAGCAGCCTCGTTGCCCGGCATGCCAGTCTTTGGATGTCTCCTTTCAGGAATTGAACAAACCCGTCGCATACATTACTGCATATTTCGGTGTGCCCCTTCCTGTGCGCCGCCGGGCCTGGCGCTGTCACTCGTGTCATGTCGAATGGGAGGACGACAGCGTCCCGGAAGCTGCAGATCCCACCGCCTGATTCATCCCGCCTGCTCACCACAGATCTTCGATATTGGTATTCTTTCGGCAAGGAGTAAACCCCCTATGACGAAAGACAATGGCCTAACACAGGTTGCCAGCCGCTATTCCATGAACGAGACCGTCGAGCGTCTGCAGGCGGCCTTTGTGGAAAAAGGGCTGAAGCTATTCAGCATTGTGGATCACAGCGGCGAGGCGCAGAAAGTTGGGCTGAGGATGCGGCCGACAAAGGTGCTGATCTTTGGCAGTCCCAAGGCGGGAACTCCGCTGATGGTTGCGGCTCCCAGCCTGGCGATTGATTTGCCGCTGAAGGCGCTCGTGGCCGAGGACGCCGACGGCAAAGTCTGGGTCACATACAACAGTCCCGAATATCTGCAGCAGCGTCATGTTGTGCCCGCGGAATTGATCAAGAATCTTGCCGGCGCGGGCGCGTTGATTGCCAAAGCTGTGGAATAATGCTGGCGGGATCGTTAATGAGGAAGCGAGCCACACGCGCGATTTACGCGTCGCAAATAACGCGACGCTTCGCGCAGCTCGCCCAGATCCCACGCTGCGCAACAGACGCTTGCTCGGGATGACAGGTCAGAGACATACGTGACCCAGGACACAAACCCGAATCGTGCGCGCGACCATCTCGCCAACGAGCGCACGTTTCTGGCCTGGGTGCGGACCGGGGCGGCAATTGTGGTGTTCGGGTTCGCCATCGGGCGTTTCTCGATTGCGATGCGGCAGTTGACCGTGCTCGTCGGCCATCCGGTGCGGACTGGCGGGCTATCGGTGTGGATGGGCGCTGGTTCGATTTTCGCCGGAGTGGCCCTGGTGATGGCCGGGCTGGTGCGCTATCGCAGGACGCGGGTGCAATTGGATGCGGGCACGTTTCAGCCCGCGGGATTTGTGCTCGATCTGGTTACGATTCTGACGGTAGTGTTTGGGCTGGTGCTGGCCGGGTATCTGATTTACACGGAGAGAAGTCTGGGGTGAAGGTAGCCGATAGGATTGCATGAAGGAGGCACCATGCCTGGGGCGATGAAAAGCATCCGGATCGCAGTAGCACTGCTCGCACTGTCATCAACCGGAATCTTCGGACAGTTCGACCGAGCACGGATCGAGAGGGGAGGACAGTGGCTGTCGTGGGACCCAAAAGAACGCACAGCTTATATCGTCGGGTTCCTTGGGGGGTACTACAGTGGAACATCCCAACTTTGCGAGAGTGCCGATGAGCTTTTCAAGGTCCGGGATTCAAACCGGGTGCCCCCAGATGTGATGCCAGGCTTCGAGGCGTCGGCACTATGCTTTCAAAGCCGGAGCGATTACTCGAAACGGTTCGCTCATAATGGCCTGGACGTCAGCCCCTATGTGAACGCCGTCACAGAGTTTTATACCAAACACCCTGATTACGAGGCAGTGCCCTTCCCTAAACTGATGCTACTTCTTGCCGACGGAAAGTGTGATACCGCCGAGCAGCTATACCAAAAGGCTCTCAAAGGAGAACTGCAGCGCGTTACGAAATAGAAACCATGGCCCACGAACAAGAAAAGGAAGCAGCAGCGCGAGCCAGCTTGAAGTTCGTCAAAGACGGGCAGGTCGTGGGGCTGGGGACGGGCTCGACCGCAACCTACTTCATCAAGCTGCTGGCTGATCAGGTGAAGAAGGGATTGCGCATTCGCGGCATTCCGACATCGATACGATCGCAGGAACTAGCCCTGAGCCTCGGCATCCCGCTGACCACGCTGGACGAATGCCAAGAGATCGCAGTCACGGTAGATGGGGCGGATGAAGTGGATCCGCAGCTGCGCTTGATCAAAGGGGGAGGCGGCGCGATGCTGCGGGAAAAGATCGTGGCGTCGGCGACAAAGCAGCTGGTCATTGTGGCGGATTCGTCCAAGCAGGTGCCGGTCCTGGGAGGATTTCCGGTGCCTGTGGAGGTGATTCCGTTCGCTCAGGTGCTGGTAGCGAAGCGAATCACGGCGCTGGGGGCGGAGGTGCGGCCGCGAGTGGCAGACGACGGCAAGCCCTTCGTGACTGACGAGAGGAATCACATTCTGGATTGCCGGTTTGGCCCCATCCGGGATCCGGAGGCTCTGGCCCGGCGGCTGAGCGACATGCCGGGCATAGTAGAACACGGGTTGTTCGTGGGGATGGCGAGTGTCGCTCTGTTTGCCCGCGGGAGCGAGATTGTGGAGTTGCGTCGAGATTGAATGGCGACAGGGGCACAAGCGCGAGGTTCAGCGGGACCGTCACGAAGGCGAGTGCCGCGGTTTCGTCTACAGGCGCCACTCGATGTAACGGTGTCGCGCTCAGGTATTGTGGACATGGTGCCCGGGCGTTCGATCAACCTTGGCGAGCGCGGGATCGCGGTCATGCTGGCAGGAGAACTCGTACCGGGAGAAACCGTCAGTGTTGAGGTGCCGCTGCCCCTGGTCGCCGGCATGCTGCGAACGCGGGCGATGGTGCGATATCACGACAACCTGCGCTACGGGCTCGAGTTTGTAGGATTGTCGGCAAAGCAGCGAGCGGCTATTCGCGAGTGGGCCAAAAGGGCATCACTGGAAACAGATGTTGCGGCGCCGGCAGCGTCTCCGTCGGAAAGAGGCACACTCAGCGCAAGCAGAAGCAACGCAAACGCTTTCGGAGGCGGGAAAGCGCGAACGAAACGGCTGGCTGCTGTGTGGGTGGTCTTGCTTGTTCTTGCCGCCGTCGTGGGCGTTGCTCTCTGGTGGCGCTGGAATCGGACATGGAAAGAGTTAGAGACGGGGATAAAGACTGAGCAGACCACGGTTGCGGAAAAGCCGCAGGCGCAGGTGCCCGCGGAAGTGATGGAAAAGCTCTTGATTCACCGCGTGGAGCCGGTGTATCCGCCTGAGGCGCGGCGGGCGAGCCTTCAGGGGGTCGTCGTTCTCGATGTTGTGGTCGGACGCGACGGATCGGTGACAAGCCTACGGGCGCTCAACGGTCCCGAGGTGCTGGCGCGCGCCGCCATGGATGCGCTGCGCTGGTGGAAGTTCGAGCCTTATCGGGTAAATGGAGAACCCGTTATCGCGGAGACGACCGTCGCCGTGGAATTCAAGAAATAGAGACTGTTCTGCCTTTTGCTTTGGTGCCGGCGTTCACCGAGGTTCTAGCGCCGCTTGCGAAGAGCGCGGAAGACGATCACACCGCTTACCGCGAAACAGGCCACCGCTCCCAGGGCGGCAACCTGCAAGAGATTGGTATTGAGCCGGAAGATGTCGGCCACGATGGCAACAACAGCAAAGACCAATCCAACGATGTTAAGCCACGAGGGCGCGTGGACGGGGACGCCGATGTCCCGGCGCAGGCGAATCTCAAGCAGAAGCGCGGCCAGCCCGATGGCTGCGACCACCACCAGTGCCAGCGGGCTCAGAAGCGCGCTGCGGCTCGTATAAATCACGACCAGAGACAACGCGAGCAGAAGAAAGCCCGCAGCAAGAATGGTCCAGCGCCGTGGCTTGGGCACAAGAGCCGGGTTGGAACCAGCTTCGGGCAAGGAACTTTGTTCAAAGTTATACATGGCGAAGCGCCGGGTTTCAATTAGGAGGTGCGTCCAGGGAAAAATAAACATTTGGGACAGCCGCCTTGGCCTTCTGAACGAGCAACCCCCGCCGCACTCCACCGAGAGTCTGTGCGCGATCCTTTACGCGCTGCGAGCTCCCGCCAACCACTCCGCCTGACGGGGATTACTGTTATTGAAAGCGTACAAAACTAGCTCGACGCGGGTGGAAATGCCCAGCTTTTCGAAGATCCGGAACAGATACTTCTTAATGGTGTGTTCGCTGAGGTTGAGTTCGCCGGCGATCTGGCGATTGCCCAAGCCCTCGGCGACGAGGGCAACGACCTGCTCCTCCCGTGGCGTGAGCAGCGGCCGGCCGCGAGTGTTGAACACGCGCAAAGAAGGAACTTCGGCGACAAGCTCGAAAAGGTAATTGAGGTGTTCGGTGCTGGCCCAGATCTGGCCCTCTGCCACGCGTAGCAAACACTTGCAGAGCAGGCGAAGGTTGGCGTCGGTGAGCGTGAAAATGCCGCGCGCCCCGGAACGAAACGCGCTGACGGCCAGGTCGCGATCGCATGAGTCGACCAGCAGAACCTTGGGAATCTCGGGATGGGCGAGGTGGAAGCGGCGCAGGGCCATGATGCTATCCGAGACTCCGGCCGGTGGACTCAACGACAAGAGCACGACGTGCGGACAATGCGCTGCGACCGCCTGAAGAATGGCGACGGTATCCAGCAGGCAGGTCGAAATGTGGAACTCGGGCCGTCGGCGAAGAGCGCGGGTGAGGAGTTGCGCCTGCATACGATTGGAGTCCGCGACCAGGACGCTGATCGCGTCCGAAGCGGCGGCGGACGGCGAACTCATAAAGCGGGTCTCCCGACAGCTAAGAAACTATGAATAACGCGATTGTAGGGAGAAGACAGATGGTTCACAAGGAATCTAGTCACAAAATCTGAGCCCCGCTCTCAAATCGGGAATTGGGATTGCAGTGTCGCAGCGGCTCGCGGTGCGGGTGAGTGTTCTGTGGAAAGCAAGGCGAGAAATTGTGCACCGTCCATGGGGCAACCGGCAGAAGCAGCTTTCTCTTGAAAATTCGGGCGATCCCGAGGGCAACAGACTCCAGTTGCGGAGGCTCTGGTCGATTTGTTCGCGTTATATGTGACAGGACGAACATGCAAGTCCACTTTTGTGGGTAGGGCAGAGGGAGACGTGGGCTGTGGGTGTTGAATTCAGAGGGACACGCCGCGATCTTCGACAATTGGCCGATTCGACAGCACGATTCTTGTGATGGGATGACCTTGCCTGTGGAAGAAACCGTCCACCTTTGTGTAGGGAACTTCCCATGTCTTGCTGATTCGGGGAAATGATTCTAATTTGCGCAACAGAGCACCACGGAACGCAAGTGATGTTCACAGCAAAGGTGCATTGCAAGAAAACGGGGAACAGTTTTATGGCGCAGGCAGAATTCATGAGGCGCCCTTTCATACTTCCTCGACTCGTCGCAGTCGCTTTTTTGCTGTTGCAGTGTGTTTCGGCCGCATCCGCCCAGGAAGCGACCGGAAAGGACCTGGGCGGGGACAAAGAGACTTCTCGATCCGGCTTAACCGGGACTGGAGCGGGAGCCAGCAGTACAACGGCCGCGATGCCCGGGGGGGCGGATGGCCAGGGAAACCCTTTGCTCGGAGGGGAACGCCATCCGCTCTACCGGTTGCGTCCCAGCGACGTAGTGGATATTAGTTTCACTGTTGCCCCGGAGTTCAACCAGACTCTGACCATCCAGCCTGACGGCTACGTGATGTTGAAAGACGCGGGGATGGTCGAGGTCGAAGGACTGAACCTGGAGGAGTTCGCCAAGGTCGTGCAGAAGGCTTACCAGGGATATCTGCATGATCCGGAGGTAGCGGTGGCGCTGAAAGACTTCGAGCGGCCCTACTTCATCGTGGGAGGGGAAGTGGGGCGGCCGGGCAAGTACGAACTGCGCACGGATACGACGGTTGCCGAGGCGGTGCAGATCGCCGGCGGGTTGACGCCGGCGGCGAAGCACTCCCAGGTGGTGCTGTTCCGGCGCGTAAATGACGATCTGGTGGAAACGCGGCTGCTGAATCTGAAAACGATGCTGAGGGACAGGCGGCTGAAAGAAGACGCACACCTTCGGCCGGGGGACATGGTGTTTGTTCCGCAGAATGAGATCTCTAAGATCGCCCGCTTTTTGACCAAGCCTTCGGTCAGCATGTACCTGAACTCCTCCCAGTTCTAAAGGAAATCCCGCACCTGAATGCCAGACGAAGACCCAATTCGCCGGCGAGTTCAGACACCAACGCCAACCGTGCGGGAGCTGGCGATGGTGGTATTTCGCCAGCGCAGGGTCTTCGTCTGCGTTTCCGGATTGGTGCTGGCGGCGGCCATTCTCTACCTCTTCTTGGGCGCAAGATTCCGCGCTGACATGAAGATTCTGGTGCGGCCGGGACGCGCGGACGCGCCCGTGAGCGCGGAGGAGAACGCGCCTCTTGACCTCACGCGGCTGGCTGTCACCGAAGAGGAATTGAACTCAGAGGTGGAATTGCTGCGGGATGACGAAGTGCTGCGCCGTGTGGTCGAAGAAAACGGTCTGGCTGGGCGCGACTGGCTGCACTTTCTCCGCCTGAATGAAGGGCCAGCCGAGCGCGTAGAGCGGGCCGCGCGGCGGCTTGCTAGGAAGCTAAAGGTGGAACCGGTCAAGAAGACGAATCTGATCACCATCAATTATGCGTCTGATGATCCGCGGCTGGCAGCGAAGGTTTTGCAGTCTCTGGCCAATGCATACCTGGAAAAACACACCGTGGTGCACCGGCCGGGCGGAGAAGCCAGCTTTTTCGAGCAGCAGACTGGAGAATCGCGGCGAGAACTAGAAGAAACCAAGCGCAAGCTGCTCGAATTTACCTCGGAGAATGGAGTTGTCGAAGCCGCCCAGGAGCGCGATCTTGTCCTGCAAAGGCTCAGCGAAGCGGATGCTAACTATCGCCAAACCCGGGTCGACCTCGACGAGACTCAACAGCGCGTCTGGGAACTCCAAGCTCAATTGTCTACTTTGCCACAGCGCTCAACGACGCAGGTCCGCAAATCCGACAATCCTGAACTCCTGAGGGCGCTCAAAGCAAGCCTGCTCGATCTTCAGTTGAAACGCACCGAGTTGCTGACGAAATTCGAGCCCAAACATCGGCTGGTGCAGGAAGTCGAGCAGCAGATCGCCCAGGCGCAGGCCGCGATCTCGGCGGAAAGCACGTCGCCAGTGCGAGACGAAACCACCGACAAGGACGCGCACTATGAGTGGGCGAAGTCGGAGCTCGAGAAAGCGCAGGTGCAGTTGAGGGGTCTGCAGGCCCGGGCGGCGGCCACAGCCGCGCAGGTGGACTCCTATCGGAGAACCGCGCGGCAACTGGGAGAGGCGGCGATTACGCAGGACGATCTTGCCAGCAGCGAGAAGGCAGCTGAGGATAACTACCTTTTGTACGTGAAAAAGCAGGACGAGGCGCGCATGGCCGACGCCTTGGACTCGCGGCGCATCGTCAACGTGGCTATCGCGGAGCAGCCGGTAGCTCCGGCGCTGCCGGTGTGGTCCGCCTGGACGGTGTTGCTGGCGGGGCTGGTCGTGGCCGGGGCTGCTGGAACCGGCGCTGCTTTTGCCGCCGATCGCTTGGACCCGGCTTTCCGCACACCCGAAGACGTTCTGGTGTATCTCGAAACTCCGGTGCTGGCCTCGCTACCACAAGGCGCGCAGGGCAGGATTTCGGCGTGAGAGAAGGAGTTATGGGCGTCGAACTGTTTCACACTCCGGAGGTAACTGCGGCGGAAGGAACAGAGCGCTGGGAGATGGGAAGCCTGCGCGAGCCTGCGGGCTGGAACCCAGAGAACTTTGCACGGGAGCAAATTCGGGGACTGGTTCGACAGGTCTTCCTTTCGAATGGCACAAGGCCTGTGAGGCAGGTCGTGTTCAGCTCAGTTGACCCGGAAACGGACATGCCGGGCCTCTGCCGCTGGGTGGGAGAGGCGTTGGCAACGCAAACGCCGGAAACGGTGGCGGTGGTGGGCGCATATCCGCGGCTACTTCAGGGCGGCGAGAAGAAGCCCGCGGAATCAGCTGAGCGTGGAGCCAAGGACAACGGCATGCCTTTGCGGCAGATCGCGGCCCGCGTGCGCGGGAACCTGTGGCTCGTACCGAACGGAGTAAGGAATGGTGGTTCCATCACGAGCGCTGGCTTGCACTCTTATCTTGGCGAGGTACGCCGCGAATTTGAGTATTCCGTTATCCAAGGGCCAGACGCCGGCAAGTCGGACGCGGCGACCGCCATGGCCCAGTTCGCTGATGGCATCATCCTCGTGCTGTCGGCGCAGCGAACAAAGCGCGCGGCGGCGTTCAAGATCAAGGTGGGTTTGGAAGCCGCCCAGGTACGAATCCTCGGGGCGGTTCTCAGCGACCGGGCATTTCCGATTCCGGAGGCGATTTACCGGCGGTTGTAAGACCCGTAATGCGGCGGTTGGTTCTTGATCCGGTTGGGGTAGTTTAGGCGTCCGAACTGCAGTAGAAATGCATGTGGAAAAGTTGGTCACAACAGACGTGGGAGCCAATCCGCGGAGCTATGGCTTCGGGGGCCGGGAGTGCCGGTGAGCAGCGCAGCTAGGGCCTGTGTTGCGCCCGAACCGGAACCGGAGGTGTGGTTCGCGGTACAAACCAGGTACCGGTTTGAGAAGAAGGTGGCAGAGCACTTGTCCAGCAAGGGAATCGAAGTGTTTCTGCCCTTGCGGACGGAGAACCGGGAGTGGAGCGACCGCCAGAAGCAGGTAAAGGTCCCCTTGTTTCCGGGGTATGCCTTCGTGCATTCGGCTCGCTCGCTGGCCATGCGCTTGCAAGTTTTGCAGACCGCGGGGGTCATGGGGTTCGTGAACTTCGCTGGGACTGCAGCCGTTGTTCCTCAAAAACAGATCGAAGACCTGCGCCTGCTGCTGATACAGGACGTGCCGTTTTCCCTGTATCCTTTCTTGCGAGCTGGGCAGCGGGTAAGGATTCGCGGCGGCTGTCTCCACGGTTTGGAGGGCCTGCTGACCCAGCGCGACAAAGGCAAACTGGTGATTTCGATTGAGTCGATCCAGCGCTCGCTGGCCATCGAGATCCAAGGTTACGAAGTGGAATTGATCTGACCCAGACGATCTGAAGTGTCTTCCCCACATCTACATCCCCAGCAGCAAGAGCCCGAGGCCAGCAATTGGGAGCGGCTGATTCCGGGAGAGGCCGCGCTGCTGCGCGCTCAAAGAAAACCGCCGCAGTCGGTCAAGTCCACAGAATTCGCAACCGACAAGGTGGCAGAAATCCCGCGGGAAGAACCTTCTGCCGAGAGCACGCTGGACCTGCTGGTGCCACGTCCGCTGCAGACAAGGTCAGCGTGGCGGTGGCTGCGGTCCACGGCGGCCGACTTTGTCCTGGTGGGGCTGAACTGGCTGCTCACGGGAACAACGCTGGCGACGCTGGGAAAGACCTTCTTGCACTTGCGTGGGTTCGCGGCCGGCGCGCCGAATTCCCTTGTTGGAATTGCGGTTCTGCAAGCGACTTTGATCACCCTGCTGGGCTATAGCGAAGGGCTATATGCCGAGGACGCCGATTTGTGTCGGCAGGCCTGGATTGTCGGCAAATCGGTTTTGTTGGCCAGCGCCCTCCTGTGCTTTGCCTACGGACTGCAGGGCGTATCCTGGGCGGCCAGCGGCTTGGTCTGCGTGGTTGGTTGCCTGAACTTTGGCGCGCTGTGCGCATGGCGTTGGCACAGAAGTAAGAAGCACTTGGCCGCGCGGTCGTCCGATAACTGCGTTCCGCGAGTGCTGATTGTGGGTGCGGACGCGGTGGGGCAGCGGGTCGCTTCCTACATGGGAAGCCACCCTGAAGTAGATCGAGTCGTGTGCGGATTTCTCGACAACGAAAGGCCGCTGGGGAATGGGGTGATCGGACGGGCAAGTGACCTGGCCCGCATCGCGCGTACGGAATTTATCGACGAGGTGATTCTGGCCGCGCCTCACGATCGGCAATTGACGCTCGAGGTGCTGCGCGAAGCTCGGCGTTTGCGCCTGGATGTAGAAATCGTCCCCGAACTGTTCGGGTGCAAGCCGGCAGAGCCTGTGGTGGAACGGATTGGAGACATGCCCGTAATCTGCCTGCACGCCGAACGTCTGCCGGCGGCGGCTCTCGTGCTGAAGCGATTCGCCGACGTCGCAGGGGCCGGGCTCACGTGCGTCATGCTGGCGCCGTTGTTGGCAGTCATCGCATTGTTGATCAAGCTGGACTCGGCCGGCCCGGTGCTGTATGTCGCCCCACGCGCAGGACGCAAGGGCCGGCCATTCCTGTGCTACAAGTTCCGCACTATGGTCAGTAATGCGGAGGCACTCAAAGATGGTCTGCGGCGGAAGAACCAAAGATCCGGGCCTTTCTTCAAAATCGCTGACGACCCGCGGCTTACGCGGCTGGGGCGTTTCCTGCGGCGCTACAGCCTGGATGAGCTTCCTCAACTGTGGAATGTGCTGCGCGGCGACATGAGCCTGGTGGGACCGAGACCGCATCCCTTGGACGATCTCGCCGCATATGAAGTGGGGCACCTGGCGCGGCTTGACGTAACGCCGGGCATGACCGGCCTATGGCAGGTTACCGCGCGGTGCGATCCTTCGTTCGAGCGCGCCATGGAACTGGATCGTGAGTACATCCGCGCCTGGAGGCTGGGGTTGGATCTGCGAATCCTGCTGAAGACCTTCGCCATCGTGGTGCGCGGGAGCGGGCAGTGATGCAGGCTGTTCCGCTGCCGGCAGGAAGACGCGATGGCCTGGTTGCCGAGTTCGCAGCCCGAGCTGCCGTGCTGGCTTTGCGCCCGCTGCAGGCAATGATGGCCGCTCCAACTGTGCTGTTCCTGGCCGCGTTGACGGCCATGCTTTTGCGCCATCCTGATGTACGGTTCTATGCCATAGATCGCATCGCGTTTGGCCTGCTCGTTGTGGGCGTAGCGGGGCGGGCTGTGATCCTCCAGCAGCGGTTGTTTCTGCTGGAGCGGGCGACGTGGCCCATGATTGGCCTGACACTCTTAGCCCTGGCCAGCGTATTGGGGAGGCCGTTCGACAACGAGACCTGGAGCCTGCTGGCGGCAAAGTGCATCGTGCCTTTCGCGCTGTTTCATCTGGCCAGGCTGGTCTTCACGGGGGAAAAGCAGTTCCGGCAATTTGAAGTTTTCGCGCTAATGGTGCTGGCTTACTTATGTTTCACTTCAATCGCCTTTCTCGTGGGGGCGCGGGAGCTGATTTTTCCCCGATTCATTCTGGACGAAAGCTTGGGTTTTCACGCCGACCGGGCGCGTGGGCCTTTGCTGCAAGCTGTCGCCAACGGCGTGTCGCTCAATCTGCTGGGGCTGCTCGCTCTGCACGCATATCGCCGTCGCAATCTGCGCGGCGTGAAGGCGGCACTGCTGTTGGCGGCGTTGCCCATCGCGATACTAGCCACTATGACGCGAGCAGTATGGGCGTCGTTTGCCGCGACCGTGCTGGCGCTGATCTTTCTCTCCCGAAGCCGCGCGCTGCGGCGAGCCGCCTTCGGCATCCTCCTGGTGGCGGGAGCCGTCCTGGCGTTATGTCTGAGCTCCAATGACCTGGATGGAACGCTAAAGGAGCGGTTGGAAGAACCGGGGCCCGTGGACTATCGCCAAGCCGTATACGCAGGCGGTTGGGAGATGTTTCTCCAGCGTCCGCTGACCGGTTGGGGCTTCAACCAGATGCCCGTCGAACTGCCCCGGCACGTCAGCGGCTACAAAGAGAAGCTGCTTTATCCCCATAACACCTATCTGGAATTGCTGGTCGAAGACGGAATTCTGGGGCTGGCGCTTTATCTGTGGCTGATGTGGGAGCTTTGGCGGCTGGGGCGAGGGCCGATCCCCGCGACGGATCGCGAAAGCTTTCTCGATGCCGGGTTTCACCGTTTGTGGCCGATCCTGCTAGGAGTGTACTGGCTGAACGCAGCCGTCGTGGTCATGAATTATCAGTTCGTGAACGGCTTGTTGTTCACCCTCGCGGGAATGCTGGCGGCGCGGCGGCGGCGGGCGCAGGTTTCCGAGTTGTGCTGACGGTCGCGTATCTCGCCAATCAGTTTCCCTCTGCCGTCGAGCCTTACGTGACCGATGAAATCGAGGAGCTGAGGCGGCGGGGAGTCCGCGTCATTGCCGGAAGCGTGCGCAAGGCGCCTCGCGAAGCGGAGACCTCTGACCGCGCCTGCCTGCCCGAGATCGTGCTGCAGCCACTGCGGATCATGGTTCTGGTGCGGGCTCTGCTCTTGTGCGTGCGTCGCTTGCGGCAGATTTCTCCCCTGCTCGACCGAGTCGTTCTTCGCGGTTCTGAAGGACCGATCGAGCGGGCCAAGGCTCTACTGCACACCTGGCTCGGAGCCTGTTACGCCCTGCGGCTCGAAGGGCGCGGCGTCGATCACATCCACGTGCACCACGGATATTTCGGGTCGTGGGTCGCCCTGGTCGCAGCGCGCCTGCTGAATGTGAACTTCAGCTTGACGCTGCACGGTTCGGACGTGCTGCTGCGCGCGGCGTATCTCGATGCCAAGCTTGCCGCTTGCGCGTTTTGCTTGACTGTATCGGACTACAATCGGCGCTACATCCTCGATCGCTATCCTGCAGTTGATCCCAACAAAGTGCTGGTGTCGCGGCTGGGAGTGGAAGTCAACGCTGGCGACGGCGTTCACTCCAGCGGCCGCGCCTCCAGCTCCGGCATATTCACTCTGGTTGCTGTGGGGCGGTTGTGTGCCGTCAAGGATCATGCCTTTCTGATCCGGGCCTGCGCAAGTCTCCGCCAGCGCGGCGTGCATTTCGAATGCTCGATTGCCGGTGATGGCCCGGGGCGAAGGCGCTTACAGGCCCTGATTCGCAAATGCGGACTCAAACAGCAAGTGGCGCTGCTGGGCTACGTGCGCCGCGAGCGAATGAATTCACTTTACGACCAAGCGGGCGTGGTCGTGCTGACCAGCCGCAGCGAGGGCATTCCGCTAGTGCTGATGGAAGCCATGGCGCGCGGGAAAATCGTGCTGGCGCCAGCCATCACGGGCATTCCGGAGCTTGTAATTCCGGACAGGACCGGCTTCTTGTACGAAGCCGGCTCGCTGGATGACTTTGTTAGCCGGTTGCTCCTGATTCGTTCGCTGCTGCAAGCGCAAGATTGGTGGCCGCCACGTATCGCCGCTTCCCGTCAGCTGAACTGGATGCGGCACGCCGCGCGTGTTCAGGTCCGCCGCAACTTTAACCGCAAGAAGAATCTCGAATGCTTCGCAGACTTGTTCCTCATGCGAGTCGTTCCCACGACTCAGAGCCTCGCCCATGAGAATTTTGCTTTGCAACAAATATAACTACCCCTTCAGTGGCACCGAAGTGTACCTCTTCGAAGTGATGGATCTGCTGCGTGCGCACGGCCATGAAGTGGCGCTGTTCGCCATGGCTGATCCGCGAGGCGTGGCGACTCCCTATGACCGGCACTTCGTGCCGCACATTGATTTCAAAGAAGAAGCGGGATTCCGGCAGAGGTTGCAGCGCGCTGCGCATCTGATCTATGCGCGGGAAGCGCGCCGCCGTATGCGGGCCATGATCAGCGACTTTCGTCCCGATGTGGCGCACGTGCGCAATATCTATCACCATTTGTCGCCTTCCATCCTCTGGGAGTTGAAGGCGCAGAATATTCCTGTCGTTTATCACCTGAATGATTTCAAGCTGCTCTGCCCCAGCTACAACTTGCTTTCGCAAGGAAAACCGTGCGAGGCGTGCAAGGGCGGCGCGTTCTGGCGGGCAATACAGCAGCCCTGTTATCGGGGACTGGGCGCGCGGTTGACCCTGATGACCGAGGCCTATGTTCATCGCTGGCTGGGTACGTATCGAAAGTGCGTGGATCTGTTCCTGGCGCCGAGCCAGTTTGTGCGCGAGAAGTTCGTCGAGCATGGATGGGACGGCGCGAAATTCGAAGTCCTACCACATTTTCAGAGAACGCACGCTCCTCCCGAGCCATGTGAAGAAAAGAACGCGCCGATACTCTACTTCGGGCGACTGTCACCGGAAAAGGGAGTGGATGATCTGCTCTTGGCAATGCAGCGGGTTCCACAGGCGCGGCTGATCGTCGCCGGCGACGGGCCGCAGCGTGCCGAGCTGCAGAACCTGGCAGCTTCGCTGGGCTTAAGCAACGTGGAATTCGTTGGCCAGGTCAATCCTGTTCAGCGGGATCGTGTTCTAGCCAGCTCGCGCTTTTCGGTTATGCCTTCTCACGCGTACGAGACCTTAGGCAAAACTATCCTGGAATCCTATGCGGCGGGACGCGCGGTCGTGGCGTCGGACTTGGGTTCGCGCCGGGAGTTGGTTCGTGATGGCGAGACTGGGCTTCTCTATCGCGTCGGAGATCCGGATGCGCTTGCCGTCGCGATGGCAACGCTCCGCGCAAAACCGGAACTGGCGGAGCGAATGGGGCAGGCGGGCTGGGATCTAGTGCGTCGATGCTATACGCCGGAGCAGCACTACGAGCGCTTGGCGTCCATATACGAGGGCATGGTTGCTGACAAGGCTAGTCACTGGCAACTGGTTAGAACGGCAGAAGAACCATCGCGAGGACAGTCACGCCGGCCCTCACACGCTACCAGGCTCGAGAGCGCCACGCGGCTGTCCGGTCGCAGGCTCCGCGTGGCCTTCATCGGCGGGCGTGGCGTGGTCTCGAAGTACAGCGGCATCGAGACCTACTATGAAGAAGTCGGGAAGCGGCTGGCGCAGATGGGGCATGAAGTGACGGTGTACTGCCGGACATACTTCACTCCGCGGCTGCCGGAATACCGCGGCATGCGGCTGGTGCGGCTGCCAACGATCCGGTCGAAGCACCTGGAGACGATAGTGCACACCTTGCTCAGCACTGGGCACGCGCTGACCCAGCGGTATGAGATCGTGCATTTTCACGCGCTCGGGCCGGCGCTGTTTTCGTTCTTACCGCGATTGGTCGGGGCCAAAACGGCCGTGACTGTGCAGGGGCTCGACTGGCAGCGCAGGAAGTGGGGACGCCTGGCGTCGGCCGTGCTGCGGTGGGGCGAACGGGCGTCGGCCATATTTCCGAATGTAACCATGGTCGTTTCGCAGGCATTGCAGCAGCGCTATCGAGAGATTCACGCGATTGAAGCATTCTACGTGCCCAATGGCGGCCTGCTGCGGGAATGGCGCGAGTCGCGAAGGATTCTGGAACTTGGCATCAAGCCGGGAAACTACATTCTGTTCCTGGGCCGATTTTCGCCGGAAAAAGGCTGCCATTTGCTGGTCGAAGCATTCGAGCAGCTCGAAACCGAAGCACAATTAGTGATGGCCGGAGCTTCGAGCTACTGCGACGGCTACAGCTGCGAACTTCGCCAACATGCGAGCGACCGCATTCGCATCCTGGATTGGGTTTCAGGCGAAACGCTCGATGAGCTGCTGACCAATGCCATGCTATTTGTGCTGCCCTCGGATTTGGAGGGCCTGTCGCTGGCGCTGCTCGATGCCATGGGCGCCGGGATCTGCGTGGTGACCAGCGATGTTCCAGAGAACCGTGAGGTCATGGATGGGGCCGGATTCACCTTTCAGTGCGGGAGCGCGATCGATCTGGCGGAGCGGCTGCGTTTCCTGATCGCCAACCCTGCAGTGCGCGAAGCCGCTGGTAGGGCTGCGAAGAAGCGAATCCGGGAACAGTATCAGTGGCAGAGAATAGCTGAAGACATCGAGAAGGCCTATTTCGAAATGATGGGATGGAAACCGGCAGAGGCGGCGAAGAGACCGAGCGCCAGGGCCGCCGGCGCAGGCGTAGACGCGGAGCGCCGAGCCGGATAGCGCTTTCAGCGCTGCGAAGGCCGCGTAGCTTTGGCCCGGACCAGAAGTACAACTTGTCCTCGTGGACTGGGCGTAGTCTAATCAGCCTCATGGGAAACTTTGCATCGAAGGGCAGTCAGCGATGGCTCCAGGCGGCGGTGAATCGGAAGCCGGATCTTCTTCTCAGCGCGCTCCGGCGCAGCGGAGCAGTTAGGCTGGGCGTTTCGGTCACGTGGTCTTCTCCGTTGGAAGCCGAAAACTTTCAGGAATACCGTGACCTACAGGCGCTGGAGAAGACTGGGATTGGCAATCTCAAGAGGCCCCTCAACGAGTTCTGGCCAGCGCGTGGACCGGTCTGGGATGCGTTGGCAACTACATCGGAAGGGCCGCTCTTTGTCGAAGCTAAGGCCCACATACCAGAGGCTGCTTCGCCGGCCACTAAGGCGTCGCCGGACTCCCGCAAGTTGATTGAGCAAAGCCTGGCCGAGGCGAGGGAATTTTACGCCCCAAAGGCAACTGCGTGTTGGAGCAATGTGTTTTACCAATACGCCAACCGGCTTGCCTACCATTACCTCCTGAGACAGGTCAACGATGTGCCGAGCACTCTCGTGTTTCTCTATTTCGTGAACGCGGATGACGTGCATGGACCCACGACCGAAGAGGAGTGGCATGGGGCTGTGCGGCTTGTTCACGCCGTTCTCGGGCTGCCCAAGGATCTGACGCGTTTCGGAGTGTTCGACGCGTTTCTGGACGCCAGACTTCTTCAGGACGCCATCGATTTAAACTGATACACCGTCATTTGCACTCAAGGACGGGCGCAAGCCCGTCCTTTTTATTACAATCAGGTGCCTGCCAAAGGCAGGCGATCATGACCGAAGGCACGCGCTACAAGGGCATCATTTTGGCGGGAGGGTCGGGCACGCGGCTCTATCCGGTGACGCAAGCGATGGGAAAGAGCCTGTTGCCGGTATACAACAAGCCCATGATTTACTACCCGCTGTGCACGCTGATGCTAGCGGGTATTCGCGACATCCTGGTCATCTCGACTCCCGAGGACGTTCCCAAGTTTCAGGTCTTACTGCGTGATGGCAGCCAGTTCGGGATTCACCTCGCCTATAAGGTACAGCCCCGGCCCGAGGGCATCGCGCAGGCGTTTCTCGTGGGCGAGGAGTTTCTCACTGGCAGTCCCTGCGCCCTGATTCTCGGGGACAACATTTTCTATGGACACGACCTGGTCCGGGACCTGCGGGAAGCCGCACAAATTCTCCGCGGAGCGCGGGTTTTCGCTTACCCGGTTCACGACCCAGAGCGTTATGGAGTGGTGGAGTTTGACCGCGCTGGCCGCGCATTGAGCATCGAAGAGAAACCGAAGCAGCCCAAGTCGCGCTATGCCGTGACCGGCCTGTATTTCTACGATTCTGATGTTGTGAAGATCGCCAAATCTCTGAAACCAAGCGCCCGCGGCGAACTCGAGATCACAGACGTCAATCGCGCCTATCTGAAAGATGGAAAGCTCGAGGTCGTGGTGATGGGGCGTGGCATGGCGTGGCTCGATACAGGCACGCACGAATCGCTGATGGACGCCGCGCTCTATATTCAGGCAATCGAGAAGCGCCAGGGGCTGATGGTGGCCTGCCCGGAGGAGATCGCTTACCGCTCCGGCTACATTTCCACGGCGCAGGTGGAGCAGATGGGGAAAACAATGAAGAACAGCAGCTATGGCGCTTACCTGCTCCAGCTTTTGACGGAAAAGGTATTCTGAAATGAATGCAGTCCCCGCTGCCCAATCTGCGATGAGCACGTTCAGGACAACCCCGACTTCTTTGCCCGGATTGCTCCTGCTTGAGCCCCGCGTGTTCGGCGACGAGCGTGGATTTTTCCTCGAAAGCTACAACGAACGCGCTCTGGCGGAGTTGGGGGTTCGGGAGCGGTTTGTGCAGGACAATCATTCCTGCTCCCGGCGCAACGTTCTGCGCGGATTGCATTACCAGATCAGGCACGCGCAGGGGAAACTCGTGCGCGTTGTCGAAGGCGAAGTGTTGGATGTTGCGGTGGATCTCCGCCGCAGCTCACTTGCGTTCGGCAAATTCGAAGCCGTGCGCCTATCGGGCGACAACCAGCGCATGCTGTGGATCCCAGCAGGCTTCGCCCACGGCTTTCGCGTCACCTCTGAAAAAGCTCATGTCCTGTATAAAGCCACTGATTACTATGCTCCGGAATACGAGCGCACGCTGGCATGGAATGACCCGGGCTTGAGGATCGATTGGCAACTCGACGGTGAGCCTATTGTTTCTGCGAAAGACCAGCGCGGCGTTCACCTCCGTGATGCCGAGACCTTCGATTAAAGAGCAATCAACACCATGCGAGTGACGATTTTTGGCGCTTCCGGTCTGTTAGGACAGGCGCTCACGCGCGAGTGGAGCGGAGATGACGTTACCGGCCTGAGCGTTGAAGACGTGGACATTCGCGACGCTGCCAAAATCGGCGAAGTCGTCGGAACGCAGCGGCCGGAGTGGATTATCCTGGCTGCTGCCTACACCGATGTGGATGGCTGTGAGAGCAAGCGCGAGCTGGCTTTTTCAGTTAATCGGGATGGCGCGGTGACCGTCGCCGAGGCTGCAGCACAGACCGGCGCGAAGCTCCTGTTTCTCAGTTCCGATTATGTTTTTGACGGAAAGAAAGCGTCTCCCTACGAAGTTGGCGACACGCGGAATCCGCAGAGCGTTTACGGGCGGTCCAAGGCGGAAGCGGAAGTCCGGTTGCTTGAGATTCTTCCTGACTGCTGCATCGTGAGGACAGCGTGGTTATTCGGGACGGGCGGCAAATGCTTTCCCGACACGATCCTCAAGCTGGCTGCAAGCCGGCCCGCGCTGGATGTGGTCAGCGACCAGCGAGGCTGCCCAACGTATTCCATAGACTTAGCGAGGGCGATCATGCACTTGTGCCATAAGGGCGCGGCCGGAATTGTGCATGTCACAAATGCCGGACAATGTTCCTGGTTCGAGTTCGCGCAGGCAATTCTCAAGAGAGCCGGACTAAGCACCGAGGTGCGCCCGATCAGCACGCAGCAAATGCCACGTCCCGCGGCGCGTCCGTCGTATTCGGTTCTGTCCTCAGCCAGTCTGCGGCGCTATGGCATTGCTATGCCCACTTGGCAGGAGGCGCTGCGACGGTATTTGCAGGAACGCGGAAGTTAAGGAAATGGGCCAGTCCCTCCCGATGGACAGCCATTCTGCGGCGTTTCTTCGCCTCTAGTTCACGTTCTGGCCCTTTCCGTAACCGGAAGCGTCCCAGTTCCGTCCGGCTCCCCATTACCTTGGTAATAGCGAGTCACCACCGCATGAAACATAAAATGCTACGGTGCCAGTTTCGCTGCCCAAACACGCCCGGAGATGGACTGCCGCCATCTGTGTGCTGGCGTGCGTTCACATCGCGCTGTCGCTGCTGGTGTCGCGCGGATTCGCGCTGACTGCGTTCGGCGACATCCTGCAGACCGTTCTCTTGTTCTGCGCGACAGCGGCCATTCTCAGCAATGCGAAGGCAGCATCCGGGAAACCGCGGCTGTTCTGGTCTCTCATGGGGCTGGGATTTGGCATGTGGTTCTGCGCCCAGGTGCTGTGGGCGTACTTCGAGGTCTTCCTGCGGCAGGATGCGCCCGATCCGTTTGCGGGCGATGTGGTTCTTTTCCTGCATGTGGTTCCCTTGATGGCGGCAGTGGCCGTCCAGCCGCATCTGCGTCAGGACGATCACGCCATCCGCGCGGGCACTTTGGACTTCATTTTGCTGTTCACCTGGTGGCTCTTCCTCTATCTGTTCATCGTGATTCCCTGGCAGTATGTGCATCCGGCGGATTCCACCTACGGCGTCAGTTTCGACATCTTGTACACCTGCGAGCAACTGGTCCTGGGTCTAGGGTTGATTCGCGTGTGGCAACGCAGCAGCGGTATGTGGCGGGTCGTCTACCGCGAGTTCTTTGGAGCCGCGCTGCTAGCCTGTGCCGGTTCACTCCTCGCCAACCGGGCCATCGACGCGCACACTTACTATACCGGCAGCCTTTTCGATGTGCCGCTAGTGGTGGCGATGGCGTGGTTCGTGCGCATCGGATTGTTGGCGCGCGAGCGAGCCACGCAAACTCCTGCGGATGAAATTCCAGGCGGCCACGGCATCTGGAAGGCGCGCTTGGCCATGCTGGCGGTCGCTCTAACGCCGTTGATGGTGGCCTGGGCGCAGTTTGGCGGTCATTCGCCACCACGCGTGCGTTCTTACCGCTTGCTTCTGACTGTCACCGTCATGGTCGTAATGGGATTCCTCATCATTTTCAAACAGCACTTTTTGGACCAGGAACTACTGAGTTTGTTGCGCTTGACGCGCCGCAACCTGGACGAAATGTGCCGCATGAAGGAAGCCCTGGAAGGCAAAGAGCAGTCGCTTCGCTGGCACAGTCTGGAGTTGCAGCGCAAAAATCTGGAGCTGCAGGAAATCTCGTTTACGGATTCGCTAACTGGCGTTTGGAACCGGCGCTACATGGAAGAAATCGTCTCCCCGGAAGCGCAGCAGGTGCTGCGCAACTATGAGCGAGCGCGCGGCGGCGACGTCCGCAAAATGGACCACCGCGATCTGGTCTTCGTCATGGTCGACATGGACTTCTTCAAGGAAGTAAACGACGAGCACGGCCATCCCGCCGGCGACCGGCTCCTGCAACTGGTGGCGCAAAGGCTGGCTACTGTGGTGCGTAAGTCAGATGTCCTGGTGCGTTGGGGTGGGGAAGAATTCCTGATCATGAGCCGCTCCGCTGACCCCTCCGGCACACCCACATTCTGCGCCCGCATCCTGGAAGTCATGTCGGCGGCGCCGTTTGATTTGGGCCATGGCATCGTCGTGCGCAAGACCTGCTCGGTGGGTTGGGCGCCGTTTCCCTGGTATTGCGATGCCTTTGAGGCAATCTGTGCCGAAGAATCCATTGCGCTGGCTGATGCGGCTCTCTACCGGGCGAAAGTCCTGGGTAGAAACCTAGGCGTGGGAATCGTGCCCAGTGACGGAGCGGCCAGAAATGCCGGGGCCATCACGGTGAAGTCGGTGCTGGAGGTAAATTCTCCTGTGTCACGAATAATGCTCACGGCATGCCCGCTCCGGAGTACGGATTCCAGGCGCGAATACGAGGCGGCGCAGCCGGCCGACAGGTTCGGAGCATGAAGATGCTGTGGAAACGATTTGCTCTTGGCCGTTGGGTCGAAGAGAGGAAAGGCTTTAAGAGCCCAAGCGTACAACGCATTCCTTCTGCACGTAGCGCTTGACCTTCAGTGACCGGTTGACTACATTGAAACTCCGGCTCTCACACTTCACGAGATACCACCGCCCATGAACGGCAAGAATCTTTCCCGCAAAGCTGGACTGCGTCAGAAGGCGCAACTGATGTCTGCGTCGGAAATCGAGCGCACCCTGGTGCGGCTGGCATACGAGATCGTGGAAAAGAATGGCGGCGTTGAGGCCCTGGGGTTGGTGGGCATCCGCCGCCGCGGGGTGCCTTTGGCCGAGCGGTTAGGCAAGATTATTACGCGCATCGAGAATGCCAAGGTCCCGGTCGGAAGTCTGGACATTACCTTTTACCGCGACGATCTCTCGACTCTCGGACCAAAACCTGTGGTGCAGCAGAAAGAGATCGGCTTTGAAATCAAGGACAAGAACATCGTGCTGGTGGATGATGTTCTGTTCACCGGCCGCACCACCCGGGCCGCGCTGGACGCCCTCTTTGAGCACGGCCGGCCACAGCGGGTGCAGCTGTGCGTTCTGATCGATCGCGGGCATCGCGAGATTCCCGTGGAAGCCACCTTCGTCGGTCGCCACGTGCAGACTACGAAAAACGAAGTCATCGAAGTCAAATTGACCGAGATCGATAACGCAGAAAAAGTCCTGCTGATGGAGAAATAGGGCGCCAGACTGTTTCTGGGTGGCGCAACTCTTCAACGCTGCGATCAGCGGGCCGCCGAGAGGAGCCGGCTTCAGCCGCTGAGGCGCCTCCGAGGCTAAAGCCCGTCTGCTTTGTTCCACCCTGATCGCAAGCCTGAAGGCGTGCGCCACCCAAATGGGGACGAACGGTCGGAATGCCCACCGTCCTTGCTGTCTTGGACAGCTAAGTCCTTACCCGATTTGCGTGCACACGGCCTTGGTCTGGGTATAGAGATTGAGAACCTCGTGCCCCATCTCTCGGCCCCATCCCGACTGCTTGTAGCCTCCGAACGGCAAAGCCGCGTCGAAGACGTTGTAGCAATTGATCCAGACAGTTCCGGCGCGAAGCTGTTCGGCCATGCGGTGCGCCTTGCCGATATCGCGCGTCCACACCGCCGCGGCCAGTCCGTAAGCGCTATCGTTGGCGCGGGGAACAATCTCCTCGGGATCGGTGAATGGCATTGCTGCCACGACCGGGCCAAAGATTTCTTCCTTCACGACTTTCATGTTCTCCTGCGCGTCGACTAGCACCGTGGGCTCGACAAAGTATCCGCGGTCGCCGGCCTTGTGGCCGCCGACAACTGCTTTCGCGCCTTCCGCGAATCCGGCCTCAAGATATCCGCAAACACGGTTCAACTGCTCCTCAGAAACTAAGGGTCCCATCTCTGTTTTCGGATCAAGTCCTGATCCTAGCTTTATTTTCTTCGCGTAGTCGGCCACTCCGTCGACGACCTGGTCGAAAACCGCCTTCTCGATATACAACCGCGATCCCGCGCAGCAGCACTGGCCGTGGTTAAAGAAGATGGCACTGGCCGAGCCAGAGATTGCCGTGCTGAGATCGGCGTCCTTGAACACGACGTTGGGAGATTTGCCGCCCAATTCCAGAGAGACTTTCTTGAGGTTCCCGGCCGCGGCCTGAACGATCAGCTTGCCGACCTCGGTCGAGCCGGTGAAAGCGACCTTGTCCACATCAGGATGAGCCGCCAGCGCCGCTCCTGCCGTCTCGCCGTAGCCAGGAACGATGTTGACCACTCCGTCGGAGAATCCAGCCTCCTGAATCAGCTCTCCCAAACGCAGCGCCGAAAGCGGTGTTTGCTCGGCGGGCTTGAGCACGGCAGTGCAACCCGTGGCCAGCGCCGGGCCCAGTTTCCACACCGCCATCAGCAGCGGAAAGTTCCACGGAATGATCTGTCCAACCACCCCAACCGGCTCTTTCAACGTGTAGGCGAAATACCTCCCGCCGCCGGATGAGATCGGAATCGTGTTGCCTTCGATTTTCGTGGCCCATCCTGCCATATACCGCAACAAGTCGACCGCGAGCGGCACGTCGGCGGTCTTGGCGATGTCCAGAGGCTTGCCGTTGTCCAGACTCTCCAGGTAAGCGAATTCTTCAGTGTGTTGCTCCAGCAGATCGGCGAGTTTCCAGATCAGACGGCCGCGTTCTGAGGGAGTCACGCGGCGCCACGAGCCGTTGTCAAAAGCGTTGCGCGCGGCCTTCACGGCCCGGTTAATGTCCTCGCGATCGCCTTCCGCGATCTGCACGAGAACTTCACCGGTCGCCGGGTTGTAGGTGGGGAAAGTCTTGCCTGACGCGGCATTGACCCACTGGCCGTTGATCAGCATTTTGCGTGGTTTGTCAATGAACTGCGCGACATGCGGATGAATGTCCGGGGAAACTGCGATGCCCATAGGTCCTCCTTGGTCGAACACGCTTGCAAGAGAAATGATGCCGGGCGGATGAGAGCGCTGCGAAGATGCTAGCGCCGACTACAGACAAATGCAACCGAGCTACGGCTAAGAGCAGGAACGCGGCGTGCTGTCCACTCTGGTGTCCATTCTTGGCGACCAACAGTCGTTCGGTCAAGTCGGCAAGGGTTTACAATTGCCCGCGATCTGGTGCAACGCCTCGGCGCAAGATAGCCTATCTGTCGCGATGTAATGCGAGCAAGAGCTTTGATCACTGAATGATCCGCCAGCCCAGGAGGACAACTGAATGGGACGGTTTACCGGCATTCTCGGCCTGTTGGCCATGCTTGGCTTGGCCTATGCTTTCTCGACTGACCGCCGCGCTATCCGCCTGAAGACCGTCACATGGGGCCTGGGCCTGCAGTTCGCGTTTGCCGTATTTGTGCTGCGCGTAGACTTCGGCCGCCGCATGTTCCAGTCCGCCGGAGATGCCGCCAATCGCGTGCTCAGCTATGCCCTGGTCGGCTCCGAATTTGTTTTCGGGGACCTGGGCAAGAAAGGCTCGGCCGCCGGTTTCGTGTTCGCCTTTCAGGTACTGCCCGTAGTGATCTTCATCTGCGCGCTCTTCGCCATCCTCTATCACTACGGCATCATGCAGTTCATCATCCGCATAGCGGCCTGGGTCATGACGCGGTTTATGGGAGCCAGCGGCGCGGAATCGCTGAACGTCGCGGCCAGCATTTTTATGGGGCAGACCGAGGCGCCGGTGACCATTCGTCCCTTTCTTCCCGATCTGACCCGCTCCGAGCTCATGACCGTGATGACCAGCGGTATGGCGCATGTTTCGGGAGCGATGATGGCCGCCTACTTCGCCTTTGGGGTCGAGCCGAGACATGTACTGAGTGCCGTGATCATGACCGCGCCCGGCACTCTCCTGGTTGCGAAAATGCTCATTCCTGAGACGGAGCAGCCCAAGACTGCCGGTCGCGTCGTCATGAGCGAAGAGGAGGTGACAGCAGAGAAGAATGAGAACCTGCTGGGTGCGATTGCCCGCGGCACAGGCGATGGTCTCCACATGGCTCTCAACATCGCCGCCATGCTCATCTCCTTCCTTGCCCTGATTGCGCTGATCGACAGCATCTTCGGTGGCATTCATCACTACGTTGCATGGTTTCCCGAAAGCCTTGAGAGAGTTTTGGGAATCATTTTTTCGCCAATTGCGTGGCTCATCGGAATTCCGCGTCAAGACTGCTCGATGATCGGCTCTTTCCTCGGCACGCGCATGGTGGCGAATGAACTGGTGGCGTTTAAGATGCTTGGCGCGGCGCAGAAAGTGCTCGATCCCCGCTCGTTTACCATTGCCACGTTTGCGCTGTGCGGCTTCGCGAACTTGGGCTCAATTGGTATTCAGATCGGCGGCATCGGCGCTCTGGCTCCGAACAAGCGAGGCGAGTTGGCCCGGCTCGGCGTGCGGGCCATGCTCGCGGGGACAATGGCCAATTTAATGTCGGCGTCCATCGCGGGCATGCTGCTGTAGCCAGTGCCAACTGCTCAGCGGGAGTTAACTGCGCTTAACTCGACGATTCCCCCTCGGCCGAGGATGCTCGCGTCTTTCCAGCGATTTACTCTATGATGAAGTAATCGGCACAAGCACCGGCCGGAGCCCTTACATGCTAGCCGCAATCGATTTTGAGCAAGAAATTCTCGAGCTGAAGCGCCAGATGAATGCCGTGATTCTGGGCCATTACTACCAGGACTCGGAAATACAGGACCTGGCGGATTTTGTCGGCGACAGCCTGCAACTTTCCCAAAAGGCAGCGGGGGTTTCGGCTGAGGTAATTGTTTTCTGCGGCGTTCTTTTCATGGCCGAGACCGCGAAGATTCTGAATCCGCAGAAGCTGGTATTGCTGCCGGATCTGTCCGCCGGTTGCTCGCTTGCCGACGGTTGTCCGGCGCATCTGTTTCGTCCATTTCGCGAGCGCTACCCGGATCACATCGTCATCAGCTACATCAATTGCAGCGTGGGGATCAAAGCGCTCAGCGAGATCATTTGCACGTCCAGCAACGCGGAAGCGATCATCCGGCAGATTCCCGCAGACCAGCCGATTATTTTTGCCCCAGACCAGCATCTTGGCCGCTACCTGATCAAGAAGACCGGCCGGGACATGAAACTCTGGCCAGGAAGTTGCATCGTCCACGAAATGTTCTCGGAGCGGGAACTGGTGCGGTTGATCGAGCGCCACCCGGATGCGATGGTGCTGGCTCACCCGGAGTGTCCGGAAAACATCCTGCGCCACGCGGACTACATCGGCTCAACCACGGGGATTCTCAAGTACGCGGAGAAGAGTCCAGCGAAACAGTTTATCGTTGCGACTGAAAGCGGCATTCTCCACCAGATGGGAAAGGCATGTCCCGGCAAGACTTTCATCGTGGCGCCGGGCGAGGCTGGCTGCTCATGCAGCCAGTGTCCGCACATGAAAAAGAACACATTGGAGAAGTTATATCTGTGCATGAGGGATCGCACTCCGTCAATCACTATTAACGAAGATTTGCGGCTGCGTGCGCTACAGCCCATCCAACGAATGTTGCAAATGAGTTGAGTCTTGCATCGGACGATGACGACATCATGAGCGCGGCCCCAGCATTCCCCTGTCGCCGACTTGAAATGCGAAGCTAAACACTTGTGAATACAAACCCAGTCCACACGGACGTCCTGGTAATCGGCAGTGGGCTGGCCGGCCTTTCTGCGGCGTGGCAAGCGGCGCAGCGGGGGTGCGCCGTCGCGCTCCTGAGTCGAGCCAAAGACATTCACGACAACAATACGAATCGCGCTCAGGGAGGCATCATCTTCCGCGGGCGCGAAGATTCTCCTCAACAGTTGGTCGAGGATATCCTCGCCGCCGGCGCTGGGCTGAGTTCGCGACAGGCGGCCGCGCTCCTAGCCGAAGAGGGGCCGCGCTTCGTCAAAGAGATCCTCATCGACGAGCTTGGGGTTCCCTTTGACCGTTCGCCGGAGAATCCCGCCGAACTGGACCTGACGTGCGAGGCGGGACATTCCATCCCGCGCATTATTCACTACCAGGACCGTACCGGCTACGCCATCGAAAAGGCGTTCGCTGAGCGCGTGATCGCGCACCCGAAGGTCACAGTCTATTCGGGCGCGACCGCCGTAGATCTGCTCACTACATCGCACCACTCCCTGGAACCGACCGACGTGTATCGCCCCCTCACATGTTTTGGGGCCTACGTTCTGGATCAAGCGAGCGGGAAGATCTTTCCGATTCTCGCCAAGGAGACCGTTCTCGCGACCGGCGGCCTGGGCGGCGTTTTCCTTCATACGACGAACCCACCGGACGCGCGCGGTGACGGGATCGCATTGGCTTATCGCGCGGGCGCGCGCTGCATCAACCTGCATTACATCCAGTTCCATCCCACAGCGCTGCTGGCGCCGGATGGCCGCTTCCTGATTTCGGAAACAGTCCGAGGCGAAGGCGGCAGGGTGGTAGACCGGCATGGCAGGGAGTTCATGCAGCGCTATCATCCGGCAGGATCGATGGCTCCAAGAGATGTTGCTGCCCAGGCGATCTACCAGACGATGCTCGAAGCCGGCGAGCCATGCGTGTATCTCGACATCACGGATAAGCCGGCTGACTGGTTGCGGCAGCGCTTTCCTGGAATCATCGCGCTATGCCTGGAACGAGGCATCGACATAACACGCGACCGCATCCCAGTCGTTCCCGCGGCCCACTACAGTTGCGGCGGAATTGCGACGGATGACTTGGGGCGCACGAACATTGTTCGTCTGCGAGCCGTTGGAGAAGTCGCCTGCACCGGGCTGCACGGCGCCAATCGGCTGGCCAGCACCTCGTTACTCGAGTGCTTGGTGTGGGGCACTCGTACCGGGCGGCTGGCGTGCGAGCAGATCCAATCGGGTCAAGAATTCTACTTTCCGGACATCGCCGACTGGCGCTATGAGCGCGAGCCCGTCGACCCGGCTCTCATCGCGCAGGACTGGCTCATCATTCGCCACACGATGTGGAACTACGTCGGCCTGATCCGCAGCGAAAGACGCCTAAATCGCGCTCTACGTATTCTAAGCGAGCTTGATCTGGAGATTACCCGCTTCTACGAAAAGTGTGAGGTGAATGACTCGATAATCGGCCTTCGCAACGGAATCTTGACTTCGCTGCTCATCCTCGAATCCGCGCGGCAAGCGCGCGAGAGCTGTGGCTGCCACTTTCGCATCGATTGAGACCGCGAATAAGCCGGTCGTGCTGGCAGATAACTAGCATGGCCACAGTGCATACTCTGAAACGAACCTCTCCTCAGACCACCCTCGGGGAACCGGTCCCCCGGTGGCGGCGAGGTTGCGAACGGAATACAATCTTAACCTGCAGGTTTTTCCACTATGTCTCCCATTCCGGACGATCTGGCCAGCATTAAAGATGACATGATTGCCTTCATCGAAGGCCATGGCATGCGCCGCTTTCACGGCTATGTGGACTATGAAGAGGTGCAGTGCATCATGTGGGAGATGGGTGACAATCCCGACGGCTGGAAGGATTTTGTGGTGCTGGCCAAGACAGCGGGTGCTCCTTTTTTGACCATGCACTCCTGGGCGCTCGATCGCAAAGACCTTGATGAGCTGATCGAGCGCTTGAGCAACTCGGAATTCACCGAAGGCGACGACGTGGAGGACGCACGCTGGCTCCGCGCCCATGCCGGCAAGGTGGGGTATCTGCAATTGGGTTGGGCCTACCAGGGCTCGATGTTTTTGTGCGAGGTCTCGACCGACTGGTACGACCGCTATCAGCGGCTCCTGGATGTGTCCGACGAGTTCGGCGGCATCGCCATGGATGAGCCGGACCAGGACGAAGAGAACTAGCCGTGCGCTGGGAGTTTCGCTCGCAGGACGCTGCGCAGGTTCACAGGCTGGCACGAGCGCTGGCTGACTGGCCTGGGCTGAAATCTCTCTTGTCGTCTTCGTCCGAAGCCGGCGTGCTAACAGCCACCTTGGCCGGCTTGCTTCTGCGCCGCGGAATCTCCGATGCTGAGGCAGCCGCCGATTACCTTTCGCCTTCCCTTTCTCATCTTCACGCGCCTGAACGGATGACCGGCATAAGCGCCGCTGTGGACCGGCTCGACGTCGCCATCACCCGCAAAGAACCGATCCTGATTTACGGCGACTACGATGTGGATGGCACGATGGCAGTCATCATCCTGAAGACCGCGATCGAGCTGTGCGGCGGTACGGCGGAGTTCCACGTTCCGCACCGCATTCGCGAAGGCTACGACATGCGCGACGACGTGATCGAACGCGCGGCTGCGGCTGGCATTCAGCTGATTATCAGTGTGGATATGGGAATCCGGGCCTTCGCTCCTGCGGAAACGGCGCGGCGACTGGGCGTGGATCTGATCGTCACGGACCATCACCTGCCTGGTCCCGATGGCGTGCCTAAAGCACTGGCGGTGGTGAATCCCAATCAGGCAGGCTGCGGATATCCCTATAAGCAGCTTTGCGGGGCGGGCGTGGCTTTCAAGCTGGCGCAAGGCCTCATGCAGCAGCGGCTCGAGGCCAAGGATCAAAACAAACTGCTCGTTTCGTTCATGAAGGTCGTGGCGATTGCGACCATCGCCGATGCCGTGCCGCTTACGGGTGAGAATCGCGTGTTCACCTCGCTGGGCCTGGATGCGTTGCGGCGGGCGGTGAATCCCGGTCTGAAAGCGCTTCTCGAAGTGGCACAGATTTCGCCCAGCTGTCCGCCGACTTCGGTGGAAGTCGCGTTCCGTATCGCGCCGCGTATCAACGCCGCCGGGCGGATGGACGTGGCCCGCGACGTCATTGAGCTGTTCAGCATCAAGGACGCGGGGCGAGCGCGCGAGTTAGCGGCCAAGCTCGACCAGCTCAACACCGACCGGCAGGAAGAAGAACGCCGAATCCTGAAGGCCGTGGAGGAGCGCTTCACAGGCGATCCGGCGCTGTGTGACGCCTATTGCATCGTGGTGGATGGCGACGGCTGGCATCGCGGCGTCATCGGGATTACAGCCACGCGCGTGCTCGAGCGCTACAACCGCCCTGTGATCGTGATCGCGCGCGAAGGTGATGAGGCGTTTGGGTCGGGGCGCTCGATCCCGGCGTTTCATCTACTGGAAGCCATTGAGTCGTGCCGTGATCTTTTCTCACGCTATGGCGGACACGCTCACGCTTGCGGCTTCGCCATGCCCGCAGCGAAAGTGGGCGAACTGCGGGAGCGTCTGGATGCGTTTGCTCGGGCGCGGCTCAGGCCATCGGATTTCGATCCAGTCTTGAATCTCGACGCTGAGTTGTGGCTGGGCGAGATTACTCCGGAACTGTTTCGCGCTCTCCAGTTGCTGGAGCCGTATGGCGTAGGGAATCCAGAACCCGTGTTCGCAGCGCGCGGCGTGCAGTTGACCGCGCCTCCACGGATTCTGAAGGACAAGCACGTCAAGCTGAAGCTAAAGGGGGGAAACAGTGCCGGTTCGATTGACGGTGAGAGTGGGCAGCTTTCGGCTGAGGCCATTCTGGCGACGCCGCGCTGCCATCCTGACGGAGCAGCCATCCGGCGCAGTGAACGCGCTGCAGCTGTCGCCGAAAGCCGTGCGGGCGGCTCGCAAAGGCGGGATCTGAGAGCGAACCTCACCTTCGACGCGTTGGGCTGGCACATGGCCGAGCGGCTGGCCCAAACGCCGCTCACGGCGGGCGACACGGTTGATATTGCGTTCACCGTCGGCCACAACGATCACCCCGAATACGGCGGGATTGAACTTTCGTTGAGGGATCTGAAGACACGCGCTGGCTGAGCATAGCTCTTGACTAGGGTATCGAGTCCTTTGCGAGTGCTTCGCGCTCTTTGCGGTAAGAGCCTTTAACCACAAAGGTCGCAAAGAAAAGCTGCGAAGAGCACGAAGAAGACGTGCGGGCCCCGGCGCGCCGCGTCAAATCTTCACCGGGACCCGCTTCGCCTCGGCTTGGATTACACTGAACCCAGATGGCGCTTCCGATCTATCGTTTGCGACGCGTGCTGGCGGTGACTGCCATCGTGCTCACGGTGGCGGTGGCGGGGATGTATTTCTATGCGCGTTCGCGGGCGCGTAACGTGCTCAAGGAAGTTCCCAACAAGATCGGGTACGAAATCAAGCAGACGGCCAGCGGATTTCAGTACTCCAAGTCCGACGGTGGACGCACACTTTTCACCATCCAGGCCAGCGGCCTCAAACGCTTTGTTATGGGCGACCGCGCCGAGCTGCACAACGTCAACATCATTCTCTACGGCCGCGACTCTTCACGCTACGACCAGATTTACGGCGACGATTTTGCCTATGACCAGCAGACCGGCGACGTCACGGCCAAGGGAGATGTGCAGATTGATCTGGTGGCGAACCCAGGAGGCTTGGCGAGTCCCGACCAAGCGACGCCGAAGGAACTGAAGAATCCCATCCATCTGAAGACGCGCGACCTGGTCTTCAACAGGGACAGCGGCAATGCTTCGACCGATGCTCGCGTGGAGTTCGCCACGCCGCAGGCTACGGGGTGGGCCATGGGTGCGAAGTATGCGGGTAAGAGCAACACGTTGACCTTGTCGTCGAATATTCACATCGAGATTAGCGGCGCAAATGCGGCGGTCATTGAGGCAGTGCATGGCGTGATTACCGGCGAGCCCCGTGAGATTCTGCTCGACCACCCCCATCTTGACCGGGAGGGCGGAATGCTCGAGGCCGATCGGGCCGTGTTTCACCTGGCGCCGGATAACAGCGTGCAGAGTGTACTGGCCACGGGCAACGTGACTGCAGAGACGAGAACTACGGCGGGGAAGGAGTGGCAGCCGTCAGAAACTCGCACCTCGGCCGAGCAGGCGCAGTTTCTGCTGGCAGAGAAGCAGAACTTGCTGCGGTTCGCCATCCTGACCGGTAACGTCCATATGGAGCAAACGGGATCGCAGCCCATTGAGGGTGATGCTGGACGCGTGGTTCTGGATTTCACGGGGCAGAACCAACTGCAAAAACTACACGCGCTTGACGGGGCCCGGTTAACCGAGAGGGCTGACGGAGGAAACAAACTGGGCTCGCAGGACTTTGCGCTCACGGCACCCGTCATCGATTTCGCGGTAACCCAGGGCCGTGTTCTCGATCGGGCCGAGACCTCGGGTGCGGCGCAGATTGTGATTGCTCCGGCGCAGGGAACTGGTTCGACGGAAGCCAGCGCGGCGGGGGCCGATGCTGGTCCTGCCCCGCTGGCGAAACGAACGGTAGTCACGGCGGGCAAGTTCGAAGCGAAGTTTGTAACTGATCCACGGGCGTCCGGCAGCCGGGGGACTCGTCTGGACAGCATTCGCGGCATGCCGAATGCCCGCATCGTCAACTCATCCTCGGGACAACCGGATCGCGTCAGCACCAGCGACTCGGTGGAAGCAACGTTTTTTCCGCAGGGGGGGATTGACGCCATTACGCAAGACGGGAATGTTGCCTATGACGACGAACAGGCGCCGGAGAAGCGCATGCAAGCCTGGGCAAGTCACGCACGCTACACTCCAGCCGATCAGATGCTAGTGCTGACGGGCAATCCACGCGTGACAGACGGCGCAATGGCCACCACCGCCAAGACGATCCGAATCAACCGTAGCACCGGCGACGCTCTGGCTGAAGGCGAGGTGAAAAGCACATACAGCGACCTGAAAGAGCTGCCGGATGGCGCGCTGTTGGCGTCTTCCTCGCCCATTCACGTTGCCGCGCAGCACATGACTGCGCATAGCGCTTCCGGAATCGCTCTCTACTCTGGTAAAGCGCGGCTGTGGCAGGATGCGAACGTCATCGAAGCGCCCAGCATCCAATTCGACCGCGACCGGAGGTTCGTGACGGCTTCGGGGACGGCATCCGAGCCCGTGGAAACGATCTTGGTCCAGGCGCAGAAGGACGAAAATGGGCAACCATCGACGGACCAGCTCGACTCGCACAGTAAAAGCGCAGCCAGAGTCCCTGCGAAAAGGTCCGGAGCATCAGTCCCTCTGGGAACTAGCCCTGTGGCCATCACAGCCAGCCAACTGACTTACGCCGACTCAGAGCGAAAGGCTCACTACGAAACCGGGGTAAGTGCAAGAGGCGTCGACTTCACCGCCTCCGCTAAGACCATGGACGTCTACCTTTTGCCCCGCAGTCAAACCTCGCGCCAAGCTGGAAATCATCAACTGTCTGAGGGGTCGTCTGTCGGTCCGGGGCAGCTCGACCGGATGGTTGCCGAGGGACATGTGGTCATCCAGCAGCAAAATCGTCGTGCCGAGGGGCAGAGGCTGGTTTATATCGCATCGGACGACAAGTTCGTCCTAACGGGAGGGCCGCCTAGCATTTTTGATGCCGAACGGGGCAAGATTACCGGGGTTTCGTTGACTTTCTTTAGACGCGATGATAGGGTGCTCGTAGACGGCGAAGCAAGTACTCCTGTGGTAACCCAAACGCGGGTGGCCCGATAGATGGCCCGATAATGGCAAGCCAAATGCGTACCTTGGCCACCGAAGAGATTGGCAAAACTTATCGTGGCCGCCGCGTCGTAAACGGCGTCAGCCTGCGGGTCGAACAGGGCGAAGTTGTTGGATTACTTGGACCTAACGGCGCAGGCAAGACCACCACGTTCTATGCCATTGTTGGCCTGATCCCTCCCGACACAGGACGAGTGCTGTACGACGGACACGACATCACTGACGTTCCCATGTACTTGCGGGCGCGTCAGTACGGCATCAGCTACCTCCCGCAAGAGGCGTCGGTCTTCCGCAAGCTGACGGTGGAAGAAAACATTCTCGCCGTGCTGGAAGCGCAGCCAATCTCCTGGCACGAGCGCCGCGAAAAAATGGAGAAGCTTATTGATGAACTGGGACTGGAGCACATCCGCCAGAACCGTGGCTATGCCCTATCAGGAGGGGAGCGGCGGCGCGTAGAAATTGCCCGCTGCCTCTGCATCAGTCCCACTTTCATCTTGCTGGACGAGCCGTTCTCCGGCATCGACCCGATCGCCGTGCTCGATTTGCAGAAGATCATCAGCGGCTTGCGGTCGAGCGGCATTGGTGTGTTGATTACGGATCACAACGTGCGCGAAACGCTCACGGTCACCGACCGGGCCTACATTATTGACGACGGCAGGATCTTCCGCCATGGCGAGCCCAGTCAGTTGGCCGGCGATCCAGACGTAAGAAGGGTGTATTTGGGAGAGAGTTTCTCCTTAGTGTAGGTTTCAAAGCTCCAAGGTTTCAAAGTTTCAAAGTGAAAACTTGAGACTTTGCGTCTTGAGTCTTTGAAACCTTGAAACTTTGAAACATGGTCCTGTTACAGCACAAACTGAGCGTCAAGCTCTCGCAGCGCCAGATTCTTACCCCCGGCCTGGTGCAGATGGTCTCCGTCCTCGCGCTCAATAAGCTTGAGCTCAAGGACATGATCAACGCCGAGATGGTGGAGAATCCGGTTCTGGAAGAATTGGAGGACTCGGTTCCACTGCTGGACGAGGTGGGCAAGAAAGAAGAAGACCGCGAGCGCGCCGCGGCCGCGACGCCCGAAGAGAATCCCATCACCGCGGTTGAAAAGAAAGATCCATTTGAGGAGATTGATTTCGGCTCATTCTTCCAGGATTATCTCGATCCCGGCTACCGCACCTATGGCGAGATGGAAGAGGTTGAACGGCCTTCCTTTGAGAACTTCCTGTCCAAGCCAAGCAACCTGACCGATCACCTCACCTGGCAGTTGGGTGCCCTGAACTTGCGGCCGGAGGTACGTGAGGCCGCCGATTTGATCGTCGGCAACCTGAATGAAGACGGGTATCTGATCGCGAGCGATGACGAACTGCTGGGCGTGGCACCCCCGGCCTCGCCGCAAACCGACGCTGCGGCAGCAAAGAACATAGTGAGCGAGGCGCAGGCGTTAGGGTTGGCTGAGATCGAAGGAGAACCGAGCACTGGCGGCGAGACTACCGAGATCGGCGAGATTCAGACGGGCGCTGACCTCGATCAGGCCGGAGCGTTGGAACTGGGTTTGGCGACGGAGTTTGCGTCAGCGGCGGAACAGCCACGAGCAGCTTCGGCTCCGGCGCAATCTGTCGGGTCCGCAGCGGTTCCTACTGCAACAGAGACCGAACCGCAGAATGCAAGACTGAACAAGCCGAACTTTACTGCCGCAGACCTGCAAGAAGCCTTGGAAGTGGTAAGGCAACTCGACCCTCCCGGCGTGGGCTGCCGCGACTTGCGCGAATGTCTGCTCTATCAGCTGCGCTATCACCAGGCGCAACTCGCTCTGCACAAGAACGGCAACGGGACGGCGCAAGTTTTGCAGGATGCGATTGCCGTTGCTGACCATCACCTGCGCGACCTGCAGAGCAAGCGGCACAAGGAGATTTCTAAGGCCATTGGACGCCCGATCGAAGCTGTCGAGCAGGCGCTTCACTATATTCGAACGCTCGATCCGCGGCCGGGTCTGCGTTACAACATAGTCCAAGCGCGACTGATCGAGCCCGACGTTGCCTTCATCAAACACGGTGACGAGTGGCTGGTCATCATGAACGATGAGGACCTGCCCCAGCTCCGCCTCAATCCCGCTTACCGAAAGCTATTGGCGCGCGACACGAACGACAAGAGCACGCGCGACTATGTGAAAGAGCGCTACAAGAGCGCGATTCAGCTCATCAAGAATATCGAGCAGCGCAAGCAGACGATCACCAAGGTCTGCTATTCGATCGTTTCCCGCCAGCAGGAGTTCCTGGAACGCGGCATTGATTTCCTGAAACCCATGATGATCAAGGAGGTGGCCGAAGAAATCGGTGTGCATCCTTCGACGGTGAGCCGTGCCGTGGCCAACAAGTATGCGCACACGCCGCAGGGCGTGTTTGAGCTGCGGTACTTCTTCAGCGAGAGCGTGCAGGGACCGGAGGGCGGCAACACTTCGCTTCTGATCCTCAAGCGCCGAGTTAAGAAGCTGATTGAAGAAGAAGACCCCAGCCGACCATTGACCGACGAGCAAATCACCCGGATTTTGCAATCGCAGGGCATCCAGGTGACCCGCCGCACGGTGGCCAAGTATCGGGAAGACATGCGCATCCCCAGCACGCACCAGAGAAGGGTGAAAAAGTAAATCTGGTAATTGGGTAATCGGGTAATTGGGTAATTGAAAACCCGACTGACCTGTACCCTGTTTCTGCAATTACCAAATTGCAAAATTACTCAATTACACAATCGTTTTGAATGCGGTGCCCAATTTGACTCAATGGCTCGAATTCTAGGAGGGGCGCTCATGAACGTGGAATACACGGGAAGACACTACGAAGTTACTCCCGCCATCCGCAAGGAAGTAGAAACCGGCCTCGCAAAGATCCGCAAAATTCTGGGCGACCGATTTGAAACCAAGGTAATCCTTGCCGTCGAGAAGCACCGCCACAAGGCCGAGATTACCATCAGTCCGCGCAATGGCCCGCTGGTCGGCCTGGCGCAAGCCAAGGACATGACCGCCGCCGTCAATGAAGCGCTTGAGCACCTGGAAAAGCAGGCGATCAAATACAAGACCCGCTGGCAGGCGAAGAAGCGTTCGGCGCGCAAGACCGAGGAAGCCAACAAGTGGAATGGCGACCGCGCCGCGGCGCCGGAAGAGGGAGGACTGCAGACAGCGGTCGGTTCATCGGAAAAGACCGCAGTGCCGGTGGTCGTGCATAAATATCCGGCAATAGCCAGAACGACAGAAGTTCACCTGGTTCGCACCGATGAAGCCGTCGCCGTTCGCCCCATGACGCTGGAGGAGGCCATCAAAGAGGCACACTTCCGCGACCGCGACGTCTTTGTCTTCCGCGACAAGAACGGCAAAGTGATGGTCCTGCACCGCGCGCGGGACGGCAAGATGCAGTTGATTGAAGTGCCGTAGGAGCAAGCTGTCAGCCTTCAGCTATCAGTAAAACCACATTGGGTGCCCCACTTCTCGCGGGTTTTGCGAGAAGTGGGGATTTACCTTTTGGCGGTTTTTCGATCGACAATCGAAAATCACACAATCATCAAAGCCCTTCACGAGCTTCCGATCAGCACGCCAGTTATGAACACGAGCACTCCGCCGAGGCCCACCTGCAGGGCGGCGGTGACCCAGGGTGTGTCCATGTAGCGGCGGCGAATCCAGGTAATGGCACCGAGTTCCCCTAACACCACCAAGGCGGCGGCCCAGAGCGCCACTCGGAAATCGCGAATCAGAAATGGCAGCGTGTGGCCAATGCCGCCCACCGCGGTCATGGCGCCGCAGATCAACCCGCGCACCCAGGGATGCCCGCGGCCCGTGAGGCTGCCGTCATCGGACAGCGCTTCCGCGAATCCCATGCTGATGCCCGCGCCCGCCGAGGCAGCGAGTCCGACCAGAAATGCATCCCAACTTTTTTGCGTGGCGAGGGCAGCCGCGAACACGGGCGCCAGCGTCGAAACCGAGCCATCCATCAGCCCGGCCAGGCCCGGCTGCACGATCTGCAACACAAACAAACGACGCTGGGCTTGCTCTTCAACGGCCTTCACGCTCTCAGGCAACTTCTCCTTGTCAAGCTCCAGGGCGCGCTCCTCATGCGTGCGCTCTGCGTTGGCGAGATCATCGAGCAACTGTCGGATGCTTGCATCCTGCGTGCGCTCCGCCGCTTTTTCGTAGAAGCGGCGCGTCTCGACTTCCATGGCGCTGGCTTCTTTGCGCACCCTCTCAATCGGCAGCGGGTGCACCAGCCACATGGCAGGGCGCTGGACGAATCCGCGCACGTCCTGGCGCCGGATCAGAGGAATGTGCTCGCCGAATTTCTGGCGGTAGAGTTCGAGCAGGCGGCGGCGATGTTCGGATTCCTCTTCGCGCATGCCTTCAAATACGGCCGTCGTGCCCGGGTAGTCCTGGCGCAGGCCTTCGGCAAAATCGGAGTAGACGCGTTCATCTTCTTCTTCCAGGGAAATAGCCAGGGCGAGCACTTCCCGTTCCGTGAGATCTTCGAATTTTTTCATGACGCCATAGATTACTCGTGCTTGCAGGACGGAGACAATGTGGACTTGATCTCCGGCTGCTGATTTTCGATTGCAGATTGCAGATTATAGATTGATGACCCCCTGTTAACCCTCGCTACTCTGCAATCCAGAATCTGAAATCTGCAGACTTCGCGGCGGTATCTTGACTGACAATCCGGGAACGAGGACGCGTTCTGCGGCATCGATGCTAATATCCATGTAGTGAAGCCTCGAGGGTCCCGTCATCAGATGCGGAATAGCGTAGGGCGCGCCGCGAAACACCCTGCGGGCGAGGGAAAACACTCTCCAGAACTGGTTCTTATCACTGGCATGAGCGGCTCGGGGAAGGCTTCAGTACTGAAGGCCTTCGAGGACCTGGGCTACTACTGCGTGGATAACCTGCCGGTCGAGCTGATTCCCGAATTTGCCGAACTGGCTATGCAGTCGCGGGAGATCCGCCGCACCGCGCTGGTTGTGGACGTGCGCGAAGGCGCGAAACTGGAAAAGCTGCCGGCAATCCTCAAGTCGGTGCGTCGCCAGATTCCCACCAAAGTGGTTTTCCTGGAAGCTTCCGACGCGGTTCTGGTGCGCCGTTTCAGCGAAACCCGCCGGCCGCACCCTCTTGGGACGGACGCGCCGGTGAAGTCGGCGCTCAAGGCCGAGAGACGCCACCTGAGCGGCATCCGCAGGTTGGCCGACCTTGTCATTGACACTTCGAAATTCAATGTTCACGAATTGCGCGCCCACATCAATGAGCGTTTTCACGAACAGTCCCCGGGAAAGAGCATTCTGGTGTCGTGCGTCAGTTTCGGCTTTCGCCAGGGAGTCCCGGAGGACGCCGACCTGGTCTTCGATGTGCGCTTCCTGCCCAATCCGCATTTCGTGCCGGAGTTTCGTCCGCTGACGGGCCGGCATCCGCGAGTGGCCAAGTATATCCGCTCGTTTCCGCAAACCCGGGAGTTCATTTCGCGCATTTCTGATCTGCTGGTCTACCTGCTTCCGCACTACATCCATGAGGGAAAAAGCTATTTAACGATTGCGTTCGGCTGCACCGGCGGGCAGCACCGCTCCGTAATGATCGCCGAAGAAGTCGGCAAACACCTGCACCGCGCCGGCTACCGGGTAAAAGTAGTGCACCGGGACAGCCCGAGATAGAAGAGCAGGAACCGGCGGCTGCCCAGTTTTCTGTAGAATATGGCCTTGCGCGCTATTCCTACTCCGGCAGCAAGCGATTTCGGCCCGCCCCCGCGTGCAAGTTCCATGCGGCAACTGACCCGTCTTATCCGCTACGTATTTCCTTTTCTGCCGCAACTTCTGGCTGGGGTTCTGCTGCTCGCCGGAGTGGGATTCCTCGAGGCATTTCGTCTCATGCTGCTAAAGCCGGTGCTGGACCGCGTGCTAGTTCCGGCCTCCGGCTCGGAAAACATCATCCTCTTTACAATTCCCAAGATCGACAGGCCCGTTTACCTGCAGTGGTTCGTTCCTGCGCACTTCCACAATGCCTGGACCGTGGTGGCCTATGCCTTGGTGGCCTCGACTGTGCTGAAGGGCTTCCTGGATTATGCCGGCACCTATCTCGTGAATCATGCTGGTTTCGGCATGATCACCAACCTGCGCAATGACCTGTACAACTCAGTCCTGCGGCGCTCTGCCGCGTTCTTTCAGGCACACACCACAGGAACGCTGATCTCGACCATCATCAATGACATTGAGCGGGTGCAGTTCGCGATGTCGAGCGTGCTGGCTGATTTCCTCCAACAAGTTTTCAGCTTTGTGTTTATTGCGATCGCCGTCGTGATCCTGGGCCGCGAGTTGGCTTGGGTGTTGTTGCTTTTTATTCCATTCATCATTTACTCGGCTGTCCGAATTGGGCGCCGCGTACGTACCACGACGCGGCGCGGACAGGATCAGTTGGCAGATGTGCAGAACATTCTGCATGAGACGATTACCGGCAACCGCATCGTCAAGGCTTTTAGCATGGAATCGTGGGAAGTGGCGCGTTTCCGCAAAGCGGCACAACGCCTGTTTCGCGCCAACCTGCGTTACGTGGCGGCTGCCTCCATCAGCTCCCCGCTGATGGATATTTTTGGCGCGATTGCGGTTGCTTTGCTTCTGCTGTTAGGGCGGGAAAGGATCGCGCACAACGAACTTACGCTAGGGGCGTTCATTGCTTTTGTGGCAGCCGTCCTCAGCATGTACAACCCGGTGCGCAAGTTTGCCATGTTCAACAACAGCTTTCAACAGTGCCTGGGGGCGTCGTCGCAACTGTTCCAATTCATGGATACAGAGGACGTCGTTGCCGAGAAGCCAGGCGCGAAGCCGCTTCCGCGCTTTTCGGACAGCATTCGGTTCGATGGAGTCTGTTTTTCGTACGAGGGTAATGGCGACGGCGCGCGTGAGATCCTGCGTGGCATTGATCTCGAAGTCCGGCGCGGTGAAGTGCTCGCCGTCGTGGGCTCGAGCGGTGCGGGCAAGAGCACCTTGGTCCATCTGATTCCCCGCTTTTTCGATGTGACCGCCGGGCGGCTGCTGATTGATGGCCACGACGTGCGGGATGTCACGCTGGCGTCGCTGCGCTCGCAGGTCGGCATTGTGACCCAGGAAACGGTGCTTTTCAATGACACGGTGCGCAACAACATCGCCTACGGCCAGCCTCACGTTCCGCTGCGGGAGGTCGAGGCAGCAGCGCGAGCGGCTCTGGCGCACGACTTCATTCAGTCCCTGCCGTCGGGCTACGATACCGTCATTGGAGAGCGAGGTGTGCGGCTTTCCGGAGGCGAGCGGCAGCGGCTGGCAATCGCGCGGGCACTGCTGAAGAATGCGCCGATTCTCATTCTCGACGAAGCCACCTCAGCGCTCGACAGCGAATCGGAAGCTTTGGTGCAATCCGCATTGCACAACCTGATGAGCGGGCGTACTGTGTTGGTGATTGCGCACCGGCTATCGACCGTGCGCCGCGCCGATCGCATTGTTGTGATCGAAAACGGCGCCATCGCCGATATCGGCGCACACGAAGACCTGATGCAGAAGCTGGGTACCTACCGGCGTCTTTACGAATTGCAGTTCGCTAACATGGAAGCACCCAAAGTGGTGGCGGAAACCTGACGATGGTTGTGGCCTATGCCCACACGCTCGATGACGGGTTTTGCTCAGGTCCGCGGTGAGGTACAGCGCCAGAATGGCGCTGCCGCTGAGAGTGCAGTCGCCGCGGGCCCGTCGCGTGGCCGGCTTGCTTTTGCGCTTTCTCTGAAGTCAGTGAATCATCGTTTCCTCGATTTGCACTTCCGTCTTCCTTCGGGGACCGATTCGCTGGAGATGCAACTGCGCCGGCTGCTGAAGGAGAAAATGGCGCGCGGCCACGTCGAGGTCACCTTGAGCGTGGAGCGCGCGACAGGCGAGGCGTTCGTCCTCAATCGCGCGATTGTGGGTGGCTATATTTCCGCATTCAAGGCGGCGGCGGCGGAATATTCCCTTTCCGTCGAGCCCGACCTGAACGCGATTCTGCGAATTCCGGGAGCGCTGGATTCGGCTGAGAATGCTGCTGACGACGAGATCGAGGCTGCGGTTATGGCCAGAGTCGGCGAAGCTCTGGACCGGCTGAATCAGATGCGCGAGGAAGAAGGCTGCAGCATCGTCCGCGAGTTGCGCCAGCGCATGGCACACCTGCTCGAAGCGGGGCGGAGCGTCCAGCAACACCGCGATGCCGTTCTGCAAAGTTACAGCCAGAGATTGCAGTCGCGATTGCAGGAGATGCTGGGGGCAAACATTGACAAGGAACGGGCCCTGCAGGAGGCCGCCCTGCTGGTCGATCGGAGCGATATTCAGGAAGAGATCGTGCGTCTGGAAACGCACGTGCAGCATTTCCTGGGTCTGCTGGACGAGGGCGGCGAGATCGGCAAGAAGCTGGATTTTCTCCTGCAAGAAATGAATCGCGAGGCCAACACGTTGCTTTCGAAGACTTCTGGACTCGCGGGTGAAGCGCTGAGAATCACTGAAGCTGGCCTGGCCATGAAAGCGGAAATCGAGAAGTCACGCGAGCAGGTGCAAAACCTGGAATGAGCCCGGCGCACACTCCCATCGTCTACATCATCTCAGCCCCGTCCGGTTCGGGTAAGTCAACGCTAGTCAACGAACTGCTCAAACTGGTGCCCAACCTCGATTTTTCCATTTCGTACACTACGCGTACTCCCCGGGGCAGCGAACAGAACGGCAAGGAGTATCACTTCGTGTCCCGGGCGCAATTTGAACAGATGATCCGTGCCGATGAATTCCTTGAACATGCGAATGTGTTCGAGAAGGACCTGTACGGAACGGCGCGGCGGTTCCTTAGTGAGGCTGCACAGAAAGGCCATGACCTTGTGCTCGATATTGACGTGCAGGGGGCGGCGCAGATCAAGCAAGAGCTGCCGAGCGCGGTCAGCATTTTCGTGCTGCCTCCCGATCGCAGGACCTTAGAGTGGCGTCTGCGCAAGCGCAGCGAGGATGCCGAGGAGGTCATTCAGCGCCGGTTGGACACGGCCAGTCGTGAGATTGAGAACTACGATAAGTATGACTATATTCTGGTCAACGACGTGCTTGAGGAATCCATCGAGAGTCTGCAGGACATTGTGCTCTCGGAACGCCTGCGGCGAATTGGGCAACCCTTAACTGGCGAGGAGGAAGTGATTAGGGAACGGGCGGACCATTGCCGGCTGGCGAACGTCAGGGATCGGGTAAACCCGATCCTGGAGTCGTTTCGCAACATTTCCTCAGCAGCGCAATAGCGGTTTTCGCGGTATCATTTATCAGCGCGCCCCAGACAGGTGCGGAGGCAGGAAACAGCGGCGGGACAAAGGCCACAGGCCAGGTTTGTTCTGCGGACAGTCGTTCACGAACTGGTTCGACTTCAATCGAGGTTTTCAAGGGAGAGTCCGCATGAAGTTGATGGAAGGCTTTGACAGCAATTACCGGTACATTCTGGTGGCAGCTCGGCGCGCGCGGCAACTGCAGTCGGGCGCTCCACCCGTGGTGGATACCAATTCCCGAAAACCGTGCCGTATTGCGCAGGATGAAATCCGCGCCGGCAAGGTGAAATGGGAGATCCCCGAGACCCGCACCGCCGCCGAGCAGGCCTCCGAGACGCTGGACAAAGCGCTGGGGCAGGACTGAGGAGTATTGTTGATTTTGTGATTGTTGATGGCTGAATGGAAGACTCACAGCATAGTGTTCGGCTGCTCTTAATCAACAATCTGAAATCATCAATCATCAATCATGAAAGTTGCTCTCGGCGTCACCGGAGGAATCGCAGCCTACAAGGCCGCCGAGATTGTGCGCCTGCTGCAAGACCGCGGCATTGGCGTGCAGGTTATCATGACGCGTGCCGCCCAGGAGTTCGTAAGGCCCCTCACCTTCGCGGCCCTCTCCGGAGAAAAGGTAATCACCAGTATGTTCGCGCCCGGCGACGAACATACAGCCAACATTGACTCGGCCATCGAGCACATCGCGGTTGCGCAATCGATTGACGCGCTGGTTGTGGCTCCCGCCACGGCCGATGTTCTGGCGCATTTCGCTCAGGGAATCGCGACCGACTTTCTGACCGCGCTCTATCTGGCAAGTGCCGCGCCGGTCGTCGTGGCGCCGGCCATGAACGTTAATATGTGGAATCACCCGGCAACGCAGGCGAATCTCGACATCCTGCGCAAACGCGGCGTCAAGATTGTTGAACCGGGAACCGGCTATCTCGCTTGTGGAATGACGGGTGCGGGCCGCCTGGCAGATAACGAGGCCATCGTTGCTGCTGTGCTGGAGACGCTCGGGGCGTCCCAGGACTTGAGTGGCCAAACCATATTGATCACCGCGGGTCCAACGCGTGAAAGGATCGATCCGGTACGTTACCTTACGAACCGCTCTAGCGGCCGCATGGGATACGCCCTGGCGGAAGCGGCCCTGCGCCGTGGCGCGCGTGTTTTGCTCGTCACTGGACCAACGTCGCTCACGCCGCCGGGAGCGGCGGAAGTAACGCTGGTCGAATCTACGGAAGAAATGCGCGACGCCGTGCTGAAACTTCTGCCCGAGGCGAATGTTGTGATCAAGACGGCGGCCGTCGCTGACTATCGCCCAAAGACCATGGCCGAGCAGAAACTCAAGCGCAAAGGTCCGATGACATTAGAGCTCGAGGCTACGCCGGATATTCTGCAGGAGATTGCCCGCCGGAAGAGTTCGCAAATTGTCGTTGGCTTCGCCGCCGAGACCGAGAACGTCCTTGAAAACGCCCGCCAGAAATTGGTTGCCAAGAATCTTGACGCCATTGTTGTGAATGATGTTTCCCGCGAAGGCGTGGGCTTCGATTCCGATCGCAATGCCGTTACCATCATTACCCGCGACGAGATCGTTGACGTCCCTGAAACCACGAAATGGGAAGTCGCCCAGCGCGTCCTTGATCAAGTGGTGAAGCTGCGCCAGCAGCGCAAAACGCCCGTGAAGGTCTGAGACCTTTTTCAATCTTCTCCATTACAATCGAGTGGCCCATGGCCCACGTTCTCGATCCGGACTTACGGCGTGCGCTTGCCGATCGCGTGCGCTTCTACCACGAACTGGGCATTTATGACTTTTACCGACGCGAGCGGCACATCGTCGAGTCGAGCGCGAGCGCTGCGGCAGTTGAGGATGCGGAATCGACCTTGCCCTCTGTATCCCAACCGGAATCGGAAGAAGAAATGACTTCCAGTAAGCCTGCTGTGGTGGCCACGGTTGGCGAAGAAAACATTTTCGATGTCCTCACTCCAAAGCCAGAGTATGGAGTCGCTGATCCTAAAGCCGCGCTCAAGCTGATTCGCGAAGGCCTGGGCGACTGCACACGCTGCAAGCTACACAAGCAGGGACGGAAGCAGATTGTCTTCGGCGTGGGCAATCCGCGGGCGGATCTGATGTTCGTGGGCGAAGGCCCGGGCGCCGACGAAGACGCGCAGGGCGAGCCGTTCGTGGGCCGCGCGGGGCAATTGCTCAACAACATGATCAAGGCGATGGGCCTGCGGCGTGAGCAGGTCTACATTGCTAACGTGGTCAAATGCCGTCCACCGGGCAATCGCACTCCGGAACGCGATGAATGCGAGACCTGCTCGCCGTTTCTGATGCGGCAGGTCGCGGTGATCAAGCCCAAGGTTGTCGTGGCGCTCGGGGCGGTGGCAGCCAGGAATCTGCTCTCGTTTAACGCACCGATGGCGGAACTACGCGGGCGCTTCTATGATTTTATGCCCGCAGGCACGCGCAGCAGCGATCCATCGTGGCAGGGATCACGCCTAGTAGTGACCTATCATCCTGCATTTCTTCTACGCGATCCGCGGCAAAAAGGCGAGGCGTGGAAGGATTTGCAGATGGTGATGAAGTTTCTGGGACTGGAGTCGTCGAACAAAGCCCAGGAATAAAGCTCCCGTGATCTACCTTGTACTCCTCGCTGCTATCCTCATTAAGACGCATGCCCGGATTCTGCGATGTCGCCCTGCCGGTACCCCTGGATACGGTGTTCACCTACCGGTCCTCCACCGATGCCGCTCCACTTGTGGGCGGCCGCGTGCTGGTTCCGTTTCGTCAGCAGCGCTTGACGGGCATCGTGGTCGAGTTGCACGACCGCAAACCGTCGGTCGCAACCAAGACCATCCTCAGCGTGCTCGATGCAACCCCCGTGCTCGACGAACAACTGCTGCGCCTCGGGCGCTGGATCGCCGACTACTATTTGGCCCCGCTCGGTGAGGTTTTCCGCACAATGTTGCCGCTGGGCGCAGAATTCAAACGATCGATTGGATATCGCATCACCGAGGAGGGCCAGATGGCGCTGCATCTGGCCGGCATGTCAGGATCGTCAGCCCGTTCGCGTCGTGCTCCCGAGGAACAGGCTGCAGAATTCCGCGTGCTCGACTATCTGGCTGGTCACGAGAGCGAACTCAGCGTTCAGGAAATGGTCCGCGAAGAAACCCTCCGATCTGCGACTCGAGTCTCCAAATCCATCCTTGCTGGAATGGTCCGCAAGAAATGGCTGGTGCGCGAAGATATTTCCGCCCCGCAAACCGCCGTGCGCACCGTGAAGATCGCGCTAATCAAATCCGCGGAAGGCAAACTGAATGACAACCAACGCCACATTGTGGACACGCTGGCCGCGTCCGGCGGCAAGGTTCCCGTCGATGCGCTGCGGTCGCTTGAGGTCCCGCGCACGACCCTGAGCACACTCATCCGGCGAGGACTCATCGAGATCATTGCCGAACCTGCGGAGTTTACTGTGTCGCGAACCCCGCCGCGTCCGTCACCGTTCGAATTCGATTTCAACGTCCAGCAACGGGCCGCGCTTGCCCGATTACGCGACGGCGTCGCCGCGCGCAAATTCTCCGGCATGCTGCTGCACGGAGTGACCGGCTCTGGAAAGACCGCCGTGTATCTTGCCGGCATGCGTGCAGTGCTCGAAGCCGGACAGTCCGCAATCCTGCTGGTGCCGGAAATCGGATTGACCCCCGCTGTTGCCGCCGACCTGCATCAGATTTTCGGCGACGAAGTTGCCATCCTGCACTCGGCGCTTTCCGACCGCGAGCGCGCCGAGCAGTGGCACAGAATCCGGCGGGGCGACGCGCGCATGGTAGTCGGAACACGATCGGCGGTTTTCGCACCTGTGGCCGACCTGGCGCTTATCATCGTGGACGAAGAACACGACGCTTCCTACAAGCAGGAGGAGACTCCCCGTTATCACGCCCGCGATGTTGCTGTCATGCGTGCCAAGATGGCCAATGCCGTGGTCGTGCTCGGTTCGGCGACACCTTCGCTCGAGTCTTATTTCAACGCCACCAAGAACAAGTACGTGCTAAAGGAGCTGCCTGATCGTGTCGAACAGCGACCGCTTCCAGAGGTCGAAATTGTAGACATGCGTCAGGAGTTCCAGGAGACCGGCCAAGAGCAAGTGGTCTCGCGCCGGTTGGCGGCTGAGATCAAGGAACGGCTGGAACGTAAAGAGCAAGTTATGGTGCTGCTCAACCGCCGGGGCTACTCCCCCCTCGTCCTCTGTCGCGCTTGCGGCAGAAAACTGGAATGCGCGAATTGCGCCATCGCGCTGACCCATCACAAGCGCGAGCACAAGATGATCTGCCATTATTGTGGCTACACGGCGCCGGTACCGAAAGTGTGCATGCACTGCGGAAGCGAATATGTCTATTTCCTGGGGACTGGTTCGGAAAAACTGGAAGAGCTGCTGCACGGCATGTTCCCCCAGGCGCGGATCGCCAGGCTTGACCGCGACACGGTCCGCGGTCACGAGGATTTCGAGCGCACATTGAACGCGCTGAACGAAGGCGAGCTTGATCTAGTCGTCGGCACGCAGATGATCGCCAAAGGCCACGACATTCATGGCGTAACGCTGGTCGGAGTGGTCGGGGCCGACGCGGCCCTCGGCTTGCCTGATTTCCGCGCCGCAGAGCGCACATTTCAATTGTTGACGCAGGTCGCGGGACGCGCGGGACGCGGACAAACGCCGGGCAAAGTAATCCTGCAGACCTATTTTCAGGACCATTACGCCGTGCAGTATGCGGCCCGGCATGATTTCATCGGCTTCTACGAGAAGGAACTGCGCTTCCGCAGCTGGATGCACTACCCTCCCTACTCTGCACTGGCCAATGTGCTCATCCGCAGCGACAAACTCGACGAAGCCCTGCAATGGTCCGGGTTGCTCGGGAAGTGGTTTGACAGCAGCCGGCGCGAAGGCGTTCGCGTGCTAGGCCCGGCGGCGGCGCCAATCCTGAAGTTGAAGCGCGACTATCGCTATCACTTTGTCTTGAAATCGCCCAGCCGGGAAAAGCTCAACACGACCCTGCGCGCCATGCTGGCTTTTGCCGCGCAGCAGAAAATTCCGCGCACGCACGTGATCGTGGACGTGGATGCGATCTGGCTGATGTGAACAGCGCCGCGGTCTCGGTGGCCGCTGTGTGCATTCTGGCTTCGCCTGCGAGGCAGGATGTTGACTCTACCTGCTGCGCCACTGGTCTCGAAACTGCTGCACATACTCGGGAGTGGACAAGTGCGCGATAGGCGCAGGCGTCAATGTGAGAACCAACACTGCAACCGCCAATAATGCCAACCAGACGCGCGTGCCCGATACGCGGGGCCATTCTTCCACTCGCGGATGCCGCAGGCTGCTCACCTGCAACAGAATCGCCCACAGCCACCATCCCATCCACAAGTAGTAGGCCATGGGCAGCAGAATGCCGATGGTGAGCCAGGAAATGTACTTGTGAGCTTTAGGCGAGATGGCGAAGGCGATGTGCCCGCCGTCTAGTTGCCCGCCCGGGAGCAGATTCAGGGAAGTCGCGAACATGCCTACCCAAGCAGCGATGGCCACAGGATGCAGAAGCACTCGCTGCAACGGCAGTGCGGGCGCTCCATGCATTGGGGCCACCATAGTCATGGCCCGTTGCGCGACGCTGAAGATCAGCGGAAGCCCCAGCTCGTAGTCGCCTGAGCCGGGCCTGGTCAGCATCGGCTTGGACCAGTTGAGTGAAACGAAGAGTGCGCCGAGGGCGACGACGAATCCGGCAATCGGCCCCGCGATTCCGATGTCGAACAGCGCAGTGCGGGTACGGATCCTGGAGCGAATCAGGATGACTGCTCCCATTGTTCCGATTGGCGTTGGCACAGGCAGGAAGAATGGAAGCGTGGCATAAATGCCGTAATAGCGGCAGCAGACGTAATGCCCCAATTCGTGAGCCAGAAAAAACAGCATGACCGTGGCCGCAAACGGCCAGCCAGCGAGGAGCAGTGCAGGCTGCGTTACCACCCAACTGGCGGGAAAGTAGGGAAGCGATTCGTCGCTGATTGAGAGCGCGGGCCGGTTGTGCTCGAAGTTGTACTGCATTCTGGCGCCCATGACGAGCGTCGTGAAGCAGGTTGCCAGCAGAAGCAGCGCGTGCAGCCAATAACGCTGGCGCGGCCGCGGGCCCATAGGCTGCGGCAACGCCCGGTGATACTCAAGCGTTGAGGAAAAAGACGGGGGATTGGGTTCCGACATGCGATTATTCGGCTCGGGAACCAAATCCCGGCCGATTCTTTGATGCTACTACGAGCGGAGAAAGCGCAACGGATGGGAAAGGACAATCAAACTGACTTAGTCAATCGACTGCAGTTCCTTCCCCGGCTTAAAGCGAACCGCCCGTCCCGGCGGAATGGAAACCTCGGCTCCGGTGCGCGGGTTGCGCCCGATTCCGGTCTTGCGCGGACGCACGTTGAACACGCCAAATCCTCGCAGCTCAATCCGGTTGCCGCCGGCCAATGCCTTCTTCATGCTTTCGAAGACGGTCTCGACCGCCAGTTCGGCCTTGGTCTTGGTGATGCCGGTTTTGGCCACTACTTCGTTGATGATGTCCAGCTTGATCACGAGCCGCTCCCCTGTGCAGGCACAAAATAATCCTTCAAGTCATTGATGCTAAGGGAGATAACCGAGATTGTCAACGGGAGCATCTATCCCGTAAACTGGCAGGCATCCCAGCCAAGAAAATTGCGTAATTGGGTGATTTGGTGATTGTGTAATTTGTTGCGTTCCTGCGGAGGCCCTTCCGGCACAAGAGCCTTTCAATTACTCAATTACGAAATCACCCAATCTTCCTAAGGAGTTCCATGCTGAAGAGTGACCGCTGGATTCGCAAGATGGCCTTGGAACACGACATGATTAACCCCTTCTCCGAGAAGCAGGTGCGGGAGGGCGTGGTTTCGTTTGGGCTCTCGTCGTACGGCTACGACCTGCGCGTAGCCGACGAGTTTAAGATTTTCACCAATGTCAACTCGACCATCGTTGACCCGAAGCGTTTTGACGAGAAATCCTTCGTCACGGTGAAGACCGATATCTGCATCGTCCCGCCCAATTCGTTCGCGCTGGCGCGCTCGGTTGAGTACTTCAAGATTCCACGCAGCATATTGACGATTTGCGTGGGCAAAAGCACGTACGCCCGTTGCGGCATCATCGTCAACGTGACGCCGTTCGAGCCGGAGTGGGAAGGTTTTGTCACGCTGGAAATCTCAAACACTACGCCGCTGCCGGCGCGCATCTACGCCAACGAAGGCCTGTGCCAGATCATCTTTTTCCAGTCGGACGAAATCTGCGAGACCAGCTACGCCGACCGCAAGGGCAAGTACCAGGCCCAGAAAGGCATCGTGCTGCCCAAGCTGTAGGATTTATGACGTAAAACGGGTCGGCGTCGCTTTACAATTCTCACCAAATGCGGGACCTTTTGCCGCGCTATTCGGACGTATTCCTGGCAATGGCGCTGACGGCTGTCGCCGTCTACGTTGGCTGCGACGTTTTTCCGCAGGTACGCTTCGACCGCGAACGCATTGAAATCTGGGCGGCGCCGCAACAGATTCAGGTCAGCGGACTGTATCACTACGCGAACCCTTCCCGCCTGCCCGCGTTTCTCTCGCTGGGGTTGCCGTTTGCGGTGGATGGCGATCATCCGCGCCCGTCAATATACGCGATTGCCGAGGTGACGGCGGACGGTCGCGTAGTTGAGCAGGTTCCTCCTACGGTGCGGCGAGGCAAAGTCGGCTTCCGCATATTCCTTATGCCTCACGGGGACAAGTGGATACGCGTGGATTACATGCAGGGAGCGCGCGCCCCGCGCGGGCGCTACATCTTGACGACCACGCGCCAATGGCATCGTCCGCTGGAACAGGGCGAATACATTCTTCACCTTGCGCCGGGGATCGAATTGTCGGCGAGCAATTACCTGCTCGCTGCCACAGGCGGAGCCAACACATATTCATTTTCGAAAACAGATTTTTATCCCAGCGAAGACTGGGACTTTGCCTGGCGGCAGACCGACGTAAAACCCCTTGCACGGAGCAAACCATGAAGCTAAGACGTAAAGTCGAGTTGATCCTCTGGATGGTGACGCTGGGAGCGCTGCCAGCTTGGGCCAACAGTCCGCCGCAACCGGATGGAGTGTTTTCGCTCATTCTCATTTTTCCCGTTGTCATTTTCGGATTCCGGCTGGCTGGTGCGAGCTATACCGAACGCGAGCGCAAGTGGCGCTGGCTGCGCGGCACATTACTTGGCCTAGCAGCGTTTCTCACTGCTGGAGGCACCGAAATCGCATCGATACCGTTGTTGATATTGGTGATATTCGGCCTATGGCGCGGCATTCAGATTATGTATCGTGGGCAGGGTCGCAAGCGTATTTTGATTGGCGTGCTGGTGTCTTATGGGCATTTTTCGCGGTGAGCGACCTGGTTGTCTCGACATGGATCTATTCGCCCATACCATTCAACGAATTTACGACCATCGATAATCTCCGCTACCTGGCGCAAGCCGAACAAACATACGCGAATACTACCCCTGGCAAAAGATACGCAACGATCAAACAACTACAAGATGCGAAGATACCCTTGCCAACTGAATCCAGTGGAATCGTTCAAGAACCCGCGATTTATGACCTTTACCTCAATGAGCGCATTCGATGTGGTTATCGCTTTAGTGCGACTGTTGATCCGGATGGCCAGAAGTTTCTGATCGCAGCAGTTCCAGCGACTTACAAAAAGAACTTAACTCCGCTGCTCGTTCCGGGAGCTTCGCTTTGGATAGCTTTGCGATCAATGGGGCAAAAACGGAGTCCGCAAATAGATCCCAGTAATGTCGGACAACGCAGCTTCGCCATCGACGAGACCGGAGTAGTCCGCGCCGCTGACCTGGGCACAACGCGTCCCGTTACGCGCGAGGAAGCCGAGAAATGGAAACCCGTAGGAGCGAAATAAGAAAGCTTCTGGCTCGACGCCAAGAAATGAGCTACGCTAGAGACCACGTGATCATACTGAGATGACCAACCGTAAGCCAGCCCGCAGCACAAGGAGCCGCGACGTGCAATTCAACATCGAAACCGAGCGCGAAACAGACGGACGCTGGATCGCCGAAATTTCCGAGATTCCCGGCGCTATGGCTTACGGCAAGACGGAACAACAAGCGAAAGCAAAAGCATACGCGATTGCATTGCGGGCAATCGCGGATGATGTCGAGAAGTCGAAGCGCGTACCGCAGTCCATCAGCATCGGCTGCATATCAGCATGAGCGCATGGCCCAGCACGCGGGCCAGGATCGTCTTCAAAGCCTTGCTGAAGATCGGCTGGTCAGTTGTTTCGCAGAGTGGCTCTCACGTCAAACTCCGCCACCGCGACTCCAAGTTTCCGGACTGGGCGTTCCACGATAAGGAAGAAATTGGCCCGCACATGCTTGCCCGCATCGCTAAACACACAGGTCTTACGCCTGATGATCTGTAAATTCACGGGTGCCCATTTCTCGCGTGCTTTCTGCGCGAGAAGTGGGGGATGTCACCGCTGGTTCTCGCCTTCTTTGTACATGTACTTGATGGCCGGCTTGTAGATCATCAGGTTGGGCTCGCCGGCGTCGCGGTTGATTTTGAGGCAGTTCTTGTCGTACCACTCGATGACGCCGCGCACTTCCTCGCCGTCACGCAGCACGATCACCATGGGCGTGCGCGACTGCATCTGCTTCTGATAATAGAAATTCTCGGCGTTGGTCTGCTCCGGAGGGGCAGACTTCTTCCCACCGCCGCCCGCTGCACGGTCGCCTCGGTCGCCGCGTTCTCCGCGGTCATGCCGATCCGGGCGTCGTTCCTGCACTTGCGGAGGCGCCGCACTGTGATTGCCTTGATTTTCTCGCGGCAAGGTGGGCCGGATCAGCTTGCGGTTGCCAAAACTCTCCTTCTCGGAAAACTCAGTTGCGGGTATGGAATCAATCGTTTCCTTCATTAGGGCGCTACCTCGGAAGCATGCATTCGGATCAACACCATGCCGGGGAACCTGGGAATTCAATCAACGACGGCGTGAGATTTACCTTACCGTAACACAGGAATTTTCTCTTGACAATCCTGTTGTGCGGAACTGCTGTTCAGTGTGACCGATCTTGCACACTCCTGCAATATCGTTTCAGCTGAACTTCGGGCCCCCACCGCAGGTCCCCGGAGATTGCAGGGGGCGGCAGGGGCAAGGCAGTCCGCAGCGGCGTCTAGCTGGTCCGCGAAAGATCGGCGCCGCGGCGCTCCTTGCCGCTCCAGGTCACCACCGCCACCAGCGTCGCAATGATCAGCACGGTCCAGGTCAGAACCGGCGCATAGCTGCCTGCGTAGCGGGTCTCAGCAAGCTTCGCTTGGATCACCGAATTGCGGGACGAAAGCAGATTGCCAAGCTGGTAGGCGAATCCCGGAAGCGTTCCGCGCACATTGGGCGGGGAAAGCTCGTTCAGGTGAGCCGGCACTACTCCCCACGCCCCCTGCACCATGAACTGCATGAGAAACCCGCCTAGCGCGAGCAGCGGCACGGTGTGCGAGTAGGCCCACAGTGGTATCGCTGGAATGGCGAGCAGCGCCGCTATCACAATGGCCCTCCGGCGCCCGATGCGCTCGGACCACGCCCCGAAACAAATTCCTCCCGCCAGCGCTCCAATGTTGTAGATGATCGCAATCAGACCCACCATCGTCGGACTGAAACTCAAGTTCTGCTTAAGAAACGTCGGGTAAACGTCCTGCGTGCCATGGCTGAAGGAATTGAAGGCGAACATCAGCACCACCAGAAAAGCAAAGACCCCGAGATGGGCCAGGATGTTTCGCCCCAGTTGGCTCTCGGCCGTCCGCGCGCCGCGCCCCTCCACCCACGCCGGCGACTCCTCGACCTGGCTACGGATGTAGATCACCAGGAACGCCGGCAACGCCCCGATGACAAACATGCCGCGCCAGCCAACGACGGTGAAGAGGGTCCCGTAGACTAACGATGCGATAAGGTAGCCCATGGCATAGCCTTCTTGCAGGACTCCCGAGAAGAAACCACGTCCCTCTATCGGCAGTGTTTCGAAAGCCAAGGCCGCACCCACGCCCCATTCTCCGCCCATCGCAATTCCGAACAGGGCGCGCATGATGAGGAAGACCTTGAATGACGGCGCGCAAGCCGAGCCTAGCTCAAACACGGAGTATGCGATGATGTCTGCCATCAACGTGGACCGGCGCCCGAACCTGTCAGCGATCATTCCAAACAGAAACGCACCCACCGGTCGCATCGCCAGCGTGATGAAGTTTGCCTCCAGAACCTCCGAAGCTTTCATGTGAAACTGCTCGCCGAGTGCGCTGACGCAGAAAACGAGAATGAAGAAGTCAAACGCATCCAGCGTCCATCCCAGAAAGCAAGCAATGAACGTGTTGCGCTGAGCCGCAGTAAGCCGGCGAAAATGGCTGAGGAATTCCATGCTCTAAGTACGTTAGCCGACGGCGCGAGAGTTGACCCTGTGCTCTCGGTCTCCCTCGTGCTTTTCTTCTCGGCCGGGTGCCCTACTTCCGGCCACTCTTGCCAGAGGTGGGGATTTTCTCCCCCGTCCAAACAGCGGATGCTAGCATATGCTTTTCAATCAACAATCAAGAAATCAACAATCAGCAATCGCGCCATGCCCGAACCCGAACTCCTAGAACGCCAGGCGCCCGATGCCCTGATGCTCACCGGCTTCTGGTATCGTGCGCTGCTGGCCGACCGAGTTCGCCGCAGACATCTGTATAAGGCGACTTTGCTGGAGATCCCTCTTGTAATTGGGCGTGACCGTCTGGGCCAGCCCTTCGCTCTCCGCGACGCTTGCCCCCATCGCGGCATGCCCTTGAACAGCGGCAAGTTCGATGGAGAGAACCTCGAGTGTCCGTATCACGGCTGGCAGTTTGACGTACACAATGGCCAATGCCAGCTGATCCCTTCCCTTACCAGCGATCAGACTCTGCGTGTCGACCGCATTTACGCCGGCAGTTATCCGTGCGAAGAGCAGGACGGCTTCGTCTGGGTCTACATTCCCGACGCCTCGCCTACGGGCGGTGGCTTCACCAAACCATCGGAAGCACCAGAGCCGGCACCTCAGATCGAGAAGTTCAGTTCGAAGTACAAGATGGCTTACCTGCAGGCGGAAATGCCGGTCAGCATTGACCACGGCATTATCGGCCTGATGGATCCTGCGCACGGACCGTTTGTTCATCAGGCGTGGTGGTGGCGCTCGCGGCGCAGCATTCACGAAAAGAAGAAGAGTTTCGAGCCGATCCCGAACGGCTTCCGCATGAGCGCGCACACGCCCAGCTCGAATTCCGCGCCCTACAAGCTGTTGCGCCTCTATGCTGACGCAGACTCGATCACGACGACGATTGATTTTGTCCTGCCCAACATTCGCACCGAAACCATTCGCGCCGGCAAATGCTGGTTTTCGAGCCTGACGACGGTCACGCCCATCACCCGCAGCCACTGCCGAATCGATGTGGTGGCCGCGTGGAACATTTTTCGCTGGCTGCCTTTCGGGCCTCAGCTGCTAAAGTTCGTGTTTGCGAAATTCGTCGAGCAGGACCGCCGCACCATGGAAATGCAGGCCGAGGGCCTGAAGCACAATCCGCACCTGATGCTGATTGACGACGCCGACCGCCCCGCGAAATGGTACTTCCAGCTCAAGGCCGCGCACCTTGAAGCGAAGCGTACGGGCGGGCAGATGAAGCACCCGATGGCCGGCCCGGCTACGCTGAAGTGGAGAAGCTGAGGCGCTCTGTGGCGTGAGCGAAGCGGGGTTCCCAGCATGCGCGCCTTTCGCGTGATTGGGGTGGGGAGCGGGAGCCCGCAACCGAAATTGAGGCGTTTGTGCGGCGTCTGAGCCGCACGCCGAAATACTGAGCTCGTCGAATGTATCCCGAGCGTTTTGGGCGCGGGACCGCTTCGTGGCCTAGGCTCCCTTGCGAGCCTACCCCGCGACCAGCCAGTCCATTGCCTCCTCTCGCGTCTTGAAGGTGGGGAATTCGCGCTGGGAAAAACTCTTGAAATGTTCGTAGTACACGTGCGGCAGGCTCTCGGTGCCGACCCACGCAGACTTCTTCACGTACGGACGGTCGAGTGTGAGCACTTCCTTGATCTTGGTGGCTACGGTCTTATCTATGTGCGCGCCGGTGAAATCCGCGAGCGTGAGTACTGAACCGGCCGCGTGTCTGGCGATGTCGGCGCGGACCTGGTCAAGCAGAAGCAACATCTCCTTCGGCGTGCAGTGGCTGAAGTCGATAACGAAGATGGCCTGACCTTTGTGCTTGACGAAGCGCAGCCGGTCGTCGGCAGATTTACCTGGGAGTGAACCGGTAGAAGTCATGCCAGGAGATCCTCCACCACGCTGTAAGCCCCGTCCAGCGCCGCATCCAGAGCGGAGGCGTCTTTTCCTCCGGCCTCGGCCAGATCGGGCCGTCCTCCGCCTTTGCCGCCGACCTTCTGCGCCACCGGCCCGATCACCTTGCCCGCCGGCACACGGGTGGTCAAGTCTTTGGTGACGCCAACGATCAGCGCTACGTTGCCATTCGACGCGGACCCCAACACTACGACGCCTGAGCCAAGCTTGTCGCGCATCTGATCGACAAGTGTGCGCATCTGCGGGCGGTCAAGATTGTCGACCCGATGCGCCAGCACCTTCACGCCTTTGATTTCTTTCACCTTGTCGCCGATGTTGGCCGTGCTTGACGACGCCTGCCTCATTCGCGCCTGATCGAGTTCGCGTTGCAGACGCTTGATTTCGGCATCTTTTTTTTCGAGCTCGGCTTTTAACGCTTCGGCGGGCGACAGCAAGGCCTCTTTGCTGTGTATATCGTCCTCACCCGTGGGTGCCCCATTTCTCGCGCGTTCTGTGCCGGGTGCCCCATCCTTGCGCGCCTTTTGCGCAAGGGTGGGAGAGACGAAACTCGACACTACATTCTCCAATTCATGGTCTCGACGGAAATGCTGGAGCGATCCTTCGCCCGTCACCGCTTCCACGCGCCGCACGCCTGACGACACGCTGCCCTCCTTCAGAATCTTGATCAGGCCGATCTCGCCGGTCTGCGCGGTGTGCGTGCCGCCGCAGAGTTCAGTCGAAAAATCGCCGATGCGGATCACGCGCACTTTATCGCCGTATTTCTCTCCGAACAGCGCCATCGCGTGATACTCGTTGATAGCGACGTCGATTGGCACGTTTTCGATGACCTCAATCTTCGTGTTGCGCAGGACTTGCTTGTTGATGAGGTCTTCGATATCCTGCAACTCTTCGTCTTCGACCCCGGTGAAGTGCGAGAAGTCAAACCGCAGATGATCGGGCGCCACCAGCGATCCGGCCTGCTTCACATGTTTGCCCAGCACTTCGCGCAGCCCGGCATGGAGCAGGTGCGTCGCCGTGTGATTGCGCATGGTGGCCTCGCGAATGTCGGCGTTGATCACCGCGTCAACCGTGTCGCCGACTTTTAGTGAGTACCCACCCTCCCCTGAAGGGGAAGGGTGGGGCAACCCAGACTTGAATTGGGTGCGGTTGCCCCACCCTTCCACGCTTTTTGCGGAGGGTGGGGATTTTTCGGACTGGGTGCCCCATTTCTCGCGCGTACTTTGCGCGAGAAGTGGGGATTTTGACATTGACTGTCCCTTCACCACAACCTGATGCGCGCGCACGCCATGAATCGGGTAGTGACATCCCTTGACTTCGGCCAGGATGGTGTTGTGATCGTCGGAGTAGAGCCATCCACGGTCGCCGACCTGCCCGCCCGATTCGGCATAAAACGGTGTGTGATCGAGAATGACCTCGCCCTCTTCGCCCGCCTTGAGTTCCAGCGCCCCCTGCCCGTTCTTGATTATCGCCAACACCTCGCAGTTTTCGGAGCGCGTCTGACGGTAGCCCTCGAACTCCGATTTCGGAAGCTGCTGATAAGCAGGATTGGCAGTCTGCTTGGCCGCGCCTTTCCAGGAAGCGCGAGCGCGGGCCTTCTGTTCCTCCATCGCCGAGTCGAAACCTTCGGCATCGAACAAAATCCCCATATCACGACACGATTCTTCGATGAAATCCCTAGGCAAGCCGAATGTGTCATAGAGTCTAAACGCAAGTAGCCCGTTATAGGTTACGTTTACGCCGCTTTCCCTCAGCGCTTCCAAGTAGACTGCGGTTGGTATCGCAACAGTTGTAGGAATGTTTCGGGCGATGGCTTCTATCGCTTGGGTTGACTCGCCGCGGGCCTGCAAATACTGCATCACCATTTGTAATTGCTCGTCAGTCAGATGTCGTAGGCTTTCGAATACGGCTTGACCCAGATTGCTGGTCAAAAGCTTCAGGCCCTCGTCGACTGTGTGCCCAAATCGTTCCTCTTCCGCCAGGACCGCGTTCGATACACGCCTTGCGGAATCGACTAACTCCGGGTACGCATCCCGCATCGAGTCACACACCGTAAATACCATCTGATAGAGGAACGGTTTCGTTTGTCCCAGTAAGCGTCCGTGCCTGATCGCCCGCCGAATAATCTTCCGCAGCACATACCCACGGCCTTCGTTCGAAGGGAGTACGCCGTCCGAAATCAGGAATGTCACCGCGCGGGCGTGGTCGGCGATGACTCGCGATGAGGCCGCTGATTTGTGGCTGGAAGAGCCTGCCGAGCTTTGCTCGGCATGGACGGCCGAGGCGGCCGTTCCCACATGGTCCGTGCTCGCCCCTGCTTGTGTAGGGACAGCCGCCCTCGGCTGTCCGGGCGAGCGAAGCTCGCCTGCTTTCGCACCGGTCAACTCCGCTGCGCGCTTGATCAGCGGTGTGAACAAATCCGTCTCGTAATTCGAAATCACTCCCTGCAGCACCGCCGCTAGCCGTTCCAACCCTGCGCCCGTATCAATCGACGGTTTTGGCAGCGGATTCAGCTTGCCTGATGCGTCGCGGTCGAACTGCATGAAAACCAGATTCCAAATCTCGACATAACGTCCGCAATCGCAGGGGAAAGCGCAATCCGTGTGTCCCTGATCTGACGCTGCCGGGCCCATGTCGTAATGAATCTCGCTGCACGGGCCGCACGGGCCGGTGTCGCCCATCTGCCAGAAGTTATCTTTAACTCCCCCATCAAAGATTCGGTTCTTCGGCACACCTGCCTTGATCCATGCTTCCTCAGCTTCTCCGTCTCGCGGGATGAGTCCGAGTTCAGGACCGGCTCCTTCAAAAATCGTCACATACAGCTTGTCTTTCGCAATCCCGAACCACTCGGGCGAAGTAATCAGTTCCCACGCATACGCGATTGCATCTTTTTTGAAGTAGTCACCGAAGGAAAAATTGCCCAGCATCTCGAAAAACGTGTGATGGCGGTTGGTGAATCCAACGTTCTCGAGATCGTTGTGCTTGCCGCCGGCGCGCACGCACTTCTGCGAACTTGTGGCCCTGTTGTAGTCGCGCTTCTCCAGGCCGAGGAAAACGTCCTTGAACTGGTTCATCCCGGCGTTGGTGAACAGCAGTGTGGGATCGTTCTGTGGGACGAGCGAAGACGAATGCACCTCCCTGTGCCCTTTCTGCACAAAGAAGTCCAGAAATCTGCGGCGAATCTCCGAGCCGGTCAGCATTGAGGCTTCATTCTAAATGATTAAAGATAGAACCACAGAGGGGAGGGAAAGCACAGGGCCGGATTGCCCAAACCTTCTGTGATCTCTATGCCCTTGTGGTCTGACTTTCTGCGCGGCTATTTCTGGGGGTCGGTGGGTTTTTGATCGGCGGGATTTTGGTCGGCGGGCTTCTTGTCGTCTTTCTTCACTTTGTGCGTAAGGTCCTTCACGCCTTTCTTGACTTCGCTTCCGGTTTTCTCGGCGGCCTTCCCCGTGTCCTTTGCCGCTACTTTAGCGCCCTCTTCCGTATCGTTGGCGGCAACCTTGGTGCCCTTTTCCGTGTCCTTTGCCGCGACCTTCGCGCCTTTCTCAGTTTCCTTGGTTGCCGTCTTAGCGCCCTTCTCTGTATCTGTCGCCGTGGTTTTGGTGGCTTTCTTTACCTCAGAACCCGTGCCGGTGGATTTGTCGGCATTTGTGGTGTCTTGACCATAGGTCACGGGTGCGACACTCAATACAGCGGCTATCAGAATCGCTGGCAACACTGTTTTCATAAGTTCTTTCCTCCTGTTTGTACTTGCTAAGATGCGAAACTCCATCCGTAGGATTTCTTACTTATTGGTCTTCCACTGCAGCCGCTAGGCGCGCCACGTCCCATCCATGAGGGGAGTTCTATCCTCCAGCTTCGCTTTCCAGAGCGCTCAAAGTCTCGTCGTCCACATCCCACTTCTTCAGAATCCCGAGGATGGTTTTTGTGCGAAAGCCGGTGCGCGTCAACTTGCGAAAAATCCGCGCCGCCTGCTTCTGGTCTTTCGGCTTTTCCAGCCGCTTGCGGCGAAGATATTCGCGGGCCTGCTTTTCTTCGCTGACGCCCTCGAACGCCGCGTCCACAGCCTTCTCGATCAACGAACCGTGCACTCCTTTGGCCTTCAGGTCGGTGATGACCCGCATGCGCCCAAATTTCTGATTATCGCGCCGCAGCGAAGAGTAAGACGCCGCATACTGCGAATCGTTCAGATATCCCTGATCTTTCAGCCGCCGAACCACCAGCTCGACCAGCGTCTGCCCATATTCCGATTCCGCATCTTCGAGACGGGCTCGCATCATCCTCTTCAACTCAGCCACAGTGCGCATGCGGCGGGCCAGCGCCTCCACGGCGTATTCATACAGCTCATCTTCGGAATAGGGTCGCTTCTTTGGGCGAGAGAATGCCATACAGGTAACGATAGCGCACCGAGTCCCGAGTTGCGAGTCCCGAGTCTTGAGGGCCGATCCCTACCGTTTCTCGGTGCATTCGATGGCGAATGAACAGTAGATGGGGCGCGATCGCTCGCGCCCCATCGAGGTACTCACGAATTAACTAATCAGGAACTGCAACCAACCCGCGACTCGTGACTCAGGACTTGAGACTCGCGACTACCTTCCCCCAAACCCCGCTGACTGCATGGACTGCCGCGAAATATCCGAAGTCGAGGCAATGCCCTGCATGCGCAGCTTGAAGTCGTCGGCGTTGGAAGCGTTCTCCAAGGCGGTCTCGTAATTGATGAGCCCGGCCTGGAACAAATCCCAGAGTGACTGGTCGAAAGTCTGCATGCCGTATTGCGAAGTTCCGGCAGCGATGGCGTCGCGAATGGCGCGGGTTTTCTCGGGAACCAGCACGCATTCGCGAATGTACGCGGTGTTGATCATCACTTCCACGGCCGGCACGCGGCCATCCGTATCGCTGCGACGCACGAGGCGCTGGCTGATGATGGCGCGCAGCACCGCCGCCAGTTGCAGCCGAATCTGCTTCTGTTCGGGCGGCGGAAAGATGGAAATCACGCGGTTGATGGTTTCGACTGCATCCAGCGTATGCAGTGTGGAGAACACCATGTGGCCAGTTTCGGCCGCGTGCAGCGCGGTCGAGATCGTTTCCAGGTCGCGCATTTCGCCGACCAGAATCACGTCCGGATCCTGACGCAAGGAAGCGCGCAGCGCAGCCCCGAATGAAGGTGTGTCCACCTGAACTTCGCGCTGATTGACGTATCCCTTTTTGTCGCGGTGCAGGAATTCGATTGGGTCTTCGATGGTGATGATGTGTTCGGCGCGCGACGAATTGATGCGGTCCACCATCGCGGCCAGCGTGGTCGACTTACCGGAACCGGTGACGCCCGTCACCAGCACCAGCCCGCGGGGCATGTCGCAAATCTGCTCCACCACCTTGGGCAGAAACAGTTCGTCGAGGGCGCGAATTTTGGTGGGAATGACGCGCAGCACCAGTCCCACGTTGCCACGCTGCTGAAAAATGTTCACACGGAAGCGGCCCAGGCCGGCAACACCGTAGGCCATATCAATTTCCGTGGTTTCTTTGAATTTCTGTTTCTGCCGCGCCGACATCATGCTGAAAGCCATATTCAACATGTCCTCGGCGCTGATGCGCGGCTGGTCGGTTAAGGGCACCAATTCGCCGTCAATTCGCAGATGAGGGTAATTCCCCACCTTCAGATGCAAGTCCGAGGCTCGCCGTTCGGTCGCAATCCGCAGAAGGTCATCAATGTTCATGCAAGGGGTTTTCCTGTGGAAGCTTCAGCACGAAGCTCTCCCACTCGACGCTCTTTAGCATCATCGCCCGAATCGTCACCTGACCCAAGATGACCTAGGTAACGGCTTCGACCCGGCATTAGGACACAGCCTTAAGTACGGGGGATGCAGAAATGACGAGTCGTACCTCGGCAGGCCCGGCGATCTCGACTGGAGCGACGGGAACCGTGGATGTGACGGGCGCGTATCCATCTTAGGGAAACTCTGCCAGTGCGTTGTTTCGCTGGGAGAAGGTTGGCAGTGAGCCCGGAAGCTGCCTGAAGATCTTATGTCGTTAGTCCGCAGATACGTCCGCTTCCTGCTCGCTCTTTTCGTCTATCTCGCCCTCTGCGCCATTGGAGGCATTTATATCGCGGATGGAACACTTCATCCGGCGCGGCGCTTTCTTACCGACGCTGACATCGCCGCGATGCGCCGGTCCGCCCGTGCCCTCGATGCGGATATGGAAGATGTCGCCATCAGCGCCCAGGATGGGGCCGTCCTGCGCGGCTGGAGGCTTCGTCCGCGACAAGGTAATGGAGATGCCGTAATCCTGCTTCACGGCATGGGTGACAACCGCATGGGGATGATGGGATACGCTCAACTTCTGCTCGCGCACGGTTTTACTGTCCTGCTGCCCGATGCCCGCGCTCATGGCTTAAGCGACGGTCCACTCGCGACCTACGGACTGCTGGAGCGCAACGACATTCGCCAGTGGTTTGATTTCCTCGCCATGCAAGATGCTCCGCATTGCATCTTTGGCTTCGGCGAATCGATGGGAGGTGCGCAATTGCTACAATCCCTGAGCGCAGGAACCTCTTTCTGTGCCGTTGCGGCTGAATCTTCTTTCGCCACCTTTCGCGAGATAGCCTACGACCGCATGGGGCAGCCCTTGAATCTCGGGCCATGGGTCGGGCGGACGTGGCTGCGCCCTCTGGTCGAGTCTGCGTTTCTCCGGGCCCGTTGGAAGTACGGCCTTCACATGGAGCAGATTTCGCCCGAAGACGCGGTGGCAGCGACTGCGGTTCCAGTGCTACTCATTCATGGCCAAGTAGACAGCAACATTCCGGTGCGGCACTCCCGGCGCATCCACGCGCGGAATTTGAACACACAACTCTGGGAGGTTCGCGGCGCTGACCACTGCGGCGCCATCAGCACCGCCCCGGCAGAGTTTGAGCGAAGGCTGCTGGGTTGGTTCACGTCGGGGATATGGCAAAGCAGAGTCAGAAGCACGGGTCGTCAACCTGCTCACTCACAGAACTCTTTCTGCATTTCCTGTGCACGCCTTGTGGAGAATCCGTCTGCCCACGGAAACTGATTTCGATATCAGGGCGCGAGTGCAGTGAGAACTTGCGTCGTCTCGCGGAGCAGACGCGAGTCGTAGCGATACAGACTTGACGATATGATTCGGCGAGAATCACCGGACACCTTTTCCTCAACTGCACCAAAAATATTGAATTGACCGGTTCGGTTTTCGCTCGTACAGTCTTTTTCGGTCTCCTACGAAACCAGCAACTCAACCGCGAGCCAGTCGACGACGGTTGGCGCAGATTGCACAACGAAAATCATTTGCTCGGGTCAGCGCGCCATGAAATCGGAAGAATGGAAGACATACCGTACACGCTTTCTGGTTAAAGCCAAACAACTCAGTTCGAGTCTAAGCTTCGTCGATAGCCTGGGTCGCCAGCATTCCGGGCGCAAGGGGGACTACCTAGTGGAATCCTCCGAGGGTGTCATCAGTATCGCGCCCCGGCAGATCTTTGAGGACATCTACGTTGCCATGCGTGAGGAGCTGGGCAATGCCATCGTAAGCACAAGCGAGGGCAAGCGCGAACGGCGCAAACTGCCGCAATCCTGGCATGAACGGCGCGTATGCGCCCAGCGCGTTGGCCTCATGTAAGCAGCCCGCTTGAGAATATCCGGTAGTGGGTACATATATACGAACCCACTACCGAATATCCTGGGGGCTGGTCAGCGGATCGGGGATGGAGTAAACTAGGGCTTCCTTTTCGGCCTCATTTAATCCGAAGCTTGCTACCTTCAAACCACAAGGACGCTCCCATGACCAGCCGTGTGAGCTTTGCTCCGCAGGACTTCCACCGGATGTACGAGCAGGTGGAACGAGAGCATGAATCGAAGAAGCTAATCGTCCTTCTCGAGCGAGTCAAGAAACAGATTGCAGCCCGCGAGGATCCCGCCCGCAAAGTGGAGTCACCCAAGCCCCCCGCAGTGGTGTTGAGTGTTCAGGGCAGCTCGGTGCGATCCGCAACTCGCTCCTCTCCCGCTTAACGGACGGCGGGAAAGAGCATCTATTTCTTATCGTCACGCGCGCAAAATCTTTTAACTTCCCGAGGCCGAGAGTTGCGTTACAATGAGCCATCTTCCGGTGGGGAGCCTCTTGGCAGGCTAAGCCCACTGCAGCCTTCCCGCAGGAGGTAGTGGATGTACCGGCCCTACTCGAGTTCGCAGGCTGACTCCCGTCTGTTCCGAGATGTCGAGTCTCAACTGCGCGATCTCACCCAGGATTTTGCAACTTCGTTTAATACAGGAAATTACGATCAGGCAGCCGCTCAGTTCGCCAGCGACGGCGTGCTGATGGCGCAGAGTGAGGAAGCGGCGTACGGGCAGAAGGCCGTCGAAAAGCTTCTGCGTCGTTTGGGAGATTCGGGCTATAGCGACCTGCGCCTGGAAACCACCAGGGTGGAGCATTCCGGCGACATGGCGATGGAGCTGGGCCGATTCACGGTCGCGGCACGGCAGGTGGATGGTACACTTCGTCCGCAGCGCGGAAAGTATGTGAAGGTGTGGCGGCGCCTGGGTGCGTGGCTGATCATTGCTGAATCCTGGAGCGGGACGGCGCAAGTCACCAGCGACCGGGCGGCGTAAGACCGCAGCGCCGCGAACTCTCGGATGGGCAACAGCCGCTGCAAATTGAGGTGTCCGCAATGTGGCTTTTGATTCAGCTGCGCGGACTTCCACTGAAAGCCGTTTGCCCCTCAGCTGTCAAGGGCAGGCGCGCAACTGCGTGTGTTCTCGCCCCAGACGAATTCTGGCGCCAGATACCCGCGGCATGCGCATCCGTCCTGACAGGTTCGCCGGCTTCCATCTACAATGTGGGACACTGCAGGGGAATCCCAACTAGGAGAAAAGCATGCAACGCAAGGCCAGCGCGGTTTGGAAGGGTGGGCTCAAAGACGGCAAAGGAACGATTTCTGCGCCCGGAGGAGTGCTGAACAATACTGCCTATTCGTTTACTACACGTTTCGAGAATGCACCGGGGACAAACCCCGAAGAACTGATTGCGGCGGCGCACGCTGGCTGCTTTTCCATGGCGCTGTCGGCGCAACTAGGTGAGGCCAAGCTGACGCCGGAGAGCATTTCGACCACCGTCACGCTCTCACTTGAAAAGCTCGATTCCGGCTGGACGATCACTTCTAGTCACATTGACGTCGTCGCGAAAGTTCCGGGTGCCGATGCGGCGACCTTCCAAAAGTACGCTGAGGCGGCCGAAAAGGGGTGCCCGGTCTCGAAGGTGTTGAACGCGAAGATCACGATGAATGCGAAGCTGGCGTAGATGTTGAAGCGCCGCTGCGGGTATTGCGCGATGGAACCCTCTCACGCGCGGAACGCAGCGGCGTTCTCCTTGAGCCATTGATCCAACCCCAGTGGTTCCCTGCCAAGAACGCGCTGAACGCCGTTTGTAACGGTGGCTAAACGCCCTGCACGAATCGCTCGCCACAACTCGACGTGAGCCTGGGTCTCTTCGGCGGACGCTCCGGTTGCGGAGAACCGCCGGCTGGCTTCTTCATCGGAAATGGCTTGGAAGCTGAGCTGCCTTCCGATTGCGGTTGCGATGCGCGCTGTTACCTCCGCAAAGTTCAGGGCTTGCGGACCGGTGATCGGCAGCGATTCTCCTACATATTCACGCGTGGTTAGCGCGCGAACAACGACAGCCGCAATGTCCTCGGAGTGAATGAAAGGTCTCTTGCCGTCTCCAGTGGAAGAGCGAACCACGCCTTCGGCGACGATAGAGTGCCTCCAGGCCAACAAGTTGGACATGAACCCTGTGGGACGCACAAACGTGAAGGGGATCCCGGTTGTACGGATCGCTTTTTCGCCAAGTTCATGCCATGCGCCGATGGCCAGATGTTGCTGCACATCCAATGACGAAAGCTTAACGATATGCTGCACGCCCACGGTCTTCGCAGTCTGCGCCGCCAAGCGGTCCAGCTCCGGGATGCGCGGACCCGAATTGACCAGAAAGAGGTCGTCCACTCCTTGAAACGCGCGTTCCAGCGAAAATGAATCACGCAGGTCGCCGACGAATATGTCGACACCGTCGTCAAATTGCGAACGGGCTTTCGCTACATCCCGCACGAATACTCGCGGCCGCTCGCCCTGCTGGAGTAACTGTTTGACGACTTTGGATCCTACATCTCCGGTCGCGCCTGTGATGAGATAGGTCATAACGCTCCTTGCGGTGCTTACTAATCAAATACTCACGTTCACTTGATGGCAGACTATAGCGAAGTATCTCCATTGTCTACTCGCGTTCTGTTTGCAACGACGGACAGCCGACTCCCTAGTTATTTCTTAATATAGTGAAAAGTTGCTCACATTTGATATAGACTAGCATTGATGAAATCGAGCCGACGTGGATTGCGGACGCGCAAACCGAGACAGCGACGCTCACGTCAGACGGTGGAGGCGATTCTCGACGCGGTGGTGAGGATCCTGAAACGGGAGGGGTTCGACTCCGTTACGACTAACCGCATCGCAGAGGTGGCAGGAGTGAGCATCGGGTCGCTGTACCAGTACTTCCCCGACAAGAAAGCCATCTTTGTTGCTTTACATGCCCGGCACCTCGAGCACATTGACCGGGTCATTCAGAGCACGCTTGTCGAGCATGCGTCCTCCCGCCTCGACACGTTGCTCGGCGCGATGGTTGACGCGATGATCGAAGCGCATTTGGATGATCCGGAGCTCTATGAACTGTTGGCGACTGAAGTTCCGCATGGGGCGGACGGCGCCAAGCATTTCGCGGAGCGGCTCCATAGTGTCTTTCGGTTGGCGCTCGCCTCGCGGGCGCAAGAGTTAAAGGAGAGCCGCGATCTCGACTCATTATCGTTCGTAGTCGCGCACATGGTGGAGTCGCTTTGCCACGGCGCTTTGTCCAGGCGGCCGCCGGGAATGTCGCTCCGGGACGCGAAAACCCAGATTGTGCGCGCATTGATGGCCTACTTGCGAGCGTGAAGCGCGCGACCGTGCTGCAGGTGCGCGGTTTGACAGAGGGTGCAACGTCTGTAGAATAAAGAAGGACGGTCTCGCGGATGCGGCGGCGTTTTGGCTGCCGCGAATGAAGTCCACTTGCCATCGTGGCGGAATTGGCAGACGCGCATGGTTCAGGTCCATGTACCGGCAACGGTGTGGGGGTTCGAGTCCCTTCGATGGCACCAGCAGGCATTCAGTCAGTGTCAGATTGAGGTCCTTCCCCTTCTGCCCGCGCTTGGCACTCAGGGTTCAGGATTTCGCCTGCGGGCTCCCGTCCGCCGGGGCGGACTCACGCCCGCAAGACGGCTCAAGTTCGAGTCCCTTCGATGGCACCAGGCATCACCCATTGATGCATAGCATTCCGTAAACTAGCCACCCCAGAACGCCCATCACAGAATCCGTCTCCTTGATCCGCGCCCAGTACCCGACTGCCGTACCGAAGTTTGTCTATGCAGAAACACGGAAATCAGGCACAATCTAGGCGTTCGGGAGGGCGGGCTAACTTGAAAATCTCGCAAAAAGGTCTGTACGCACTGCAGGCCATGATGACGCTGGCGCGAAGGCACGACCAGGGGGCCATTAAAATCCGCGAAATCGCGGCCGACAGCGATCTGCCGGAGAAATTCCTGGAGCTGATTCTGCTGGAACTGAAGAACGCGCGCATGGTGGAGAGCGTGCGGGGAGCGCGCGGCGGCTACCGCCTGCGTCGCGATCCAGCACAGATTCCACTGAGCGACATTATCCGGCTAATTGACGGACCGCTGGCTCCGCTGGGCGACGCCGAGCAACTGAGGGGATTGATCGCAAAGGACGCGTATCACCGGGCGCTCTACGAAGTGCTCCTCGAGGTTCGCGACGCAGCCGCGAAGATTCTGGAGAATACCACGATCGGAGATATCGTCGGAGGCCGGGCGGAAGACGGCAAAGCTAGGAAAGGACGAACCGGAAAGGCCGCGCAACCGCAGAACAAAGCCTCCAGCGAATAGCTGGGCCGCAGGCCGGATTCCTCCAAACCCCTTGTCTGGCACGGCAAGTCACGGATTTTCACAAGCCAGCGGCAAATTCGCGGCCAGCGATTCAGCTTGATCCCCGCCACTACACCTGGCAAAAGCCGCGTCCGGCGCGGCATGGGTCGACAAATGGGGCGATGCACTGCACCAAATCCGGTCATAGGTCTGTGGGCGGCGTGCACCCGACTGAAAACATAAGCAGTTACGAAACGCGATTTTCTGTTGACTGCAAGATTAGAAGGAGTAAAAAGGCAATCGTTCTTTGACTGCTTCTTAAAGTTTTTCCGGTTGGTGCAGCGTCCGGGGCTCGAGCGGCGTCACCTTTTTGACCGCGAGGTTAGGGAGGAGGGCGAGCGAGGGTCTATAGCAAAGCGC
>Ga0187781_10000019_pt1 | contig 119694 bp, 118 predicted proteins | sample 0715_SJ02_MP02_2_FD_132447 | JGI IMG/M metagenome (GOLD analysis project Ga0187781, IMG submission 132447) | Tropical peat soil microbial communities from peatlands in Department of Meta, Colombia - 0715_SJ02_MP02_20_MG | ecosystem: Environmental > Terrestrial > Soil > Wetlands > Peat...
GCTGCAGAACTATGGCGGATTTCTGCCGCGACAGGGCCACGCATATGCTGAACAGATAAAGGAAGCATCAGCACAAATGGAGCGGCTCCGGCAGGACTTGCTTAACGGGTCAGGAAAAAGCAACGATGCCAAGCCGGTCTATGAATCAGTCGCTTGAAGTTAACCCGCGAACGCACATTGGCGGGATTCAGCGATCAAGTGCTTTTCAACGTCAGCCGCGCAAAAGCCCGTTGAATAACCGCGCGGACTAGCTGCCGGCTAACTCGCTACTATTTGTTTTCGGATTCTTCTTTTGCCAGCTTGACCTTGGCGGACTCAAGTTGTTTCTGGACCTTGGCGAGGGCCTCGCTGTCAACGTCCGGCGCTACTGTCTTGTTCCACTCCTCAATAGCGCGCTCCCAATGTGCGGCCGCCAGCTTCAGCCGGCCGGTTTTCTGGTATAAATCGCCGAGGTGCTCCTGCACGGTCGGATCGGCTCCCATGTGCTGCGAAGCCTTGGTGAGGTTATCTTCCGCCTGCTCGTATTTGCCGAGTTTGAAATACGCCCATCCCAAAGAATCCAGATAGGCGCCGTTGGCCGGCTCAAGATCAACAGCTTTCTGGATCATCACCAGCGCTTCATCCAGCTTTTGACCCCGGTCCGCCAGCATGTAGCCGAGATAATTGAGCACCGCGGCATTCTCCGGGTCGTTGGCTAAGACCTTTCGAAAAACGTCCTCAGCCTGGTCATACTTCTTTTGCCGCTCGTAGGTCGAGCCACGCAGAAACTGCACGTACTCCTTGTCCTCGTCCTTGACTGAAAGCTGGGCAGCCTGGTCGAGCGCCTGTTCCGCTTCCGGCCAGCGCTTCAGCCGGCCATACATTTGCGCCAGCGTGATGTAAACAGCTCGGTCCTTCTCCGGATTGCCGCTGAGCAGCGATTTGACCTGCTGCAGTCCTTCCTCAGGCTTGCCCATGTCAGCAAGCTGACCGGCATAAACCATTTTCAGGTCGGGATCGTTAGGTAATTTCGCTACCGCTTCCTTGGCAACATCGGTTGCTTTCTGCCACTCTTTGGCTTCCCGGTAGGTATCGATGATCTGCTGGTATCCACGTTCGGCATTGTCATCGCCGAGGTCCAGCATTTTTCGAAAAGTATCGACCGCAAGCTGGCTATTGTTGTTCTCGCGATAAATGGTTCCCAACCGCTCCAGAAACAGGGCGCGGTTGTTGATCTCGTCCTTGCTGTATTTGCCGTCGGCTTTCTCGGTTTTCTTGAGCAAATCCTGCAGGGTCTGGGCTGCTTCGTCGTACTGCCCCTGCGCCTGGTAAATGACGGCCATGTTATAGGGCACTTCCATCGAGTCCGGAACCACCGACTGCGCCGCCTTTAGATTGTCGAGAGCCAGATCGAATTTGCCCTGCTTGCGATAAATCTCGGCCATCCGCAAATGGGTCTGCGGGTCTTCGGGATTGGCGTCGGCAATAACCTTGTATTGCTCGAGAGCTGCATCGGTTTGGCCATCATTCATCAAGTTCTGCGCCAGGCCCCGAATAGCATCCAGATTGTCGCGGTCCAATGCGATGGCCTTGCGATAAGCATCGATGGCCTTTTTGTAATCCTTCTGCTGCTCGTAGGTATAACCCAGGACAGAATAAAGTTTGGCGGAGCGCGAGGAATCGGGAACGTTGCTCAGTACCTCAGCGGCGCGGGTCGCGTCGCCTTCAGAGGTATACAGAAACGCCAGCGCGGTAACGGCCTCTTCCGAATCAGGCTGCAACTTCAGCGCGGTCTTGAATTCGTCCTCTGCTTTCTGCAGGTCGTTGTTGCGGGCGTAGAGGCGCCCCAACAGCAAATGATCGTCCATGCTGTCAGGTTCAAGCTTGATGATTTCCTGATATTGCTCGATCGCCAGCTTAAGCACGCTGTCGGATCCGCTGCCCCCGGGAGTATCGCCTAAAGAGCGCAGATAGATCCGGCCCAGAAGCTTGTGTGCCTCCAGATTATCGGGGTCCCGCTTCAGGATGTCCTGGGCCTCAAGCACCGCGTCACGAATCCGTCCGGTCTTGGCATAGAGTTCCGCCAGGCCCGCGGTCAGATACTCAGAGGTGGGATCAGCTTCGATTGCCAGCCGGTATTCGTCGATCGCCTTGCCGGCCAGGTCACTGCGGCCGTACATCGCCACCTGCTCCTCATACATGTGAGCGAGGGCATAGTGATAATAGGATGCCGCGCGATCCACTTTGCGAGCGGACGCTTGAGCCGCAGATTTCGTAGTCGCCGCGTCATTATTGGCAGGCGAAGTGCCCGGCGTCTGCTGTGCCGCCGCTCCCACTACACAGATAAGCGTAAGAACAAAAAGAAGAGGACAGTATCTCGTTGTCATCAAAACCCTTCGGACTCCCAAAGCCATACGCGATTGGATGCTGAACCGCCGCGAGTGGGTGCTCACGCTATTGTAAACCTTCGTTAGCGGACATTGGGAAAAAGGAATGACTTCAATAGGTGCCAAGTTGCACCCAGAGGTACAGGTCCCGTGGCACTTAGCATTCGGCTAGCAGAGCTCTTGCGATCGCAGCAAGACCCGCCGGAGTGCCAGATGCCAAATGCTAATTGCCAAGAGCTTCCTTTAGTGCCGGAAATGGCGCACCCCCGTGAAGATCATGGCCAATCCCGAGCGATCAGCGGCTTCGATAACCTCTTGGTCGCGAACCGAACCGCCGGGTTGAATGATCGCCGTCGCACCGGCTTTGGCAATCTCTTCTACTCCATCGGGAAAAGGGAAAAACGCATCGGAGGCTGCAACCGTTCCCTTCAGCGGCAATACAGCCTTCATCGCTCCGATCTTACAAGAATCCACGCGGCTCATCTGTCCCGCGCCTACACCCACAGTCCGGCCGTCTCGCGCGTACACAATGGCATTGGATTTAACGTGCTTACAAACTTTCCATGCGAACAGCAGACTCCTCTTTTCCTCCGACGTGGGCGATCGCCGGGTAACAACTTTAAGATCGCTTTCCTGTAACTGATGGACATCGGCATCTTGTAGCAAAATTCCGCCCGTGACATTTTTGAGCACCCACTTCGGGGAAACGTTTTTTATCTTGAGCAATCGCAGGTTTTTCTTACTTGCGAACTTGGATTTCGCAGCTTCGTCGAACGCGGGGGCCCCGATCACCTCCAGAAATAGTTTGGCCATTTCCTCCGCAGTTTCGCCGTCAATTGTCCGGTTCACGGCGATCACACCGCCGAAGGCTGAGACCGGATCACATTCCAGAGCCTTCTTGTAGGCTTCCGCCAAGGTCTTGCCTACCGCAGCTCCGCACGGGTTCGTATGTTTAATGATCGCGCAGAATGGGTCCTCGAATTCCTGGGCCAATTCCCAAGCCGCCTGTAAATCCACGATGTTGTTGTAGGAGAGCTCCTTGCCCTGAAGCTGGTTGGCATTGGCGACTCCGTTGCCGGAGCCATCGGAATACAAGGCAGCATTTTGGTGAGGATTCTCGCCATAACGCAGGTTCATCAACTTATTAAAAGAAAGCCGGAGCACACGCGGGAAGCCGGATTCCACGCGGGCCTGAAGCCCGCCATCACCTTCGATCCGTTCCAGGGTAGAAGCAATGGCGGAATCGTACGCAGCGGTAATCGCAAATGCCTTCTGCGCCAGCTGCCATCTCGTTTCGCTGGACAACTCTCCGCCGGAACTTTCCAGCTCAGCTAAAATTCGGTCGTAATCATCGGGTGAGGTTACGACGGCGACGTCGCGAAAATTTTTGGCGGCCGAACGAATCATCGACGGCCCACCGATATCGATGTTTTCAATCAACTCTTCGACTTGAACGCCCGGCTTAACCGCAGTCTTTTCGAAGGCATACAGATTCACGACGACCATATCGATCGGTTGTATTCCGTGTTCTGCAACCGCGGCGCGATGGGCGGGGTCTTCACGCCGGTGCAGGATTCCCCCGTGAACCTTGGGATGCAGGGTTTTCACTCGTCCGTCAAGCATTTCGGGGAATCCCGTGAGCTCGGAGACGTCCTTCACGCGGGTGCCCGCCTCGCGCAGCAGCTTTGCAGTTCCACCGGTTGAAATGAGCTCGATTCCGAGCGCCGCCAATTTGCGGGCAAATTCAATCAATCCTGTCTTGTCGGTGACACTGAGAATCGCTCGCTGAATCTTGGGCATTCTTGGGCTCCACGCGAGGGTTTGCGCCTGGGAGGCAACCAGAGATTTTAACAGCCTTTTTCTCGACGACACCTCGGCTCTTGGAGAAGAGTTGTCGTACTCCTCAGTCATCTCTCCGTCCCAACTTATACGAAAGCTATTTGTTCTCAGAGGCCAGGATCTCAGAGAGCCGGTCGAAGCTGGTCTCCCACCCGGCAGCGGTCATCAAGCAGGTCAGAGGACAGGAGAAGCCAGAGTGCCGAACTGTGATTCGCGTTCCAGCGTCGATCTTCTCCAGGTGATAGGTCACTTTCATCGGCCCGACGGGTTCACCAACCGCAATCCAAGTGTGTACCAGCTGCCGGGGCGGATCGACGGCAACAAACTCTCCTTCGAGGGCATAGGGGTTGCCCCTAGCAAAGCCCGATGCTCGCCATCGGCCACCTACTCGCACATCTCCAGTCCATTCTCGGGTGTCAAATACTCCCGGCCTGACCCACCATTGGGTGATCTCTTGGGAAGCTAGCGCCCGGAATACACGCTCTGGCGGGGCGGGAACTTCCACGCTTCCAAGAAGCTCTCGTTCAACCACGTCGGCAACCGCACGGGCGACACAACTCTTGAGATCGCTCATCTTCGACCTCCGGTAACTTGTAATTCACAAGTCATCCTAGGCTATATCATTTGGATTGTGTTTTGCGCCAGACGCAAAAAGCTGGCTGGAGCCGCCGAAACCAGAAGCTGGAATGCCAGATACGGTTCTCGGCCAGGGCAGGCCAACCTTTTTGCTTGTTTGGATGGTTGGGTATTATTGGGGTTGCTCCAAAACGTGCCTGAAATTCAGCTTGTTTTGGCCTAAGTAGCAGGTCAACTCGCTCTCGCGCTGCGGCCCAGCCTCTAAAGCTTTGGTTTTACCTTAAGGTGAACCTGACCATCCTGGGTGTCAACACTGTATTCGACTGAGGCGCAGCCGTACTGCTTACGAATCTGGTCAGTCTTTTTCTGCACAAATGATTGAAAGCTATCGAAGCTCCCCGAACTCGCCTCACCGGCTTTTGTTTTTGCGTCGGCCAGAGCACGGTAGAGTTCTTGCACCTTGTCCCCCTCGGCACGCGCATCGGAGCATTGAATCGTGAGCGGGCCGGCTTGCGCCTTTGCGGCTGCTGCTGTGGCGCCCGGCCCGTGCGAAAGCCCGTAGGCAGGGTGGTGTTGCGGTTGGTGCTCCTCGGGACGTACTCCTTGCACCGAAAGCAGGGCATCTTGCGGACGCCGGTATCCTTCTTCGCGGATCCGGCCTTTCTTGCGCCACAAGTCGGAGTAAATCGCATACCGCTGGGCCATTTCGTTATAACGGAAGCGTTGCGAGAAGTTCATGCGCCCGCCGTCGCTGAACTTCCTGAGCAGGGAAAGCACTTTCCATTCAATGTCGGTCGGCGGTTTCTTGGTAGGATTGCTGAAATAGACTTCGTATTCGATCTTGAGCCGGCGCAGTTGCGACTCAAGCAGGTTCAGTTCCTCGTCAACTGTCACCGGAGTTCTCCCGTTGAAAGTCTACGGGGCATAAGAGAAGGTGGCGAGGTTTCCATCGGTCACTATTGGGATAGAACGAAGGTCACCAACAATCACCACTCAGCCACCTCGAAGGATAGCGGCATCTCAGCTGAATAACACCGTGCGAATGTCGTCCGGCTGTGCGCTTTCTGGGCCAGCCTCAAGTCGCATCAGTGTGCACAACCCCGTGAATGCGTGCATACCGTCTGGGGGTGGTTGGCTGAATGCTGAATGCTGAGGTGTTATCTTGCGGAATTTGCTGCCATTTTCTTGACCATGGCGAGCACCAGCTTGCGATCACTGTCGTTCAGGCTCACGGAATAGCGGCGGATCTGGCTCAGGAAACGCACTTCATCATCGGAAAGTTGCGGCAGCCCCTTAGTGCCATTGCTGTGTCCGGACTCGGCGAAAAACTGCGACAGGGGCAACTCCATGGCGCCCGCAATTTTGGAAAGCGTATCCAGGGAAGGAATAGTATGGCCGTTCTCCACCCGCGACAAATAGCAGCGCAGCAAGCCGGTACGCTTTTCGATGTCGCCCTGGGACATCCCTTTTTGCAGCCGGTAGTTTCTGATGGTTTCTCCGATGTTCATAGACGAAAGCGTGAACTCGACTCTGGGAATGCTGAATAGTAACCAGAGTAGTACCGTCTGGCAAGTGGAAATTCGTGCCATAGATAAGAACTACAGTGTCAGCGCACTAGCACGATTGAGCCTCCTCGCTTGCACAGCCCCACATAGGCCTCACGTTACATTTTTAGCGTGCTGGCCAGAAAATCCACCGTGCGCTTCCAGGCATCCGCCGCGTCCTGGGCGCGATAGCCCGCCTTGTTGTTCGGATTTTCGAACGCATGGCCCGCGTCAGGGTAGATGACGACCTCAACTTTCTTGCCTTTTTCTTTCAGCAGTGCTTCAAATTTCTTCACATCTTCGACGGGGATGCCACGATCCTGTCCGCCAAACATGCCGAGGATAGAAGCCTGGATCTTTTCCACTGAGCTTGCGTCCGTAACCAGGTGTCCGTAGTTGATGACAGCGGCTCTCAGCGTTGGCTCCTCAAGCGCCACATCCAGAGAATAACCGCCTCCCATGCACCAGCCAATCGATGCAATGCGGTCCTTCTTCACATCCGGCTGAAATTTTAGAAACTCAAAGGCAGCATGCAAATCGCGCTTGGCGCGATCTTCCGGAACTCCGCGCATGATCTCGTGCGCTTCGTCAGGCGTGGTTGCAACTTTGCCCCGATAGAGATCCAGAGCAAGCGTCACGTAGCCCAGATCCGAGAGCTTTCCGGCCTGTTCCTTTACCCAGTCGTTGAGACCCCACCATTCATGAATCACCAGAATCGCCGGGAAAGGACCTTTACCCTCAGGCGCGTAAAGCACGCCTTGCACGGTTTCATCGCCGCTTTTGTACGAAACGTTCTTAGAAGTGGAAGCGAATGCAAACGTGGCGAGAAAGAGCGACAACAGCAAACAAGCCGATTTCATGGGCAGCTTCCCCCTGTCGAAAAGCAGATGCAGCGTCACAACCGCAGCTCCATGTATAACGTGCCCGGCATGGGATTTACTCGATAAGGCGCAATTTCGTAGAAGCCCATCCGCCGGTATAGTCCAACCGCGTCTTTCATGACGGGCTCAACTGTGTCGAGCCGCATGAATTTGTAACCGATCTTGCGCGCTTCCGCAATCACCGCATTTGCCAAAATACGCCCCAACCCTTTTCCCCGAAATGGCGGACGCAAGTAAAGCCGTTTCATTTCGCAGATATCCGCGTCTATCTTGTGCATGGCCACGCAACCTGCGGTCTCATCGCCCACCCTTGCCAACAGCAAACGGCCATCTGGTAGAGAATAGTCTCCCGGCAATCCAGCAAGCTCCTGATCAAAATTCTGAAAGCCAAGGCTGAAGCCCAGCGATTGTGCGTACTCGAGAAAAAGTTGGCGAGCCTGGGCGATGTCTGCCGGCGATTCCGCCTGTACAATTGCCACCCGGCCAGTCACGGATACAGACCAAGTCCGTGCATCAGAGCCTGGCATGTTCGTCATGGCCTGCTTCCGCTATCCCATCAGCATGCCGCCGTTTACGTTCAGCACATGGCCGGTTATGTACGAAGCTTCTTCGGAAGCCAGAAATGCGACTGCATTCGCAACGTCCTCGGGTGTGCCAAGTCTTCCCAGCGGAATATTCCTCAGCGCATTCTGTCTGAACTCTTCCGGGAGTGCAGCGGTCATGGCGGTTTCGATGAACCCGGGTGCCACCGCGTTACAAGTTATGTTGCGCGAGCCAACTTCCCGCGCAATGGCCATGGTCAACCCGATCAACCCAGCTTTTGAAGCAGCATAATTGGCCTGTCCTGCCTGGCCCATCTGCCCGAAGATAGAAGTGATGTTAATAATTCTTCCCCAGCGCTGCTTGAGCATCGAGCCGATGACCTGCTGAATGCATAAATAAGCCGAAGTCAGATTGGTATTGAGAACCGCATCCCAGTCCGCTCGTTTCATGCGCATCACCAGTTGATCGCGAGCAATGCCGGCGTTGTTGACCAGGATATCGATCTTGCCAAATTCTGCCAGAGCCGCCCCGATGCCGGATTTGATTTGTTCTTCGTCAGTGATGTCCAGCGCAAAGGCCTTTGCTTTTCCGCCATGCTCGCCGATTTCTCCCACGACTCCATTTAGCTTTTCCTGATTTCGGGAGGCGGCAGCCACGGTTGCCCCGGCCAGCGCCAACTTCAGCGCACAGGCTCTGCCAATTCCCTGGGATGCGCCAGTAACCAGTGCAACCCGTCCGGATAAGTGCATGATTTCGCTCCTGACTTCAGAGAAAGAGGGAATTATAGCCGGACATGGACGCGGCTGCGGATTGGGAGCTGATCGAGCATCGGGTGGTTGTCGGCTAATTGTACGGCGTGGTCAGAGAGAGGGGGCTGCGTCTGCCTGAACAGCACCAGTGGTCACGTGGTAGTCGGAGTTATAGATGTCAACCACGGCGCGCCCCACAATACGCGCCCGCGCTTCGGAGTGCATATGCACCGGTAAGGTGAACAGATCAACGTCGGCATAGTCCTGCACGAACTCGACCTGTTTCAGGAAAATGGAAGGCGATTTCACTGGTTTGCCTTCGGCCCTTACCATGCTGGCAGTAAACGCATCCAAATAAACACGGCCTTTGAATAATCCGCTGCGCTTGTGCCGGGGCTTTACCTGATAGATATGGACGATGCGTGCCTGTAATTGCCCCGTTCCCTTATAGGCGATCTTGTAGTTTGCCGGGGTAAGCGCGTTCAGCGATGGGTCATCTTTTTCGACATGACTTGCTTCCGACTGCAGCAGCCGCAGAATCACGTTGCTCTTCACAAAGTTGTCGCCGGTGAAGCGCACGGCCTTGAAGGCCAGCGAATGGGGAGCAGAATAGCGGCGCTCGAGCTCATATTCCCCCGACTGCTCGGTGTCGGGCAGCTCTGCGCGGACTACGGTGCTGGCAGAATAGGATGATAGCTGCTCGGCTTGCATGCTGGCGCGATTGCGATAAACCTGAAGCGCGAGCTCCGGGCCCATGCGGGGAAGCGGCGGCGGAACGGTAGGAGATGCCGGTTCAGAGTTCGCACCGTAAGGGCAACCTGAGTAGCAGGACAGCACAAGCGGCAGCACAACATTGTCGCCGCCCGAGACCGGAACCGCAGGCCATATACTCTGAGCTGCGGCAAACGTGCTCAAATACAGGATTGCACCAGCAAATATTAAGAAAGACCGGAACATGACCAATTAGTTAATTACCTTATATATGATTCCGCCGCCAAATGGAAAGTTCCAAAAGAGTGTTTTCCGCGCACAGTATCTAACCTTGCAGTAAGATTTCAATTTGCCTGCCAAACCTGAGGTCAGTAATGTCTGAAACCGGCAACCCAATTGAACCCACGAATGGAAATTGCAGCGCCGAATCACCGTCGGTTGAAGTCTATGCGGTTTATGGCGCAGAGCCTGAAATTCAGGCCTACGCCATGGCGAAATATTCGCGCTCAGCGCTTTCCATGAAAGATTCGCTGAAGGAAATCAGCCAGCAGAAGGCGGAAAAATTTCTCAACACCTTCTATTTTCAGTACGGGCATCGTTCGATTGCGGATTTGGCCCACATCGCACTCGCCATCGAGAGGCTTTCCATTCTGGCCGCGATCGCCGTTGCCGACGAGCAGCGCTGGGATGGGCAAGAGCGCTCCACCCGCTACCAGGACTTCAAGAAAAGCGGTTACTTCACTCCCGACTTTGCCGAAGACCAGAAAGCAGCCGCGCTTTACAACAAAACCATCGCGCATTTGTTCGCCGAATACGAGTCGCTTTCCGAGAGGATGACTCTATACCTGGCAAGCATCGTTCCCAAGCCTGCAGACATGAAGCAGGAAGCCTATGAACGAACCCTGCGGGCGCGTGCATTCGACATCTCGCGCTATGTGCTGCCGCTGGCCACCAACACCTCTCTTGGGGAAATTGTCAACGCCAGAACGCTGGAGGGCCAGGTTTCGCATCTGCTGTCGCACACTCACAAAGAGGTTAGGCGGCTCGGGGAACTGTTGAAGCGCGCCGCCACTTCGCCGGCCTACAACGCGAATGAGCAATCGTTGCGCAAGGTAGTGAACCAGATTCGCGCCTTTTCGCCCGAACTCGGCGCGGATGTGGAACGGGAACTCTTGCGCGAGGTTCGCGTCGCCCCAACCCTGGTTAAGTACGCCGACCCTAACCCCTATGAAATTGAAACCCGCCGCGAATTGCGAGAAATGGCAAATCAATTGATGTCGGGCCAGCGCGTCGATCCCGCGCCGCTGGTTGACCTTTTGGACGAAGAACCGCTGGAAGTGGAACTGGCTACAACCCTGATCTACGAGCACAGCCGTTATCCGTATCGGCAGATTCGGCAAGCAGTTGGCGCCGCCGGCGAACAGAGCCGTCGTGAAATTATTGACGCAGGCCTTCATCATCGCGGCAAGCATGACGAGATACTGCGGGCCTTCTGCGCGGGACAGCAGTTCCGCTTCGATGTTTTGATGGACATCGGCGGCTTCCGCGACATGCATCGTCACCGCCGCTGTATCCAGATCGGCCAGCAATTTACCACCGCGCATGGCTACGACATCCCGGAAGAACTCAATGCGGCGGGACTTTCGGAGAAATATCGCTCGACCATGCAGCGAACCGCTGACGCCGTGGCGCGGCTGGCACAATCGCGAATTCCGGAAGCGGAAGAAAACTCGCAATATGCTATTCCCCTGGCCTTCCGCAAAAGGACCTTGTTCAAAATGGATTTCGCCGAGGTGGTCTACATCTCGGAGCTCCGAACCACTCCCGCGGGTCACCAATCGTACCGGAATGTGGCGTATGCCATGTATGAGGCGGTTGCGCAGCGTTACCCGGAGCTGGCGAAATATTTTCGCGTCATCGATGTGCGTGAGCCGGTGGATCTACTCAAGAGATAGAGCCTTGCGGGTTACGTGTACAGCACTTTCCTGTCTCCCTTTACAATCCGCCCTACCGTGTAGGCTTTTTCGCCGACCTTTTCCAGGACGCTTTGGGCCTTCTTGAATTTTGCCGCCGGTACCACCAGCAGCATGCCTAATCCCATGTTGAAGGTGCGCAGCATCTCTGCCTGCGCAACATTCCCCAGTTTCTGAAGATGCTCGAAAATCGGCAAGACTGGCCAGGTGCCGACTTCGATGATGGCAGCCGTTCCGCGCGGCAGAACACGAGGAAGATTCTCGGTGATGCCGCCGCCGGTAATATGCGCCATCGCCGAAACACAGTCAGCCGCGACCAGTTTCTTGATCACGGGCCAATAGCTCTTGTGGGTGTGCATCAATTCGTTTCCCACCTTGCCCTTCAACTCATTCACGTAAGTTTCCGGTGTGTATCCCGCAACTTCGAAAAACAGCTTGCGTGCCAGCGAATAACCATTGGTGTGCAGGCCGGTGGAAGGCAGACCCAGGATTACATCGCCAACCTGCACAGTTTTGCCGTTGATGATTCGCTCCCGCTCCACCACTCCAATAATGAAACCGGCCAGGTCATATTCACCTTCAGCGTAGAAACCGGGCATCTCGGCAGTCTCGCCGCCTATCAATGCGCAGCCGTTGTGTTTGCACGCTTCCGCCAGACCCTCAATTACTTTTTCTATAACTTCGGGATCGATTCTTCCGCTGGCCAGATAATCCATGAAAAACAGCGGAGCAGCGCCTTGTACGGCGATGTCGTTCACGCAGTGATTTACCAGGTCGGCGCCGACGGTGTGGTGCATCTTCATTTCGAAAGCAATCTTCAGTTTGGTGCCGACCCCGTCCACGCTCGATACCAGCACCGGATCCAGGTATTTTTCCTTGTCGATGGAAAACAGCCCGCCGAAGCCGCCAATTTCGCTGAGAACGCCTTTGGTAAATGTCTTTTGGGCCAGATACTTGATCCGCTTTTTGGTACGATTCGCGCGGTCGATGTCCACACCGGCGTCGGCGTAAGTTAAGGTCGCGCCGTTAGCGGCATTCTGTTCCACCGGTGATTCCGTCAGGATTGCGGGGATTCCTGCGTCTGTTGCTTACGGGAGAAGTTACCAACCTCTCAAGAGCGGCTCATTTTAGCACGAATTTGCTACCCTTTAGCGCAGTCATGCGCGCCGCCGTCATCTTCGGACTGGATTCATCCGAAAAAGACTTAAGGCCATTTCGAGAGAACTCGGATGCCGCATGGGTAATCGGCCTGCCCGCCAGCTCAACCGAAGCAGATGCGATTCTGATTTTCGGCGGTGACGGTACGATTCACCGTCACTTGGCAAGGTTGGTCAAATTGCAGCTCCCAGTAATGATTGTGCCGTGCGGCAGCGGAAATGACTTCGCACACGCGCTGCGCTTGCCGAACAAGAAGACATCGTTATCGGCATGGAAGAAATTTTCATCGGGTGGGCGAAATGTCCGCAGCATCGACCTGGGAGTGATCACGCCAATTTCCGGGACTGATCTCCCACCAGCGAAACCTGCGATGCATTACTTCTGTTGCGTCGGCGGAGTCGGCTTAGACGCGGAGGTTGCCCGGCGCGCCAACAATCTCCCGCGGTGGCTGCGCGGCCATGGCGGATACGTTCTCAGTTTATTGCCGGCTCTGTCCAGGTTCGCGCCGCCGCCAATGCGGCTCAGCTTGCCCGCACCGGACCATCCGGAAAAGATGATCACCCGTGCAGCCATTCCAATTGTATTGGCTGCTTTCGCTAACGCACCTGCATACGGAGACGGCATGCAAATCGCCCCTCAAGCGCAACTCGATGACGGCCAGCTCGATTTATGCATCATTCATGCCATCGGCAAGTTCAAGCTGTTCTGTCTATTTCCTACGGTGTATTTCGGGCGGCATTTGGGAATGCAGGAAGTGGAATACCTGCCAACCTGCAGCCTGAAAATCGAGACAGAAAAACCCCTCGACGTCTATGCGGATGGAGAGTATGTATGCCAAACGCCGATTGAGGTAACTGTGGCCCGAAGCGCGTTACAGGTCGTAGTTCCACCCTCATCTACGACTTAGGTGTAACGGAAGTTTATGCGGCGTCGTCTTCGATTTTGATGCGCAGCGACTTCAGGAACTTCAGATCCTGATCGCTGACTTTAAACTCGGGATTGCTGGTCAGCGTAGTTACCAGTGATGTCTTGTCATTGGCCTTCTCGCCCGGCTTGCTGACTCCAATCGTGGCCTCCAGCACTAAGAAAATGTCGTATCCGCCTTCTTTGATCTTAGATACGACTTCCGCGATCTGATCGGAGTCGGCCAGCGACTCGTTGATCGCCTCCCCCAGTTCCTTCATCAGTTGCTTGAGTTGCTGGTCCACGAAACCCCCTCCGGCACAAGGTCTAATTTCTTAGATGCGGTTTCTCGTCACGGTGCTTCGTGACCGTGCTCACGGAACGGTTATTCTAACCCGGAAGCTTGATAAAATCGATGCCAAATGGCGAAGGTGTCAACTGCCCGCAAGCTAGGTATCGCGACCCGGATTGCGGGCCAGCGGGTGCGCCGCACGCGCACTTTTGGTGCGGTGATGACCGCTGTGCGCGCCACCACCTCACGCCTGGAAGGGGTTTTGGGCCAGCTCTGGCTGGAGGTCACAGGGTTTATTTTCTTGGCGTTAGCCACAATCGGATTGCTGGCCTTCCTGCGCGAGTACAACAAGTTTCACTCTGGACGCGTCGGATCGGGCCGAGTCATCGTCGCTGTCTGCTTTACCCTCCTGTTCGGCTGGTTTGGAGTGAGTTCTTTCTGGCGAGCGAACAGAAAAAGATGATTTTCTCGGATAAGGAAGTTCGGCCCTTCGTAATTGAAAGGTCTTATAGTGGATAAAGTCAAGCCCGCCGCTAGTTCTGACTCAGAGACTTCCTCTCACATCCCGGTCCGCTCGCTTTACACCCCCGCCGATCTCGAGGGTTGGGATCACGACCGCCAGGTCGGCTATCCCGGCCAATATCCTTTTACCCGTGGCGTCCAAACCACGATGTATCGGGGGAAGTTGTGGACGATGCGCCAGTACGCGGGGTTTGGAGATGCCGAGGAATCGAATCAGCGTTACAAGTACCTCCTGGCGAGTGGGACCACTGGACTTTCGGTGGCATTCGATCTGCCGACGCAGATTGGTTTGGATTCTGATAATCCGTTCGCACTCGGGGAAGTTGGCAAAGTTGGCGTCGCCATCGACTCCATCGAGGACATGCAGCGGCTATTCGATGGCATCGATCTGACAAAAATCTCCACTTCGATGACCATCAACGCGACGGCTTCAATTCTGCTGGCACTGTATGTCGCGGTCGCCCGCCGGCAAGGCGCGGACATACGCCATCTGTCGGGCACGGTGCAAAACGACGTTCTCAAAGAATACATCGCGAGAGGAACATACATTTACCCAATTCAACCGGCGATGCGCATCATCACCGACATGTTTGCCTGGACGAATGCGAACGTGCCTGAGTGGAACACGATTTCCATCTCCGGTTATCACATGCGCGAAGCGGGATCGACCGCGGTGCAGGAAGTGGCGTTCACGCTCGCCAATGGCATTGCGTATGTGCAAGCCGCGCTGAATGCCGGGCTCGATGTAGATAAGTTCGCTCCTCGGCTGTCATTCTTTTTCAACGCGCACAGCAATTTTCTGGAAGAGGTGGCAAAGTACCGCGCGGCACGCCGTATGTGGGCGCGGATCATGCGGGAGCAGTTCAAGGCCAAGAATCCGCGTTCGTGGATGCTGCGTTTCCACACGCAGACAGCCGGATCCACGCTCACCGCGCAGCAACCCGAGAACAATATTGTGCGAACGGCGATTCAGGCGATGTCGGCAGTGCTGGGCGGAACGCAGTCGCTGCACACCAATTCTTATGACGAAGCCCTGGCGCTGCCCACCGAGCAGGCGGCACGGATTGCTCTGCGCACGCAGCAGATCATCGCGTATGAGTCGGGTGCGACACAGACCATCGATCCGCTGGCCGGGTCGTATTACATCGAGTCGCTGACTAACGAAATTGAAAAGCGCGCGACTGAGTATCTCGACAAGATCGACGCCCTCGGCGGAATGCTGAAAGCCATCGAGCGCGGATTCGTGCAGCAGGAAATCCAAAACGCTGCCTACGAATATCAGCAGCAGGTGGACCGCGGAGAAGCGACCGTGGTTGGAGTCAACCGGTTCACGGTGGAAGAAGAAAAACCGATTCCGATCCTGCACATTGACGAGTCCCTGGAACGCAGGCAAGTCGAACGGGTGCGCGCCCTGCGTGCCCGCCGCGACCCTCAACCGTGGAAAGATTCGCTGAAGAAGATTGAAGACGCTGCCCGCTCCGGTGCCAATCTCATGCCACACATTGTTTCAGCTGTCGAAGCCCACGCCACGGTCGGCGAAATCTCCGACACAATGCGGAAAGTGTTCGGGGAGTATAAAGAGGCGGTGGTGATTTAGGGGCGTCGTGTGGCGCGGGCGCCGGTTTCGGGTTCGAGGCTTTTCGGCACGGCTGAAGCCGTGCCCTTCCACAAAACGCTACCGAGCTGCGCTCGGCCCGGACAGCCGAGGGCGGCTGTCCCTACGTGAGCAGAGATGGCTCCTTAGTTCAACCGATGAGCGGATTGGAACTGCAGATTTCTCGTCGCGGTGCTCCTCGGAATGACAATACCTACAATTCAGGTTTCTCTACTTGGCGAATTCGCTGCGATGACGGCTGTAGAAGCAGTAAATCAGCAGGCCGAGAATGAGCCAGACCACGAAGCGCAGCCAGGTGATGACGGTCAGCCCGGTCATGAGCCCTCCGCAGAGAACGATAGAGATCAGCGGGAACCAGGGGACGAAGGGAACGCGGAAGACGCGTGGGCGGTCGGGCTGGGAGCGGCGGAGGATGATCACTCCGAGCGAAACCAAAACGAAAGCGAAAAGTGTGCCGATGTTGGAGAGATCGGCAGCGTCGGAGACCGCGAAAATTCCCGCGGGAATGCCGACGGCGAATCCGGCGATCCAGGTCGCACAATGCGGAGTTTTGAAGCGGGGGTGAACGGCTGAAAAAAGTTTGGGGAACAGGCCGTCGCGGGACATGGCGTACCAGATGCGGGCTTGTCCGTACTGGAAGACTAATAACGAGGAAATCATGCCGGTGAGCGCACCGATTACGATGATGGAGCGCGACCAGCGGCTGGCGCCGAGCATTTGCAGCGCGTAGGCTACTGGGGCCTGGGCCGCATCGCCGGATACGAAGGTCGTGTATTTCATCATGCCAAGCAGCACGATCGAGACGCCGACGTAAAGGAGGGTGCAAACGATGAGCGAGGCAATGATGCCAAAGGGCAGGTCGCGTTGCGGGTTGCGTGCCTCCTCGGCTGCCGTGGAAACCGAATCGAAACCGATGTAAGTGAAGAAGACGATGGCGCCGCCGGTGACAATGCCGCCAAATCCTGAGGGCGCGAAAGGCTTCCAGTTAGTTGGGTTGACGAGCGCGCCGCCGACCACCAGAAAAATCAGAATGGCGCCGATCTTGATGGCAACCATCACGTTGTTGGCTTCGGCGGATTCGCGCACCCCGCGCACCAGAAGCACGGTCAGAATGAAAACGATGAGGAATGCGGGAAAGTTGAAGTAAGAGCCCGTCCAGCGACCGGCTTCCCAGACGGGCGTGGACCATTTGTCGGACAGGTTAAGACCGAAGGATGCCAGCTGGGACTTGGTGTAGGCGCTGAAGCCGATGGCTACGACAATATTGCTGACCACGTATTCGAGGATCAGGTCCCAGCCGATGATCCAGGCAAAGATCTCGCCTAGCGTGGCGTAGGAATAGGTGTATGCGCTGCCGGCGATGGGAATCATCGAGGCCAGCTCGGCATAGCACAAGCCGGCGAAGCTGCAAGCGACGGCGACCAGAAAAAACGAGATGGCGATGGACGGCCCGGCGGGCGGGCGCCCATGCATGAGAACATTGGCGGTGCCGCCCCCGCGCAGGAAGTTGACGATGAGGTCGAGGACTTGCGCGTGCAGAATGGATGGCGCCTGGAAGAACTCGCCGGCAGCGGCAGTGCCGGTGAGAACGAAAATGCCGGAGCCGATGATGGCTCCGATGCCGAGCGCCGTAAGTGACCAGGGACCGAGAGTTTTTTGCAGGCGTTGGCCTGGGGCTTCCGATTCGGAGATCAGCTTGTCGATGGACTTGCAGCAGAGAAGCTGATTGTCGGAGGTGCGGATTGTTTCGGTGGCGCGTTCGGTCGTGATTGGAGGTTGTGCCAAAGAGCCTCTTGCTATTTAGCAATTAGCACTTAGCATTCGGTCATTAAGGCTGTGCCCAGTTCCAAATGCCAAGTGCCGTGTGCTGATCTATCGTTTTGCCTGGCCGCGCGCCATCTTCTTTACTTTGCGCTTCTGCGAACCACGCGCGTATTCGCGAGGCTTGAGCGGTTTTTCCGCTTTACGCTTTTTGCGCGATGCGCGCTTGGATTTTTTACGTTCTTCTTTGCTTAAGGATCCAGTATTTGCCATGAATGCTTCCTGAATTTGTAATTTGGTGATTTGATAATTTGGTAATCGGATAATTACAAAATTATCCGATTACAAAATTACCAAATTGGTTTTAAGCCTTTTCCAGCTGGGCATATTTCTCGACCAGCTTCTTCAAGCCGAACCTGGGGAATTGTACCGTAATCTTGGCCTCGTCACCTTCTCCTTCGCGCTGGTAGACCGTCCCTTCGCCGTATTTAGGGTGTTTCACTTTCTGACCTGGGCGGAAGCCTTTCTTGCCTTTTGGCGCCTCGGCGGAGAGCTTGGGAAGTGTGAACTTCTTGCCGCGCGAGGCGAAGAATTCGGCGATGTTCTCGATGGAATTGTACGTGCGGACCGGGGAAGCGCGGCGCTGCTTGCTGGGCACCCAGCTTGCACTTTGATCTTCGTCCTCGTAAGCGTAGTGAGTTGCGGTGCTACTCCCCGCCGAACCCCTAGACTGCGCTCGGGGCAGGCTCTCGAGGGCACTCGTCCCCACACGAGCCTTTCTGGCGATGCCTAATTCTTCGATCAATTCCGCCGGCACTTCCTCCAGGAACCGGGAGGGAATGCTGGCCTCGGGCAAATCGGTGCCGTAACGGCGGCGATAAACTGCCCGGGTTAGGATGAGCGTATCCATCGCCCGGGTCATACCGACATAGCAGAGGCGGCGTTCTTCCTCAATATCGTCGGGCTGCATGAAGGTACGCGAATGCGGGAATAATCCTTCTTCCAAGCCGCAGAGAAAAACCAGCGGGAATTCCAATCCCTTGGCTGAGTGGAGGGTCATGAGCGTCACCTGAGCGCGCTCGTCGTAGGCGTCAGTGTCGCTGACCAGAGCGGCGTGGTCGAGAAACTGGTCCAGGGTTTCACCGCGGTCGCGTGAATCCATGACAGCGTTAACCAGTTCGCGCAGGTTCTCGACTCGCGAATAGGCTTCGGGGGTGTCTTCCTGCTCGAGCTGCTTAATGTAGCCGGTGCGGTCGATCAGAAATTTCAGAATTTCGGCAGTGCTGGCCGGAGCACCGGGAGTGCGGAATGGCCCAGCGCCATTAATAGTAGCGCTGGCGTTTTGCGGGCTTTTTGACGTCGGGGCGCTGGCACCAGGGTCGTCCTTGGATGCGAAGTCAAAAGCTGTTGGGTCGAATTCGACCTGATGGTCGGACTCATCGGAGATCTGCAAAGCCTCGCTCCGCCGGACAGCCGAGAGCGGCTGTCCCCACGCGGGCTGATCAGGCTCGGAGGTCTCCTCTAGTCGCTCGACGTATGTTCCGGCCAGCATGGCGCGGGTATCTTCGATCAGGTCCCGGAAAGTTTTGAGAGCTGCCAAAGCGCGAGGCGGCAAAAGCTGGCGTTGGATGGCTTCGTTGATTGCGCCCCAGAGCGACAGGCCGGTCTCAAGCGCAACCCGCTCCAGAGTTTCGAGAGTGGTTTTGCCGATGCCGCGAACGGGCGTGTTGATAACGCGCAGCAGAGCGATCGAGTCATCCACGTTATGAATGACTTTCAAATACGAGATCATGTCTTTGATCTCGGCGCGTTCGTAAAAGGAGAAGCCACCGACCACGTTGTACTTGAGCTGATAGCGGCGCATGGCCTCTTCAAACAGGCGGGATTGCGAATTAATACGGTAAAGCACTGCCGTATGCGGGTTGTCGCCGCGCTCAATAGCTTCACGCAGGTACCTCGCAATGTGGTCGGCAACGAACAGGGCCTCGTTCTCGCCATCGGGAGCTTCGTAGTAGCCGATTCGCGTGCCGCCCTGGCGGGAGGTCCAGAGATTCTTGCCTTTGCGCCTGACGTTGTTGGCAACCACAGCGGAAGCCGCCTGCAGGATGTTCTGCGTGGAACGGTAGTTCTGTTCCAGGCGGATGATTTTCGCCTCAGGGAAATCGTTTTCGAACTCAAGAATGTTGCGGATGTCAGCGCCACGCCAGGAATAAATTGATTGGTCTTCGTCGCCCACGGCACAGACGTTGTGACGAGTTGCCGCAAGCAGCCGCATAAGCTCGTATTGCGGGCGGTTGGTGTCCTGATACTCGTCGACGAGAATGTAATGAAAGCGGCGGTTGTAATACTCGCGTACGCTGGGAACCGCTTTCAACAAGCGCACGGCCTCAAGTAGCAGATCGTCGAAATCGAGGGCGTTGGCTTTGGCAAGCTCTTTCTTGTATTCGGCGTAGATTTGTGCCACGCGCTCGGTCTTGGGATCGTCCGACTGCAGATAAACCTCCTGCGGATCGAGCATGTGGTTCTTGGCCCACGAAATGTGCGCGAGCACGGAACGGGGGGTGACCTGTTTGTCGTCGATGCCGAGCCGCCGCATGACGGATTTGACGAGTTGCTGCTGATCGGCCTCGTCGTAGATGACAAATTGTTTTGTAAGCCCGATCGGCGTAGCACCCGTGCTGGATGGAATACGAAGCGCTTCAATGTCGCGCCGCAAAACGCGGACACAAAAAGAATGAAAAGTGGAAATCAGAGGCCTGGCGACTGAGAGGCCGCCAACCAGCTTGTCTACGCGTTCTCCCATCTCTGCCGCAGCTTTATTGGTGAAGGTCATCGCCAGGATGGACTCCGGCATGACACCGAGGTGTTCGATCAGATGCGCGATCCGGTAGGTGATGACGCGCGTTTTGCCGCTGCCAGCCCCGGCGAGGATCAGCAGCGGCCCATCGGTAGTCTCGACAGCTCCATGCTGCTGGGGGTTAAGTTGGGAGAGAAAGGACAAAGATGGAAAATGGCTCCAGAGATCCTGATTGAATTCTACAGGCAATCAAGGCGAGACGGCGGCTGTAATTCCTGTTTCAGATCTGGGCCTGTATGCACCGTGATGTCTAAACATGCGTTCCTTTCCACGTCTTGGATAAGTTAAAGCTGGGCCCGTGGTGTAATGGGAACACAGCACCCTGCGACGGTCGCAGATGCGGGTTCAAATCCCGTCGGGTCCACGCTCAACTCGAGCGAGGGTTCTGTGGGAAGCAAAGCAGGGATAACTTCCTACAAAAGTAACTTGACTGGTCAAGCCGGTGGGGACATACTGAAACTGTCGCAGGGTGCTGTTGGTGCCCATAAAGATTTTTGACCCCGAGAAATCGGGGTTATTGTTTTGCTGCACGGTATTCCGATTCGGTTACGCAGGATTCAGTTCTCTCTCGCCGGCTTGCACTCCGCGCACGGGCACCAATCGCGCAAGAATTGCCAGGAATAAATTCCCAGTTCGTGGCCGTCATTCCAATGAAATTTGATGGCATACTTGCCCACCCCTTCTGCGGAGGTTGGCTTGGCTGCCGGCTTGAACATGGGCAGAGCACCGGGCGCGAGTTTCGGAGGCTCGCCGGGTTTCCGCCCAGACTTGCCGCGCTCTTCATCGCATAAGGCGCAGGGGCAAGCGTCGCGCAAGTAGGGAAAATCGTAGTGGGAGCGGTGACCATCCTTCCATTCGATGTCTACGCCCGTGCCGCTGCTGATGTACACTTTGACAGATTTGGGGTCAGCCGCGGACATGAATTCAGTATCGCACAGGGCTTTGTGCTCGGGTACGGTGCTCAGCGAAGGCACACATCGCCACTTAACTGAGTGGAAACAGAATTTTACTCGGAAGTGGCAGGCGAAGCTGAGGTGAGCAAGGTCAGTGCCTGGGAGAATCCAGCTATGCTGCCGCGCTCTTGCGGATCGAATCTACGGCCTTCTGCTCGCTGTCATAGACCTCAAAAATAGTTACCAGCTTCGTGACCTGCAGCAAATCGCCCACACGCTGGGTGAGATTAGCCAGCTTTATCGAAGTGCCGCCGTTACGAGCAGTGATGTATAGACCGACAAGTGTGCCCAGTCCGCCGCTGTCAATGTAATTTACGGCGGACAAATTAAGGACGAGATTCTGCTTCTCCGCAATCAGCTTCTTTATTGCGTCCCGCAAATAAGCCGACTCTTCTCCAAACACGATTCGTCCAGAGCAATCCACGACCAGAACTCCATGCACGGTGCGTGTGCTGAGGCTAAGTTGCATGGTTCCCTCCCGCTCAACAGCCGAGAGAAGGGTACCGTGGATCAGTTGATTGCGCAAGGATGTGACAGGAATTTGCCCAGGCCCGGGCGCCGGAATGATCACGTATAATCAGACTTTCGGCATGAGCTATCAGGTACTGGCCCGCAAATACCGCCCACAGAAATTCTCCGAAGTCATAGGGCAGGAGCATGTTACGCGCACCCTGAAGAACGCCATAGAGCAGGGCCGTACGGCTCATGGGTATATCTTTAGCGGGCACCGCGGCATCGGCAAAACCACGGTGGCGCGCATCCTGGCGATGGCCCTCAACTGCCGATCCTCGGATCAGCCGGTGCCGGAACCGTGCGGGGTTTGCGATTCCTGCACTGAGATTCGGGCCGGCAATTCGGTCGATGTGATTGAGATCGACGCCGCCACAAACCGCGGGATTGACGAGATTCGCGAGTTGCGGGAGGCGGCGCGCTATCGCCCGGCGCGGGACCGCTACAAAATCTACATTCTCGACGAAGCCCATCAAATCACCGACGCAGCTTTCAATGCCTTGTTGAAGACCCTGGAAGAACCCCCCGGCCACGTCGTCTTCATGCTAGCCACCACTCAACCGGAAGATATTCCGCAGACCATCCGTTCGCGATGTCAGCACTTCAGCTTTCGGGCAGTGAAATTTGAGGAGATTGTGGGCCAGTTGCGGGATATCACCGTACGCGAAAAGATCGAAGCGGATGATGACGCGCTGGCATTGCTGGCCGAAGCGGGCGATGGCTCGATGCGGGACGCGCTCTCGATTCTGGATCAAGCGATTGCCTGTTGCGCAGGACGTTTAACCTCGCAAACTGTGCGGCAACTGGTGGGTACCGCGCCTTCGGGAGTTCTCGAGGAGGTGATGCAGGCGGTGGCGGAGGGTTCAAGTCAGGAAGTATTGCGGTTGGTAGATGCGCTGATCAGCGAGGGACACAGTCCAACCCACTTTGCCCGTCAAATGGTCAGATTTCTGCGCAATGCTGTGGTGGCGAAGGTCGCCGGCAGTGAGTCTCCGCTGTTGCAGATTTCGAGCGATGAGCGGCAGCGGGTGGCGAGGGTGGCGCAGTGGTTCAGTGAAGAAGACTTGGCGCGGCATTTGCAAATCATGCTGCGCACACATGGAGAACTAGGATACCGGCAGGAACAGCGTTTTCATTTGGAACTGGGCCTGCTGAAAATGGCGCATGCGCAGAAACTGCTGCCTATTGAACAATTGCTGAGCGAGGCTGCTGCCCCCTTGCGATCTACGGGCAAACCGACTGTGGTTTCTGAACAGCGGAAGTCCGAGGCGGTAGCGCCAAGCCGTTCCAACTATGTTTCGCCTTTTGCCGCTGATTCGGCCCGCAAGAGCAAGCTTTCTGCCGAGGAATTTCCAATACCGAGCTCCCGGGTAGCGGAAGGAATAAATACTCCGGTGGTCATGGGTGCGGCAGCGCCGGTAGCATCCGTACAGGCCGTAGCCGAAACGAGCCAGCAGCCCGCAGTGGTGGCGAACTTATCGAGTCAACCGGACGATCTGCGAACCGGGGTTCTGAATGCCTTGGGCAATGCCGGTCATTTGATGCTGAGTTCGATGCTGGAAGGCGGCAATTGGCAGGTCGAGGGAAACGAACTGGGGATCAAAGTGCCGTCATCGATGGCGGTGATTGACATGTCTCTCGGGCCAGATGCAAAGCGACTAATTATCGCCACAGCAAGCGGCCTGCTGGGTCGGCCGGTGAAACTGAAGGTCATTCCGGAGGCGACGGCTTCCCCGGTGGCGCCCCCCAATCGAAGTTCTTCCAACGGCGGAGGCCGCAGCCGGGTGGAACAGGACCCGATTGTCCGCCGCATGAAGGAAAAGTTTGGGGCGGAGATCAGGACGGTTATCGACTACCGCGAAAAGCGCTAGCAGTAAATGAGGACAAGCGGAGCAGATGATGGGTGGATTCAACCTCCAGGAGTTGATGTCCCAGGCCAAGCGGCAATACGAAGCGCTGCAGAAGAAGATGGAGGAAATCGTCGTCGAAGGTTCCGCAGGCGGCGGAAGTGTGGTTGTGAAGATGGATGGGCGCAAACAGGTCCTGAGCGTAAAGATTGATCCGGAGGCGGTGAAGGGCGGCGACGTGGAGATGCTGCAGGACCTGGTCATTGCCGCGATGAACGGGGCCAGCCGGAAGGTGGATGAAGCTATGCAATCCACCATGGGCGGGATGCTGGGCGGGTTGGGGATTCCGGGGCTGTAGGAATTGTGTAATTTGGTAGTCGGGTAATTGTGTAATTGGCCCTACGAAAAGGGCTAAATCGCAGAATTCCGCTGTTACAAAATCACTCAATTCCCAAATTACAAATTACTCAATTACAAATGTCTAAGTTTGCAGAGCCGATGGCGCGGCTGATCGAAGAGCTGAAGAAACTGCCGGGGATTGGCAGCAAAACAGCGCAGCGGCTGGCGTTCCATATTCTGCGTTCGAGCGATGAAGACGCCGAAGCATTGGCTGCGGCAGTACGTGATGTGAAAGCCAGCCTGCGGTTGTGTTCGATCTGCAACAACATCACAGATATTGATCCCTGCATATATTGCAGCGGCCCCACTCGCAATCATCGCCTGGTTTGCGTCGTAGAAGAACCGACAAACATTGCTGCCATTGAAAAAACCAAGCACTTCAACGGGGTTTATCACGTACTGCACGGCTCGATCTCCCCGCTGAATGGGGTTGGACCGGAACAGTTGCGCATCGCCAACTTGAAAAAGAGGGTCGAGAATGGCGAGATCGATGAGGTGATTCTCGCGACCAATCCCACCGTCGAGGGCGAAGCCACAGCCACTTATCTTTCGGGACAATTACGCCGAGCCGGGCTGAAAGTGACGCGCATTGCGATGGGCATTCCTGTAGGCAGCGACATCGAGTACATCGACGAGATCACGATGCTGAAATCAATCGAAGGCCGGAGGGAGCTGTAGAGGAACTGCGACCGAGAGCAAAGCCAGGCTCACATTCGAGAATCGGCGTCTAGGAACGGATTGGGTTCTTCCTCGATTCGTGCCACTCCCTCCGGCAACGAACCGCCGTTGTATTCCGCGATGCGGTTCTTCCATTTAAGAAACTCGGTCAAAGTCTTCGGTTCGATGCGGATTTCGACCCGGCGCAGGCTGGCGAGCAGCAAGTTCATCTCGTAACGAAAACCAGAGGCAGTGCGAAGATTCCTGGTCGCCGGGCAGAGGATGACAACGTCGCGACGGCGAAGCTCAAGCAATCCCCAGCCGCAGGGGAGTTCTTCCGGGCGCAGCAGGCCGGCGGGTGTCAAATAGAATCGCTCACAACCCATGCCAAGCTGCGATTTCCGGCGAAAGGGCTTTTCGCGATCCGCGAGAAAATCGGCGCGCGAGATTTTGCACTCGACCAGGACCGAGTGGCATGCACGCTTCCATCCGATAGCATCAGGCATCTCGCCGCTGGCGCAGGCCTGCTCGGAAAGGATGACTCCGCAGCGATACGAACGCAGCCATTGCACGGCCTTTTGCACCAGTTGGGAGTGAGTCACCAGGTTGAACCTACTTCAGAAGCGTGGTGAGGGGGAGTGGCGGGGTAGCTTCTAGCTTGCAGCTTTGGATTTGGCGGTTCTTGGGACAAGTCGTTTGACTAAAACCGGCCGCCGGCAGACCATTTCCAACAAATGCCGGCCAGCGGCAATATTTTCAGCCATGCGATCCCGAGGATTGTATCCCTGTGCGGCAATCAGGAAGTGCCCATTTTGTGCGCTGACCCGAAGGCGCTGGATCTGCCCATGGTGGTCCGCATCGAAGGCATTTGCCAGCCGCAGGATTCCTGCCAGTTTTTGAGCCACACGCCGCTCGGATGGAGGAATTTCAGCGAGAGTTTTCTGCCCGGGCTGCGGTAGTGCTCCGCGATGGTAGCGGCTAACCACTGCTGCCATCCGCAGCTTCTCCGGAGCTACGCCTAGTGGCGCTTGAAGTTTCTCAATCATGCGATGAGCGGTTTTGTGGTGGTCTTTTTGCTTCTTTGACAATCCCACCTCATGCAGCAAAGCCGCAAGCTGCAGAATGTCGCGTTCTTTTTTTCGATCGAGGTGCGCATTCCCATTTGTTGCCAGGCCGTCATAAAGCTGTAGGGCGAGACGGGTCACTCGGCGGGAGTGGCTGAAATCGGGATCGAGTGCTGCCGCCCACAACATCAGTCGCTTGAAAGCTGCCGATTCGATCTGCTTGCCTGCGGGCAACTGGGCGCGCCAAACTGGCCAAAGGGAACTCTTGCCGACCATCTTCTCGCGATACAGTCGAATTCGCTGTTGGCGCTCTTCCCCAAGCTTGCTATGCCAGTGAGCTCTGCTTGAGGGATCTGGAAACGCTTTGATTTCGAGGGCTGTGTTCCACAGTACGTCAAGATCGTGAACCTCTCCCAACGAATCCTGCAATTGCTTCAAGTCGCCAATCCAGGCCTCGTGCTGGGCCGGGAGGAAGTTTTCCACGATGTAGCGGAACCGCTTCAGACCGATGCGCAGACTGTGCCACGCAACTTGCGAACCGCTGCGCAGCACCCGCTGATGCAGCCGGTAAGCTTCGGTCCAGCGCTCCAATGCAAGATGCTTGAAGATCAGGCTTCCAGTGCGGATCTTTGCGGCCCGACGCGGCAAAGATGTGCTCCATTTCTTCCATTGCTTGCGATCAAAGTCATGTAAAGCCTGGGCGGCTTGCAATTTGTGCTGAGCTTCGCGAGAGGCCAGAAAACGGAGCAAGGCTCCGGTCACGGGATCGTCAGGTCCACCCAGCTTATTTACCCATTCCTGCATCACCTGCACGTCACGCAATTCCCCAAGGCTGCTGAACAGCTTCTTACCGGCTTTTTTCATCTGCTTCCAGGAAGGATCGGGGTCAAAAGCCATTACTCCGTCGGCCATGGACCGGCAGCGGCGCAGGGCCACACGCAGATCGTGGACGGGATCGGCAGCAAGCTTTGTACCGACTCGGTCACATTCCTCAAGAGCCCGAGCCATCCAGAAGGCAAGACCGTGCTGCTTCGCCTGGGCAGGCTTTCCGGGAGTCGGGGCGAGACTGGGAGATGCTGACATATAACCTGGAATGCTCGACCGCTAATTTTAACTCTATTACTGGAAGTCAGCGTCACGTAACTGCAACTTCCGGCTTGGCGGCTCCGCCCCTGCGGCATCTATGCTTACTTCCGTAACATGCGCACCCTTACTTCCTAGATTACCCTTTTAAGCATAAATGTCGGAGGCACGTATCTTCACTGCAGCCACAACCAAGAAAGAGGACCGCAGCGCCTCCGCGCGGGCATTCATTCACAGCCTGAACATTCTGGTTAAATATGTCCGCCTCTACGGATTTCAGCATAAGCGCACCGAGGCGCAATTCGACACAACCTGGAAAGAGTTGCAACAGGGCATGCCGGCAGGCCGCGACACGGGCTTTCTTCTCGGGGTGTCGGACAACCGGCTACTTCTGGATGGCGTAGCCCTGGAGAGCGGCCAGGCGGAACGCAGTTTCGCGCAGCTTCTGACTGCTGCAGGGTTGGCCAGCATTCACTTTTCCAGTCAAGTCACGATGGATGACTTCGCCAAGCTCATCCGGGCTTTCGCCGTCGGAGGTTCCAAAGCCCAGGACGTGGTGAAGGAAATCAAGCAGACCTTCGGGGACAACAAAACGTCGTCCATTCGCATTAATGAAGTGAAGTTCGTCGCGGCCGACCCAGCGACCGGCGAGGTGAGCGTGGCGGCACAGATCGCCGCCCAAACCCTCGGTCCGGAATTCAAAGAGTGGCTAAACGATCCGCAAAAACTGCTGCAATTAATTGCCGCGGCAGAAGGTTCCCAGGGCGGTGGTGGCACTGGCTCGGGTACGGGCCTACCCATGGGAAGCGTTCCGACACGTCCGGCTGGAGAGGTGTCTGCACCTGCAGCAAATACGAGCGGCCAGTCGTCCGCCGGTTTTAGCAGCGGGGTGGTTCCACTCGAAGAGGAAGAAGTTATTCGGGCCATTCGCCTGCTCACCACTTTTGGCGAGGCTGGGGCGGATCCGAACGCCAAGCCTGAGCTGGTGCAGCGAGAACTCAACCAGGTTGACCAAAATACGAAGATCAATCTGCAGCAACTGCTGGAAGCGCTTTCTGCGAAATATGCCACCGAGAAAAGCGACACTCCACTGCTGATGAAAGCAGCCGAGCACATGGCGATTCGCTTTGCCATGGAACGCTTCCAAAGAGGGGATGTCAAGGTCAACGCCGTTCACCAGATGCTGGAACACATGAGCCGGCAGATGGACAGCTTGCGCCGAATCCTGCGAATTCAGGAAGACAAGATGAGCAAAGCGGGGATTCTGGTGGAATCCCATGCCGACATTCTGGACCGCATGTTCTGGGCGGAAGTCCCAGAAGAGGGCAAGAAAAGCGTGCTGCTCTCCAGCGAAGCAGCGTGCGTGCCATCCCGCAACATACGGCAGTATGTTGAACTGCTCCTGGAACGTGGCGACAAGCAGACCGCGGCTGACATTCTGAAGAACTACTGCACTTGCCTGAAGACCAGGGAACTCGAGCCCCGGCGCAAAATTGCCGTCGGACTCAGCCAGTTGGCCGACCTGTTCGTAGCCTTGGGCGACCTGATCGGACCCACGATTCACGCAACTGGCGAGGCCTTGGTCAGGGAGGATGATGCGGAAGTGCAAAGCCTGCTGAGCGCAGCCTTTGTCCGGCTGAGTTCGGAAGCAAGTAATTCCAAAAATTTCGCCGCCTTGAACGACGTTTGTGCCGCTCTGGAAAACCTGGCCAGGGAACGTCCGGCGACTGCACAAGATCTGCGTCCTCGAATTGGAGTAGAAAACCGCCTGCCCGAGTTCATCGAGGAAGCGTTGCCGATGGAGCACGTTTCCCGGGACCTGGTTGCGGTCCTGCGCCGCACTTTTCCTACTTCTATTGAACATCTGGCCGACCGGTTCTTTCGTTGCATGCGCCGTGAAGAATGCGACCGGATGGTGGAATTGGTGACGGAGCTGGGAGTTGAGGGAACCCAGCAGATGAGAGAAATGTTGCGGACGGGACAACCCCGAACCGCAGCGGCAATGGTTGGCCTGCTAAGCCGACTGGACGTGCCCACGCTGTTAGAGTTGTTGCCGGTTCGCCTGAAAGAGTGGAACCGGTTTTACCACGACCTGGTGGTGCGGCAGATCGCCTATGGCGCAGCCCATGATCGGGGTCGCACGCTGCTGGAGATTCTCGAACTTCTGGATGCGGCGGTCCTGCCGCAGGCGATCGATGAAATTGGAATGAGTGGTGACCGGACGACCGTGCCCCCTCTGATTGTGATGGCCGAAGCGGGTGAAACTCCCGGCCGCTCTCCGCTGATCCAGGTGAAGGCGGTGGAGTCGCTGGGCCGGCTGCGCGAACCGGAATCGGTACCCGTACTGCGAAATCTGCTGGAAGCCAAGAAGGTGTGGAAGTGGGTCCACCATCGCGAGCTGCGCATCGCGGCGGCGCAATCTTTGTCGAAGATCGATCCGCGTTATGCCAGCCAGGTCATGACAGAAAGCGGCCTCTCCCCGGGAGAGCTGTCGATCGCTCCGCTGGATGCGGCGCCAGCGTGTCCCTGGGTGCGGCAGCGCCGTTACGAGCGAATCGTGCTGCGGAAAACGCTCTCCGCAACCATCAGCAGCTCATGGGGAAAATCCAGCCTGCTGGTCCGTGAGATGAGTCTGGGCGGCGGAATGGCGACCAAGGAAGACAATCTGCGGGTTGGCTCGGAGGCGAACATCGACATTTCTTTGGGTGTTCGCCATATACGCGGACAAGTCTTGCTTCGCCGCGCGCGTGTGAACGAGGTAGGTTTTGAACTCGTCAATACTGATCTGGACAGCCGCTACCGCTTGCGCACGCTGTTGATGGAAACACTCGATCGCGCCCCGGAGATGAAAGAGAACGAGTGGGATGGGCAGCGGAAATCGTAGTTCTTCTCTCAACGAAATGTCATCCTGAACGAGCTTTCAGCTCGTGAAGGATCTTACGCACAGCCCAGCATCAACGCGGCAGTGTGCGGGAACGAGTTGGTCCCATCCATGCCACTGCCGGTACTGAACGAGTCGTAAGATCATTCGCGGCCAGAGGCCACTCAGGATGACATGACAACAATCGGTTTCCCTATTTCACCTTCGCGAAGATGATCACCAAAGTGTAGAGCGCCAGAGACTCGATCAGGGCCAATCCGAGAATCAGGGCGAGCTGGATGCCTGCACGCGCGGCAGGATTACGGGCCAAACCTTCCGCAGCCGCTGCTGTGGCCTTGCCCTGCGCGAGGGCGCAGATTCCGGAAGCAAAAGCCATAGAGAACCCGGACGCAATGGCCACCCAATTCACCGCGCTCGCGGCCTCGCCGCCCTGTGCGAACACAGGCACAGCGAAACAAAGCACGGCCATCAGCATAAACACATAACTCAAAACGCGAAGCATATTGTTGTTCCTCCGTCTATCAATTTGCCGCAGGAGGTGGTTGACGTCATCCCGTACAGACGCCCTCACACTGAACGGCGAAAATCGTGGTCAGTTATCAGCGGTCAGTGATCGGTGACTAAACCTGGTCACTAAACACTGACCACTCGTTTTTAATGCTCTTCCGCAACTGCTCCCTGGAGATAGACCGTAGTGAGCAAGACGAAAATATAGGTCTGCAGCAGGGAAACGCCGATGTGTAATCCGAGAAAAGCGATCGGAATACCTATCGGAATTAACGAGAAGAAGACCAATGTAACCATGTCGCCGGCAAACATGTTCGCGAAAAGACGGATCGTGAGTGAAAGCACTCGAGCCAAGTGGCTGATGAGCTCAATGGGCAACATGAGCCAGGCGAGCCACCAAACCGGGCCGGCGAACTGTTTCAAATATCCAATTCCGGCGTGCTTGAATCCCTGGGTTTGATAGTAGAAGAAGGCGCACAGGGCGCATCCCAGAGGGACCACGGGAACCGCGGTCGGCGATTCAAATCCGGGGATTAAACCGATCAGGTTACAAAACAGAATGAACAAACCCAGGGCCATCAGAAAGGGCGTGAATTCTTCACTGTGGTGACCGATGATCTCCTCGCTTTGTCCTACGATGAAGCCATGCGCGCCTTCGAACATGTGCTGCAGAGCGCCGGGACGGTCGACCGAGAGGCGCGAACGGACCAGAACGAAAAGCAGAAGCAGGAAAGCGAACACCAACAATTCCATAGCAGCGGAGTTTGGGATCGGGGCGTCGGGATATTTCGGCTCAATATGAAGCGAACGAAGCAGTGCCGCGACCGGGCCTGCAAAGAGATGATTCAGGATCGCCGTGAACCAAAGTTGTTCGTGCATAGAAGGCTTCTGGCTGTCAGCTTCTCGCTTCTAACCTGCACAACGAGGGCTAAACTCCGCGCGCGTAAGCCGCATAAAGCTCGTAAGCGGCTTCGCAGGCAATTCCCGCGACGGGCAAGAACAAGCCCGCAAACAATCCGTAGAGGCTCGCGGGAGAAACACCGAATATAGCATAGGCAGCGAAGGCCATCAAAAAGTAGCGAAGCAGGAAACGCAGCACGATTCCGGCGCTGGATTGCGGCTGCCCACTGCGAGTGGCGCGATCGGCCAGGGCGGACACGACGCGTTCCAGCCAGTAAAAATTGAGGTAGGCAACCGCGCAGCCGCAGGCGAATCCCAATGCCACACGCCAGCCAAGCCGCAGCCAAGCCGCAGCCGAAAAGACCAGCCCCAGCAAGATCATGAAACGCGGAATACGCGTGAGCGCTGCCTCGTAGAACGACCCGCTTCGCTCGGTTTCCAGCTCGCTCATGAACTCACAGCTTCACTGAATGGCTTTCGTAGGCGCCAATGAATTCGCGCCGGATGGGCTGCTCGGCCGTCGTGGCACCGTTAATGGGACCGCTTGGCTTTGGCGATGCGCTCGTCGATCGGTTTTCGTCCGGCAAAGCCTTCACTCACACCATGCCAGTGCGTGATGGCTTTCTCGCCCAGTTTCCAGCAGAGAAGTACGGTTCGACCATCAACCTCGCAGGGAAAATCCAGCAGGCCAATGTCCAGGTCCTTGACCTGAACGCCGGTAGAATCGATTTCCGCCAGAGCGTCCTTCACGCGCTGGATTGCCTTCTCACGCTCGGCCTTCCGCCGGGCCATGTGAATGATGTTGACCAGGATACCGCCGCGAAGAAACACACGGTGGGCGAGCTCCTGTAATTCAGTGTCCACCGATTCGATCAGCTTCTTGCCGGCAATCGAGGTGCGCAGCAGGGATTCGAGCACTGGCAGCAGAGATTGAGCTTCGTCCAGAGTAAAGCTGCGGTCAGGCATAACGTGTTTCTATTTTAATGCATCCGGGAGGTCGGTCGTTAGTCGTTGGTCTTCGTCGTTGGCACAGACCACGTAGGGACAGCCGTCCTCGGCTGTCCGGCCGAGCGCAGTTCGGCAGTTTGCTCTTTCCGAGACTGTGGAAGAGGACGTTCAGTGCGGCTTCCCGACGACTCTGAGTAGCTCAAGAATGATTACGGCGGTAAGGAAGGCCGACCCGGCGCAAAACGGGATCAACCACAGTGCCAGGAGCACTGATCCCACGTGATTTGCAAAGACTTGCAGGTCAGGAGACCTGGCTATCGTGATCCACAGACCGACGAACTCGGTGAGAAATAACACGCAACTGAGAACAACGTGCTTTCGGGTGAGTTCAATCGTCATTCACAAATTATAGGGCGGATGTTCCTGCGTGGTTTTGTAGGTTTCATCGGTACTGAAAGGCGACTGCTGATGGCTGATAGCTGATAGCTAGCGTCCGCGCGACGGGTCGGGCGAGTTTGCGGTATCTACATCTATATGGATTTGCTGGTCGGAGAGCCCCGGCGGGTAGCAATTTTTGTCGGGATTGTAGTTTGCCGGACAGGCCTGGGCAAAATCGCGTCGTCTGGGTGACTGGGCGAATTGCCAGATATCCGCGAATGCGACGCCGCTATCCCCCGGTTTGGGTGGTCTCTTCGGAAATGCGCAGCCAGGAGACGGAGGACAGGCATCATTGGTTACGAAGTAAACAATGGTACGGTTGGCAGCGTTTTGGCGAATGTCTTCGGCAGTCACGATGCTGACTCCGGGCGATTCTTGCGCGGCAATGCCGGAACAATAGATGCCGGCACGAAATCCAGAAACGTTGATCGCGTCCACCCACGAGTAGATATAGGCTTTCTGCTCGGGGAGCATCCTGCCGCCTTGCTCCTGGTCAAGAAAAATTACTGTACCGGTGGGAAACCCTTCGCGTTTGGCTGCCGAAATCGCAGCCTGAGCGTCAGATTTGCCAAGCCTGGTGGCGCGGGCAACGTGTTTCACTTGAGCGTCAAGCCGGCCATTGAACAAAACCAGAAATCCGACTCCTGCCGCTTCCAGAGCAGAGCGCTTGCCAATCCAGCTGTTGCTGTTTTCTCCCGGAGGGTTGTTGAGCCAGTAACCGGAGAAAGCAAATGTTTGGCGGATGGCTTTTAAGTTCGCATCTCCCGGGTAATCATTGCGATCGAAGCCGAGATAGGATTGAGCATTCGATGTAGGCGTAAGGCTGGAGAAAGCAAGTCCAATGACGACAATGCACGTACGGTTTTTACTCACCAATATAGAGTAGCGCACTGCTTCATAGCGTTGCGCCCTTTGCGCATCAACGCACAATCGATAAGAGAATTCTCTGAAGAGCCGCTGACTGGACCGAAGTGCAAGGTGTCCTTTGACTCCGCTGCACGACTCGCGAGCGAATCGTGCAGTTACGCTCAGGATGACATAGTGCAACGAAGCAGGCTAACCGCCGATGTGCACCATGGTACGCGAGGCGGGCACAAAATCCGGTTCTCCGATGTGGTGGCGCTCTTCTTTTTTTTGCAACACGCCACGAATGAAGTCAGCCATCTCGTCATCGGAGGCACCGCGCCGCATCAGTTCGTGCAAATCATGGTCCCAGACGGAAAAAAGGCAGGTACGAATTTTGCCGTCGGAGGTGATGCGAATACGGCTGCAGTGGCCGCAAAAGGGGTGCGAAACCGGGGCGATGATTCCGATCTCACCGAGGCCATCATCAAAGCGATAGCGCCGCGCCGTCTCGCTGCGGGCGTGTGAAATCTCGACCAGGGGGCGATACTCCGCCATGCGCTTCACAATCTCATCCAGGGTGACCACTGTCTCTCGCGACCATACGCGGTCCTCTTCCAGGGGCATGAATTCGATGAAGCGCACTACGACACCTTCCTCTCGAGCAAACATGCCAAACGGGATAATCTGATCTTCGTTGAAGCCGCGCATCAGCACGCAGTTGACTTTCACCGGCCACAACCCGGCGCGCCGGGCCGCGCGAATTCCAGTCAGAACGTTGTCATAACCGTTGGGCACGCGTGTGATGCGGGCAAAACGGTCGGGATCGACAGCATCCATGCTCACGGTAACGCGATGCAAGCCTGCAGCTTTGAGAGGCTGCGCCATTTCAGGCAGCAAATGGCCATTGGTGGTGAGCGCAAGCTCCAGTGGGTCACCTTCGGCATCCCGCAGTTGCGAGAGCTGGCGCACAAACTCGACCACCCCTGAGCGCAGTAGCGGCTCTCCACCGGTTATTCGAACCTTCTTGATCCCCATCGCGGCGAGGACGCGCGCCATGCGCAAGTAATCAGCAAACGGCAAATCGCCATAGAGCGCGCCCTCATTTCCGGTGCGGCAGTACACACATTTGTAGTTGCAACGATCGGTGACAGAGATCCGAAGATCGGTGATGGCGCGGCCGAATTTGTCGGTAAGAACAGCCATTTTGGACTTAGCACTTAGCATTTGGCGCTTAGCATTTGGCAAAACCTTCTCTGGCGAAATGCCAAGTGCTAATTGCTAAGTGCTTCTCCTCAAGCCAGTGCTCCGGATTAGAGCCAGTCTGGAAGGGAAACACGCAGGATTACCGGCGGCGAGCATTTCCTTTCCAATGGCTTCTCGCGAAGCCGGGAGGCGCTGGCGTTTCCACCAACACCCTCGGGAGCCGTGTCCACGAACCTCTCCGCGTGACGTCTCCCTCGCCACGGTGGCCTGGGTATGCCCGAGGACGCCGCGGTCGGAAACTCAATCAATTATAGATGCAGCAAGGGGTTGGTGCGGCAGACCTTTCCCTTCTGCGCGGTAAGTCGGCGTCTGAGCTCTATTGGCAGATCAACTGCTGAAGCAAACAGCAGCCCTTCACATTCCGTCGTAATTAGGGCCGCCGCCACCTTCCGGGGGAACCCAGGTGATGATCTGATACGGATCCTGAATGTCGCAGGTTTTGCAGTGCACACAATTGGAGGGATTCAAACTGATGCGTTTACCATTCGGCTGCTCAGCGTCATCCACCATCTCGTAAACATTCGCGGGGCAAAAATTCTGGCAGGGGCTGCCGAATTCCTTGATGCATCTCACATTGCAGATATTGGTGTCGTGAATGACCAAATGGCTGGGCTGATCCTCTTCATGTTTTGTTCCCGAATGATAAAGATCGGTCAGCTTGTCGAAAGTGAGCTTGCCGTCGCCTTTGGCTGGGCCGAGGAGATAAGCCTCGTCACCGCCATCGGCACTCAAAGCGGAGAGCTTTTTCATGTGTTGATAACCAGCAGTGCCGGGGTAGCGGTTGCGCAGCCCATAGCCGCCGGTGAACTGCTGAATTCCCGCGTGAAACATTCCGGCCCAGAATCCATGCTCAAATCCCTGGTGGAAATTGCGAACTTTCCAGAGCTCGTCCCTGATCCAACTCGATTCCACTTTCGCCTGATATTGTCCGATGGTGCTGGCGGAGAAATTGTCTTGCTTTAGAGCCTCGAACGCTGTCTCCGCCGCCAACATGCCGCTCTTGATCGCAAGATGGATTCCTTTCAGGCGGGCAGAATTCAGCAGTCCGGCCGAGTCACCGACGATCATCCAGCCATCGCCGGCTAGGGGTGGCACGGCCCACCAGCCGCTATAGGGAAGAGATTTCGCGCCGTAGCGAATCATCTTTCCGCCTTCGAGCAGCCCGGCGATAAAGGGATGCTGTTTGAAATCCTGTAAAACGTGCTGGGGATCGAGGCGCGGATCTGGATACTCCAATGCAGTGACAAAACCGAGCGAGACGATGTTGTCTTTACTGCCATACATCCACGCGCCGCCATACTCTTTGGAAGTCAGCGGCCAGCCCATTGTGTAAATAACCTGTCCAGGCGCGATCCGGCCGGATGGCAATTCCCACAACTCTTTCACCCCTTGCCCAAAGGTTTGCGGATTGCGATCCTTCATCAGATCAAACCTCGTGATGAGTTGCTTGGTGAGTGAGCCGCGTGGACCTTCGGCAAGAATCACGACTTTTGCCTGCAGATCGTAGCCCGGCTCGAAGTTTGATTTCGGCTGGTTCTGTTTGTCCACGCCTTTGTCGTCTGTGCGCACTCCGGTGACTCGGTCGCCCTCAAAGAGCAACTCCGAGCCGGCGAAGCCAGTGAAGACGGTGATCCCGGTTTCTTCGACCTTGCTGCCCAGCCACTTTACGAAACGATTCAGGGAGATGACATAGTTGCCGTGATCGCGAAGGGGCGGCGGTGTGATCGGCAACTTGAACTTGCCTTTACGAGTCAGAAAGTAAACCGCTTCCTGGCTGACGGGCGCATCCAGCGGAGCCTGTTTCTCGAATCCCGGGAGCAATTCGCGCATGGAGCGAGGATCAAGAAGCGCGCCCGAAAGACAATGCTGGCCAATTTCTCGCGCCTTCTCGAGGAGGTAGATGTTTTCTTTGCTCAGCTGCTTATCAGGATTCTGTGAATTGTGCTGATCGATAAGCTGTGAAAGCCGCAAGGCACACGCCATGCCAGCCGGTCCGCCGCCGACGATGACCACGTCGGCGGGCATCTGCGGACGTTCGATTCCTTCGAGGGGCTTGCGGAAAATCAGCATTTAGCAATCAGCACTTGGCATTTAGCCAAACGGCGAATCGGATAGGTCCCAGGGAATATAAGCAGGTTTTGCTTAGGCTCCTGCTTTTGCTTTCTTCACTTCCTCAATCAGCGGAGGAACGATGTCAAAGAGGTTTCCGACGACTGCGTAATCGGCGATCTCGAAAATGGGAGCTTCAGAATCTTTATTGACCGCGATGATGGTGCGTGACCCTTTCATTCCCACAATGTGCTGAATCGCACCGCTGATTCCAAGCGCCAGATAAAGTTTAGGCGCAACGGTTTGCCCGGACGATCCAATCTGGCGGTCCATCGGCAGCCAACCAGAGTCGCAGATCGGACGCGAAGCCGCGATCTCGCCGCCCAGGGCATCCGCCAGCTGCTTGGCGAGTTCGATATTTTTCTGCTCCTTGATTCCGCGGCCAATGGAAACAATGATTTCCGCCTGGGTGAGGTCGACGGCCTGTTTGGCTTCTTTGAAGACTTCGTGCGGTCTGTTGCGAATGACGTTGTCGGGAATGTCGACCTTGACAGTTTCCACCGGAGCCGCATTCGTCCCAGCTTCGACCTTGTCGGCGCGGAAGGCCCCGTTCTGAAAAGTGACAAACCAAGGAGGCTCGCAGCCGAAGCTAACATCCGCGGCCAACTTTCCCTGGAACATCTGGCGAGTGAAAACCAGCTTCTCGCCGTGCTTTTTGTAGCCGATGCAATCGCTGATCACCGTGCGGCCCATGGCGGTAGCCAGCTTAGGCACAAAATCCCGTACCTGATAGGTGTGCGGCATCAAAAGCAGCTTTGGCTGCTGAGCTTCAATAAACTGCTTCAATCCGGCGGCAAACGCGTCCGGGGTATAAGGGTCGAGCCTGGGAGACTCGACAGCATAAACTTTCGTGACTTTCTTGCCGGCAACTTCACCGGCCAATCCTGCTACTCCACCGCCAACCACCGCGGCCTGCAGTGGCCAGCCGGTTTCCGCAGACAGAGCCTGTCCGGCGGTTAGAGTCTCCCAGGAGACGCGGTTAAGTTTCCCTTCGCGTTGCTCGACGACGACAAGAATGCTTTCAGGCATACAGAGAATTCTCAAGTTCGGATTCGGCGAAAAACCGCAGAAGTCTACAACACCCGGACCTCGTTGCGCAGCTTGTCGGCCAGCCTTTTGGCGACTTCCGCTGCGGGTCCCTCCAGAAACTCAGTATTTTTGGTCTTCTGCGGCACGTACATGCGTTCAATCTTCTGCAAGTTCGCGCTAATCGACGACTGCACATCTGCCATTGTGACCTTGCGCAATGGCTTGTTCTTGGCTTGCTTGATCCCGATTAACGTTGCGTAGCGCAGTTTGTTGATCCCCGATTGGATGGTCAGCACTGCCGGCAACGGCATGTCTACAAATTGGAAGAAACCGGCTTCGAGCTCCCGCTTCACCCGAATGCCGCTGTCGGTCCTCTCGATCTGCATAATGATGGTGGCGTGCGGCCAACCCAGTAATTCAGCCAAAATTACGCCAGTTTGCGCATAACCGTAGTCGTCTGACTGAAGACCAGTGAAAATCAGATCAAACTTGTCATCCTTGATTGCGGCAGCGAAGGCGCGCGCGGTATTGAAAGCGTCGAGGCCAACGAAGGCGTTGTCTTCGAGATGAATGGCACGGTCTGCGCCTTTAGCCAAGGCTTCGCGCAGAACCTGCTGGGCGCGCCCTGGGCCGGAGGTGATTACAACCACTTCACCGCCGTGTTTTTCCTTCTGCCGAAGTGCCTCCTCGAGCGCGTAGGCATCCGGTTCATTGACTTCGTAGGAAACATCTTCCCGAATCCAGGTGCTGCTACCGTTGAGCTTCAGGGGCGCATCTTTCTGCGGCACCTGCTTCATGCAAACCAGAATTTTCAACGAGACTCCTTGGCAAAGGCGGAAAGCGTCCGCCGCCCATCCAGAGTTGACTTAATTGACTGGTAAAACTTGCCAGTATAAACGAGTAGCACAGAAGAGAAAATCACGCTGTGATCAATCGGTGAAAACCACGGACTGCACGCCGGATATCTCGAAACGCTTGCGGCATCGCATATTCTTGCAGGCCATCAGATCGTCCTTGCGCAGCATGTAAGAGCGCGCTTTGGCAAAGCGGGCGCGGTCCCGCTCATCGGCGCGGCCCGAGAGCTGTTTTTTCTTGGTCCGTACCAACCAGGTAATCTCGTACTCGGCGGATTGCTGGCAATGAGGACAGTTTAGAGTTGCCGTTTTCTTATCCTGTTTTTCGTCGAAGAAATCTCGTTCGTCCATGGAGGTCGTTCGTCGTTGGCCGTTCGGCCTATAGGCTAATTGCGGCAAACATGCCGAAGTCTTGATTATTGCATGGCAAGGCCTGCAAATGTGGCAAGATGAGGGCGATGGCGAGGAAGAAAAAAACCAAGCAATTCCGGGCCGTGGAAGCAGTCAAAGCGCTGGCCCGCGAGCGGATCGGAGAGCCCAGGCCGTCACGTGTAGCGCCAGACCGAAGGAAAACGAAAAAAGAAAAATACAAGCCAACACTGGGAAAACTCTTAACCGAAGAGAGATAGGGATTAGTCGGCTTCGAATTACACACGTGCTAACTACGGGGAGACACTCTGGCAGGGAGACGGACCGTCAACTGTAACAGTCGTGGTGCCGCTGATTATGTTCCCCGTGGGGTCGTTGGTTTTCAGGCTGGCGGTAATGTTGGAGACTCCGCAGGCAACGGTTGGGGTCACTACGCCGGCGCTATTCACCGCTGCGACCTCGGTAACGTCCGAGGTCCATGTGACCTGGTCCGTAATGTCTTTTGTGGCGGGCGGGTGAATGTAAGTGCCTGTAGCAGTGAGCTGCGCAAACAGGGCGGGATTTATAGATCCAAAAACGATGCCCCCGGATGGGTTAACCGTGATGGCCACGAGTTTTTGCTTGCTCCCGCAACTGGGCAAACCAATGAGACAAAATGCAATTCCCAACAGACAGCCAACCGCCAACCACTTCCGGTTCATTACCACTCCTTCGCGAAGGAACCAACTACTGACTCTAATGGGGGAAGCGTCACTGTATGCGAACAAACCCGAAAAATCAAGATCACGGCTGGGTGCCGGTTCTCGGACGGCCAGCTAGTTTGCCACAGCGTCAGCGACAAATCGGGCGAACTGAGTTACATCATTCTCTGCGGTATCGAAAGAGCACATCCAACGCACCACCGACTGCTCCTCGTTCCATACATAGAAAAAATAGCGGGTCTGTATTTTAGAGATTGCACGCGAGGGAATTTGCGCGAATACTCCGTTTGCTTCTACCGGATACACAATTCTGATTTGCGGGATATCGCGGATTTTTTTCTCCAGCAAGACTGCCATTCGATTGGAGTGCTCAGCGTTTTTTCTCCATAGATCGTCCGTAAGCAGCGCTTCAAACTGCACCGAGATGAAGCGCATCTTGGAAGCGAGCTGCATCGCCTGCTTACGGATGTAGAGAAATCCCGGCTGAATTTCTTGTCAAAAAAAATCACCGACTCCGCACCCATGGCGCCGTTCTTCGTTCCGCCAAACGACAACACATCGACGCCGAGATCGCGCGTGGCCCCGCGCAAGGTCAGGCCCAGACTAACCGCAGCATTTGCGATCCGGGCCCCGTCCATGTGCAGAAACATATCTCGTTGGTGAGCGAAGCGCGCCAAATCGCGAATCTCCCCGGGTTTATAGATTGTCCCCATTTCTGTGGCCTGGGTAATGGAAATCACACGCGGCTGCACGTGGTGCTGGTCGCCGATTCCGTGGTAGGCGCACGCGACCGACTCAACCGTGAGCTTGCCGTCTGGAGCGGGAATGGGAATCAGTTTGCAACCAGTAAATCTCTCCGGCGCGCCGCATTCATCGGTATAGATATGCGCGCATTCGGCACAAGTCACGGCGTGATAGGTCTCGGTGAGAGCTTTGAGTCCCAGGCAGTTTGCGGCGGTGCCATTGAAGGCGAAAAAAACCTCTATGTCAGCGCCAAAATGCTTCCTGAGTTTTTCAATTGCGGCTTCGGTGTAAGGATCGTCGCCATACCCCACGACATGGCCCTGGTTGGCCGCAGCAATCGCTTTCAATATCCTGGGATGAATGCCGGCGTTGTTGTCGCTGGCAAAACTGCGGGATGGTTTCATGGCACGAACAATTTAGCAGATGCTGCTTCCGCGCGAGTATTATGGAAGGCATCCGCTACTGCGATGCTCCCTTTCAAGCTTGTTTACAGCGATGACTACTACCTGCCGATTGGGGCACACGTCTTTCCGGCTGAGAAATACGAGCGTGTCCACAAGCGGCTGATTCGGACGGGAGTGGCTGAAGCAGGAGATTTTGTTACGCCCCAGCCCGCGTCGGATCAGGACATTCTCCTGGTCCACACGCCGCAGTACGTAAACAAACTAAAAACCGGCACGCTCACTGCTCATGAAGAGTTGCAGATGGAGATTCCCTACTCGCCCGAACTGGTGCGCGCTTTTTGGCTGGCGGCGGGCGGATCGATTCTGGCCGCCGAGCACGCGCTGAAGGACCGAATCGCATTTAACATTGGCGGCGGATTTCATCATGCGTTTCCCGATCACGGCGAAGGGTTTTGCATGATCCACGACGTGGCCGTGGCGATCCGACGCATGCAGCGTAACGAGAAAATTGCCCGCGCGATGACGCTGGACTGTGATGTTCACCAAGGCAACGGGACGGCGGCCATTTTTGCGGGCGTGCGGGTTCCGTCTGCACCGCTGCCTTCGACTGGCGCAGCAGTCCTGCATCAGTCGGCTAGCGCGAAGATTCGTAATGCGCATGCCGGAGACGTGTTCACCATCTCGCTGCATCAGGAAAACAACTACCCGATGTGGAAGCCACCATCCTCAATTGATGTGGACCTGCCCGACGAAATCGGTGATGACGACTACCTTGCCTGGCTGGATAATGCCTTGAGCTCGGCGTTGCGCCAGTTCGAACCGGAACTGATCTGCTATATAGCCGGCGCGGACCCATATCGCGAAGATCAACTGGGCGGGCTTGCGTTGACGATTGAAGGGCTGAAACGCCGCGATGAGCTGGTTTTTCGGGTGGCCCGAGCCCGCGACATACCCGTGATGGTTACGTATGCCGGCGGCTACGCGCAGAAGGTGGAAGACACTGTCACCATTCATTGCAACACGGTGATCGCGGCAAAAGAGACGTTCAACGCTGTAGGCGGAATCCCGAAAAATTGATCAGCGCAGAAAATGGCTGGCGATGAGTCCTCCGACTCCGTCCTGCAAGAAATGGGTGATCATGCCCGGGCGCAGGCTGCGGCGCCACTGCGCGAGCAGGCCAAACAGGATGCCGTACACGCTGATCAGCAGCATGAATTTCCAGCCCTGATATCCGTGGCTGACGCCGAAGACGATACCCTGGAGCACAATTCCGCCCATAGCAGCCCGGGTTAGTGCGGTGAATTGGTGCTGCAAATATCCGCGAAAAATAACCTCTTCGCAGAAGCCGGCGGTAAGCGCCAGCAGCAACCACAAGATGACTTCGACGTGGCCATGAGGATACAAATTGCGAATCGCCTGATTAGGTGCGGCTTTGAGCAAATAGCCCAGTCCATTGATAACGCCCATGCCACAGATGATGAGAAATGCGAGGGCGATTCCAAGATCACGAAGAAAGGCAACCGGGCGCGCCCAGCTGCCGGCGATAAGATCGCTCATGCGGAGGCCGCGACGGCTTACCCCATACCAGATGAAGGCTACAGTAACCCATTCGACCACCATGATTAGAGCGTAGCCAGCGGCACGCTGGTGAGTACTGATGCCGAGCAGATTTTGACTGCGAGCACCAGCGATCGAAAGACCGAGGAGAATAAGAAGAACAATAATGGTGTGCCAAGCGGGCGCTATGGGGCGTTGGCGTGAGTCGTTGGTTGTTTCTGTGGCGACCATATCCAGCTAGTTCACGTAGCACAGCTTGGGAAGAATGCTCGGGTACATATTAGCTGATTAGCTGTCAGGTTGGCCGCGCTATTGTCTTGAGAAATCGCCGGCTAATTCGCGTTGTTACAATAGAAATTCGGCTATGTTCGAGAACCTCCAGGAAAAACTTCAGCGTGCCTTCAAAAGCCTCCGTGGGCAGGCCGTCCTCAATGAAGAAAACATTCAGGAGGCGCTGCGCGAGATTCGTCTGGCTCTGCTCGAAGCGGACGTCAACTTCAAAGTCGTGAAGCAACTCATCGAGCGCATCCAGGCCAAGGCCGTAGGCCAGGAAGTCATGACCGCACTTTCCCCGGGCGAGCAGGTCATCAAGATTGTCCGCGATGAACTGGTGGAGACCCTGGGCCGCGATACCGCTCGTCTTAAGTTTGCCTCGCAGCCTCCGACCGTGGTCCTGATGGCCGGTTTGCAGGGCTCGGGCAAGACCACAACTTCGGGCAAGCTAGCCAACTGGTTGAAGAACGGAGGGCACCGCCCGCTGCTGGTCTCGGTTGACGTGTATCGCCCGGCGGCCCGCGAGCAGCTCAAGGTTGTCGCCCAGGCGGTGAAAGCCAATATCTATGAAGGCGAGGTTGCCGAGGCCAACACTCAGACTGTCGAACGTCTGGCCAAGGAGGCACGCCGCGAGGCGGTAAACAGTGGCTGCGATGTGCTTATTGTTGATACTGCAGGGCGTCTCCACATCGACGACCAGCTTATGGACGAGATGCAGTCACTTAAGCGGCTGCTCAGTCCACAGGAAATACTTTTCGTCGCCGACGCCATGACGGGGCAGGACGCGGTGAATTCCGCCGACGAGTTCCACAAGAAGCTCTCTCTGACCGGAGTAGTGCTCACCAAGATGGACGGCGATGCGCGCGGCGGTGCGGCACTCTCCATTCGCCGGGTTACCGGGCAGCCGATCAAGTTTATCGGAATAGGTGAGAAGTATGACGCCCTCGAACCGTTCCATCCTGATCGCATCGTGTCCCGCATTTTGGGGATGGGCGACATTCTTTCGCTGATCGAAAAAGCAGAACAGCACGTTGATAAGAAGAAAGCCCAGGAGATGGCCAGCCGAGCGCTGGCCGGCGATGGCTTCTCGCTGGAAGATTTCCGCGATCAACTGCGCCAGGTGAAGAAGATGGGATCGATCCAGAACATTATGGGGATGCTGCCGAACGTCGGACCATTCGCGGGATTACAAAAACATGCCGACAAAGTAGATGAAAAGCAGCTCAATCGGGTTGAAGCCATCATCAATTCGATGACGGCGCACGAACGCATTCATCACGAAGTCATCAATGGCAGCCGGCGCAAACGCATCGCGCGCGGTTCTGGAACCAGCGTGCAGGAAGTGAACAATCTGCTGCGTCAATACGCGCAAATGAGAAAAATGTTCAAGCAAATGGGCAAAGCAAGCTTCGCGCGAAAGCTTGCGGGCATGAAGTTGCCCGGCATGTAGCCGGAGGTGCGGCTACACTTCAGCCGTGACGAGCTGGAAGGCACACTGGCCCATGCTCGCCAACGGCCTTCCCCAGACGGTCGCCATCCTAGCGCAGCCGTCCTGCCGAATGATCTGCATTTCTGCGGCATCGAATGGTTTGGACAGTCGCATGCTCTCCCGCAAAAGGGTGAGATCTCCGGCTCGGCGCAAATTCGACGGAATAATGCTCTTGCCAATCAGCGTCTTCACATCTTGTCCAAGCAATTCAGCAAAGACTCGACTGGCCCGAAGCACATTTCCATTCCGGCTGAGACAAGCTACCCCGAATGGAAGATGATCCAGCATGGTTCGCCATTGCTGAACCATGGCGGTTAGCCGGTCTTCCTTTCCCAGGAATCGGCGTGCAATCTGGACTGTGGCCAGAAGTTCGTATTGGTGGACCGGCTTGGTGACGTAGTCGTCAGCCCCCGCATCCAGAGCGGCCAGCTTATCGGATTGTTTGCTTCGTTCACCCAGCAAAATGATGTATGTGTAGTCTGGGGCGGCGCGTTCTCGAATCGCCCGGCAGATTTCAAGACCATTGAGCTTGGGCAACATCCAATCTACGATGATCAGCCGTGGCGGCTGATCTGCATTCAAACGCTCCCATGCTTCCGCCCCGTCAGTGACGCAGCAGATTTCCAGGCTGGTGTTTGCCAGCGTCTGGACAATAACGTGCCGCGACAGGGCGTCACGATCTCCAAGCAGTGCTTTCATGCGCATGTGCTCGCAAGGGTGATTTTGGCCGATGACGCCATCCGATATTGACCTACATCTTCCATCGGCAAGTATTGCCAAGAGATGAGTACTGTAGGAACTGAGATTGCCCTTTAAAGGGAACAATGGGGAAAGGCAAGAATCTGGCGGGAGTACCGCCGTTTTAAGAGACTGAATGGATGGAAGGCAGTTGACTTACCGCTTTCGACATTGTGAGAGCAGCTGTGTACAGGCGTACACGGCTGCGGTGCGTGGCATGGGGACGCCGACCCGCTCGCCAAGCTCGACAATCGCACCCACGATGGCCTCCAACTCCAAGGAGCGGCCAGCCTCCAGGTCCTGAAGCATGGAGGTCTTGTGTTCGCCGACTTTGGCTGCTCCGGCAATGCGCTGCTCGATCGAGACGGGCAAGTCCAATCCCAAGCGCTTAGCCACGGCGGCGGCTTCACACATGATTTCTCGTACCAACTGGAGAACATCGGGATGCGTCGTCATCTGCGCCAACGTAGCTCCGGTAAGCGCGCTTATCGGATTGAATGCAAGATTGCCCAGGATCTTGACCCAGATTTCGTTGCGCATGTGGGTAGTGACGGGCGCGCGCAGTCCGGAGGCGACCAGGGCCTCGGCAATCTGTCGGCTACGATGAGTGCGCGTTCCATCAGGCTCGCCCAGTGAAATGCGGTTACCCTCGATGTGCTGAATTACTCCCGGCGCGATAATTTCGGTGGAAAAGTAAACAATGGATCCCAGCACGCGTCGCGCTTCGATGGCCGAGGAGATGACGGCGCCCGGATCGATGCGCTCCAAACGGAGACCGTCCCATTCGCCGCCGAAGCCCTGAAAAAACCACCACGGCAGCCCATTCTGCGTGCTCACGACCGTAGTCTCTGGTCCCAGCACAGGAGCCAGATGAGGGGCGAGTTGCGTCAGACTGTGGGCCTTGACCGCCAGGAACACTACGTCGACGGGACCGACTTCATGGAGTGTGCCAGCTATCTGGGGATGAGCTGCAAAATCGCCGGCAGGGCTTTTCACCTGCACGCCACGTTCATGCATGGCCTTGAGATGCGGTCCGCGAGCAAAGAGGGTGACGTCAAACCCCGAACGAGCCATCAATGCGCCAATGTATGCCCCGATGGCGCCGGCTCCCGCGATGAGAAATTTCATCCCTGCTCTTCCAGAACTGCCGCGGCGACCGCGCGCCGCCGAATCTTGCCGGTTCCGGTGGTGGGAATGCTTTCGACAAAGTAGATCCTCTTGGGGGCTTTGAATTCGGCCATATGTTCACAGCAATACTTCAGCAGGGCGGATTCCGTCAAGCTTCCGGGCTGGTGTAATACCACCGCAGCCGCGACCTCTTCGCCGAGAGTGGGATGCATATATCCGAATGTAACTGCGTTTGCGACTGCCGGATTCTTAAGCAGCACTTCGTCGACTTCGTGGGGCGCAATATTCTCGCCGCCACGGATGATGATGTCTTTGATGCGGCCGGTCAGATGCAAATAGCAATCTTCATCCAAAAACCCCTGGTCGCCAGTGCGAAACCATCCGTTTACAAACGATCTGGCGTTGGCCTCGGGATTGTTTTCGTATCCCCGAAAAACATTGGCTCCCTGGATCACAACCTCGCCGCGCTGCCCGGTGCTCAGGTGATTGCCTAACGCATCCATGACACTGATGCGAATCCCAGTACCTACGCCAACTGAACCTGGGCGGCGGCAGCGAGGTGGCAAGGGATTGGAGGTCATCTGATGGGCCGCTTCGGTCATGCCGTAAGCTTCCACGAAGGGGACGCCGAAAATCTCTTCCATCTTGTGAATGGTCTCTGCGGAAAAGGGCGCACTGCAGGAGCGGATAAATCGCAATGAGTGGGGTTCGCTGGCCTGCTCCCGGGTGCGTGCCAGGATGAGCTTGTGCGTCGTGGGTACGCCCGAATACCATGTCACTCCGTACTCGCGCACCATGCGCCAGAACGCCAGCGGATTAAACTTGGAGGGCAGTACGACGGCGCCTCCGGAAAGCAGTGTGGCCATGGTCGAGGCCATGATCCCGTGGATGTGATACAGCGGCATGATGCACAGGGAGACGTCCGCTTCCGAGAGCATGTAGCTGTTGGCAATGTTGGCCGCCGAAACCGCCAGGTTGAAGTGGCGAAGGGGCACACGCTTCGGCCGGCCGGTGCTGCCACTCGTGTGCAGAATCAGGGCAATGTCATCCGGAGTCGGCGGATTGGCCGAGACGCCCTTAGGAGCATCCTTCAACCGAACTTCCCCTTGGCTGCTCATCTCGACTGAGAAGACCGGAATACCCAAATCGGCAGCCGCGCTGCGGGCATACTCGGCCTCCGCCGGTGGGCAGATCAACAAGCGAGCGCTGGTGTCACGGAGAAAGAAGAGAAATTCCTCGTAGGGATAAGACGGGTTCAGCGGTGCAGCCGTTCCTGCGATGGAGGCTGCCAAGAAACTTACGACGGCGGGCAGACCATTGGGCAAAGCGATGGCTACGCGATCACCGCGCCGGATACCGGCTGCAGCCAGAGCGCCAGCCATGTCCTGGACTTGCCGCCGGAGCGCATCGAAGGTGAGGCGGACTTCCAGTTCGGGGAGTACAACCGCGGTGTGACTGTCGGCAAACTGCAGAACGTCAAGCAGCGTTTCTACAGCTTTTAGCGTCATGGGCATTTAATCTTAACCTGCATTGGGGTTGATTCGATGAGCGAAACCGAGTTACCTGTTGCTCTTGGGGGAGCGCTTCATAGGCCTGACCAGCGCCCCCGACAGGTGCGGGACTAACTCTACAATCCCTAGAAGAACCTAGTCGAAAGCACACATCGTCGCCAAGATTATTGTTCTGATCTGCCTGATAAAAAGCTTCTATCGCAAGAATCTGCAGGTCACGAGATGCTGGTGGAGGCTGGCTCCCGGAGTTGATATCAGCAGACGTTCATCGGTGACGGGCATCACTGCTATACCGGGAAAATGTTTGTAGCATCTCGCGTCATTCCCGCGGTTAACTTTGGATGCGGGGAGATTCGCAAAAGAAGTGCTGACGGCTGGATCGTGGTACATCACGTAGGCAGGTTTGGTGCAGCGACAACGGATGACGAGGGCCAGGCTCTGGGTCGAACCCGCGGGGCGTCGCGTTCAAAGTGAAAACGGGTCTTGACAAGACTAGCGTGGTCGTGGTAAACCGGCAGCCCTGCGGAGTGGTCTGCTTTTCATACCGGAAGGCGCACTGGTCTCCGCTCCATCGTTCGTCACATGTTTAGCCGCTCGTTCGCTTGCCTGACAATTCTGTCGTCACGGCGTGAGATCGTTTGTCACTTTACCTCGGGAGAGGAAAAATGCGCTCGCTAATAAGCTATGTCGTGCTGGGAATGCTGTTCGTCGCCGCTTCACTGGCTCAGGCTCAGCAAGCTACGGACCCATCCGCGTCCGCCTCATCCGGGGCAAGCAAGGAGGAGGTCAACGAGCTGCGGAAGGAGGTTGCCGAGCAGCGAAAGACGATCGAGGAGCTTAAGGCAGTGGTGCAAAAGCTGGTGGACGGTAAGTCCCGGACTGGCGACAGTCAATCGATCACCGAGGTGAAGCCGATATCCCAGGTGAGCGCTGCACCGGGCGATGCCTCAGATAGCGTCAATGCCAGCGAGGCTCACCTGGTGCACACGGTTCTTGTGGAACCCGATCCTGTGGCCTACCCAGTCGTCGATCAGGCTCAACCGGCGCCGGCCAAGAAGGACACTGCCCCTCCGCTCACCGCAGGATGGAACGGGGAGCACTTTTTCATCAGAAGTGCCGACGGCCAGTTCAGCATCAGCCCTTATGGCTATGTGGATACTGATTACCGCGCTTACAAGGGTGATGGGGCGCCGGCGGACACATTTCTGGTTCGACGCGCCCGGTTCGGCTTCCAGGGCAATTATGGTTCGCATTTCGATTTCGCGTTACTAACCGATGCCAATTCCACCACCGGCGCGATTGTGCGTGACGTTTACCTCAACGTCAGAATTAAACCCGAGTTCCAGTTCCAGGCCGGCCAATTTAAAGAGCCTTTCGCCCAGGAAACCGGAATCGGCGCCACCAACCTGGATTTTGTCGAGCGCGGTTTGCAGTCGTTGCTTTATCCCTGCGCAGTTACGGCTTACCGTTGCCCGGGCATCACGCTCCACGGCGACATTGATGGCGGCGTTTTTCAGTATTGGGCTGGAGCGTTTAATGGCCGTGGGGGCGTTACCGCCAACGTTGTCAATGAACCCGAATTCGTAGGCAGGTTGCGGTTTTATCCTTGGAGGAAGACCAGCAATAGCTGGTTGAAGGATCTAGCCTTCGGCGGATCGGTCAGCCATAGCCGCGCCCGCGGCCTTTCCGGTGATGTCAGCTTCTCGGGCACACTTCCTGACGCTACTTATACTTTCTTCCCGCAACTCGCGATCAACGGACCCATCGAACGCTACGAAGGTGAATTTACCTACATCAAGGGTCCATACGCGTTGCGCGGCGAGTATGTGCAGCAACAGGAACAGCGCTATGACGTAGGCGCTGAGACGCCGGGCGGCTTGGGATTCCTTAATCTTCCTGGAATCGGCGCCAAGGCTTGGAACATCGCTACGACGTATCTGCTGACCGGAGAAAAGCGGCCGGAAAACGGCACGCCGCGCGTGAAGCATCCGCTGTTTGGTCCGGACACTCCTGGCGGCAAAGGACGCGGTTTGGGAGCGTGGGAAATCGCGATCCGCTACTCCGGCATTCAGGCCAACGCTCCGGCGGCGAACTTCCTGAATTTCTACACTCCAGGTTTTGTGCCTCAGTACGACTTTCACACCGATCAGATTTCGTTCGGCTTTAACTGGTACCTGAATTATTGGATCAAATACCAGTTCAACGTGAATATCGACCAACTGCACCAGCCCAGCACGATCGGGCAGTTGCCACAGAATTTCTACGTATTGATGCAGGAGTTGCAGTTCCGATTCTAGGTCGCAGAACGGTAGGCCCGTGGTTTCGTATGAGGGTTAACAACGGACTGGTTACAGCTTGGTCCTGAAGGGAAAGTTTCAGGAGGAGATTCGATGAGATCGAGGATTCTACTTACTGTTCTTCTCACCGCGTTATTTGTGATCGCGAGTGGATGCGGCAACGTGCCGAATTGTCCCGTGTGCGGTACCACCACCAACGGCGCCTACGCTGACATCATCAACATCCCGGTGCCGGAGCACAATCCAACCGGCGAACCCGGCGGTCCCTTCAACTCCTTCGACATCAGCTGGGTCAACGCGCCTACCCACCGGGACTACGTTTCAGACCGAATCGGCCTGGCGGTGGTGGTCGTGGATACTGTGAACAACATCGCGGTTAATGCGATTCAGGGGAGCAATGCGGTGACTAACGCGGGCAATGCCGCGAGCCCGTGCTTCAAGGATCCAGTGACCGGGAACGATGTGATTCCGCCGAATGCGGACGTATTTGGCAATTTCATCCGATTTGCATGCAGGACGGATATGTCTACGGCGACCCCTCCCGGGCCCACGTTCCATCTGGTCACTGGCTTTGGCGCAAATCACAACTTCGGCGGATTTCCCGGCGCGCAGTGCTGCGCCGCCCGGGCTAACGGCGTCAATCCGATGTCGGGGCCGGATGGTGAAGAGGTTACGCCAGATGGGAAGACGCTGTTCACCGGGGTGGGTTCCTCGAATGTGGCAGCCTTTGATTTGACCACGACGCCCCCCACCGTGATCGCAATGGTACCTACGGGCGTATCGGGAGATTATGACGGACCGCTCGGAATTGCCCCTTGCGTCGCTTCCTGGAACGGTGAGGCTGGATCGGCGGCGGACTGCGGCGACGATCGGGCCGACGAACTGGCCTACGACCCCATCCACCAGGTTCTTGCTGTCATCGATGGTGATCCTGGATTGCCTTTTGTCACGCTCATTGACATGTCAGGTGTGGTGGCGAGAACCAGTCACTGCCCACCCATAGAAGCGACGCTGGCATACGGACCCCACCCACCTGGGTACAATGCGGCTACCGGTACTTATCCCTTTCCATCCGTACCGGGAGGGCCTTTCTCCTATCCGCTTCAAGGGACAGGAACCGGTCTCCCGGGAACCGTTGGGGTCTCAGGGTTCGGACCGGCGCCGGTGTTGGATCCGGGAGTCGCCGGCACATCGTTCAACCCACCGAGCTGCATCGTTGGGCAGATCTACTATGACGGCGCGGGGGGATTAAACTCGTCATCTACTTCGCCCGGTACGTTCGGGCTCAATCCTAGCGTTCCGGTGGACACAGTGCCGGGTAACGGCGCAAATCCGCTGACCACAGCCGGAACATTCCCTTGCCCCGACCCCTCGAGTCCGCATGTGTTCAGTGGGGTTTCAGGTGGCCCGGCTGACGGTGTGACTGGGCTCCCCGGCATCGGCGTGACCCCCACCGGAGTCCCCTACACGATTCCATGCCATCACGGACCCATCGTTGATCAAACATTGGGCACATTCTGTAACCAAGCCACGCCGGGCAGTAATTGTGCTGGCGCCATATCTCCGGCCGGCTTGGGCGGGATGGTGTGGAACCCGAATACAGGCCACCTGCTTTTGACAAATCCCAACTCCATCGCGATCACAAACATTGGAAGCGTCGACGAGATCGACCCTCGGCTCGGCAATCCGAATGGGCCAGTTGTCGTCAATAGTTTTGTCCTGCCGAATTGCATGGCCACCAGCATTGTCCAAGGACCGGGCGATAATTTCCTGGTTGGCTGCGCCGATCATGACGGTACAGCTTTCCCGCCGAATGAATATGTCATCAACGGTACTACCGGACAGATTATTACCGAAATCACGAATGTGGGAGGGGTGGACGAGATTTGGTATAACTCGGGCGACAACAAGTACTACACGGCGTCGCGCGACATGCCGAATGGCCCGGTTCTGGGCGTGATTGATGCCGACACAAACACTTGGCTGGTCAATGTACCGACCAACACGAATTCGCACAGCGTCGCCGCCGATCCCGGCAACAATCATATCTTTGTGCCTATGCAAGCCGGCGGCATCTGCACTACCCAAAGTGCCAACGGCTGTATCGCGGTCTTTGCGGAGCAGTAGAGACTTTGAATAGGATGTCCCGGATCCCAAAATCGGGATCCGGGCATCCTGACCAATTGCAGGAGCCATGACAAGAAGCCGTGCTATAGTTCACTCAGAACGAGAATCTGTAGCAGATGTGGGGTTAGAAGTCATGCACCGTATCCGCGCTTGGGTCTTCCAAAATTCTGTTCTCGTGACAGCGCTGTTGGTCGTTTCTGCTTCTCTGGCCTCGGCGAAGGATGAACCACCGAAGCCGACAGATGTTCCCGCTACTGTCATTGCGCACTTGCCGCTTCCTCAAGCCACCGGCAGCCAGATGTTGCTGCAGAAGGAAAATGGAAGGAATTATCTTTACCTACAGCAGGCTTCAAAGCAAGGCTTCATGATTGTGGATGTCACCGAGCCCGAGAAGCCGAATTTGCTTAAGCGGACTGCAGAAGCGAATCAGGCCACGGCTGGTAATCTTGAGATGATCAGTCCGGACATTGCCATTGCCGAGGCTCCGGAAAAGAAGCCAACCACACTGACCAGCAGTAATCATCCGACTGAGACGGTTCGGGTTTTGGATTTAACCGATCCGCACAATCCCAAAACTCTGCAGGAATTTACCGGGGTCACCGGCCTGCTTCCGGATGGCAAGCATGGTCTGATTTATCTCACCAACAACCAAGGACTTTGGGTTCTTCGCTACAACCGTCCGGCACCTCTCGAGCCCGAGAAGCACAAGAAGCCGTGTGATTCGGAGTCACAAATCGCCGCCATGCCCCCGGATTGCGACTAGTTTCGTATTTAGCGTGGCACAGGTCGCTCTGCAAACTGGCGAATAGTCTCCCGAGCACCTCTTACTAAGCGTCTTGATCGAATTCACGGTGATAGTCACCGAGGTAGCCACCCCGGACCGGGCTAGATAGTCCGAACTGGTGCTCAAGGTTGGTGACTGGACGCCGGTCACTTCAACCTGCTGCCCCAGGTAGTTCCGGAGCCTTATTTTCTTGTTTCCCTGAAGTTCGTAACTGTTGCCTTGATCTGCCTGAGTCAGAATGTAATCGGTGGATTGTTTGGCGACGCATCCTCTCGCTGTGATCTCGTCTTTGCTCTTTTTTGCATTGCCCGTCGATTGGCCGGAATCCGAAGTTTGTGCACTGAGTGAAATGCTGAGGCACAGGGCCAGCAAAAACAATGCTCTTTTCATTGTGGCACCCCCACCAGGAGCGAATTGCCTCCACGAGATATGATGCCAAAGCTATTAATGATGTTACCCCTGACAACTTGCTCTCGGCTCGTTGCTACGTAAATTCATGGTCGAGCGGACGGGTTCTTTCGTAACCTCGGACACGAGCGGGCAAAGTGGGATAGTGTCAGAAGCCCGAATGGTGAGATTTGCCCCACGCAACACGGTTACGCGCGCACCCCGCGTGAAACTCGCGGGAACGGTGCTGACTTTGCTGCTGCTTGAGAATGGGCGCCAGCTCCGTGCTGACCTGCACCAACTGTCCATTACTGGAGGTTTGCTCCACCTGGAAAAGCCGCTGGACGAAGGCATAAGTGTTGAGCTGGCGTTTCACATAGGAAAAAACACAGTGCGAGGCAAAGCACGCATGTTGTTTCCGATCTGGGCAACACAGGGCTGTCTCCAGCCCTTCGAGTTTGACGGCCTTTCCGAAGAAGAGACTCGGAACCTGCAACTGGACCTGCAGCAGTTATTGGATTCTTCGACGGCCTCGGCTTCGCCCCCGACCGAAGTTGTGCCTGCCTCAGACTGAACTGCCGCGCGCGTCAATCCCACGCAGTTACAACACCAGTTAGACATTCGCCGCTCTTGTAAAATCGAAGCACACTCATTTGGAGAAAAACTGATGGAACATCAACATTCCCCAGGCTTTCTGCGGATAGTCAATGACGCGCGCAAGCGAATCAAGGAAACTACGGTCGACCAAGTCAAAGCACGGCTCGATCGCAGCGAGAAGTTTGTGCTAATTGATGTGCGCGAAGAGAGTGAGTATGCAAAAGACCATTTGCCCAACGCCATACATCTGGGCAAAGGAATTATCGAACGCGATATCGAGCAACGCGTGCCCGATCCCAACACAGAGATGATCCTGTATTGCGGAGGCGGTTTCCGCTCCGCCCTGGCAGCAGACAATCTGCAGAAAATGGGCTACACCCGGGTGATTTCGATGGATGGCGGCATTCGGGGCTGGCGGGAAAGGAAATTCCCGCTCGTCAAAGGCTGAATTCTTGGCGCAGTAACCTCGGTAACTTGAGGGAAAGTGCCCAAAAGATGACCATAAGAGCGGGCGCTGTTACCACCCGTATTCCATTTGGCAGTCATCAACAGGGCGCTATGGCGGAAAAATCCGATTCCTTACAGGCTGGGGCTGCGGCAGCAGCAACCCTTGCTCCTGACAAGTCCGTGGAATTTGTCCTGAGCCAGGCCGATACTCCCGAGCAATTCGTCGCGGCTTTGGCGAAATTGTTTGCCGTGCGCTTGAACGAAGTCGCATTGTTGCGCCTGGAGAAGGGGCTGTTGAAATTTGTGCTCCCGGAACAGCTTAAGACGGCGGGATCGATTCCGGTTTCAAGCTCTTCGTCGGTGGCCGCGCATACCGCGTCCACCAAGAAAACCGAGCTTTTCAACTCCTTCACCAAGGTGAAACATGCCCGGGTGTTTGAGACGGTGAAGCTGCCGAGCGATTCGGACGACCAAAGCGAACAAGGCTCCATTCAGAAGCTGATGTCCGCGCCGGTGCTCAACATGCAGGGCAGAGTACTAGGTGTAATTCAGGTTTGTCGCAAGGCTTTTGACGCGACTTTGGCTGGTCCGGACTTTACCGGGGCAGATCTGCAGCAACTGGAGCTCGTGGCCAAAGTCGCCGCTAAGAAGCGGTTCATGAAGGAGTAATCCCTCCGAGACGTTCGCCCCGATTGCGGAACGACAATCTCATCATCGATCCCTCCTAGCTGCGGTTATTTTTCGCTGAAGTGTAAGTGTCGCCTTTGTTCATAGCGGTATCAAGGCCATGTTTTTCGGCTTGGGTGAGAGGCCGTGACGACCCTTTTGGGAGGTCACCGAGGGGAAGGGGTCCGATAGCAACTCGCACCAACCGTAAAACTTCGATCCCAATCGCCGCCAGCATGCGGCGGATGTGACGATTCTTGCCTTCATCCAGTACGATCTCGATCCAGGTATTCTTTTGGCCTGTCCGCAGAATGCGCGCGTTCCTGGCACGCAGGTGCAGCCCAGTGGCGATGCTGATCCCGTCAGTGATCTGCGCAATCAGATTCTCGTTTGCAACGCAGGCAACTTGCACGTGGTAAGTCTTGTCGAGGTGGGTTTCTGGCGATGAGACGCGAGCCGCCCATTCCGAGTCATTCGTCAATATAAGCAGGCCTTCGCTTGCCTTATCCAAACGCCCAACTGGGGCAACCCACGGAAGTTCGTCTTGCAGGCAGGAGTAAACAGTTTTGCGGCCTTGCTCGTCCGCGGCGCTGGTGACCACGCCACGTGGCTTATTCACCATTAGATACAGCATCGATTGTGCTGCGATTGTCCGGCCATCCACTTCTATGAGGTCTCGATCTAGGCGCACAGGGGTTTGAGGATCACGGCGAATCCGGCCATTCAACTTCACATGACCGGTTCGGATCAGGTCAGAAGCCCGCGAGCGCGAGCAGTATCCTCGCTTGGAAAGGGCACGCGCCAGACCAACCTGTTTCAAACAAAGACCTCCGCGCTTAATGCTAAACGAGGAACCTCAAACCGATGTGGCCGCTATAAAATTACCTTCATGCTTGACCAACATCGTTTTTTGTTGTTCGTCGGCGCGGCCACAATGCTCGCTATCGCGCCTGGCCCAGGGATGTTGTATGTGCTGGCTCGCAGCCTGGCGGGTGGGTGGCGGGAAGGAGTGTTTTCTGCAGCCGGAACTTTTGTCGGCGGTCTTGTGCATGTCGTTGCCGCGGCCACTGGTTTGTCGATCTTGCTCGCAACATCCGCCGCTACGTTTGCAATGGTGAAATATGCCGGCGCCGGGTATCTGGTCTATCTCGGTATCCGAATGATTATAAGTGCCCGAAGCGACACGGAGTTTACCTCGGCGGCCCAAGCGGTACGACGCAGTCCCTTATGGCAGGGCGTGGCCACCGAAGTTCTGAATCCGAAGACCGCGATTTTCTTTCTCGCCTTCATTCCGCAATTTGTGAATCGAGCTAATGGGAGTTTTCGGCAGTTTCTTCTCTTGGGCACGATCTCGATCACGCTGAATACCTGTGCGGATTTGCTGGTGATCCTGCTCGCCTCGCCGATTGGAGCACGGCTCCGCGCTTCTGCCGCTCTGCGCAGGAGACAACGCGCCGCAACTGGGCTGACATTGGTTGGCTTGGGTGCATATCTTGCCCTATCAGATAGCAAGTAGGGCGATTCCTGCTACGCCAGCCGGACGAATCAAGCGCTCTACGATAAACTTGCAGATATCGGAAACGTACATAGAAAGCGCACACACTAAGTCGGGTCCGCCTCGGCTTTTTGTGTTTGAGAAAACGAATGCCTGAAAATGTGAACCTGCATGTTGCCGTCATCGGCGCCGGCCCCGGCGGCTACGCTGCTGCATTTCTTGCTGCCGATCTGGGCATGAAAGTCACGTTGATTGACAAGGAGCTGAACCCAGGCGGCGTGTGTCTCTACCGCGGGTGTATCCCGTCCAAGGCTTTGTTGCATGTGGCCAAGCTGATCGACGAAGCCCGGCATGCGACGAATTGGGGCATCGAGTACAGCAATCCGAAAATTGATATCGCCCGACTCCGGTCGTGGAAAGAAAGCGTAGTCAAGAAGCTCACCGGTGGATTAGGACAGCTCTCCAAGCAACGAAAGGTTGAATACATTCAAGGCCAGGCGGCATTCGAGAACTCCAATACGCTGCGGGTAAGGCGGACGAATGGCGGTGAAGATTCGTTGGCTTTTGACCGCATCATCATTGCGACGGGATCGCGGCCGGCGGTGATTCCCAGTCTCAGGCTGAGCTCGCCGCGCATGATGGATTCGACGGCTGCCCTGGATGTCAGCGAAATTCCGGGCGGATTACTCGTCGTCGGTGGCGGATATATCGGCCTCGAGCTGGGTACGGTTTATGCCGCTCTCGGCACCAAGGTCTCGGTGGTCGAAATGCTTCCCGGACTTCTGCCGGGAGCAGATCGCGATCTGGTGTTGCCGCTGCACAGGCGCATGGAGAAGATTTTCGATTCGATTATGGTCAACACGACGGTAGCGGCGGTGAAAGAAGAATCAAACGGAATCCGCGTCACCTTCGATGGCGCGGAAGTGAAAGAACGCGAGAAATTATTCGGCAAGGTTCTGGTATCGGTGGGGCGCAAGCCGAATTCCGAAATCGCCGGGATGGAAAAAACTCGGGTCAAGATTGGCGAGCGCGGGTTCATCGGGGTAAATAAACAGTTACAGACGGACGATCCCGCCATCTATGCCATCGGCGATGTGGTCGGTGAACCTATGTTGGCCCATAAGGCTTCACATGAAGGGCGCACTGCAGTTGAAGCGATCGCCGGACACAAAGTCGCGTTTGAGCCGAACGCGATTCCGGCGGTTGTGTTCACCGACCCCGAGATCGCCTGGTGTGGCTTGACCGAGACGCAAGCTCAAAAGGATGGCAGGGAAGTCAAAGTCGCCAAATTTCCGTGGGCCGCGTCCGGACGCGCTATGACTCTCGACCGGACCGAAGGAATGACGAAACTGCTCTTCGATCCTCAAAGTGAACGAGTGCTGGGAGTGGGCATCGTAGGAGTTGGCGCAGGGGAACTGATTGCTGAAGGCGTTCTCGCCATGGAAATGGCGGCTACTGCGACCGATGTTGCGCTCAGCATCCATCCTCATCCCACGCTGTCGGAGACGATCATGGAATCTGCAGAGATGTTCTTCGGCACTAGCACGCATGTCTACCGCCCGAAGCGGTAAAGCCTTGGTTCAACCTGCTCCGCATCACAGGCTTATCCCCCAACGTACAGCTATACTGGACTGCCTTATCCCGCAACGGAGGTTACCGTGCACGCGATTCATCTGTCTGTCTTGATTTTTCTCTTGCTTGCTGTCTCCCTCGAAGCGCAGCAAGCTGAAAGCACTGCTGCGAAATCCGCTCCGGCTCAGACGAAACCGGCATGGATGGCATCATCGATCACCAAGATGGAAACCGAGCTCACGGCGAAGTACGGCGACTCGCAGAAAGCGCGTTTGCAGCGCGGGTTGCGCCAGGTAAGCGAATTCTGGCGCGCCGCGGATGGCGATGCAGCCAGCTTTGAGGAGTTCGTGCGCACTAACTTTGCCGGCGATCAGGCAACACTCGATACCATGTTCAACCGTTATCAGCGGTTGCTTGAACAGCTCGATGGCCACATGCACGAAATCAATCGCGAGTTGCGGCAGCAGCAGGATCTGGATGCCGGGCCCGTGCTCCCATTCGATGAAATCTTTGCCGGCTACGATCCCTCCGCGCATGTGATCGATGATTTCTTCAACAACAAGCTGGCTTTCATTGTTCTGCTAAATTTCCCGCTGACGACTCTAGAGGAACGGCTGCACGATGGTCCCGGCTGGAGCCGCCGGCAATGGGCTGAGGTGCGGCTGGCGCAGCGTTTTGATAAGCGCATTCCTGCCGATGTGAACCTGGCCATTGCCCAGGCTGGATCGGATGCCGACGCTTACATTGCGCAATACAACATTTGGATGCACCATCTGATCGACAATCGCGACCAGCGCCTTTTCCCGCCCAAGATGCGCCTGCTCAGCCACTGGAACTTGCGCGATGAGATCAAGTCCGACTATGCCGACGCGCAAAGTGGCTTGGCCAAGCAGCGCATGATTCAGCAGGTTATGGAACGGATTGTTACGCAGACTATTCCTGAGGTGGTGATAGATAACCCGCAAGTTGATTGGAATCCGTTCACCGATGAAGTGCGTCCGGCGGCGGTGAAGGACTCCGATTTTTCGGGCAAGAGTTCCACTGTCAACCCGAACCCTGAGCCGGACACGCGTTACGCCAAGTTGCTCGGGACATACCTTGCATCAAGAAAGGCCGATCCGTACTCGCCGACCGCCCCCACCTTGATAGACCGGCGTTTCGACGAAGATCGGGAACTTCCCGAAGCTCGCGTTCGGGCGATGCTTGAGCAGGTGGTGAGTTCGCCGCTCGCTACGCAAACCGCCAAGCTAATTCAGACGCGGCTGGGGCGTCGGCTTGAACCATTCGACATCTGGTACAACGGCTTTCGTCCGGGCAGCAAATATAGCGAGGCTGAGCTGGATGCGATCGTGGCGAAAAAATATGCCACTGCCGAGGCCTACCAGAAAGATATTCCCAATCTGCTGATGAAACTGGGTTTCTCGCCCCAGCGTGCTCAATATGTTGCCAGCAACATCGTGGTTGATCCGGCTCGCGGTTCCGGCCACGCGATGGGAGCGGAGATGCGCTCGGAAAAGGCCCATCTGCGCACTCGCGTAGAAAAAACCGGGATCAACTACAAGGGTTTCAACATTGCGGTTCATGAGATGGGCCATAACGTGGAGCAGACATTTTCGCTGAATGATGTCGATTACACCTTGCTGAGAGGCGTGCCCAATACGGCATTCACCGAGGCGCTGGCATTTGTTTTCCAGGCACGAGACCTGGAGCTGCTGGGTTTGCCGGCTCCTGACGCCGAAGCTGAAGCGGAAAAAACTCTGAATGATTTTTGGGCAACCTACGAGATTTCCGGCGTGGCCCTCGTAGATATGGCCGTGTGGCACTGGATGTACGATCATCCGCAGGCCACGCCGAAGGAACTCGACGCGGCGACCGTTCAGATTGCGAAGGACGTGTGGAACCGCTACTACGCGCCGGTTCTCGGAAAGAGAGATGTGGTATTGCTCGGAATTTACTCCCACATGATCGATAGTTTTATGTATTTGCCGGATTATCCGATTGGTCACATGATCGCGTTTCAGATCGAAGAGCAGATGAAGAAAGCGGGGAGCGTTGGTCCGGAGTTCGAGCGAATCGCGAAGATGGGGCGTGTCACACCGGATCTGTGGATGGAGAATGCAACGGGAAAGCCGGTCGGTCCCGAGGCACTGCTGGCAGCTACGCAGCGGGCATTAGCCTCGGTCAGCGCTTCGAAGTGAGCTGATCGCAGCTGAAACGGGTCGCCCACCATTGCAAAGCCAAATGAGTCGGAAAGTAGACGACCAGCGGCACGACAATGAGGTACGCAGCCAGGTAGAGAAATCCGGGCACGACTTGCTGTTGCCGAAAGAAAAGTCCACGCGCCCAGTTCACGTTGAACTGCGGACGCCAGAAATAGTTGATTGGCACCACGATCCAAGTCAAAAGAGTCTGGCACTTCCAGCCACGCTTGTCGTATCCCAGGCGCCACAATCCCCACAACAAGAGCGGCGGCACAACCACGTGAAACAGACTGAGCAGGCGGATGAAGAGTGGCACGTGGGTATCAAACATGTATTCGGTGCCGCCGATGAGATGCCTGCCGGTAAAAACAGCGCCGAGTAAATCGATCGTGTACAGGGTCTGAAATATCAATAGGCCGGTTGCCTGCCAAGAGAAGATAAGCGGGCTTTCCAGCCACAGTCCGATGGTGATGAGAATATTCCCCAGATCACAAAAATACAGAAAATTCTGCAAACCATACTGCCGCCAGTAGAGCGGAATCCAGGCCAACACCCAAACAGTCCAGGCGATTTTGAGCCAGAGTGGCAGCCGCATCCCTGCAATTGTAGTGCGCGCTAAGAGTTGGCGACAGAAGGCGTAGCAAGCTGTGACCTCGGTAACTTGCTGGTGCCTAACGGTGTACCTAGGATTCCAGTATGAGCTATAAAGCCCTCCTATTTTGTCCTGATGAGAAAACTGCCCGGACGGTAACCCAGGTCTTAAGCGAGCTGGATTTCGAGGTCGAAACCTCAATCGAACCATTTGCCACGGTTAAGCGGTTGACGGCAGAGCATTTTGACGCTGTGGTTGTGGACTCCGAAAACGAGCAGAATGCCACTTTGTTGTTCAAGAGTGCGCGTAATTCCGGGCTGAATCAGGCGTCGCTGTCGATTGCCGTGGTGGAAGGACAAGCGGGGGTGGCGAAAGCATTCCGGATCGGGGCCAACCTGGTTTTGACCAAACCGATCAACGTGGAACAGTCGAAGGGTACGATTCGAGTTGCGCGCGGGTTGCTCCGCAAATCTGAGTCGGCCAGGCCTACGGCACCTGTGGCGAAGGCCGAGCAGCCGACGCCAAGCTTCATCAACACTCCTCGGGCGCCTTTGTCACCAACTCCTGCGCCGGGGCTTCCCACAAGTTTCGAATTAGAAAATGAGCCAGAAGCGCAGCCTGAACCAACGGAAGCCGCGTTCTTAGAGTCGATGCCAGATCCGGCAGCAGGAATGGAACGGGTTCAGGCCACTGCACAGAACACGAAAGCCAGTCCATGGCAACCGATTCCGAAGCCGACGGCGGCCACGCTGCAAACTGCAGCCGATGCAACGGGTCGTACGGAATCATCTGCTTTGCCTGAAATTTCCCTGAATCCGCCCTTCACAATGTCGGCCTCAAGCGCTGCCGCGGCAGCTGCCCCTGCAAGGCAGAAGCCGAGGCAGGAACGAGAAAGCGATGAAATCGGCCTTCCATCGTTTGCGGTGTCGACTGACAAGCCAAAGCGGGAACGCTCATACGAATCCGGCGGAACAAAGAAGGTGGTTCTCATTGCGGCAGTCTTATTGTTGGCGGCGGGCCTCGGGTACGTAGCTTTGCAGAAAAGCCATTACATATTCACCACGAGCCGGGCTCCAAAGCCTGCTCCCAACAGGCAAACCGTTCAGCCGCCGGGTCCAGTGGCGCCGATGGTGCCCACTTCAGAGCAGGTAGTGACCCCGGAGCAGATACCGGAAGAGTCGGCTCCTGCTCCGATGGTAGAAAAGCCTGAAACACCGCCCCCGGCCCATGAAACAGCCACTCCGAAGGCGAAGAAAGCTGCATCGCGGATTGCATCGAGCGAGCCCACGGCTTCCTCAGCGGACGACGACACTGATGAGAACGCGCCCGAGGCGATCGTGGTCAAGAGTGCCAATTCCAAGCCTGCTCCGGCTCCGCAACCAGCGGCCGACCAACCTGCTCCGGCAGCGTTGGACCTCGCTCCCGGGTCGGCGAATGATGCCATTTCCGGATTAGTCAGCGTGTCTCCTACTGTTCCGCGTCAGGCGCCGGCAACGGTATCGCAAGGGATATCCCAAGGGCTGTTGGTGAAGAAAGTGGCGCCAGTCTATCCTCAACAGGCGCTGCAGATGAAAGTTCAAGGCGCCGTTCAGATTCTGGCCACCATCAGCAAGGATGGGAACATCACCAACATGAAGCTGCTTAGTGGCGATGCCATACTGGGCCGCGCCGCCATGGATGCGGTAAAGCAGTGGAAATACAAGCCGTATTACCTGGACAGCCAGCCGGTTGAGATCCAGACCCAGATCACGGTTAACTTCAAACTCCCGTAAGGACCGCCTAACGACGAGCTTTTTCATCGGCGGACCGAAGTGTTGCATTTTTCCTGACTCGCGGTATCACCCAGGCCGCAAATTCTCCGCAAGTTATAATCACAAGATGCCCACCGCTCGAGTTTCCTTTCTGTGAAGCGACGGCCGAAAACGGCTGTCCCTGCGCATTTAGTTTCGAGCCACCGGGTATGAGTCTCTTTCATGGACTTCAAGCTAGTAAGCGATTACAAACCGCGCGGCGATCAAGGTGAAGCCATTGAGTCGCTGGTCAGAGGTGTGTTCGATCGGGAGCAGCACCAGGTGCTTCTTGGTGTGACCGGTTCCGGCAAGACCTACACGATGGCCAAAGTGATCGAGCAGGCTAACCGCCCAACACTGGTAATGGCACACAACAAAACGCTGGGGGCCCAGCTTTATCACGAGTTCAAGAGTTTCTTCCCGCACAATGCAGTCGAATATTTCGTCTCTTATTACGACTACTATCAGCCGGAAGCTTATGTTCCCGCCGCGGATCTTTACATTGAGAAAGAAGCAACCATCAACGACGAATTGGACAAGCTTCGCCTTTCAGCAACTCGCTCTCTTTTCGAGCGGCGTGATTGCCTGATTGTTGCCTCGGTCAGTTGCATCTACGGCCTGGGTTCGCCCGAGGCGTATTACGGTATGTTGCTGTTTTTGGAAAAAGGCCAGAAGATCAAGCGGGAAGACATCACTCGCAAACTGGTCGAGATTCTTTATGACCGCACCGATGGCGACTTTCGCCGTGGAACTTTTCGCGTGCGCGGCGACGTGATTGAAATCTTCCCGACCTATGATGATATGGCCTATCGCGTCGAGCTATGGGGAGACGAGGTCGAATCGCTCTCGCAGATCGATCCCCTGTTTGGCACGGTCAAGCAGAAATACGTTCGTCTGCCCATCTATCCCAAGACGCACTACGTCATGAAAGAGGAAACCCGCACCAACGCAGTGCGGACCATCAAAGAAGAGCTGGCATGGTGGGAAGCGGAGTTGGAGAAGCAAGGCCGCGTGGTCGAAGCACAGCGCGTTCATCAGCGGACGATGTATGACCTGGAGATGATCAAGTCGGTAGGGTATTGCCATGGGATTGAAAATTATTCGCGGCATTTTACCGGGCGCCTGCCGGGCGAGCCTCCGCCGACGCTGCTCGACTACTTTGCACGCGATTACCTGATGTTCATCGACGAATCGCATCAGACGGTGCCGCAGTTGCACGGCATGTATCACGGCGACCGCTCGCGCAAGGAAACGTTGGTGGAATACGGATTCCGGCTGCCGTCGGCGCTCGACAATCGCCCGTTGACCTTCGAAGAATTCGAGCACCGGATGAACCAGATGATCTATGTTTCGGCGACTCCCGGACCATACGAGCTGACCAAGTCTGCGGGAGTCGTGGTCGAGCAGATCATTCGGCCGACGGGTTTGGTCGATCCGCCGGTTGAAGTGCGGCCGGTGAAGGGCCAGATCGATGATCTGCTGCACGAAATTCGCGAGCGCGCCGGGCGTAGCGAAAGGGTGCTGGTCACCACGCTTACCAAGCGTATGGCCGAAGATTTGGCCGAATACTACAGCGAAGTCGGCGTGAAATGCCGCTACATGCATTCGGAAATCGAGACCTTGGAGCGAGTGAAGATCCTGCGTGATTTGAGGCGAGGCGAGTTCGATGTGCTGATTGGAATCAACCTGCTTCGCGAAGGGCTTGATCTGCCCGAAGTTTCGCTCGTTGCCGTTCTGGACGCGGATAAAGAAGGGTTCCTGCGGTCCAGCGGATCGTTGATTCAAACCGTCGGACGCTGCGCCCGCAACCTGAATGGCCGGGCCATTCTGTACGCCGACCGGATGACCGAATCGATGCAGAAGGCGATGGATGAGACCAATCGCCGCCGCGCGATTCAGGAAGCTTACAACCAGGCCAATGGGATCACGCCGCAATCGATCGTGCGTCCGCTGGAGATGTCGCTGGCCAGCATTGTCGAGGCCGATTACACGGATTTAACCAGCGCCGAAGCTGACGGCATTCCAGACTTCAAATCGCAGGAGGAGCTTGATGCTTATATCGCGAAGCTGGAAAGCGATATGCGGGAAGCTGCCAAGCGATTTGAGTTTGAGAAAGCCGCGAAGCTGCGGGACACGATCAAGGAGTTAAGGACGAAGGAGTTCTTGTTCGCGTGAGCTGACCGTGCGTTGGTCACGCGATTAGATGGGAACCACTTGCCGCAGATCGAGCGCCAATCAGCACCGCCGGTAAAGATTACTTAATGAGGTTCGACATGGCTGACCCACGCTATCCAATCGGGAAGTTCGCATTCAACGGTCCGACCGACGAAGCTCAACGCAAGCAAATGATTGATGCTATCGCGCAGGCGCCTGCCGCTCTGCGCGCGGCAGTCAGTGGGCTTAATGCACAACAGCTCGAAACTCCTTATCGCGACGGCGGCTGGACGGTGCGGCAGGTTGTGCACCATGTGCCTGAGAGCCACATGAACGCCTACATCCGGTTCAAGCTGGCGCTCACTGAGGATGAGCCGACGATCAAACCTTACATGGAAGATCTTTGGGCGAAAACCGGCGAGGTTCAGGCCACTCCTCTTGAGGTGTCACTGGCAATGCTCGATTGCCTGCATGATCGCTGGGTCCGGCTATTACGATCTCTGAAGCCCGAAGATTGGAAGCGAACTTTCCGCCATCCTGAGCTGGGAACGGTGTCTCTGGAGAAAAATCTCGCGCTTTATGCCTGGCATGGAAGACACCATGTAGCGCACGTCACCGAGTTGAGGAAGAGGATGGGGTGGTAAGGAATTCAGAAGTAAGAAGGCAGAATTCAGAAGTCAGAAAGGTCAAATATTTGACTTTTGAATTCGCACTCTCGAGCCTAAATTCTAACTTCTGAGTTCTGCATTCTGAACTCAAAAGTTCGCACAGATGCTTCCGCCCCAAAGCACTCGTTTGAAACTATCTTGTGATGTGCACCCGCCACAGAATATAGCTCATGGCCTCGCGCAGCACGGCTTCTGCACGTTGTGAAAGGGAGTGCGGCCGGGAGTCAGGTCGAGGCGAGACATAAACCTGCACGCCCTCATGCTTCAGCAGCTGACGAATGCGGAAGACATGATAGGCGTCGCTGACGGCTACGCAACTGCGCATGTGATTGGCACGCATGATGACCCCGACTCGCTCCGCCGACTGCGCGGTGTCAGAACCCTGGGTTTCGGCGATGAGGCTGGCATCCGGCACTCCGCGGTGCATGAGGTAATCGTGGCCCACCCCTCCCTCACTGTAGCTCGGATCCGCGGCAGCGCCCCCGGTAGTGATGACTACCGGTGCAACGCCGCGCTCGAAAAGATCAAACGCGTGGTCCAGCCGGGCGCGATAGACCGGCGAGGGCCGCCCAGAATATTCAGCCGCGCCAAAGACCACGATTGCGTCGGCGGGACGGACCTGCTGCTCGGAAGCGGCGTGTTCGATTCTTGCGCAAACCGAAGCCAGATAGGCAAGCACAAGGACGGCGACTGCGGCCACGATCCAGAACCAGCGTCTGCCGCGTTTCCTGGAGGAGAGAATCTGCGCGGCTTCGGTCATCCCTGTGCGAAGAACTCGGAAATCTCCGGAGCGGGAATCGCCCCTTCGCGCATGATACGCCAGCGAGCCTCTTCATCGGTGAGATCCACGATAGTGGATGCGACGTCGCGCGGCGAAGTGCCGCCATCCACGATGATCGAAATGCGCCCCATCAGTTGATCCCGAACTGCTTCGGCGGTGGTGCACTCGGATTCCCCGCTGAGATTCGCCGAAGTTGCCGTGATCGGAATTTGAGCGGTTTGAACCACCGCTAAAGGAATTTTGGCGTTGGGCACACGCAAAGCGACGTTTCCGGTATTGGCCGTTACTTTCAATGGCAAGCGGGAGGCCGCTTTCACAATGATGGTCAGAGGACCTGGCCAGTAGCGGCGAGCCAGTTTGTAGAATTCCTCAGGCAACGGTTTGCACAACTCTTCGGCCTGATCGACGCTTTCAATCAGCAATGACAGAGGCTTGTGCCGGGACCGCGATTTAATGTCATACACTCGCTCTACGGCGCGCAGATTGAAAGGGTCGGCCGCCAGCCCGTAAAAGGTATCGGTGGGCATACCCAGAACCTCGCCGGCACGAATCTGGTCGGCAGCATAGCGAATGAGCGACGTCTCCGGTTTTTCACTGTTGATCTTAACGATTTCCGCGCGCACACATTTCCTGACGATCTGATCTGTGAAGAATGGCGAAACCTAACATAACACGTCCAAGCCCTGCAAGCCGAGAGCGTATGATGTGGCAGGCAGGAAGGCATTGGCGCTCAAGAGTCAAATCCCGCAGGTTGGCCGCTTGCGCAGCATCGAAGGACGACACAACGCACTCGTAAAACAGCTGCGGAAGGCGTTTGCGGCGGGAGAACAAACTTCAGACGGTTGCATTGCCATCGAAGGGCTGCGTGTTGTTGACGAAGCTATCCGCAGCGGACTGAAATTCCGGACAGTGTTTTTCAGTGCTTCTGCGGAAGGCAAAGCCGAGCGCCTTTTGCCTCAACTCGGAGCTCACGTTGAAACAGTTATCTTGCCAGACAAGCTGTTCAGCACTGCAGTGCCGAGCGAGGCCCCGCAGGGCGTGGCAGCGCTGGTGCGCTGCCGAAGCTTCACGTTAGACGACGTGTTAGCAAAAGCGGAGGCCGGTCCGGTAGTGGTGATAATTGGGCTGCAAGATCCGGGCAACCTCGGCACAATTGTTCGTTCCGCCGAGGCATTTTGCGGCGCCGGCGTCCTGCTGGGTGAAGGCACTGTTAGCCCATTCAATGCCAAGGCGGTACGCGCCTCCGCCGGATCTCTGTTTCGGTTGCCGGTGGTGAAAGTCAAAGTGCCGCAGGTTCTGGGGGAACTTCGCGATCGGGGATTGCAACTGGTAGCAACTTCGTCGCATAAGGGGATTTCCCTCCCTGAGGCTGCGTTAACTGGTCCTTTGGCGATTTTTGTCGGCGGAGAAGGCGCAGGTCTGGGACGGGACCTGATTGCTGAAATGGCCGCAGTGATAATGATTCCGCATTCGCCCAAAGTGGAGTCGCTCAATGCCGGCGTGGCGGCCAGCGTCGTGCTGTATGAGGTGGCGCGACAAAGGAAATAGCCTTATGGGCCTCTTTCAACCAATTCCAACCCGTGATGAGTCCGCGGACCGCAGCCGGCCCCTGGCGGACCGTATGCGTCCGCGTACGCTGGACGAATTTGTCGGCCAGGAGCATTTGCTGGCGGAAGGCAAGCCGCTGCGTACGCAAATCGAGCGCGACGACACCGGCTCGCTGATTTTTTGGGGTCCACCGGGCACCGGCAAGACCACCCTAGCCAAGATCATCGCTCGCATGACCAAAGCCGACTTCATCGAATTCTCCGCTGTGCTCTCGGGAATTAAGGAGATCAAACAGGTCATGGCCGATGCGGAGCGCGCCCGGCAATATGGGACGCGCACCATCGTTTTCATCGACGAGATTCATCGTTTCAACAAAGCCCAGCAGGATGCGTTTCTTCCTCATGTGGAGAAGGGAAATATCCGCCTGATCGGCGCCACCACCGAGAACCCGTCCTTCGAGATCATCGGTGCGCTGCTGTCACGATGCCGTGTCTACGTGCTCAATCCTCTGACCGAAGAACAAATTGTGGGGTTGTTGAGGCGGGCGCTGATGGATCAGGAACGCGGCCTGGGTGCGATGAAATTGCACGCCCCTGATGAAGCGCTGGCAAAAATAGCGGCTTACTCGAGCGGCGACGCACGGAGCGCCTACAACGTGCTGGAAGTTGCGGCGACATTAGCTGGCCCACAGGGTGGCAAGATTACCGATCAGATCGTGCACGACGCCTTGCAGAAGCGAGTTTTGCTTTACGACAAATCCGGCGAAGAGCACTACAACCTGATCTCGGCGCTGCACAAATCCGTACGCAATAGCGATGCCGACGCTTCGCTGTATTGGCTGGGGCGCATGTTGGAAGCTGGTGAGGACCCACTGTACATCGCGCGGCGGGTAGTGCGAATGGCCGTGGAGGATGTCGGCCTGGCGGATCCCAATGCGCTCTCCTTGTGCATGGCTGCAAGGGATGCGGTGGATTTTATCGGCATGCCCGAAGGAAATCTGGCGCTGGCCCAGGCGGTTGTCTATCTTGCGCTGGCGCCTAAGTCCAATGCGTTGTACACGGCTTATTCGACTGTACAGCAGGATGTGGAACGAACTGCGGCCGAGCCGGTCCCGCTGCATTTGCGGAACGCGCCAACGCGACTGATGAAAGGCTTGGGCTACGGCAAAGGTTACCAGTACGCGCACGACGTTGAAGACAAGGTGGCAGACATGCAGTGTCTGCCGGACAATTTACGTGGCCGGGTCTACTATGATCCGACAAACGAGGGCGTTGAAAAACGGCTTCGCGAGCGCATAGAAGAGATTAAGCGCATTCGGTCGCGGCAGAAGGCGGGGCGTTGACTGAACAGAAGCTGGTAAATCCCTATTTCTTCGCCGTAATCAGCCAGTCCGAATCAACCCGCGTTCGGTTTGATGACGTGGTCTCCGTCTTTTCAAAGCTTACATGGGAAAAGCGATCGAAGTAGCGGTTGATGTCCTCGGCCGCAAGGAAATGTTGCACTGTCTCGTACTCATTGGTGTCGGAAATCTCCAAGCGATACGTGTTCACTGCCAGCCGTTCTCCCTTGCCGTATCGGTAGTCATCTGTCGTTCGTAGAACCACGAACAGGCTGCCTTTGGGGACCAATACCCGCCAGGCCTCTTCAATCGCCTGCTGCATTTCATTGGATGTGCCGTAATAGAACGCTCCAAAGCTGAGTACCAGTCCAAAGCTGCAGTCGGCAAATGGCAAGGCCAGCATGGAAGCCTGGGCGACCCGGGCCGGATGGTTCGAGGCGCGCAGTCGCTGATGGGCATATCGCAAACCAATGCAGGAGACATCGATCCCGTACGGCTCAAATCCCAATTCCGCTGCGAGTTGCATGTGCCTGCCCGCCCCCGTCCCGATGTCAAGAAGACGCAAGGAACCGCCATTCTCAACCGCTGTGCGACGCGCCATCAGGAAACGTACGACATGATCGTTCGGGTAGTGGGGACGAAAACGTGGATTCTCGTGAAGTTCATCCCAATGTGCGGAGCTGTCTCTCAACGTTCTCACAGGGGGTGAATAAGTTTACTTTACGCGGCGAAGTGCACGGCCTAAAAAACTGCATCGCCTGGGCCCGTTCCCGCATCCTATTATTATCGGTAAATGCCTGTTCTGATTGCACTTACCAGCCAAGGAGATAATGCCATGGCAACTACTCCAAGGATCTCTGGCGGCGATTACGCCGTAACCCAATCTCTCCGCATCGAGCAGGTGGATGACCTGTTGAAATTGCAAAAGGCCGCACAAAGAATCACTTCGATTCTCGATCTGGATGAGTTGATCGACAATGTTGTGCACGATATCGCGGGTTCGTTCGGATGCGTGGAGGCGAATATTTATCTGCGCGATGAAGAGCGCTCCGAACTGGTTTTGGCGGGAGTCTGCGGCTGCACACAATACTGCAAAGGCCATGGGTTGAAGATCGGCAAAGAAGGCATGGTGGGCCATGTTGCGGGCACACTGCAGCCACATTATGCCCCGGACGTTCGCAAGGATCCCTACTACATCGCTTGCGAAGAATCTACGCGGTCCGAGGTTGCCATCCCGCTGCAGGTGAACAGCGAGTTGGTCGGCGTTTTCAGTGCCTCGCATCCTGAGCTGGATGCATTTCCGCCGGAGCAACGAAGATTACTGCAAGCGCTCTGTTCCCATATCTCAGTGGCGATCCAAAATGCGCGCGCTTTCCAAAAAGAGCGCCAGGCGAGAGAAGCGTTGAGCCGGGAGGCTCATGAGGCGAGAACCATCCAGCAAGCCTTGCTGCCAAAAAGTTCTCCCTACATTCCGGGGTTTGCGATTTCCGGGCTTTCTGTTCCAGCGGGAGCAGTGGGCGGCGACTGGTTCGATTTCATTCCGCTCGAAGAGGGTCGATGGGGATTAGTGTTGGCGGATGTTTCAGGCAAGGGAACTGCCGCAGCCCTGCTCATGTCAGCAACTCGCGGCATGCTGCGATCGTTGGCGGAGGCAAGCTGCACTCCCGGTGAAGTGCTGAGTAAACTGAATCGCCTGCTAGTCGAGGACTTTCCAGCGGGAAGATTTGTGACCATGATTTACGCGGTGCTCGACCCCGAAAAACGCAACTTAACGTTCGCCAATGCGGGTCATCTTCCGCCGTTGCTGATCACCGGCGCGGGTTCGCGGTTCTTGGACACGGAGAGAGGCATCCCGCTTGGAATCGGGTTCGGGGATTTTTCGGAGTGCGAAGTGACTTTCTTCAAGGGGTCGAGAATCGTGTTCTACAGCGATGGCATCACAGAGGCCGTGAATGAACGGGATGAAGAATACGGGGCGCAGCGTCTTCAGAATCATGTCTCCGGGCCTGATGCTTCGGCTGAGAGCCTTCTCGCTAATGTGCGTGCCTTTGCCAACGGCAGAGGATTACGCGATGACGCCAGCGTGATCTTTGTAAGAGGGTGAACCGAGGTTAGCCGAATCGCGCGCGGTGTTCCTTCAATATGCAGCGGTCCATTACGACGAAAATGCCGTGCTGGCGGGCTTTTTCGGCGGCGGCTTCGTTGATCACTTCCTCCTGCATCCAGATGGCCGGAACCTTCAACCGAATGGCCTGATCGACAATCTCGCCAACAAATTCCGGCCGGCGAAAAACATTCACAATGTCGACCCCGTCGGGCACATCGAGGAGCGATCGGTATGCGGCTTCGCCCAGTGATTCCTTGATTTGCGGATTCACGGGAATGATGCGGTAGCCCTGGCTCTGCATGTAAGCCGAGACGCCATGGCTGGGACGCAGGGGGTTGTTTGAGAGTCCAACCACGGCAATGGTTTTGGCGCGCTTGAGCAGCTCGGTAATGGGATCAACCTGCGGCGTGGATGTCACTCTACAGCATTGTATTGGATGGGGGCTTGGCGAAGTGGGGCGTAGGTCTGCAGGCTGGTCCTGTTTACAATGACTGTATGGCACAAACTAAGCCGTTCCGGCTGACCGAGTCGGTCAAAGCCGCGGGTTGAGCTTCCAAGCTGAGTCCGGCGGCGCTGGACGCGGTGCTTGGGAAATTAGCCCGGCAACATGATCCGAATGTTCTGGTCGGCTTCGATCATGCCGACGACGCCGGCGTGTATCAATTGGCGCCGGAAACGGCCCTGGTGCAGACCGTCGATTTTTTTACCCCGATTGTCGATGACCCCTACACCTTTGGCCAGATTGCCGCAACAAATGCTCTGAGTGATGTGTACGCCATGGGAGGACGGCCGCTCACCTCACTGGCAATGGTCTGTTTTCCTGAAAAGGGCGATTTAGAAATTCTCGAGCGTATTCTTGCCGGCGGCCTTTCCAAGATGGTCGAAGCGGGATGCCCCGTAATCGGCGGTCACAGCATTCGCGATGAGGAAACGAAGTTTGGTTACTCCGTGACTGGGTTGATCGATCCCAGGAAAGTGTTGACCAACGCAGGCGCGAAACCTGGCGACCGGATTCTGCTTACCAAAGCTCTGGGCACAGGAGTGATTTCGACTGCGATCAAGAAAGGCGTTGCGCACCAATCGTGGATTGACGCCGCGGTCGCTTCCATGACGACACTGAACAAGACGGCGGCCGAGGTCATAACTAATCACGCAGGGGCGGACGTTCCCACCCAGTTTGCCGTTCATGCCATGACCGACGTCACTGGCTTTGGGCTCATCGGCCATGCCCGGGAAGTGGCTCTGGCCTCAAATGTTTCTCTCAGGTTCCATGCTTCGCGCGTAGCTTTGCTTGACGGCGCGCTGGGATGTGTGCGAGCGGGATATATTCCAGGAGGACTAAAGGCCAATCGTGATTTCGCCGAGTGCGTGGTCGCCTACGAAAACGGCATAAGCGAGGAAGTCAAGACCATGCTGTACGATCCGCAAACTGCCGGAGGGCTTCTGATCTCAGTGGCAGCCGGCGATGCCATCGAACTCGTGCGAGCACTCAACGCTGCCGGGGTGACTGCCGTCGAAGTTGGCGAAGTTTTCCCGCAAAGCAAACCCTTAATCACGGTTGGGCCTTAGCGCGCGAGGATGCCCGCCTATGCAACCAACAACTCCCAAATTCTGGCCAGATGATGATCATCGTGCTCGGCGACGAAGAAAAGGTGGTCGACCAAACGCATCGGTTGCTTAAGGCGGGGATGGAGAAGCGCGCGAGCAAACAGCGCCGGATCGATACCGCTGACGCGATCAACGAATTTGCTTCGGGCGTTGCGAAAATCGATCAGAAGTTCTTTGACAGCGCGCGCATTGTGATTGGCTTCGTCGGTTTTTCGGTTGCTCAGATCAGCTACGGACAGTTGATTGGATTGGGCCAGGTAGTCATCTGCCCTCGCCAGCCATAGAGGCTCGAGATCGAGCAGGTGTCCCGCATGTTCCTGGGGCGACCATTTTTGTTGTGGCTTACGGATCAGAACCTCACGCGGGCGATCCCGCAAAATTTCCTCGAGCCTGGCAGGAGTGCCACGCAGCCGCACGATCAGATTCGGATAAAGATCGACAGGAAAGACAAACTCAAATTTCCGTTCGTACCATCTTGCCACTTGACTCACGGTTTTCCCTGGTGCGTTCTGCCTGATCTACGCATCTAGAACTGATGCAGGCTTACTCAGTTCGTTTCTAATTCTTTCCGCAAGGAGCAATCATGGAAACACGAAAACTGGGGCGCAATGGCCCGACCGTCTCCGCTATTGGGCTCGGCTGCATGGGGATGTCCGACTTTTACAGTGGACGTGACGACAATGAATCGATCGCAACAATCCATCGTGCCTTGGAGCTGGGCATCAACTTTCTCGATACAGCCGATGTGTATGGGCCACACAAGAACGAAGAACTGGTGGGGCGAGCCATCAAAGGCAAGCGCGAAAAGGTTGTGCTGGCAACCAAGTTCGGCATCATTCGCGATCCGGCGGATCCCAACGCCCGCCATTTGAATGGCAAGCCGGAGTACGTGCGAAGCGCCTGCGACGCCAGCTTGCGGCGGCTCGGCGTCGATCACATTGATCTCTATTATCAGCACCGGGTCGATCCTAAGACTCCGATTGAGGAGACGGTTGGCGCGATTGCGGAATTGGTAAGTCGGGGCAAAGTTCGTTACATCGGCCTGTCAGAGGCCAGTCCGCAGACCATCCGGCGCGCTGCGAAGGTGCATCCGATCACCGCACTGCAAACTGAATACTCGCTCTGGACACGGGATCCCGAGGATGAAGGCCTTGCCACCTGCCGTGAGCTGGGAATTGGCTTTGTGGCCTACAGCCCGCTTGGCCGCGGATTTCTGACTGGGCAGTTCAGGCGATTCGAGGATCTTCCTGCTGATGACTATCGCCGCAATTCTCCCCGATTCCAGGAGGAGAATTTCCGGAAGAATCTTGATCTGGTGCGCAAAGTTGAGGAGGTTGCAAAAGAGAAGGGCTACAAACCTTCGCAGCTCGCGCTCGGATGGGTGCTGGCCCAAGGGGAAGACATAGTTCCGATCCCGGGGACAAAGCACCGCAAATATCTGGAAGAAAATGTGGGAGCGTTCGATATCAAGCTCACCCCAGAAGACTTATGCCGGCTCGAGGAAATCTTCCCTTACGGAGCGGCTTCCGGAGAGCGCTATCCCGAGCACATGATGGCGATCGTCAATGGGTAACTGTTACCCGCGCTGAGGTACAAGCTGGTTCGTGTCGCCGGGCATGTCCGCCGGACATCTAGGCCGGGCGCAATGGCCCATCATACGCTTTAGTTAATTCCAGCCTTGCCCGTCGCATCGGTTACACGGGCCTCCCTCGCTTGGAATCAACAGGAGGCTTCCGATGGCGACAGGCTTAAGCCCAGCTTTTGCGCAATCGAGCGAGCGGCTCGCTCAGGTAAACGAGCGAATCGCAGTTTCCAAGATGGTGGCAGCTACGCGTGCCCGCGCCGGAGCTAAGTGGTTCTACTGGATAGCCGGGTTGTCGATGGTCAACTCAATCGTCGTTTTCACGGGCGGCAATCTCCATTTTGTCGTCGGGCTGGGAATCACCTCGTTCGTCGACGGCTTGGCCAAGCGGGTAGGTGGCGCCGGCAGTGTGCTCGACATCATTGTCAATGGTTTCGCGGCCGGAGTGTTCATCTTGTTAGGCATCTTCGCCCTCAAGACGCAAAAGTGGGCGTTTGTCGTGGGAATGACCCTCTACGGTTTGGATGGATTGCTCTTGCTTCGCGTGAAAGATTATCTGGGCGTTGGATTTCACGCTTTCGCCTTGTATGCGATCTACAGCGGATACAAGTCTGCGAAGCGGGTGCAAGTTTCGATATAAAAATTCAGGGCGGCCATTCAGGCCGCCCAGTTGAAAATGAGAAAATTTGGAGCTTCTATTACGCCCTTGCCGGACTTTCTCCGCCCTTGGCGATGCCAGGCCGTCCCGGCTCCGGTTTCAGCACCTGCTGAACCGCATCATCGGGTTTGGATGGCGCCACGACCTTCGGAAGTTCCTTACCTTCGATGATCATCTTGATTTCGGTGGCATCGAGGACCTCGCGCTCGAGCAGCGCGAGCGCAATCTTGATCAGCGTGTCATGGTTCTCGGCCAAAACGTTCTTGGCGGTCCTGTAACCCTTGTCAACGATGCGGCGCACCTCTTCGTCAATCTTAATCGCGGTGGCCTCGCTGTAATCGCGATGCTGGGCAATCTCGCGGCCCAGGAAAATCTGCTCTTCCTTTTTGCCGAAAGTCAGCGGTCCCAGATCGCTCATCCCAAATTCGCAAACCATCTTGCGCGCCATTTCGGTGGCACGCTCAATGTCATTGCCGGCACCAGTACTCATCTGGTTGAGGAAGATCTCCTCGGCAAGCCGTCCGCCCATCATGATGGCGATTTCGGTCTCGAGATATTCTTTGGTGTAGTTGTGTTTGTCGTCGATCGGCAGCTGCATGGTCACGCCCAGCGCCATGCCGCGGGGGATGATGGTGACTTTGTGCAACGGATCAGAATTAGGAAGCTTGGCCGCGACCAGCGCGTGCCCGGCTTCGTGGTAAGCGGTGACTTTCTTTTCTTCTTCGGAAAGCAGGAGCGACTTGCGCTCCACGCCCATCAGGACTTTGTCTTTGGCGATTTCGAAGTCATACATGAGCACGGCTTTGCGGTTCTGCCGCGCTGCGCCGAGAGCCGCTTCGTTCACCATGTTCGCTAAATCGGCCCCGGAAAATCCTGGAGTTCCACGGGCCAAAACCGAGAGATCAACATCGTCGGCCAAGGGAATCTTGCGGGTGTGAACGCGCAGAATCTCTTCACGCCCGCGGACATCGGGCCGGTTCACTACCACGCGGCGATCGAAGCGTCCGGGGCGGAGCAAAGCGGGATCCAGAACATCTGGCCGGTTCGTCGCCGCCATCAGGATGACGCCTTCGTTGGATTCGAAGCCGTCCATCTCCACCAGCAGTTGATTCAAAGTCTGCTCGCGCTCGTCGTGTCCGCCGCCCAAGCCGGCGCCGCGATGACGGCCGACAGCGTCAATTTCGTCGATGAAGATGATGCAAGGAGCGTTCTTTTTGCCCTGCTCAAACAGATCGCGCACCCGGCTGGCGCCCACACCCACGAACATTTCCACAAAATCAGAGCCGGAGATTGAAAAGAAAGGAACATTGGCTTCACCAGCTACTGCTCTTGCCAGCAAGGTTTTGCCGGTGCCGGGAGGGCCTACCAGCAGCACACCCTTGGGGATTCGACCGCCCAACTTCTGGAATTTCTGCGCTTCGCGCAGGAATTCGATAATCTCGCGCAGCTCTTCTTTTGCCTCATCTACCCCGGCCACATCCTTAAAGGTGACCTTTTTCTGCTGCATGGAGAGCAGGCGGGCCCGGCTTTTTCCAAAGGAGAGAGCTTTGTTTCCACCAGTTTGCATCTGGCGGATCATGAAGAACCACAAGGCAGCCAGCAGGATAAGCGGTGCCAAATTCAGCAGCCAGCTGGGCCAGCTCCCGCTATTGATATCCCGGAAGTTCATGACCACGTTCTTATCCCGTAATGTCTTGATCATGTCGGGGTAGTTCGCCGGTACCGTAGTGTGAAAGCCAGAATTGTCGTTCTGGAACTTACCCCGAACTTCCATGCCGGTGATCGTGACCTCTTTGACATTCCCCTGGTCAACATCGGTCATGAACTGGGAGAAGTTGATTTCCTTATCCTTTTGCCCCGCACCCCCGGCCTTTACCACCTGCCACAGCAGGAAGGCCGAAAGTACGATTACCAGCCAGAAAACTACCGTCTTAACTGTCGAATTCACCTAATGAAGCTCCTGAGAAGCTGGCTGCCCAGCCAACGCGCAACCACGGCTTCGCCGATTATTAGATGCCGGCCGCGGAGATTGGATAGACGGAATTACCAGCTTTGCCATTCTAACCCGAATTCCGGGAAAAAACTCAGCCTTGTTCCAATAACTTAAGTCACAGGTGCACACTAGCTTGGAGAGGCAATATGGGAAAGGTTGCGGTTGGTTTGTTCCGGTGAGCCCAAGCCATAGCCGACCAAAAAGGCCTCGTCTACCAGGAAGCCGAAGTAGTCCGGCTGCAGTTGAACTCGCCGGGCGGACTGGCGGTCTAGCAAGGTAGCCACTTTTACGGACGCTGCTCCCCGGCCCCGGAGATCACTCATTAGAAACTCAGTAGTCACACCGGAGTGGACCAGCCCTTCAATCAGGAGCACGTGTTGCCCACGAATATCTCCGTCGTGGCTGAAGAAAATCTCTAGAAATCCCTCCGGCTTGCCTTCGAGCTCCCTGCGGTATTTGGGCTTGATGAACTGGCATACGACGGGCACTTCCAGTGCCCGCACCAAGTCGGCAGTGAAAATAAAAGCGTTCTCGAGGAGCGACAAGACGTGCACGGTTCTGCCCCGATAGTCATCGGAGATTTGCCGCGCCAACTCGCGCACTCGCTTCTGAATCTGTTCGGCGGGAATGACTACCCGTAGCGATCCGGGATTGGTGATCTGGTTCATAGATTATGAAGGTGCCACTTGAGTCTCAGTGTCAATCATCAGTCCACATTGCAGTTTCCCGGATCAGCACAGCCTCGGCGGCATCTTTCCCAGCCTGGAAATGGCTCGGTACCGGAAATCCCCGGACCCAGACTAAGTCTGTGCCGCTCGCGACCACAGGCCATAGCGTCCGATCCGGGCCAGTCACATGGAGGGCTTGCAGCAACTCCTTGATCTTCCTGGGCATCTTGGTATGTGCCGGCCAAAAGCGATCGCCGGCACGCCAATTTCGCACGCGCAACTCATGTTCTAGCCGAGACCGATCCAACAAGTGCTCGCGATTATAAACTTCGCACGAGTTTCTTGGAATTACCACAGCCTCGAAACGCGAGCCGATTTGCGGAACGTCGACCGCACCGGACAGGGCCAGGCAGACTTCATAACCGGAAGGGTTCGGAGCAGCGTCTTCGACCGCAAACCGTAGCTCACGTCGATGAAGAGAAGCGGTCCACCCATCCGGCAGCATTGCCGATTTAGATTGTCCTGCCGCGACGCCGAGCACCTCTTCTACATGGCGGAATTCCAGGCGCAAGCCCAGAGATTCGGCTGCAGCCCGGAGCACCCGCCGTTTGGCGGCCAGAGGCAAGCCTTCAATTGCTTCAATTCTGAGGTTTCCACTGTGCATGCCGGGCGCGGTTTTCCAGGCTTGCTTTAATAACTCCTTGGTCTGCTGATCCCAGTAGGCTTCCTCAGCGCGGGCGATCTCGGCGGTTTCGGCCAGGACTCCTCGCACACCGGGGTTCAGATGGCGCTCCAGGCAGGGCAGAATTTCGTGGCGCACGCGGTTCCGTGCGTGGCGTGGATCACGATTGCTCTTGTCCTCTCGCCACGCCTGACTGATTCCCTCCAGATAAGCTTCCAGATTCTTTCGCTGGGTTGCGAGCAACGGACGCACAATGGCAGGGGCTCTTGCGTCTGAGGACTGGGAACCCATAACTGACAACTGGGGATAAATCCCAGCCAGACCGCGACTGCCGGCGCCGCGCACCAACCGCAGAAGTACAGTCTCGGCCTGGTCATCGAAAGTGTGAGCAGTCGCGACGCGGTTCAGACCTCCCTCCAACAACAACTGACGGAAGTATCGGTAACGCAGCTCGCGCGCGGCTGTTTCGACACTTAGACGATGGGTCGCGGCATGATCAGCGACATTGCCGCTTGCACAGTGGAACTGCAAGTTATGTTGTTCGGCCAAAGCTGCTACAAAGCGTTCGTCATCATCGGAGTCGAGAGCGCGCAGCTTGTGATTGAAATGAATCACAGACAGGACAATTCCGATCTCTTCGCGGAGATCAAGCAGCAGGCGCAGCAATGCGACGGAGTCTGCACCGCCGGAGACCGCCGCACCCACGCGATCGCCAGCCTTAAGCAGCCTATGCTGTCTGATATAAGCGAGGACGGCCTGCTGTAGCTGCACGCGTCCATGTTACATCTGCGGCACGTGGCGGGCGAGAACGCGGCCATCAACTGAGCATCTGGTTTACTTCCGCGTGCGTTGGCGCGCCCTCCAGTGCACTGTATGTTCCCGACCGGTTCAATTCTTCTGCCAGCCGGCGCAGCAGACCCAGCGTAGCCCGCATGGGTCCCGAGCCAAGGCTCACGCGGGCAACCCCAAGTTTTTCGAGTTCCGGTATTGACGGGGAAGCGGGGCCGGCCAAGATGTTTATCGGACATTGCGCATCCCGCACCAGCTGCGAAATGTTTTGGAGATCGCGCAAGCCGGGCACGAAAACACAATCCGCGCCGGCATCCCGGTAAGCTCGAACTCGATTGATGGTTTCGGCGTACCGTTGCCCGGGTGGCCCGACCTGATCCAGGTACACGTCGGTGCGCGCATTTACCACGAGCAAAACGCCAGTTTCGAGAGCCGCCTCGCGGACTGCGCGAATTTTTGCCAGTTGCAACGGGAGTTCGACAAGCGGAGACTTCGGGTCGCCCGTCCCATCCTCAAGATTGATGCCGACCGCGCCAGCTTCGATCACTGCGCGGGCGGTTTGGGCAGCATCTTCGGGCGCATCGCCGTATCCGGCTTCGACATCCGCGGTAACCGGGACTTTAACCGCGCGGGCGATTCGCGCGACTCGGGCCAGCATCTCCTCGCGCGAGATTTTCTGCCCATCGGGATAACCCAGCGAAAAAGCAATTCCGGCGCTGGTTGTGGCCAAGGCCTTGAATCCGGCTTCTTCGATGATGCGCGCGCTGGCTACATCCCAGACGTTCGGCAACACGAGGGTCTTGGGCCCACGATGCATCTGCCGGAAGGCGGCAGCTTTTCGTTTCTGGTCTTCAAGATTGGGCACGGTTCGCCGTGTTCTCCATTTTTTCCAGAAACTTTCCCATACTTACGACTGCGCGGCTGACGGTCCCACGGCCAATTTCCTGCGTGTCATCCTCTGCGCTTACCCGCAATACATAGAAACGCCCATCAAATGACTCCAAAACGGCCTCTGCCCGAATTCGTGCCCCAATGCCGCTGGCAGCGCGATGTTGAACGTTAATAGCGGTGCCTACGGTGATCTCGTCCCCTTCGCAATAGGGCTGGAGCGCAGCGAAGGCGGCTATTTCCATCAAGCGGATCATGTCCGGAGTGGAGTACACCTCAGGCAACTCAGGATGATGGAAGGTCAAAGTGTGTTTGAACTCTACGGTTTCTTCGGCGGTGCCACGCGCACCGATAGGGATGTTCTTCGGCATAAATTCGGTCAAAAGGGAGCCGATGAATGTCTCGAATCCTCAGCTGGATTCGGCGAAGCGTGCGCCGCGGAATTCCGGGGCTTTTTGCTTGGCGTTTTCCGGAGGCCCACTACGCGGCAGCCAGTGCCTTTCGTCGCGCCTCGATTCCATCCAGTGTGTGCCATAGCAGTCGGGCAGCATTTTCTGCTGCGGTCAGAGCTTTCTCAGAGGCATCAGGATGCGAATCCAGCCGCTGGGCAAGTTGCTGCCGCCAGACCTGGGAATGGTAGACGTCAGCACTGGTGTGCAGATCGAAATAAGCGCAGGCGCCCTCGTCGGCGCCATATTTTTCCCGCAGTCCGCGCGCTTTTTCTTTTGCCACCCTGGGAACCTGTGATTCGTAAGCGTAGAAGGCCGCCAAAGCCTCTTCCGGTGCGCCCTGGCTCGCGACGGAATGAAAGAAGGCCATCAGATCTTTTATTTCAGGCGGTGGTGAATGTGGCGTCATCTGGCGGTGCGCACCCATGCCCTCCGCAAAATCAAGCCACAAATCGGAATGCGCCCTGCTGCGCTCGCCAGTCCCGTCGTCCAGTCCTTTTTCGTCCGCCATATTGGCCAGAACGGCCCGGCGCAGTTCGCCATCCTCCAGGCGGATCGCAAGCTCGGCCAGGTAGGTAGGAAAGGCTGCGACGTGATGGTAATAATCCAGCGCGTACTCTCGCAGGTCGGCGCGAGTCAGCTTGCCCGCAGCCCACGCCTGATAAAACGGGTGGCAAAGCAGGTCGTACTTTGCAATGCGCGCATCGAGTTGTTGAAAGAATTCGTCACAATTCATGATTGCCTCCTGACCGCTTCCAATATACGGGCCGCGCCGACCAACTGGCAACTGCGCACAATTTTATTTTGGGAATGCAAATCGCCCGGCTGCTGGTTTTCTAATGCGTTGCCTCGAATTCGGGACAAATAATACTATGTGACATCTGCCGCCAAAGCTTTGCTTGTCCTGGCGCTGCGTGGTCCATGTTTTGCTCTCTCCGGCGACGCACCTGAGATCCTGCGTATTTTTCCGACCAGCGGCCCCGAGGGAACGCGCGTCGAAATTGTGGGGAGAAACCTGGAACGCACCACGGTTGTTTCCTTTGGGGCTGCCAATTCCGCATTCAAAGCGATCTCGCCGGAAAAGCTGATCGCGATCGTGCCGCACCACGCCCTCACTTCGACGATCACTGTGAGCTCCGGGGAGGGGCATGCTTCGAGCCCCTTCCCCTTCGTCATTCTCAACGATCCACGCATTCCGGAAGAAGTTGGCTACAAAGCGGGTTACGTGAATCCTGATGGTGCGCCGCCCGGCTTCAGGGCGGTCATGCTATGGGGAATTGCGATCGCTGACACGCGTATTGCAGGCTTCGAATCAGCAACTGTGGGGGTCGCGCGCACGCAACTTTCCTGCCGAATCGACGGAGCGGAAGTCATCCTGAACGACGATGCTGGCAAATTGCGTGGAGGGCTTTATAGGCGTGACCCATGGTTTGCTGGGAATCAAGCGGAGCCGATGCCCCATAGCTACGACGCCGCCAAGCCCGCCGTAATCCTGCAAGTTGGCCAACGAGCAGATCGTGTGTGGCACTTCTGGAGCGCGTCGCCACGAGCGACCATACCACCGGGCAAACTTGAGGGCTGTACAGTGAAAGCCTTGGTGAAAATCTCCGAAGGAGCGTTACTGCAGGTTGGAATGGACTACTGGCGAAACGCTACCGTGCCTTATGCTCCAGGAAACAATCACGAAGCGGGTGTAAGCAACTGGTATTTCCCGTCCGAACGGTGGCAAGAGGCAGTATTCAGCGACATCGGCGGGCCACTCTTCTAGACGCCACAGTCTTTGCCACATCCGCGATTGCATTTGTATTCCCTGAGCACAGCACATGCGGAGAAATCAAGCTTCACTACACCACTGAGTATGGCAAGCCCCCATCGGCTTCCGCGCCTGAGTCCCGCGGCGCTGCTAAACTGTAGTATTGCCCGCAAAAAGAAAATCCCTCAGTGAGACTGCCGCCTCCGGCCCGGGGCTCAGGTTAGCGTCGGGGCACGGGCCGAGAGGACGTATTTTTCTGATCGACGCGATGTCGTTTATCTTTCGCGCCTATCACGCGATGGCCCGCCAACGCGGCATGTCCACCAAGACCGGTCTGCCGACTGCCGCCACTTATGTGTTCGTGAACATGTTGCGGAAATTGCGCGATGATTTTTCGCCCAAGTACCTGGCCGCAGTTTTTGACGTAGCCGCGCCCACGTTTCGCGACGAGCAGGCAGGGGCGATCACCAGCATTCGCAAGTTCGATTTAAAGACGCAGACCTTCCAGGAAGTCGAATACCACGGCTACAAAGCTGGCCGCGCCGAGATGCCGGGAGACCTGGCACAGCAACTGCCTTACATACGCCGTGCGCTGGAAGCGTATCGGATACCGATCATCGAACTTGCGGGCTACGAAGCTGACGACATGATCGGCACCCTGGCACAGAAGGCAGTCAAGGAGTCCTACTCGGTTTATGTCGTCTCCAGCGACAAAGACATGTTGCAGCTCGTCAACGAATACATTCAGGTTCTGAACCCGCCCAAGGACAACCTGATTTGTGATGCGCAGAAAGTTGAGGAGATCCTGGGCGTGCCCCCGGAGCGTGTTGTGGATGTGATGGCCTTGCGAGGCGACAGCATTGATAACGTCCCGGGTGCGCCCGGAATCGGAGATAAGGGTTCGGTTGAGTTAATCAAGCGCTTCGGGACGGTCGAGCAGGCGCTGGATCATGCGGCCGAGGTCGAGAAGAAAACTTATCGCGAGTCGCTGCAGAACAATCGCGAAGTCGTGCTCCTGAGCAAGCAGCTCGTGACGATCGACCGCAACGTTCCCATTGAACTTGATGTGAATTCCATGGAAGCCGGGGGGCCGGATGTCGAAAGCTTGCGCACTCTGTTCACGGAGTTGGAATTCACCTCGTTGCTGAAGGATCTCCTGCCTGTGGCGGAAGTCAGCGAAACGCACTATTCCGAGGCGAAGTCGGCGGCGGACGTCGATGTGGTGCTGAGAGAAATTCCTGCAGGCGGATTCCTGGCGGTCGCGGTGGAAAGCGAAACGGAAGCTTCACGCGAGACTGAAGAGGACGAAGGCGACGCGGAAGAGGGTACTTTGCCGCTAGCCGCCCCCAGCTCCAGCTCCGGGCAGCAGCAGAGCATTGCCATTTCCTCCACCCCAAGCAAGGCGGTTAGTGTGCCCGCGACAGCTGAAGCAACCATGGAAAGATTGAAACTGGCTCTGGCCGATGCCAGCCTGCCAAAAGCCATTCACGACTGGAAGGCGGCAGCGCATATTTTCGAGCGCCTGGGAATCACGCTGCAGGGCGTACAGCACGATCCAATGTTGTACTCGTACCTTCTCGATCCAACGTATTCATCCCACCGCTTGGCTGATGTGGCGCTGCGCCGATTTAATCTCAAGCTCAGCGGAACCTTGCCCGAGGCCGCGGATATTGCAGGCAGGCTGGCAACCACGCTCCGCCACGAAGTGAAAGCCGCCGGTTTGTTGAAACTTTACGAAGAGATCGATCTGCCGCTGGTCTCCGTCCTGGCAAGGATGGAGCGAGCAGGGGTGAAGATTGACCGCAAAGCATTATCGGAGATGTCTTCGCGGCTGGAGCGCGAGATCGATGCGAAAGCCAAAGAAGTCTACGAGTGCTGCGGCCAGGAATTCAACATCAGTTCGCCCAAACAACTGGGCGACGTGCTGTTCAACAAGCTGAACTTGCCCAAGCCGGTTAAGTACGGCAAAGGGCGGACGATCTCAACGGCAGTGGATGTGCTGGAAGGGCTTGCGGCGACTCACGAAGCCCCACGCCTGGTTCTTGAGTATCGGCAACTCACCAAACTCAAGTCAACCTATGTTGATGCGCTGCCGGCGCTGCTCAATCCTGTGAGCGGGCGCCTGCATACCACTTTCTCTCAGACCGGAACAGCGACAGGAAGATTGTCATCCGCCAATCCGAACCTCCAGAACATTCCTATTCGCACGGATCTGGGGCGGGAAATTCGTGCGGCTTTTACTGTCGAGCCGGGTCATGTCCTGCTTGCAGCGGACTATTCTCAGATCGAATTGCGGCTGCTGGCACATTTTTCAAAGGACCCATTGCTGCTCGAGGCCTATCGGCGCGGCGACGACATCCACACTTTGACGGCATCGCAGGTTTTCGGAGTTCCACCCCTGATGGTCACGCCGGACCACCGCCGTCAGGCCAAGGTGGTCAATTTCGGAATCGTCTATGGGCTCTCGCCGTTTGGTTTATCGCAGAATCTCGGGATAGAAACTGGCGAAGCCAAGAAATTCATAGACGCCTACTTTGAGAAATATCGTGGGGTGCGGAAATTCATCGATGCCACGCTGGAAGATGCACGTCGCGAACAGAAAGTGAGAACGCTGTTCGGGCGGGTGCGCCCGATTCCCGACATCAACAGCAAGAACGCCAACCTGCGCGGATTTGCCGAACGCACCGTAGTCAATACGCCATTGCAGGGCACGGCTGCGGATCTGATCAAGTTGGCAATGATACGCATCGATGAGGAACTGCAAACGCGCGGCCTGAAATCGCAGATGACGCTGCAGGTTCACGATGAGTTGGTGTTTGAAGTGCCCGAATCAGAGATCGACGCGCTCAGGAGCCTGGTCCGCGAGAAGATGGAACAGGCGCATCCGCTGGCGGTGCCGCTGCTGGTCGAGATAGGAGTGGGGCCAAACTGGCGGGATCTGGACGAAAGCTAAAGCAAATCCCTCCACTCCGCTTCGCTCCGGTCGGGATGGCATCAATTCATTGAGGTCTTAAGCGTGACGCTGGCTGGTGCTTTCGCGTTCTGCTGCCTCACGCAGCATCCGGCGTTCGCGAGCGTTGGCAATTCTTCTTGCGCGAAGAACACGCCGCAGGAGAAACCAATACAGGAACCCAAAAAGCACTCCCACTGCGGAGATCAGCAAGATCAAATTCCAAATGGCGGCGAAATTATCGAGTAGTCTTGTCACAGCAGAGAACTTTCCGGGTGAACCGCAAAATACACTAAACCCCTAAGGTGTTCTTAATAGCAGTGGCAATGCTTTCAACCAGGGCGTGCATTTTCTCCTTCGACTCCGCCTCCACCATCACCCTGGCGAGCGCTTCCGTGCCCGAATAGCGAACTACGACCCGTCCATTGCCGTTGAGATCGCGCTCCGCGGTTTCGATAGCGCTCTGGATGTCCGGAACTTTGGCGAACGGAATCTTCTCGCGAACCTTGACGTTCTGAATGGTCTGAGGAAAGACCTTCAAGTCTCTCACCAGATCAGCCAAGGGCTTGCCGGTTCGCGCCATAATTTCCATCACGCGCAGGGCTGTGAGCAATCCATCACCCGTGGTGGCGTCACCATCCCGGAAAATGATATGTCCCGATTGCTCACCGCCCAGAATCGCTCCGGTTTTGATCATCTCCTCAAGCACGTACTTGTCGCCCACATTGGCGCGCAGCATGCGAATGCCGGCATTGCGCAGAGCAATTTCCAGACCCATATTGGACATGGTCGTCGCAACCACAGTCGAACCTGTAAGCAAACCGCGGGACTGAAAGTCGCGGGCGGCAAGCAAAAGAACAGCGTCGCCGTTGACGATCCGGCCATCTGCATCGCTGAAGAGTGCGCGATCGGCATCGCCATCGAAAGTCGCGCCGAGATGGTAGCGCCCTTTTTGTTGAGCGACGGCGTTGGCAATGATTTCCGGATGCAAAGCGCCGCAATTGTCGTTGATGTTCTTCCCGTCCGGCGATGCATTCAGGAAGGTAGCCTTAATCCCGCAAGAGCGAAACAACTCGGGCGCCTCGGCCGTGGCCGCGCCGTTGGCGCAATCGACCAAAACGTTGACACAGCTCAGATCTGCGTTTGTATTCTGCGAAAGCCATTCGATGTAGGCCTTCCTTAGGCTGGCCTCACCCGGAAGACTCGCGACCTGTGCAGCCTCCGGCAACGGCGAGGCTTCATGAATCTGCAGGAGCGTAAAAATTTCTTTTTCAATCGAAAGCTCATGAGCATCGGGGAGCTTGTAACCATCGCCTGAAAAAACCTTGATGCCGTTGTCGGTCCACGGATTGTGCGACGCGGAGATCACAACCCCAGCATCGTACTTTCGCGAACGCGCCAGGAAGGCCACGCCGGGAGTGGTAATGATTCCCGCACTGTGCACATCGCAACCGGCACTCATCAGGCCTTGCATCATGCGGTCGGCGATCCACGAGCTTGACTCGCGCGTGTCCTGACCAACGACCACGCCGGGACGCGGGTTGGCGCGAACCAAGTCGTGGCCGAGCGCCTGGCCGATCAGGAAGGTACTTTCTGTGGTAAGAGGGAATTCGCTTGCTACTCCGCGAATGCCATCAGTCCCAAAGAGTTGTCGGTGTGTTGAACTCATCGCGTGTGCGGCTCAGTGTCCGTTGGAAGGAATTTTTTCTATGGTCACGGTAATTCGCACCGGATCGGCGCCAGCAACTTGAACCAGCGGGTCGGAAACGTAGGCATTACGGACGAAAGTCCTTATACCGCTCTCCCCGTTCACGTCGATTGCGTCCGTAGTTGCGGATTCGATAGCCTCCACGTGCTGCTTCGGGCCCGAAATATTCACGGTCGCGGGTTCCGACTGGATTCGCCCGATTTGATAAGTGTTACCGAAGCTGGCAATGACACGAGGCTGAACCGGAATTGTCCGCGTCAAGTGCACGTCGAACGCAAGGTGCACATTGCCCGGGACTACCTGAACTATGGTCAGGTTTCGAGGCCGATGGACTTTCAAATCAAAGGTACGCTCACCGGGCTTGACCCCGTTCAGGTCGATTTCGGCGAACACGTCCGAGGGCTGCAAGCCGCGAATGATTCGCTCCGGCCCACGTAAGCGGACTTGCGCTTTAGGAATAGCCACTGAACTGATGTCCAGATTTGCCGGCATGTTGTCCATGGCGATGGGGACGTCTACCGCCACTTCTGAAAGCGGTTCACCTGCCAACGCCAGCCACAGCCCGACGGCCAGGGCCAGAGAAAGAAGCTTCAGGCCGAGGTTATGCAGCAGCTTGTCGCGCAAGAACTTGTGTAACGGCCTAAACATCGGTTTCCTGATTTACGTGTGATTCTGCCGAACGCGTTACGCGTGCGCGTGAGCTCTCGGTTTCCTCCGGCTCCAGCCCAGCGCCGCTTGTGATCGGTGTGGGCAGGGTTGCGGGGGGCACATACCGGTGCAGCAATTCTCCGAGGCGATCGCGAAGCTGATCGACCGAAAGATCGCGCTCAATTTTGCCGCCCACAGCCAGGCTTATGCTGCCCGTCTCTTCTGAGACGATCACTGCGATAGCATCGGACTCCTCGGTCACACCGATGCCTGCACGGTGCCTCGTGCCCAGTTGCGTCGAGAGGACCGGATTCATGGACAAGGGCAGAAAGCAGGCGGCGGCGGCGACTCGATCTTTTTGTATGATCACGGCTCCATCGTGAAGCGGAGCGCTGGGACGAAAGATGGTGGCTAACAGGTCGTAGGAAAGCTGGGCGTCCAGCGGGACTCCGCTTTCAATGTAAGTGCGAAGCCCGATCTCCCGCTCAATCACCATCAAAGCTCCGGTTTGGTTTTGGCAGAACAAGTTGGCTGCGAGCACGATGTCATCGTAGGCGTCCGCGGCTGACATCCCACCACGGCTGAAGGCCAGCCTTCGTCCAAGGCGCGCCAGCGCTAGACGAAGTTCCGGGGCGAAAACCACAATCAGAGCAAATACTGCATAGGGTAGCAGGGTACGGATCAGCCAATTGAGGGTGGCAAGCTCGCCCAGCCGCGATAAATAGAACACCAGCACCAGCGCACCCACGCCGATCAGCATGACTGAGGCGCGCGTTCCCTTGATCAGCGCTAGGAGTTCATAGATGATGACCGCGACCACCAGAATGTCGATGATGGAGACCACCGACACGTGTGGCCAAGCTGCTGGGAACTGCATCAACCTGTGCTCCCTTCAAGTTGAAGATGCCGCGCGTGCTATTTCATTGTAATGCACCACTCAAAGATGGCAGCGCCTGCTACGAGGTTCACTTGCAACGGAAGATTGTGCTGTTATTTCCTGGTGTGGACTTTCGAACCTCGCAATTCAATCTGCATTCCCTCGGCCGCGGCACGCACCCGAGCGTAGTAATTCTTGGCTTCCCGAACCACCTTATCGATGCAGTTGTCATCGTGATCAGGATCATGGTGGAAGAGGATGAGTTCCTTGGCACCGCTTTCCATAGCTACGTTGACGGCTTCGCGCCAGTGGCTATGACCCCAGCCATGCCGTCGTGCTTCGTATTCTTCGGGAAGGTACTGGGCGTCATAAATCAGCACATCGGCGCCGTCAGCCAGTTTGCGCACATTCTTGTCGAACGCCGGGTCGCCTGGCTCGTTATCGGTGGCATAGACCATCACGCCGTCCTTGGCTTCCATCCGAAATCCCATGCAGCCCTGGGGATGGTTCAACCACATGGTGCGCAGGCGCACGTCGCCTAAGTCCAAACCTTTTTCATCGAGATCGTAAAAATCCTGACGCGCCCGCATTTCGTTCAAACCAACCGGGAAATACGGCGATGCCATTTGCTCCTCAAACACCCGCTTCAAACTGCGGGTACGGCTGGAACAGTGGAACTGAAAGTGATTTTGCCGGTTGTCATAGAGCGGCTCGAAAAAGGGAAGGCCCTGGATGTGGTCCCAATGGAAGTGGGAAACGAAAACGTGCGCGGAAACCGGACGGCCATTGAACTCATGGTGAAGCGCCCGGCCTAGAATGCGAAATCCCGTGCCACAATCGAAGATGTAGAGATTGTCGCCGACGCGGACTTCCACGCAGGAGGTGTTGCCTCCATAGCGCATATTTTCCGGCAAGGGAGCTGGCGTGGACCCACGAACTCCCCAGAACTTAATTTTCATACTCCTCCGCGCAGAGGATGCCCGGGTAATACTCAATCTTGCGGCCTGTTAAGAAATGAGTCAATTCACTGCATGGTTACGGACAGCATATGTCCATCGGGGCGATAAATTCCAGCGCCGGCTATACGGCCACCCGATGCTGGCTGCAACGCTGACCCTCGGAGGCCATCCCCTATAATTGGGGGACTTGGCACGCCTGGCATATCCAATGCTTCGTCCCGATTACAACGAATTTCGCCGCCTGAGCCGTCAAGCCAGCCTGGTTCCGGTGGTCAAGTCGGTGCTCGCAGACCTGCTGACCCCGGTATCGGCCTTCCTGGCGATTGCCAATGGAGAACCCCGTGCGTTCCTGCTGGAGTCCATTGAACGAGGAGAACACATCGGCCGCTACACGTTCCTGGGAGCCCGACCGTACATGGAAGTGGAGGCCCGGGGCCAGAACGTCATGATCCGACGCGGCAAGGGGGCCGAGAGTCAGCAGGGCAATTTTCTGCAGATCTTGAAAGACGTGCTTCGCCAGCATAGGCCGGCATCCTTGGCTGGGCTGCCTCCATTCACGGCGGGAGCGGTTGGCTATTTCGCCTACGATGGGGTTCGCCACCTGGAGAAAATTGGCGAACATGCCAAGGATGACCTGGGCCTGCCAGATTGTGCTTTGCTGTTCTTCGACCGGGTACTGATTTTTGATCATCTTCTTCACCAGATTCATATCGTGGCGTCGGCTGTTGTCTCCAAGGAGCACCCTCGCAGGGCGTACGATCGTGCGATCAGGGACATCGCCGCTTTAGAAAAGAAATTAGTGGCAGGGGCACGGCCTGCCGACTGGCACAAGCCGGCCCGGGGCCGCAGAGGAAAGCTTAAGCTTCATGCCGCCACCAGCCGAAAGCAGTTTGTCGATTCCGTCAAGCGGTGCAAAGAATACATCGCCGCAGGAGACATCTTTCAGGTGGTGCTGTCGCAGAGGCTCGACTTCACGCCCGAGGTCGGACCCTTTGAAATTTATCGAGCCCTGCGAACGGTGAATCCCTCGCCGTACATGTATTTTCTTCGCATGGGAGAACAGCACATTTTGGGTTCTTCGCCCGAGATGCTGGTTCGGGTCAGCGGACGCAAGTTGGAATATCGCCCAATTGCCGGCACACACCCGCGTGGACATGATGAGCTGGAAGATCAGAAATTAGAGAGGCAGATGCTGGCCGATGAAAAGGAGCGGGCCGAGCATGTCATGCTGGTTGATCTCGGGCGAAACGACCTGGGCCGGGTGAGCGAATACGGCTCGGTCAAGGTGCGGGATCTGATGTATGTGGAGCGCTACTCGCACGTGATGCACATCGTTTCGGCGCTCGAGGGCAAGCTGCGCGGCGATTTGGATGCTCTGGATGCTTTTGCTGCCTGCTTTCCCGCTGGCACGCTGACCGGGGCCCCCAAAGTCCGTGCCATGCAGATCATCGAAGAATTGGAGCCGGTGCGACGCGGAATTTACGGTGGTTCCGTGCTTTACGCTGATTTCGCGGGGAATCTGGATTCCTGTATCGCCATTCGCACCATGCTGATGAAAGGGAAACGGGCCTATCTGCAAGCTGGAGCCGGCATCGTCGCCGATTCCGACCCCGAGCGCGAATATGAGGAGTCCATGAATAAGGCGAAAGCGGTGTTGAGAGCGGTGGAGTTGGCGAGGAACAGTGGCCAGTAATCAGTGGTCAGGCATGCGCGTTTCTTCCGACCACCGACCACGGCCAACTAACCACTAATCGGCGTCAATCACAGCTGCAGAAAATTGCCAATCAGCTCCTTTCCGTGCGTGGTCAACACGCTCTCGGGATGGAACTGAACCCCCTCGACCGCAAACTTTCTGTGCCGGAGACCCATAATGGTTCGTGAGCCGTTTCCATCTGACGTCCAGGCGCTGACTTCCAGTTCGGCGGGCAAGCTTTTCTCGTCGACAATCAGCGAGTGATAACGGGTTGCCGTCAGGGGCATCGGCATCCCCTGAAAAATACTTCTGTTGTCGTGCATAATCTCGCTCGTCTTACCGTGCATCAATTTGGGAGCGCGCACAATCTCGCCGCCAAAGGCTGCTCCAATCGCTTGATGTCCCAAACAAACACCCAAGATTGGAATTTCCCCCGCTAACTGGCGCACCAACTCCACGCTGATGCCAGCATCCGCTGGCGTGCAGGGTCCGGGCGATATGACGATATGCCGCGGACGCATGGCCTCGACCTCCGCAACCGTGGCCTGATCGTTGCGGCGCACGACCACCTCTTGGCCCAATTCCCCCAAATATTGGACCAGGTTGTAAGTGAAGGAATCGTAGTTGTCGAGGACGAAAACCATGCTCAAGCTGCTTACCAGCTTATCGCAAAACGCCCTGTTTAGAGGAGGTTGCAGACTGCGCGCGGCACACAGCTATTAACTTGTTGCTATCAAAGTGTCTTGACAGTGCGGCTGCGACAGGACAGACTACAGTTCTTATCGGAGGAGCCTATGGCCGAGACCACGCAGGATAACAAACGCGCCACCCGGCGCTTTGCCCTACGGCTCCCGGTGTCGGTCACCTATGCCCAAAATGGGCAGCAAGAGAAGACGGCGCAAACCCGCGATGTGAGCGCGCGCGGTATCTGTTTCTACATGGATTCAGCTATTGCCGCCGGCTCATCCATCGAGTTCACGCTAACCTTGCCGCCAGAGATCACCCTGACCGAGAGCATTCGGGTGCGCTGTAAAGGCAAGGTGGTGAGAGTCGACGACGCTGCTGCGGATGGTAAAATCGCCGTGGCCGCCGTAATCGATGAATACGAGTTCCTTTCCGAACCCTAGTGCCGAAGCAAGTCCTTGAGCTACAGACCCGAAGAGTAACCTGCTCTTTCACGAGTAGCGTGATATCGTAATCACAACGTATTCAGGAGATGAGTTCCCTTCGCACTGTCTACACTGGGGCCGTGCTTTTGTTGCTCGGCATAACTTCTGTGCCTGTTGTTGCCGCGCAAGCCAACGAGCCAGCGCTTGCAACGTCCAGTCAAAACATTTTGATTCGGTCCATTCGGGTAATCCCCGAATACGAGGGCTGTTCCTTGGAGATCATTTCCGATCATCCTCTCGTGCCGGCGATTGCTAAGTTGGAGAACCCGGCACGGATCGTCATCGATTTGCCGAATGCCAGGCTTTCCAGCATCAAGAAGCGAATTGCATTTCGAAGTACTGCGGTGGCTGGAGTGCGGGTCGGCCAGTTTCAGGACTCAGTCGCCCGCATCGTGATCGATCTGGTCCAGCCGCTCGAGTATTCCTGGGATGCGGCTGGAAACCGCCTCATGGTCCGCCTGCATGCAGCCGATGGCACGCCCAAGGCGACTTCGGTTCCAGCGTTCACTCCGGAAGCTCCGCCAACTGTCGTTCCGGTCAGTTCCAACGGGCCTGGGGCTGTGTTTCTCGCCGGTAGTCGTCTGGCAACCGGGTCATCGATAACTGCAGGCTCAGATACCGCCGTGTTGAATTTGGGACGGGGCGGCGAAGTGCGAGTCTGCCCGGGGACGACGGTTTCAGTGACCCCGTCGCAGAACGGACGGTCGCTGATGCTGGGCATGAGCACTGGCGCAATGGAAGCGCATTATGCGCTGGATGCTTCGTCAGATTCCATCCTCACTCCGGATTTCCGAATTCTGTTGGCCGGGCCTGGCGAGTTTCACTACGCCATCAGCGCAGATCCTCGCGGCAATACCTGCGTACAAGCTCTGCCCGGAAACACTGCCTCGGTTATCCTTTCTGAGGTGCTGGGAGATGGCACTTACCAGGTCACGCCAGCGCAGCAGGTGATGTTTCGCTCAGGACAATTGAGAACGGCGAGTTCAGCGATAGGGAGCAGTTGCGGCTGTCCTGAGCCGGAACCCAATATCATGCGCACGTCCTTACCGGCGAGGGCTCCCGAGAGAACGCCAACGTCATCGATGGAGTTAGCGAGATCAGATTACAACGGACCGGACTCATCGAGTCCCAACTCGCGCAGCCCGGAGACCGCCGCCCTTCCGCCCTTGAAGCCTGATGATGTTCATGTGCAGGTGGACGTTCCATTCGTTTTCAATGCCAACGAAGCCGCGGGCGCGGCTTCCCAAACCAGCTTCGCTCCTGCCCCGGAAGCTGAAATGTTGCCAATTCGTGATCTTTCGCCGCGGCCCGGATGGTTTCAGGTGGCCGCGCTTCCTCCCGTCAGAGCGGCCCACCATGGCTTTTTTGGCAAGGTCAGAGGTTTTTTCTCGGCAATTTTTGGTTAAGGCCGCGGCCTCTTTGCCCTGCGATTGATTCACTTGCGACGGGCAGCTTTGGCCAGCGGTGATACCCGCTCGCGTACTTCATCGGCGATCTCGGCGCCGCGCTCCACAGCGTCCTCTGCGGCGGCTTTGGCGTCTTCCTTCCAGTCCTCTATGGCGTCGCGTGCGTCTTCGTATTTACGACGCAGCTCCCTTCGCATCTGTTTGCCGGGCTTTGGGGCAAAGAGCAGTCCAATCACCGTCCCGGCTCCCAGGCCAATCAAAAAGAATGTGATGGCTGTACCCGTACGGCCCGTTTCTGAAGCTTCGTAACTTCCTTCGCGCATAAACGACCCCTTCCATGATCGAACTTCTTGAATTCGTCTACCGCTATTCTAGCTGTTGGAGGGCCCGATGGTGGCCATTTGCATGCCTCACGGGGGTAGTGTCTCAGTTTGAATTTTTCCCTTAGTATTGAGGCATCATTGCGAGGAATCTAGCATGGAAGCACCAATCCCTTGGCCATGCACGCGAGATCCGTCGCTCCGCCTGAAGAACGGCTTCGCTCGGGATGAAGCCATGCGAGCCCAGGAATGCCTGCGCGAAATCCAAACTGACGCACTGCCTCACAGGCTGGTATTTTCCATTCGCGCTTCGAGCCGTATAAAATAAAGTATTCTCGCCACGTATCTGGCAGAAATGTGTGGCCCGCCCTCCGCTGGCCAGCCGCAACCAAAGGAGGTTGTTCAGCAATGGCTATTCCCGCGACCCAGCTTCGTCCCGGCATGATCATTAAGCACAATAATGATCTGCATTCGGTTTTCAGTGTGGAGCACCGTACGCCTGGCAACTTGCGTGCTTTTATCCAGGCGAAGCTGCGCAATTTGCGCACCGGGGCCATGTTTGAGCACCGCTTCCGCTCGCCTGATCCCATAGAAAAAATCACCGTCGACGAAGTTGAAATGGAGTATCTCTACAACGACGGTGACAGCTATTACTTCATGGACACTTCTAATTACGAACAGACGCACCTGACCAAGGATGTGCTCGGCGATGCCGTCGACTACCTCATCCCCAACCTGGCAATCAAAATAGAATTTTTTGATGGAAAAGCGGTTGGAGTTGAGCTGCCGCAAACCGTCGAACTCACGGTTGTAGAAACCGAACCCGGACTCAAGAGCGCCACCGCCTCGAGCGTAACCAAACCGGCGAAGACGGAGACCGGTCTGGTGGTGCAGGTGCCGCCGTTTATCAATGAAGGTGAGAAGATCAAAGTGGACACGGCGGAGGGCGTGTATCTGTCCCGGGCATAGCAGCTTTCTTGGACCGACGCATGGCTTTGGGCCAACAATCCGCCGTTGCCCGCAGATTTCTGGTTCGCGGACGAGTGCAGGGTGTCGGCTTCCGCTGGTTTGTGGAGCGTGAGGCCCACATTCTGGGTATAGCTGGATGGGTGCGCAACAATCCCGACAACAGTGTGGAAGTGCTGGCGATGGGTACGCGCGAACAGCTCTCCGCCTTGCGCTCGCGCTTGCGCGAAGGCCCGCGGGCCGCGCGGGTGGATGATGTCGAAGAATTCGAAACTAAACCCGTTCCGGACCTTACAACGTTTCGTATCGAAGGAGCCTGGTAAATGCCGACCAATTCTGCCCTGGCTAAGGTTATGGATTGCGAGCCGTTGAAAAAGCTGATCCGTGAGGTTCCGGATTTCCCAAAGAAAGGGATCCTTTTTTATGACATCACGACTCTGTTGAAGGACAGATTGGGATTGGCAACTCTCATCGATGCCCTGGCCGAGCACTACATCAACAAGGACGTCGATCTGGTACTGGGAATGGAAGCGCGTGGATTTATATTTGGTCCGGCGCTGGCCTATCGGCTAAATGCGGGGTTTGTTCCGGTGCGCAAGCCGGGCAAACTTCCCGCCGCGACTGCCCGCTACGACTACGAGTTGGAGTACGGAACCAATACGCTGGAGATTCACAAGGATGCAATCCAACCAGGGCAACGCGTAATTATCGCCGATGACCTGCTTGCCACCGGCGGCACGGCGCAAGCCACCACGAAGCTGGCCTCATCTCTGGGGGCAGAGATTGCCGGCCTGGGATTTGTGGTTGAGCTTGATTTCCTGAAGGGCCGGGAGAAGTTGAAGCAATACGACGTATTTTCATTGCTGCACTACGACAAATAAATCGCCGCGTGAGATCCGAAGCAATTCGTTGTGCCCGCACCTGACTAGGGACTGTCCGATGGATCGCGCGAAAAGAGATTAATTACCTCGGTCAGGACCAAGCTTGCCGCCTTCGGCAGATAGCTCTTGCGCCGAAACCAATCTTGCATGTCGTCTTTCAACTGTCCAAGTGGAACTTTGGCGCCAATCTCCATCTGTCCGTCGGCGACGGGAAGAGTGTCGTCGAAAACGCTTGCATTGGTGAAGTTGCGCATGGAGAAACTATCCAGCCACTTCAAGGGGCAGAGCAGTTTCTGACCGCCATCCTCATACTCGACACGGATCTTGCGGGAAAACATTCAACACGATTTAAGCACACCGGTACTGGTGGCAGCACAAGTTACCGGAGGATGTTTAGGGCTGGGCTCTACGCCGGCGTGGCGGGCGCGGGCGGAGACGGCGCGGCTTCACTGACTCCAGTGTTGACCAAGTCCTTTAATTCCTTGCTCGGTTTGAAAAATGGGATCTTCTTGGCGGGAACTTCCACGCGATCGCCAGTTTTCGGATTACGCCCTACACGAGGCTTGCGCTGGCGGGTGCGAAAGCTGCCAAAGCCGCGAATCTCAATCTTGTCGCCCACGCGAAGGGAGCGAACAATACTGTCAAAGATAGTCTCAACAATGACTTCGCTGTCTTTTCTCGTAACCTCTGCCAACCGGGAGACTTCGTCGATCAAGTCCGCTTTTGTCATACGCCTTATCGCTCCGTATCAGTAGTTCAACCAGGAAGCCCTTCTGTGCTGGCCTCCCTACCCGCCTTCGGGTCTCCATAACGTTCTCAAATTTCAGGGCTTCTGCGCAAGGGGCAATTTCAAAGCGGGCTCTCAGGGGCAGGCTGGAGCCTCGGGGAAACGTTTTGTTTCTTGACAGTCGACCGTTTAATGCGATAATGTCTATAAAGTAAGTAGACATTGAATGGAGCCCCGCTACTAATCCCAGGAGGAATCTGATGCTTGCCCACGCTCTGGACATTCACCCACTCGAATTCCGGGTGGGCGATTTCGTTGAAGGCTTGCAAGAATTAGAAAGACACCCGATTACTTCTTCCCGCGTGCACGACTTCCTGATTGGGGCGCCGCTCCGAGCCCAAGCCTTGCAACCCTACTTGTTCTGGAACACCGGTGCCTACACGCGCAACTTAATCTATCGCGACGCATTCTTCGAGGTTTTGGCGCTGTGCTGGCTTCCTGGGCAGAAAACTCCTGTTCATTCGCACAACGGCCAGCTGGGATGGATTACGGTGATTCAGGGCGAAGTCGTGTGACGCGACTACCAGTTTGTACGAGCGAGTAGTGAGCAAGTGCGGCCGGACGCTACAGGTCTTCGCCGGGTGGGCGTTGAACTAACCGGTACGGCTCAACATCAGGCGGACGGGAAGGTAGTGATGGTCGACAGGAGGCGTACGACACACCAGATCGAGAATGTGGAAGGGTCTAAATGCGGCAGCATTACCCTGCACATCTATTCCAAGCCAATCGACTCGTGTGCCGTCTTCGAACCTATGAAGCGATGTTGTGAGCGCCGATCTCTTCATTACTACAGTGTCGGCGGAACGGTGCTCTCCCCGGAATGCTGGAAGCCTCAGCCGATAAAAACGCTGAGCGGCATCTAGATCACAGTTTGAATTCGTTGTCATTTCCTGCAAAAACCAATACGGAATTACTTATGCAGCCAACCCAGATACATAGAGACAATCGGACCGAATTCGATCCTCGGCGCTCGATCGTGATCGTTGGCGCCGGTTTCACAGGCACGATGCTTGCCGTTCAGTTGTTGCGTGCGGGGAACCTATCCGTCCGCGTTGTTCTTATCGACTCCGCGCCTAAACCGGGCGGAGTGGCTTACGGCACACGCTGCGATGGGCACCTGCTGAACGTGCCGGCTAAGAACATGAGTGCCTACGCCGACATTCCGGATGATTTCTTGAAGTGGGTTCGGGCTCATTACTCTTGCTCTGCGAGAGGAGATGATTTTCTGCCGCGTTCTTTGTATGGCGAGTACATTGCTTCGCAATTGCGGGACGCGGCCAAATCACCTGGACCTCAATTTCAATACATTTACGACCAGGCTACCTCTTTAGAAGTTGGTAACGGCATGAAAAAGCTTCGTCTGGCGAGCGGAAAAACTGTGGTCGCTGATAAAGTGGTGCTCGCTCTGGGCAACTTCCCTCCCGGCGCCCTGCCATTTGCCGACAAGGTACAAAACAGCTCGCGGTACATCTCGAATCCTTGGGCGCTGCAGTCGATAGATCTTCAGCATGACAGGCATATTCTAGTGATCGGCTCAGGGCTGACCAGCGTGGACGTCGTGATTGAACTGCGCGCGCGCGGATACGACGGCAGAATCCACCTCCTTTCCCGCCGAGGACTGCTGCCCCAAAGCCATAAGCAGTACCCGCCGATCGAACCATTTCGCGGCGATGGGTTCCCACTTACAGTTCGTGGTCTTCTGCGGTTTGTTCGTTCTCGAATCGCGGAAGCCCGGGCGCAAGGATCGGATTGGCGGGCGGTGATTGACTCTCTTCGTCCCCAAACTCAGGAAATCTGGCGAAAGCTTCCCCAAGCTGAGCGAAGGCGCTTTTTGCGGCATCTGCGCTCGTACTGGGAGGTGCATCGCCACCGTGTCGCAGAACGTGTCCTGGACGAATTCATGTGGCAGCTCCGGAATGGCGACCTTGTCCTGCATGCAGGGCGGGTGGCAGAACTCCGCGAAGATGAGGAAGGAGTGATAGCAAGCTATCGCGCCCGAAACACCGGCAAAATGGTTAAAGTCCGCGCCGATCGCCTGTTCAACTGTACAGGGCCCGAAGGTGATTGCCGCAGAGTGAACAACTCTCTGCTGATGGATCTCATTGAGAAGAGATTGGCTCGACCGGACGAGCTTTACCTGGGACTTGATGTTTCCGAGAACGGCGCGGTGCAGGACGCACACGGTAGGACTTCAGATTTCCTTTATGCGGCAGGTCCACTATGCAAGGGAGCGTTGTGGGAAACCACCGCCGTTCCCGAGATTCGACGACAAGTGGTGGACCTGGCGAACCTGCTGCTGAGGGGGGCTGGTCAAGACATTCCTCACGCTGCCACATCTCGGCTGGAACTCGGGGCAGCCGGTTGCTCTTGACGTGGAAGGAACTGCGCTTTTACGGCTGGCCTCCAAGACCGGCATGGGTTCATTTCCAGAGATAATAGAACCCGGGCTGCTTTTCCAGGAGCTTCTCCCGCGTTGGCAGCCATTGCGACAGGTCGCCGAAAAGTAAATCGAAGAGGGTTTCGCGTCTTCGCTCGGGACGGACCAGGGTCGGTTCTCCCTTAATTCCGACTGCTTTAGCGGTATCCTCGACCGCAGCCTGGAAATCCGCGATCTGATCGATCAAGTGCATGCCCAGAGCTTCTTGTCCGGTCCAGACCCTGCCATCTGCGATGGCCTTAATGTCTTCTTTCCTGGCATGGCGTCCATCGGCAACCGCCTGGACAAACTGGCCGTACATATTGTCGATCAGCGACTGCATGTAGGCCCGTTCCGCCGGGGTCATTTCCCGGGTGGGATCGCCGGTGTCCTTGAACTCTCCCACCTTGAGAACTTCTGGTTTCATCTTGGCCCAGCGCAGCAGATCGCCATAGTTCAGCCACTCGGCGATTACTCCGATCGAACCGACAATGCTGCCATTATCGGCGTAAATTTTATTTGTGGCTGAAGAAACGTAATAGGCGCCGCTTGCGCCCACGGTTTCTATGGAAGCCACAATCCGTTTCTTCTTGTCATCGCGAACCCGCTTGACCTCGCGATAGATTTCTTCCGATGCGGCTACGCCTCCGCCCGGCGAATCGACGTGCAGAATAATGGCTTTAATAGAGTCGTCGTCGCTGAACTTCTTGATCTGCGGGACTACGGTTTTGGGATCGATAATGACGCCTTCAAGGTCTACCACCCCGATTTTGTCGCCGAAGCCGGTGAACGACGTTTCTTCTCCGCCCGCGTGCAAGGCAAGATAGACCAGCGTGAAAACCGCGAGCACAAAAAGGAAGAAGGCGCCGCCTCCAATCACAATCCATAGCCAGGTGCGCGACCGACCGTTATCTGCCATAAGTGAAGGTAGTGTAGCACCGGAGCTGAGTTCGCGGAGTCGGGACGGGATCGCCCCACATCGTATTCCCTATGCTAGTATTTAGCGTTTCTGAGCTCCCGTGCGGCACGGCCGCCTGTGAGCTCCGCAACGCATCCGGTAGGCTCATAGCGTCGTCCAAGCGGAAATCTAATGAAGGACACCCTCGGAGTTTTGTTGGCTGGAGGAGCAGGCGAGCGTTTGTATCCGCTTACCCGCGACCGCGCCAAGCCGGCGGTTACCTTCGGTGGGAACTACCGCATCATCGATGTAACGCTTTCCAACTGCGTCAACTCCGACCTGCGGAGGGTCTACATTCTTACCCAGTACAAGGCGCTCTCGCTTAACCGGCACATCCGCGAGGGGTGGAACATCGTGGCGCGCGAAATGGGGGAGTTCATTGAAGTGCTGCCCCCCATGCAGCGGGTGAGCGAAGAATGGTATCAGGGAACAGCGGACGCGGTTTATCAGAACATCTATTCCATCGGCTCGGAGCAGCCGCAGCATGTGCTGATCCTGTCGGGCGATCACATCTACAAGATGAACTATGGGCTCATGCTGAAGCAGCACAGCGACTCGGTGGCTGACGTTACGCTGGCCACGATTCAAGTTGATCCTGGGGAAGTTTCTCGTTTTGGCGTAGTCGACGTAGACCGCGATAGCCGCGTGAAAGGATTCCAGGAGAAACCGGAGCAGACGGAGTTGCGTTCGCCCTACAACCCGGAAAAAGTCTCCGCCTCCATGGGCGTCTATATCTTCAATACCGACGTGTTGATTCCGGTGCTGCTTAAAGACGCGGAGGACAGGGAATCCACGCACGATTTCGGCAAAGACATTCTGCCGAGAATGATTGATGACTACCGCGTTTACTCGTTCGACTTTGTGGACGAGAACAAGAAAGAAGCCCTGTACTGGCGCGATGTGGGGACGCTTGAGGCGTACTACGATGCCAACATGGATATCGTATCGGTCTCGCCCGTCTTCAACCTGTATGACGAAGGATGGCCCATTCGCACGCACCAGCGGCAGTATCCGCCAGCCAAGTTTGTGTTTGCCGAGCCGGGACGGACCGGTACGGCGCTCGATTCGATTGTTTCGGCAGGTTGCATTGTCTCCGGCAGCATGGTGAAGAATAGCGTGCTATCGCCGGATGTGCGGGTAAATTCCTACAGCGAAATCGATGCCAGCATTTTGTTTTCGCACGTCAACGTAGGGCGCCATTGCCGCATTCGCAAAGCCATCATCGACCGCGACGTACATATCCCCGAAGGAACCACGATTGGGTACGACGTGGAAGCTGACCGCCAACGGTACTTCGTTACTGATACCGGAATCACCGTCGTCACGCGAGATTACTCGCTGTTCGAGAACCCGGTGACGGTGGACTACTTCACCAGCGAGTGAGGTCCCCTCCATTGTGTCATCCTTCGACTCCGCATCTCGAGTCGGCAAGCGACTCGGGCCGACTTCGCTCAGGATGACAGCTGAAAGAGGCTGCGGCTTGTGAATCGTCGCATTCGCCGTATATTCGCCAACCTAATCCCCCTGCTACAATGCTCTGTTTCTTTGGCAACCTAGAACTTTTGCAGTGTTGCAGGCGTATTGTCTTGTGCTGTTGAAGCTGGCTCCGGCGACTGAACCGCCGCCAGACGCTCTAACGGAGTCTCCCGGAGTACCGGTTGGAAGATCCCCAAGTCGCCGTGCTGCTTGTCCGTCGCTGCCTGGGCGGCGACGCCGCCGCCTGGGAGGAACTCGTGCAGCGCTATCATCGGCGCATTTATAACATCTGCTATCGTTTTGCCGGGTCATCCGACGATGCCCAGGACCTGACGCAAGAAGTCTTCATCAAAATGTACCGTACGCTGAATACATACGACATTGAGCGGGGAGCGTTCATGACGTGGGTCACCACCATGGCTCGCAACCTGCTTGTGGACCATTTTCGCAAAACCAAGCAGGATCGCATGACGGATTCACTTGACGCGCCACCTTCGGAGCGTGAAGATGCCATGCCATTGAGCGAACAATTGGCGGACGCAAGCCTCGCCCCCGATGCCCGGGCGCAAAGTCAGCAGGTTGGGGAAACGGTACACAACGCCCTGCAGAAGCTCTCGCCGGATCTTCGTGAGGCAGTGATATTACGGGACTTACAGGATATGGACTATAAAGAGATTGCCACGGTACTAAAGGTACCGGAGGGAACCGTCAAGTCACGCATAAACCGTGGGCGAGCGGAACTTGCGCGCCTGCTACAACGTACATATAAACAGGTGATGTAATGGCAGCGGACCACCATAACGACATGCAGTGCAGCGAGTTTGACGCTCTGCTCAGCGATGCTCTGGATCAGATTCTGACCGGACCCAAGGCCCAAGAATTTCAGGCGCACGCACAATCGTGTCCGGTTTGCGGGCCACTATTGGCAGAAGCCGAGATGGGCAAACGGTGGCTGGAACAGTTAGTGGAGGTCGAGCCTCCGCAACATCTGGTGCACAACATTCTGGCGGCGACCAGCGGCGTTGAGACGGGGCGGTCGCATGCGACGGCGACCGCGCAGGTTTCATGGTTGGGCAGCATTACCGCCACGATGGGTACGGTGTTCCGCCCGATCCTGGCTGTTGCCAGGCAACCCAAATTTGCCATGTCATTTGGCATGGCATTTTTCTCACTCTCGATTTCACTCAGTCTGGCGGGGGTGAAGTTGAGCGATCTGCGGCATGTGAACCTGCGGCCCAGCGCGGTACGCCGGACGTATTACGAAGCGTCAGGCAAAGTCGTGAAGTATTACGAGAACATTCGCTTTGTGTATGAGATTGAATCCCGCTTGCGGGAATTCAAGCGCGCCACCACTCCCGCCGAGCCGGCGCCCGCAAAGAAAGACGAGAATCAGAGGAACAACAATACCAGTGGACAGCCCGATGAGAAGCAAGAACGAAACTACAGCCAGGGAGAAAACGAAGTGATTCTGGCTTCGCTCCCGGACAGCCCGCCTGCGGTGAGCTTCGTCCTGGTAAATCAGGCCACACTCAGGAGGGATGTATGAACTGTGCCAACCACCCCGCAAATGCTGCGGTCGCATATTGCCGCACTTGCGGAAAACCACTTTGCTCCACCTGCACGCGCGACGTGAAGGGAGTGATCTACTGCGAGAATTGCCTCGCGGAGCGCTTAGGCGCGGTGCATCCGGCCACATCACCGCCGCCAGCTGCTGGATTTGTCACGCAGCCTGGCGCGATTCCGAGTTCTGGTCCAAATCCCGCAGTCGCGGGAATCCTTGCGGGATTCTTCCCCTTCGGCGTGGGCGCGGTCTACACCGGGCAATATGCCAAAGGTCTGGCACATTTGCTGATTTTCGTCGGACTGATCGTTGGAATGGATCAAGGCAGCCCGCTCGATACGATCTGTGCCTTCGCCTTTGCGTTCTTCTATGTCTGGCAAATCATCGATGGGGTGCGCACCGCTAAGGCCCTTCAGCTCGGGCAGCCAGTACCCGATCCGCTAGGCCTTGGTCAGGCGTTCGGCGCGGGAGAGAAAGTTGACACCTCGAAAATTCCGGTGGCAGCGGTGGTGCTGATCGGATTGGGCGTGATCTTTCTCCTGCGAACCATGGGCGTGGTCGTGTTTAGCGTGGAGACCTTGTGGCCGGTAGCCTTGATCTTGCTTGGGCTATGGATGCTGGGCAAGCGCTGGGGCATTATTCCCTCGAATCGAGTTTACTCGCCTGCAGACCGTATGCGAGGCCTGGTGGGACCCGCCGTGCTGATCACTGTCGGTTTGCTTTCACTGATCGCGAATCTGGGCGGTCCGCCCTGGCATCGCACCTGGCCGGTTTTGTTGTTGGCAATGGGGATTGCCAAGGTACTGGAGAACCAGGCGCCACCAAAGTTGCCCCCGGCTCCGCCAATGTCAGGCGGCCCGACAGGGGTAACTAGTGGAGAAGTCCAGCCGCCGGTGAGCGAGGTAAGAAATGGCTAGTCCCGTCCAGTCGCCGCCGAGCCCTATTCCGCCACCTCCACCGCATTACCGGCGCTCGATTTCTGGCCCGATTATTCTGATCTCAGTCGGAATTCTGTTCCTCCTGGGCACGATGGGCTATCTGAACTGGACGCAGCTCGGCCACTGGTTTGCTCATTACTGGCCGGTCATCCTCATCGTAGCCGGCGTCATCAAGCTCATTGAATATCAGGCGGCCCAGAGGCAGGGCGTGCGCCCTTCGGGGCTGGGGGTTGGCGGCGTCTTCCTCATCATCATCCTGATCGTCCTTGGACTGACTGCGACCCAAATGTCACGGGTGGATTGGGGCAAACTGCGCGATCAAATCAACATCGACGGCAGCGACTTCACCCTGTTCGGCGAGAAATATACCTATGAAGATCAGCTATCGCAGGCCTTCCCCGCCGGTGCGAGCTTGCGCGTCGTCAATGCGCAAGGAGCGGTCAACGTCAGCACTTCGGCCGGCAACGAAATTCACGTATCTGTACACAAGCGCATTACTGCCGACAACCAATCGGATGCGGACAAATACAACGCCGGGAGCAAGCCGCAGATCACGGTAAGCGGCAACATGGTCACGCTGAACGCCAATAATCAAAATGCTGGAGATCATCGCGTGGCCGAGGATTTGGACATCTCTCTGCCAAGGAAAGCCGCGGTCAGTATTTCCACGCACTCTGGAGATGTCAGCATTTTGGGCCGCGATGGCGACGTAGAGATCTCCGCACAGCACAACGACGTTTCGGTTTCCGACATAAATGGCCGCGTGAGCCTGAGCCTGGATCACAGCGCGGCGCGAGTCTCGCAGGTCAGCTCCGATGTTTCCATCGAGGGACGAGCTAACGATGTTTCCCTCGAGGACATCAAGGGAGCCGTCCACCTCGACGGCGAATTCATGGAAAGCGTAAAGCTGGCGAAGATCGGCCAGGGTGTCGTTTTCAAGTCATCGCGCACCGATATGCAGCTCGGTCGCCTCGACGGTGATTTGGATTTGGATTCCGGGGATCTGCAAGCGAGCAATGTCACAGGTCCAATCCGTTTGACCACCAGCTCCAAGGACATTCGTCTGGCGGATATCTCTGGCGACGTCCGCTTACAGGACGAGAACGGCTCGGTGGAATTGCGAGTCAAGAAACTGGGCAGCATGCAGGTGGAGAACCGACGAGGTGATATTCAAGTTTACGTTCCCGACAAAGCCAGCTTCCAGGTGGATGCCCGAGCCCAGGGCGGCGAAATCGAAACCGACTTTAGCAGTTTGAAAATTGACGAATCGCAGACTACCGCGTCGGGGAGCGTCGGCAGCGGCGGTCCGCGACTCGTATTAAACAGCGAGCACGGGACCATAGAGATTCGTAAGGCGTCGTCAGCCGACCAGGAGTCGGAACTTCCTGAAAATCCAAAGCCGCCACGTTCACCGTCGGCGCCTCAGGTCACAGAAAACTGAATCTGGCAGCAAGCAGCTTTGGTCCGGCTGGAATGCTCTTCCGGCACTTCTTGTCTTGCGTTGCCCTGTTAGCTCCTCAGTGCGCGCCATGTTATGTTCAAAGTTCTCTGAGGCGCGCAGCCAGGACATGATTCGCTCCTACAAAGGCATCAAGCCGACAATTCCGGCATCGTGTTACGTCGATGACTCAGCGCAGATCATCGGAGATGTGGTTTTGGGCGAGCATGCCAGCGTGTGGATGAATGCGGTGCTGCGCGGCGATGTGCACTCCATCCGCATCGGAGCGTACTCTAACGTCCAGGACTGCAGCGTGCTGCACGGAATGAAGGAGGAGTACGGAGTCTTCGTAGGCGAATACGTGACCGTGGGTCACTCGGTAACGCTGCATGGCTGCACTATTGAAGATCGATGCCTGATCGGCATGGGCTGCATCATTCTGAACGGTGCAAGGATAGGTTCCGGCTCGATTATCGCGGCCGGAACCGTGATCCCTGAAAGAACCATCGTGGAACCCGGCTCGTTGTGGATGGGCTCTCCGGGTAAATTCCGCCGCAAACTTGATGAGAAGGATCAGGAAACCATTCTGCGCTACGCGCAGAATTACCTCGCGTACAAGGAAGCGTATTTAGGAGAGAGGTAAACGGCCAGTTGTTACCAATGAGCTTTTTATAAAATTGTTATCCTGAATTTAAGTGTGTAATGTCATCCTGAGTGGAGCATGGTCTTCGCGCCAGGCGCGAGGATCACGTGTAGTCGAAGGATCCCTAGGCTAACGAATTATTCTCGGAAGCGACAAGGCATTCTCTTGCTCTCTTTCTTTGCGCGGAAACGGGGAGAATTCCCTGGAGCGGCCGTCGCAAAGGTCGCAATGCATAGATCCTTCGACTACATCAGTTCATTCGCTTGCGAATGAACCAACTCCGCTCAGGATGACAGCTCAAACAAAAATGATTAAAGCTATTCGGGGAACGCGCGACCTTTTGCCACCGGATACGGCGCTGTGGAACTTTGTCGAAGACAAAGTTCGCGCCGTTTTCCGCGCCTACAACTTCCAGGAGATTCGCACGCCCATTTTTGAGGACACGCAATTGTTCGCTCGCAGTGTGGGCGAAGAAACCGACATTGTCGCGAAGGAGATGTACACCTGGGAAGACCGCAGCCGCGCCGAAAGCGAGAAGGGTCAAGCGTTGACCCTTCGCCCCGAAGCCACCGCCGGAATCGTTCGAGCCTACATCGAGCACAAACTCTGGGAGCGAGGACTGAACAAGCTCTACTTGATCGGCCCGATGTTCCGGCGCGAACGTCCGCAGAAAGGACGCTATCGCCAGTTTTATCAGATCAACGCAGAAATGATCGGGCCGGAGAGTGCGGGCAGCGGTGCTCCGGCGCGCGACGCGGAAATTCTGGAACTGCTCGCTACGTTACTCGATCGACTTGGCATCAAGGATTGGCAACTGCAACTGAACTCGGTTGGCTGCGCCGAGGATCGCGCCCGCTACAACGAAGCTCTGCGAAAAGCGCTCGAGCCGGTCGCGCCCAAAATGTGCGTCGATTGCCAGCGGCGTGCGGTCACGAATCCTTTGCGGGTGTTCGACTGCAAAGTTTCGGAAGACCAGCCAATCATCGAGAAGCTGCCGCGCATCAGCCAATTTCTCGACGAGGCTTGCCGCAAGCACTTCCACGAGGTCCAGGAAATCTTGAAGGCAGTGGGCGTGCCGTTCATCTTAAATGATCGCCTGGTGCGCGGCCTCGACTACTATACGCGCACCGCGTTCGAGTTTACGCATGGAGCTTTAGGCGCGCAGAACGCTATTCTCGGCGGAGGCCGCTACGACGGACTGTCCGAATCGCTCGGAGGCCCGAAAGCTCCGGGAATTGGTTTTGCCATCGGCGAAGACCGGCTGGTGCTGGCTCTGAAAGAGTCCGCGGAAGCGGTGCAAGCCAAACCGGATGTTTACATCGCACCGCTGGGTCCCGGCATGGACCGCGAAGCTGCGCGGCTGGCGCGAGAACTGCGCCGGCAGGATTTCATTGTCGAGCTCGGTGATGAAACTTTTCGGCTGAAGAAGTCACTTGAAATCGCCAGCAAACTGGACGCGCGCTTTATTTTGATTGTTGGCGAAAACGAAGTGAAAGCGGGAGCGTTCGCGCTGAAGAATCTGAAAACAGGAGAGCAGGTGTCCGTCCCGCGCAACGAGCTGGCAAGCAGACTGCGATAGACTCCGTCGATCCCAGGTTAGCCACACAAAAAATGCGTCCGAAACACCCCGGCTTATGGCGAGATGCAAGCCAGCGCGGACATGGCAAGAGTCGAGGCGCAGATTACTGCAGATCTGATTTGTCGGGGTTGTAGAAGAAATGAAAGCGCAGGGCGAGATATTGGCCGCCGAATTCTTGCGGCAGCGGCGGGAAGGGATTGGAGGCGGTAATACCGCCCCAGGCCGCGCGGTCGAGCGCCGGATCCCCTGAACTGCCTCCTTGTTCCAGCCTCATTCCAGCGATGCTGCCATTCTTGAGGATGGCAAATTCGATCGCGACTTTGCCCTTTTTCATGATCGGAGGACGCGCAGATTCGGGAATCAGGTTGTACCAGTTCACTTTCACATCATGAAGAACACGCTGCAGGTACGGGCCGAAATCTACTCCCATGGTGTCGCTGAGGACATCGAGCGCGCCCAGGGCTCGGCCCTGTTTGCCTTGGCCGAGACCGAAGTCGCCGTCCGCGCCACCATAACCACCGCGGCTCGCGGCGGTAGCCCGGGCTGCCTGCTCAATAGCTTCTCCCGGTGAGAGGGCCTGGCTCAATGCAAATGGGTTCTTCGATCCCACTTCTGGAGTCTGCAGCTTTGCGATTTGATCGGCAGACGGGGGTGGCGGAGGCGCCGGCTGACCTTGCTGCTGTTGCGTCTGCTGCTGCGGGTTGTTCTGCGCTGCAGCCGGAGGCGATGGCGGCTGAGCCGGACTTGCAGGCGGTGCACTCATCCCAGGTGGACCTGGGCGGCTGCTATCGAGAATTTTCTTCAGCTCCTGGCGGTCGAGTTGCGGCGCCCTCGAAGTCGCGATGCGATCTTTATCAGAGATGATGTTCGTATTCGGCCGTTTGGTGATCTTCTGTTCATCCGGGGGCAATTCGAGAAAGGTCAGGTCTTTGTCTTGCGGAAACATGCGCGGCTGCACCACGACAGCCTGGCGCGGCATAAATTTTGCCAGCTTGTCAGAGTTCACGATCGCCAACACGACGATGAGGTGGACGACAACTGAAATCCAGAACGCCTCGCGGCGCCGGGATCGCGCCAGGTCGTCCTGAAGCTGGAGCAGAAGAGCGGGCGGCTCATCGATGTCGCGATAGGCCGACTCCCAGTAGCGCGCATCGTACAGTTCTCCGCCCACTTGAGAATTCTGGGAGGACGAAGGAGGTGTACTGGCTGGCGGGATTTGCGTCGTTGGCATCAACAACTTACCTGCAAATCAGAGACTACTCGCGATCGACATCCGCGGATAGTGAACCGCTGAATACACCACAGTCGTTTGATGCGGATGCACTGGTGCTGCGGTCTGTGCCTTCATTTTCGCATCTTTTCGATGAATACGCGATGCTTCGAGGGAGGGAGAGTTACCCTGGTTGCATCTCTGTACAAACTGAGGATTTACAAAAATTGACAATCTATGGCTGGTGAAATCGATCCAAGCGGATTTTCGCCCCATGTTCGCGAATGGCACGAATGATTTCGAGCGCTACACTTAGCGCCCGACGGCCATCCTCCAAGCCGACAAGCGGCATTGAGCGCTGCCGGACCGAGTCCAGAAATGACTTCAGCTCCGCGTGCAGCGGCTCCTCCTGGACAGTCGGCAGCTTTGTGACCTGAATTTGCGGGTTCAGCGATGCGCTTCCACTGTTGCTCTTCCCGACACTGAAGACCAATACATCCTGCCGGCCGTAATCCAGCGAAACGTATTGATTGGGTTGAAAAAAGCGCAATTTGCGCACCCGCTCGGTTGAAACCCGGCTCGCAGTGAAGTTGGCAACACATCCGGAATCGAACTCGATGCGGACATTGGCGATGTCAACTTTGCCGGAGAGAATTGGCAGGCCGACGGCGCGAATCTCTTTTACGGGCGAGTTCACGAACGAGAGCACGATGTCGAGATCGTGAATCATGAGATCCAGCACGACATCGATATCGAGCGAGCGTGGGATGAACACGCTGAGCCGATGCACTTCGAAAAACATAGGGCGAGTGAGAATCGGCAGCGTGGCACGGACAGCGGGGTTGAAACGCTCCAGATGGCCCACCTGGGCGATCCGGCCAAGTTGCTTGGCCATTCGAATCAATTCGTCGGCTTCCGCAAGCGAAGAAACGAGGGGTTTCTCGATTAGAACGTCAACCCCGGCTTGCATCAGCTGCTCCGCAACCTTGAGATGATGCACGGTGGGAACGGCAACCGAAGCAGCCTGAAGCTCGCGATGAGTGGTGACGAGCTGTTCGACGGAGCCAAGTGCGCGACAGCCGAATTCCTGAGCGATGGCGTCGGCCCGGGCCGTATCCGAATCCACGACCCCGACCAAGCGGACGGGCACTCCTTCGCTGGCGAGCTGCTGATAGACGCGGGCGTGGTTGCGCCCGAAGGCGCCGACGCCAACCACCGCAACGTGGGTGACGTTCTCGGTGGTCATTTGAATTTCTTGAGCAGTGCGATCTGGCCGGCGTGGTAAAGCTCGTGCTGGACGATACCGCTGAACATGTAGAAGAAGTTGCGGTACTTCTCTGTCTTGCCGGGAACCTGTTCTTGCAGTCGCGAATCTGGAAATGCCGCAACCGCCTTCACCAGTTCGTCATGAGTATGCTTCAGGTGTTCCACTGCCTTGCGCCAAGCGGCTTCGCTGCTTTCGGTTACAGGAGGGAAGTTTTGCTTGCCTGACAGCTTGACGGCCCTCCCTCCGGCACGGCGGCGCACCGCGTCGTCCCAGGCAGCGATGTGCAGAACCAGTTCCCAGATGCTATGTGCGTTCTTGAAGGGGTGTTGTGCCGCAGTCTTAGCATCGACATCACGAAGAAGTTTAAGCACGGGGTCGCCATGCCAGGCTTCTCCTTGAAAGGCACGGCGAATCTGGTCGGCGAGGCGGGCGCATTCAGACATGAATAACTCCTCAATCTTTTATTTGCCTTGGCGAAAACTGAACGTGCCGGCGTCAATGTCGCGCGTTGTTTGTCACTCGGCGGTGACCACAATTTCCGCTGAATCCGCAGCCGTGATGACTGCGTCTCCATCGAGAAGCAGGCAGCGTCCGGCGTCTACCGCCAGGCATATTGCCCCGGCCGTGCGCATCGCTTCAATGGTCTTGACTCCAATCACCGGCACATCGAAGCGCATGTCCTGATTGGGCTTGGCAATCTTGACCACGGTGAGCACCCGGCTCAGGGTCGACGCCTCAGATTCAAGCGACGCCATGATGCGGCCTGCACGCTCGATGGTAGCGTCGGTACCCTCCATGGCTTCAACCGCCACGCAGGCACCCTCAGCTACGACTACCGTCTGCCCAATATCGTACTGCGCCAGATGCCGGGCCACTGTCCGGCCGTACTCGATATTCTTCTTCTCCTGATCGCTGGGCGACCGCCGGGTCAACACGCCCGGTTTAGCTAGCAACGGCTCAAGCAGAGAAGTGGAATTCTCCAGCGTGATGCCTTCGTCAGCTAACACCTTGGCGATGGCGCCGAGCAAGGCATCGGTGTTCCGCGTGCTAAGGTTCAGCAGCAGCTTGGCTAGACGCCAATCCGGACGGATACTGGAAAAAATCTGTTTGTGCTTGACCTGCCCGGCCATCATGGCGCGGGATATCCCTTCGCGTTTAAAGGTTTCAATCAGCTTCGAAAGCTCGCCTAACGACAGCCAATGAACCGCCGCCGCTCCGCGCGACCCGATTTCGGGAAATGTTTCTTCCTTGATGGCAGCCACTACGACATCGAATCCTTGCGCGCGGGCCGCATCGAGCACCAGAAAAGGGAATCGCCCGTTCCCCGCAATCAGGCCGAGCCGCTGCTTCTGCGCGCACATGCAATTGAGTCTAGCATTCAGCACTCAGCAATCAGCTCTTCGAATTACCAGTGAGAACCAATTTCCAACGAAGATGAGCTAGCCTACTGAATGCTGAGTGCTGAGCTGAATGCCGACAGCTACTTAATCACTCCCCGCTCGGAAGCTTCTATAAATCTAATCAACATGTCGACATCTTCGCCGCGATCGGATTCAGACTTCAGTTGCTCGATAGCCTGCGATGTATTGAGCTTGGAGGCCAGGAGAACCTTATACGCGTGATGAATCTTGCGGATTCGTTCTCTGGTGAAACCGCGACGTTCTAAGCCGATCGCATTGACTCCATAAGCATGGGTATCGCGGGCGGCTGCGGTTTTGGAAAAAGGAAGAACGTCGCGAGTGATCGTGGTACCACCGCCGATGAAGGAGTAGGTGCCAATACGCACGAAATGATGCACCGGGCAGAGCGCCCCTACCGTGGCCCAATCCTCGACGATGACGTGGCCGCCCAGCGTCGCGGCATTGGCCAGAATTACGTGATCGCCGATCTTGCAATCGTGAGCAATGTGGCTGTACGCCATGATCAGGTTATGGCTGCCCAGGCGGGTGAGTCCGCCGCCCTTGACCGTGCCGCGACTGATGGTGACGAATTCGCGGATTTGGTTGTGATCTCCAATCTGAAGCCTTGTGGGCTCGCCTGCGTAGGTCAGATCCTGAGGTGCGAAACCGACAGAAGAAAATGGATACAAGCGGTTGCGGGCGCCAATTCTTGCCGGCCCTTCGATGGTCACGTGCGAGATCAGGTGGCACTGTTCTCCCAGTTCAACGTCCGGGCCAACTACGCAATAAGGCCCAATTTGGCAACTGGGGTGAATCTGTGCACGAGGATCAATGATGGCGGTCGGATGAACATTCATCGGAACATCAATGCTGGGTGTGCCCGGTCGCGCCAGAAAAAGCTCTCCTACTCGGATTGTGCGTTGTCCTCGACGGTGGCAGCGCGCGAGCGGTCTACTAACCTGCAGGTGACAGTCGCCTCGGCGGCGCGCCTCTCACCCACAAAGGCCCTCCCTTCCATGCGTACCGCATTCCCGCGCCAGGCCTTGACTTCAATCTCGATGCGGAGCTGGTCTCCCGGAACCACCGGCCGCCGAAACCTCGCACGCTCGATGCCGGTGAAAAACACCAGCTTGCTGTGACGGTCCTCTACCTCAGTGAGCAGCAAAGCTCCGCCCGCCTGTGCGATAGCTTCTACGATCAGCACACCGGGCATAACTGGCGCACCCGGAAAATGACCGGCGAAGAAGGGTTCATTGATGGTCACATTCTTAATCGCCACAATTCTTTCGCGACGCTTAAGCTCGGTCACTCGGTCGATCAGCAGTAACGGGTACCGATGCGGCAGAATCGCCATGATTTCGTTGATGTCCAACGTAGTCTTGTCGGCACTGGGCATTTCAGCAAGAGGTTGAAGAATATCAGCCATAGTAAGCGGTTCAGGAGCGAAGATTATACTGTACCGCGAGCAGCTGGCGGAGAGCAGCGGAAAATCTCAGTACTGATCATTATTTCTATAACGGCATGAGGAAAGCGCAGAAGAAACTCGGACCGATTAAACCCGCGACTGGGGAAATCGCCAGCCGATTGCAGTATTTTCAGCAGCGCCGAGACCAGATCGTTCAGACGGTCCGCCAGTTGGTGGAGATTGAGTCTCCCAGCGACAACAAGGAAGCGGTGGACCGCCTGGGGTCGCTGCTGGCGGGAAGGTTTGAGGGGCTTGGTGGACACGCAAAATTTCACCGCACGACAAATTTTGGCGATCACTTGCAAGTAGACTTTCCCGGCAAAAGCAGAGGGAAGCCCGTCATGTTGCTCGGACACCTGGATACCGTCTATCCACTTGGAACGCTCACTACAACGCCGTTCCGGTTGGCGGATGGACGATTGTGGGGACCCGGCAGTTTCGATATGAAATCGGGAATCGCGTTCATGCTGCACGCCATCGAGGCACTACGCACATGGCACGACGATCAGCTGCCGCGACCCGTCACCATGCTGCTGGTTTCCGATGAAGAGGTAGGCAGTGAAAGTTCGCGACACATTACGGAAAGTCTGGCGAAGAGGTCAGCCGCCGTGCTGGTGCTCGAGCCCGCTTATGGGCGGAAGGGGGCGGTCAAGACCGCGCGCAAAGGGGTTGGCGAGTACTTTGTCAAAGTGAAAGGCAAAGCTGCACATTCTGGGCTGGATTTTGAGAAAGGCGAAAGCGCGATCATCGAGTTGGCGCGACAAATTCTCCAAATATCCAAGCTGACCGATCTGAAACGCGGGATCACGGTGAATGTAGGAACGATCCAAGGAGGCACTCGCTCAAACGTAATTCCGGCCGAAGCAACTGCTGTGCTGGACGCGCGGCTGTCACGAATGAAGGATGCGGCGGGGTTGGATCGAAAAATACATGCGCTGAAGCCGTTCAATCGGAAGTGCAGGCTGGAGATCAGTGGAGGCATCAATCGCCCTCCCTTAGAACGAACTCCGCTGGTGGCCGCGCTCTATGAGAAGGCATCCGAAATTGCAAAGCAACTCGGGTGGAAACTGGATGAAGCGGCTGTGGGCGGCGGATCAGACGGCAATTTCACGGCCGCGCTTGGAATTCCCACGCTGGACGGCTTGGGCGGAGTTGGCGAAGGCGCGCATGCCACTCACGAATCGGTGCTGATTTCTGAGTTGCCCCGCCGTGCCGCTTTGGTGGCACAACTCATCGAGACGGTGTGAGATTGTGCAGGGGACAGGCGACAGCTTCACTCTGTTTCATTTGACCCGGTACTCCCGGGGAAAGATTTATCACTCACAGGGCCGGGTAACCGGAACGCGCAGGATCAACAATCCCGCAACAAGTCCTGCCAGCATCATCATCATCAGCCCCGCAGAGAAAGAACCGGTACGTGAGTGCAGATATCCGAAGGCATAGGGGCCAGCGAAGCCGGCTATGCTCGCGGTCGCGTTAATCAATCCAACTGCGGTTGGCGCCATCGCGCGGCTCAAGATTTCGGTTGGCATAGCCCATGCTATCGACACGTATGAGGCGCCGATTCCCACCAGAGTGAACACGGTCATGAAGTAAGCCAGTGAATGGACTGGAGCAAAGGAGGCAAGCAGCGCGGCGACGCTGATGAAAAGTGGGACGGCCGTGTGCCAGCGCCTTTCGCAGGTTTTGTCGGAGTGCCACCCGCCAATCTGCATTGCCAGGAAGTACGCGAAGAATGGCAGAGCGCAGAGTATTCCGACATGTAAATCGGAAAGTCCCGACTGGCGCTTCAGAATAGTGGGAAACCAGAAGACAAACGAGTAGGTCAAGGTATAGGCAAAAAAGAGGCCTATGGCCAAAGTCCGGACTGTGCCGGACTTAAACGCCTGAACAATGGACGCCCGATCCGAGGCGGAGGTAATTTGCTGTTCCTGCAGCTTGTATTCGATCCAAAGGCGCTGATCGGGGGTCAGCCAGTTTGCCTGCGTCGGCCAGTCGGTCAGAAAGAAATAGGCAATGACTCCCATCAGTACGACCGGAAGTCCCTCAATCACAAACAGCCACCGCCAACCCTGCCATCCGAGCCACTCATAGCCGAGGATCAGGCCAGCGAGTGGTGATCCAAGAACCGAAGACAGCGGAATCGCGCCCATGAAGTTGCTGGTGGCCTTGGCGCGGTCCTCGTGAAGAAACCAATGGCTGAGATAGACGACAACGCCCGGGAAGAATCCGCCCTCAGCGGCGCCAAGCAAAAAACGCGCAAGATAGAGTTGAGTGGGAGTGTGCACCAGTGAGGTCAGGACCGTGAGCGAACCCCATCCGATGAGGCTGATTGCGATCATCCGGCGAGCGCTCCAGCGTTCCGCGAGTACAGCGCCGGGGATTTGGAGCGCAACGTAGCTGACGAAGAAAATGCCAGCGCCCAAGCCGAAGACGCGGTCAGAAAAGCCTAATTCGCGAGTCATTCCGATCGCAGCAAAGGCGACGTTGGTGCGGTCGAGGTAGTTGAGGATGTAAAGCAGAAAAAGAAATGGAAGCAGGCGCAGCGCGATGTGACGGCGTGTGTGTTCTGCGAGATCGGTCGTGGCAGACGCAGTCGCGATCGACGAAGCCGTATGCAAGCAGAGCCCCTCACTGACTTAAAGTGAGCGAGTATACACTGGGAATCGGATTTCTCGTTCAAGGGGATAGCCTATTTGGAACGGTGTTCAAGCTCCTATCCTAGAAGGGTGTCGTAGGCGCTGAAATCGCCAATTTTTTGACTCCAGCGGCCGGGAAGCCTAGAATTCTTACAGGTTAGCTGGGTGGCAATCAGGTAGGCCCGAAAGGAGGATTCCGATGGGAGAAGGCTTATTCTCACCGCTGCACATTCTGTTGATCATTGGCATTGCCCTCCTGCTGTTTGGGCCTAGCAAGCTCGCCGACCTGGGCAAGGGCCTGGGCGAAGGAATCCGCAATTTCAAATCGGCCATGAAAGAGGGGGAGGAAGGCAAAGACAAGAAGTCTTAATTCTGGTCATCCGTCCGCTCCGTGCTGCCGCAACATCTTGCACACAAGGTGCACAGGCAATCCCACAACATTGAAATAATCCCCTTCGATTCGCGAAATCCAGCGCGAGGCTTTGCCCTGGATGGCATAAGCTCCGGCCTTGTCCATGGGCTCGCTGGTTGCAATGTAGGAGCTAATTTCTTCTTCTCTCAAAGGGTCCATGGTGACCAGAGTGGTCTCCGAGCGGACATCTTGAAACGCAGTGCTCGCTTGGCCGTTCTCAGTTCCCGGTTCTGGCCCCATGAGACATACCGCGGTGATCACCAGATGCGACCGGCCAGCGAGCAGGCGGATCATGCGCGCGGCATCGGCCTTGTCCCTCGGCTTGCCCAGAATTTGTTCATCGACCACAACAACTGTGTCAGCGCCTAAAACGAGGTCAGCAGGCCGTTGACGAAATATCGTCTCGGCTTTTTCGCGTGCCAGGCGCTCCGCAAATGCTCGTGGAATCTCGCCTGGATTGGGGAGTTCTGGAATATCTGTGGGGTGCACGACGAAGGCGACGCCAGCATTGCGCAACAGTTCCTGGCGCCGCGGAGACGCGGAGGCGAGAACCAGCACTTAACGAGTCCCCACGGTGCCAAGGGCCGAATCGGTCAGTATGGCGGAGTTGTAACTGAGCTCATCCTTGAAAACGGCGGCCGAAATTGTGAGGAGAACGGACACCATGAGTCTGCAGCCTCACTTCACATCAATTCGCAGCACAATGTTGACCTGCTTGCGGTCGTCGAATTGGCTGAGCGTCTTGGTGTCGCTCTTTTGGCCTTTATACTGGGCGTAAACCTCAAACTCGACGTTCGGAGAGAGCTCGGGAAAACGGTAAGTTCCGTCTGGTCCGACAATATAGGTGGTCACCGTATGGGTGCGCGTGTTGGACAGGTAAACCACCGCATCCACTACGGCATTGTCATGTTTGTCGAGGACCTTGCCAGTCAGCAGACGGCCGGGCGCCGCTTTTTCCTTATCTTTACCGTAGAGATTCGTAGCCGCGGCAAGCCCCGCGATCAGAACAATTACGAATACAGCGCGAATGCTCCTCATTGTGGACATCTCTCAACCCGTCCACTTTCCGAAACCAGGCTCAACAACCGCAACCGTTCAGAGTAAAAGCCTAAGAGAAATCGCCGTCTTCGGATTCCTCCTCTTCTTCCTCGTCCTCTTCATACTCTTCCTCGTCTACCGGCTTGAGCTCTATGGGGCTGACGGTGATCACTTCAAAGTCGCTTCCACACTCCGGGCAGGAGACGATTTCCCCCTCATCGACTTCATCTTCTTCTATGTCCAGGTCGCTTTCGCACTCAGGACAGGGAACCATAATTGCCTCCGTCTATGAGTCCTGCAGATATTATTTAGTGACTCTCGGGGTTGAGGTCAAGTACCCCGGCCTCGCAAGTGGCCGCCGACTCCCGGCTCTGCAAACCAGTAATGATCTTCCGAGACTCCTCATATGCTGATGTTTGCAACCTGAAACTGGTTGCGTGGTTGGCGAACCCTGGTTTCAGAGCGCGTCCTCTACTTCTTTGATTTCGTGAACTCGCGCGGCAAAGGGTTAGCCGGTCTCTCCTCATCCCAGAGAATGCTGAGCACCCACCACCGCTTCCCATCATTCAGCATCTGGATGCTGTTGACGCCGCGCTCGAACGGCTTTTCGCCGGGAGCATGCCGTGACTCATAACTGCTGAACACCTGGGAAATGTTTCCGTAGCTCTGCACCTGGTTCACGATGGCGTTTTCGTAAAATGCTTCACTCTTGAAAACATTCCCCGCCAACTGTACGAATTCATCCACTCCTAACAAGTTAACCGACACACTGCCATCCGGATTCTTGCCGGCCCGGGTGAATCGCGCCTGCGGTACAAACAACGATCGAAAACGGTTCCAGTCCCGCTCTCCGATGGGTCCGGAGATAACGTCGTAGATGGCATGCAGGATGGCTTCTTTTGAATCCACATCTCCCGCACGCGGTGCCGGGACTTGCGACGCCAAATCCGCTGCTGTTGCTGCATTCGCCGAAGCCGTCTCCTGTTTTCCGCCGGAACCCGGACTCGTTTGCGTTGAATTCTGACCCAGAGCGACAACAGCCAAAAGCAGAACCACTGCGAGATGCTTCACAGTCCCTCCTTCTAAGTTGTAAAGAAACTAATTCGAAACAGGCATGAAATCAAACAGCAAAACGAAATGCGGGGTGCCGCACCCTGTGTCGGCAACGACCTAGTTCCTACCTGTGTGGCGCGGGCGCCCTCGCCCGCGAAGTGGTGGATGTTTCATTTCGGAGCCAGTGTCGGGCATACGTTCATTCGTCACAGGCAAGCAGTGCTTTCAGGCTTGATTCTAGAACCCAGGTTGGCGGGCGGGGCGCCGCCCCGCACGGACATACCTGCAGGTTCCGCAGTACTGCGGAAATACAAATATCGGCGGCGGCTACCGCATCTGCAGAAGCCCGACGCTGCTGTATTCGTCACCTTCTGCACAGGCGCACGCAGAAGCCTGCCGGAACCGGTTCGCGATATGGTGTTGACCCACTGTCTGCGGGAAGCAGGATTGGAATCGTTCGCGTGCGAGGGCGCACGCGCCACTCAAGCAAGGATTCATCTTTATGCTGTGGTGGTCATGCCAGATCATGTGCATCTGCTGCTTTCACCGTTGCGGGATAAAGACGGCTGGCCATTTCCACTGGTCGACATTCTGCAATGTATGAAGTGTGCTACTGCTCACCGCATCAATAAGCTCCTGCGCACCTCAGGACCAGTGTGGGAAGAAGAGTCATTCGATCACGTGCTGCGATCCGACGAGAGCTTGAAAGAGAAATGCGAGTATATACGGCAAAATCCGGTGGAAGCAGGGTTGCTGAGAAGGCCTGAAGATTATCGGTGGCTGTGGATTGACTCAGACATTAAGCTATAGCCAAGACCTCGCGGGCGAGGGCGCCCGCGCCCCGAAACCAAAAAAGGAAAAGGCCGTCGAGATTTCTCTCAACGGCCTTTATTAATGCCGGCAACGACCTACGCTCCCACACACTTTCGCGTGCAGTACCATCGGCCCTGCGGGGCTTAACTTCCGTGTTCGGGATGGGAACGGGTGGATCCCCCGCGGTAAGATCACCGACTTCGAGAGCAGCTTCCAGCTATTAGCTCTTAGCTTCTAGCTTTGCCGTGCTGGCGCATACTGCATGCGCATCCCCCCAGCATCTGCGGCGCTGCAAAATTTGGAAAGATCCGGACGATCTCTCACAACTGAATAGATTGGTGTGTTGCAAATCGACAAGACTCGAACATTTCGTCGGCGCCCAGCGTCAGCGTCTTTTCCCTCCACACCCAAGTTCTGGTGGAAGAAGAAACTTGCTTTCGCCTCAACTCAGGTTCTAGCTGAGAGCTGAAGGCTGACTGCTGACAGCTGGTTTATGCACCGAGTAAATTTTATGGTCAAGCCGAACGGGCGATTAGTACGGGTAAGCTACGCGAGTCGCCCCGCTTCCACTTCCCGCCTATCAACCAGGTAGTCTTCCTGGGCCCTTCTTAGACCTTATGGTCTTGGGAGATCTCATCTCGAGGAGTGCTTCCCGCTTATATGCATTCAGCGGTTATCACAACCGAACTTCGCTACCGAGCGGTGCCATAGGCATGACAGCTCGAACACAAGAGGTTCGTCCATCCCGGTCCTCTCGTACTAAGGACAGGTCCTCTCAAATCTCCTCCGCCCACAACAGATAGGGACCGAACTGTCTCGCGACGTTCTGAACCCAGCTCACGTACCGCTTTAATAGGCGAACAGCCTAACCCTTGGAACCTTCTACAGCTCCAGGATGCGATGAGCCGAC